>Ga0065721_10049036_pt1 | contig 50256 bp, 55 predicted proteins | sample Mesricmetagenome_FD_59108 | JGI IMG/M metagenome (GOLD analysis project Ga0065721, IMG submission 59108) | Mesophilic microbial community from rice straw/compost enrichment Sample: eDNA_1 v2 (version 2) | ecosystem: Engineered > Solid waste > Grass > Composting > Bioreactor | place: USA: Davis...
AGGGGGCGCTGGTTTAAAAAAACCGTGTATACCTATTAATTTTTTTTTTTATATACTATATAGGGCCCTTTATGCGGTAGTCATAACATAACATTATCCTGTGGTATACACCACCCCAAAAGCTAGGCGCGGGCAGGCCATCCATCCCATCCTCCCAGAGAGCATGTGCGTCGGCATGGGTGCGTGCGCCATGATGCGAAGGGCTTGCGATAAGGGTGGGAGACCTGGCATCCAGCGCCCAGCTCGGGCGGTCGGCAGCACGGCTTGCCGTGCATGGCGCGGGGATGCGCGGGCGTGCGCCCCTGCGGGTGCACGTATCACAGCTTGCATCGCCAATGCCGGCATCGCGGGGCGATGCTGACTGGGCGTGGGGTACGTGCCAGGTGAACATTGCCGCGCGGGATAGCATATAATAGGCGGTGGTGAGGATGTTGGGATAAAGCTGGCGAGGTGCCAGCTCGCCGACGAGCTTGCCACCGCGAGAACATGTCATGAGTGAGGTATACATACACAAGCGCCCAGCTCGACCGAAGCCCAGCAAGCGTGAACGGATGTTGCGAGAGATTGCTAAGACCATCCGGGCACAGATGGAACACGACATCGCGCGAGGGACGCTCGAGTCGGAGCAGTTCTATCGGGTGTATTACGGGAAACAGCTAGCGTTCATTCGTGGTGAGATCTACGATGAGCGGGTGGTGTATAACCACCGGCTGAAAATGAAAGCCATACGCGTATGACACACGAAGCTGAGTGGTTCATAGTCACGGCGACGGTTGGTGAGCATAAGCTCGCGGTGGCGTTTCACAGGCAGGATGTGCCACCGACCAATCTCGGGATGATTTACCAAGTGTACAAACGCGCCGAGCAGCTTGGACTGTATGGTGAGTCGTCCGTGGGATACATCGACGAGGCGCGGGTGCATAGCACCACAATCAAAACCATAAAGGAGTTTAGTCATGTCGGCAGTTAAAGTCTTCGACCCGGAGCAGCATCCGCTGCACCGCAAGCGCAAGATCATCCTCTACGCCCTGGCGTTGCTGGAGAGGTTGGGTCTGCCGGTGGCGGCTACACGGGAGCGGTATGACCAGCTCTACGACGACCTCTTTCGGTTGCCCACGGAGCAGGACGCACGCTTCCCGCTGACGCCAGCGTCCAGCATCGAGGACCACATCAACGGTCAGTCACGTGAGGAACTCTCATGCGCGCTGGTGTCTGGGAGGAAATACTCCCTCACCCCAGGGCAGCGTGCCATCCTCCGTGAGTGGTACGGCCTGACGCCGACACAACTGGTCGTTGTTGAACGCATGGAGATGTTCCCACACCACCCAAACCTCATTCGCATGGTGGTGCTACGTAGTGATGTACACATCACCGAAGATCAGCGCAAGCACGTGCTGATACACGCGACGATTGACTCCTGGGGGAAGTTCATGGACGCGTCGATCACCAAGGGGCATGAACTCAAAGAGATCGCCAAGGCCAAGTACGAAGCAGCCTACCGCGCCAAGTGCAAAGCGGAAGGGAAGGAATACCTCCCACCCGACGAACGTGCGGCGCTGCGTGCGGCCAGCGCGGGCAAGACCCGCAAGCCAGCGGGGCCGACGAAGACCCACGAGGAACTGATGGCTGAGTACGACTAACATGAATACCAACACAACAAACTCACAAGACGAGCAGATCAGGGCTGCGGTAAACAGCAGCCACATCGCAAACCTGGTCGAGATAATCAACGACCTAGACTCGCAGATCGACGACCTAAACTTGCGGATCACACGCTGGAAGGAAGCGTCCGGCTGCTCTGATCCTGAAGACCTAAAACTGCGCAAGCAGGTTAAACTAAACCAAGAACTCGTCGACCTACGTCGTCGGGTGGGTATATACGAAGACATCCTGAACCAACTTGCTAATTGGCCTGATGGTGATGACTTCAGCGGTATGGATGAACCAGGAGCTGCACAAGCAGCACGTTCCGCACTGAACGAAGCGCGGAACGAATCGACCAGCAACGATTAACTAACGACGCCGACACCTCGGGCGCTGATGGGCCGCGTGCTCGTCAGCGCCCTTTGCTGTTTACGTCAAACAGCGTGGCAATCCCGCCACCTAGCAACTAACTCCCATACAACATGTCACACATGAAGTTCTCAAGCGCCAGTCTGTTCCCCCTGTCCGACCCGGACAGCGAAGCCAAGACCCTCGACGAGGCCCGCCGGGCATTGGTCACCGCCCACTCAGTTCTCGCCTGCACCGACGAGAAGACTGCCAAGTCCATGATCGACAACCTGATCGAGGTCGACACCGGGTTCGCCATGCGTGTCATCATGACCCGTGCGCTGGCAACCGCCTGCCCGGAACAATTCACCGAGTCCATGGAACGTTCCTTATTCGACCTGGGCCTCTTACTCCTGCGCCGGGCACCGTACTCCACCGACGCCAAGGTCTCCGCGGTGACGGACGTCCTCCTGCGTGACCGACCTGACTACAACACCTCAAAGTTCATCCAGTAAATCACATGGCCATCTACTGTGTAACCTTCGGTCAACGCTTCCGCCACGACCTTCACCCATTCTTCGGCAAGTGCCCACGCCTGCCGGAATCCTACGTCGAAGTCATCGCGGACGACTACGTCACCGCGGTCGACATGACCCAAGACCTCCTGTCTTACAACTACTCCATGGTCTACTCTCTCGATGACTTCCACGACGACCTATTCCCCTGCGGTCCCATCGGCGCGATCACCCGCGAGAACAACGCCCTAACCTACACCCCCAACACCACTTGGGCCGAGAAGTATGCATCACCAACCGATCCCGACTCCCATGAAGAACTTTAAGAGAGTGACCATCCTCGCTGTGGGCGTGTACCTCCTCCTCGCGGCGTTGTATGCACGTTGGGGGCGGCATGACATCTCCACCGGCTTTGCGTTGCTTGCGTTGGTGTGCCTCGCGGTACACTGGGCGGTGGCCCGGAAGACGGATGCACCGGTCGATATGCATGATGATGGGAGGTATTACTGATGAGTGCGCCATTACCGGGTGAGCACTATTGTGCAGCTCACCAAGGGAATCATTCCCATTATGACTCGCACAACTGCAAGGTGTGCCAGCTCCTGACACGGATCATAGAGCTGAATGATCGTATCGCCCAGCTCGGGGTTGAGAATGACCTCCTACGCAAGAAACTCCTTACCCCACGTACCATGACCCCCGAAGCCAAACGCATCGCGATCGCTAAGGCGTGTGGGTGGACTGCAATACAGGAATCCGACTACAAGCCTTTCGGAGAGGCTCAACTTGTCGGGTACAGTCCTAAAGGTGGTGAGAATCTACAGAACGTTCCCGACTACCTCAACGACCTGAACGCCATGCACGAAGCGGAGAATTACGCTCTTACCAAACTAGGTCTGGACGTTATTCCACAATTACGTAAAGTTGCAGGCGAACGTAATGGTTATTGTGCCACCGCCGAGCAGCGTGCCGAAGCGCTCCTGCATACCTTGGGTGAACAGGAGGACGGGTCATGACACCTACACCACCCGACGACGGCGGCCCGGCGTTCCCGGTGCCAGTTCTGGCTGACAAAGACGGAACCTTTATCAGCACCCATCAATGGGCTGGGTACATGGAATCCGGAGGCGGTGGTATGACCCTGCGTGATTGGTTCGCCGGGCAGGCACTGGCGGGACTGTGTTCCCGTAACCTCGGCCACACCCACGTGGACAATTGCCATGGTACGGCAGCGCGGGCATACGTCATCGCCGACGCCATGCTGGAGGCACGCAACCGCCCTCACCGCCCGTGAAGCTTGCCGCGCCTAATAGCATCCCATGCGAAGGGGAGGCGCTCACCTCCCCAGCCCGGAATAACGGTGAAGTGGCCGGGCACATTACCACATCACCAGGCGACGCAGCGCGGCCTTTAACTCGCGCAGCAAACTCACACATCACATGAAAGAGACCAACATCAACTCGCTCGGGTTCGAACTCAAGGCTCAGGTGCCGGATTCCGTTGAGGAATACGACAACCTGGCCAAGAAGCAGGGCGCGTGCTTGGAGTCCGCCGTCAACAACGTTCTGTACCGGTCCGTCCTCGCGGACTTCCGGGCGCAGTTCTGTGAAGCGGTGGAGAACAACACCGGCATCAAGCGTGCCACCGAGCCGACGGGTCGTAAGTCGAAGAATGAAGACGGCACCGAAGAAGACATCCTCCGTTTCACCGAAACCGAGGCCGTCTACTTCAAGCGCGTCTGCGCTGAGCTGGTGAGCAACGGCACCCACACCTCCGTGGAAGCCGCTGCCGCGTCCTTCGCGTCCCTCGCGCAGGGTATCATCTCCAACATCGTCTTCGACCCGTCCGAGCGGGAGCGTCAGCCGTCGCAGCCGAAGTCGGTTGCGAAGAAGTACCTCAACATCGCCCAGGAATGGGTGGATGCTGGCCAGACCGAGCGCCGTGTCGAACAGATGCGCGCCAAGCTGGGCGACACGTGGAAGGTCGAAGGCACGGTCGAGTCGCTGGCGCGAGCCATCGCCGAAGACCAGCGCCGCAAGGCCGCCGCGGTCAAGTCGGAGTACGACGTCTGACCCAACCCCGCAAGCTGAACCCCTTTCGGTCCAGCTTCAGCGGTCTCATCGGGGCCTTCTGACATCAGGAGGCCCCTCTTGAGACCACTAACGGTCTCGTTTCAACAACAACTAAGTCCATACACACATGAAGCCCTGCGAAGTTAAGTTCCCCCTGCCGACCCTGACCGACGCCGAGATGACCAAGGTCGTCGACGACGTGGTAGCCAGTAAGGTCATCCTCGACTCATTCATCCCCGACTACATCTTCCCGATGGTTGGTCGCAGCGCCTTCGGCGTTGACCACTTCCCGCAAGAAGCCCAGGAGTTCCTCGAAGACTCGCCGCCGACCAACAGCGATACCTTCCCGTTAGGTGCCGCGATGATCTACGTCGACTCCGTCGAGGAGTTCCTCACTGGTATGATCCCCGTTGCCAGCCCGGACAGCAACTGCGTCTTCCTGAACGGCCCTGACAACGTCCGTTTCCGTGATGCCCTCAAGGCCCGGCGTGACGCGGCTGTCGGCGCTGACGCCACCGACGAGGCCAAGCAGGAGTACTACAACACTCTCACCGGCCAACTGAGAAAGAACATCGAAGCCCGTAGAGCTGCCCTCACCGCGGCCACCGCCTAGTACCACCTCATCGAGGCCATGTCTCGTGGCCTCCATTGAGCTGGTTCGGGTTGCGTTTAGCCATGACACCCTTACCTCTCCGCCGGTGGTTTCAGTGACATGTTCCCACCGGCGTCATTCTTTCTCAACACTTGGGTGGGTTCGAATCCCACTTCTCGCTGACATACCGAGCGACAACCCGGTGGGTGGTGCCCACGGTGCGGGGAGCGCATCCCGCAGTATGTCACCCACTTTGGAGGAAGACCGGCCTAGCGCCCCGGACAACAGCGTGAGTTGTTGGTGTAAGCTGGTATCACGAAACCAAGCACGCCTCCACAGCTTTGCGGCACCTACGCCCGCAAACTCACAGCATGGGACACTCTGGATCGTCTGACCTTGGTTGGAAGCCTGTGCTGTGAGCCCACTTTCCCACCACCCGCATGGTAAAACTGCCCGAACGGAAACGGCATACATTCGGCATGTGTGTATGTATGGACGCGCAGAGCCTCGGGTGGTGGGACCACTTTCCCATGAAACAACGATTTGTCGGATTCCGTTACAGTACAAAACACGAGAACCCAGTCTACATCGACGTGGACAACATCATCGCGGTTGTATACCACGATGACGACCACAGTCTTGTCTACGTCCACAGCGTTCCAAATGCGTTCCTCATCCTCGGCACCCCCGATGACATCCTCGCCGCCATCGCAGCCGCGACCAAGGTCTGACCATGATCCTGACCGTCCTCCTCTGGTTCTACCTGGTCGTCAACGTCCTCGGCGCCGTCATTGCCCCCATCGCCACCGAACGCAAATACCGTGACCTCCTCGTCTTCTTCCACGTCCTCGGCGCTCTCATCGCAGCTGGTGCTCTCTACCTCCTCCATTCCTGACGCGCCCTTCGACCCCAGACGCGAGTTCGAAATCCTCGAACGCTGGACTCTCGAGCCACGGCCCATGGCGCTCGTTCACCTCTACATCGAAGCCAAACGCCGAGGCTGGACCGTCACCAAGCGTGACTCAATGCAATTCCACGAAACCCTCTGGCGCTTCATCCCACCACTTCCCCCACACCCATCGTCGAACCACCAACAGCCTGTAGGCTACACCGCTGGGACCGAAGGTTCCCTCAGGTCGACCGTGGGTGTGGGACCACTCTCCTCCATATGAACCATCCAAACCCAAGCGGGACTCCGCTACCTATCATCCACGACGACATCGGACCGTTCCTCAACATTCCCACCCCACCGGAATGGCCAATGTGTCCCCTGGTCCACAAGACCTTGATGCAGTTCTCCCAATACGAACGCGCCCTCGAGAACGCCCGTTCTCAACTGCGCCTCTGGATGTGCGACCCCATCATCTACTCCCACACCACCCGCTACGTCAACTACGCCACCTACTTCGTCTTCTCCGTCGGCGGTATTCCACCCCTCGTCGGCCTGACCTGGCCCCGAGACCTCGTCGAACTCGTCCTCGCTTTCACCATCCGTCACCGCGGCGAAACAACCATCCCCGACCTCCGTGCTGAGTGCAACATGTTCCCACACCTCAAGCCCGGCAGCGACTACTTCATCCACATCGGAGCCATCGACTTCCGCATCGAGTGCCAAGGCAAGGATGACCACTACTCCACCTTCTTCGAGCGGTGTGTATCGCTAGCTGATACATACTGGCCAGCCCATGACTGAATACGTCCACCCGCGTCTTCGTCTCTCGCAGGTTGAACGTTACGCTGGCTTTATACAGCAGGCACTGGACAACTGGCCACGGGAGACATACTTCGAGATTCCAGCGGGTATCTCACCAGTTACATTCGCGGCTCGTCTTCGGGATGCTGTCGCGTCATACCGGCGCTATCGCTGGCCTGGACTTAACATCGACGATGCTAAGTTCAACGCCATCGACGGCGCTTTTGTCGTTCGGGACCCGGACCCTACCGGCAAGGTCTATTGGGCGCACAAACTCCCACAAGGACGCACCGTTGCGGGTGCTGTGGGCTGCGAAGCTGTTGTGCGTCCTACCGCCAAGATGCCCAAGTCCCAACGGATCGCGGGGTCCTACGTCCACACCGAATCCCAATCCGCCCAGCTCGGGTCCAGTTCGTTGGTTATCGCTGACACCTCCCCATACACCACGGACGACTGGCTCACCATCGCCAAGCTGGTTGCCTTTGGCGTCCTCCGTATACCCATCGAGGTAATCGGCGAGCTGCCACAAGATTTGCAGGCGTTGCTCATGGACACCTACCCCGAGGTCGGTGTCGCGTTCAACTCCGCAACCCAACGAACCGTCATCCTCTAACTACCCGTCCCATGGGAGCATCCATACTCGAACCACTATTCCCTTATCGTCATCTTGACCAAGACCACCTCATCAGGGTTTCGGTCCGCGTGTGCCCGCGTGACAAACAGCGCGTGGCCTCTATCATCCCCGACCTGGGTATCCACACTCTCATCGTTCAAACCGTCTATTCCCAAATCTCCAAGTTCATCATCTCGAACAACCTGACCTACAATGACGCAGACCAACAACGACTCCTCGACTTCATCCGTGCCGCCGAGTTCTTCGACCAAGGTGCCGTTCGCGGACCAGCCCCTGTCGGCGCTTCTGGGACTATCCCTGGCGGACATGTCACCGGAGGAGCTACGCCAATATACGACGCACCTCCGAGCCATGCGAACAAACGCACCGACGCTGGAAAAAGCAATCGCAAAGGACGCGCCGAAAAAGGCGAAGGCATCCAAGTCCAAGGCGTCGAAAGACTCCGGCAAGTCAAAGGAGGCGCTTGTAAATGAATACGGCGACTGAACAAATCCGAGACTACGCCCCCGGCGAGCGTCTGCCCACCGGCGTCATCCCGATCCCACTCGTCGGTGGGGCGTTTATGATTGACAACTCGTCCACCGAGAAGATCATGACGTGCCACCGTGCGGCTGAGTATTACATCTCCCGCAAGCGTGAACTCAACAAACCACGCTCCGCGCTGGAGTTCGGTAAGATCATCCACCGCGCGCTGGAAACCCGCTACCGCGAAGCTGGCACCCACTTCGACGCCGATGCCCTGTACAAGTCCCTCGCAACCCTCCGCGCCGGCTTCGACTCGTGGTCCCCGGATGACCCGGAGGAGTTCCGCAACTACGACACCGGCATCAAGGTCCTGTCCAAGTACCACGACGACTTCCAGTTCGAGGACTTTGAGGTGTATCGCTTCCCGGACGGCCAGCCCGCTGTCGAATTTCCGTTCGCAATCCCATTCGGCACCGTGACCCTGTCCCACCCCGGCGCCTGGGTCCGTGACGAAAGCGGGCGGGTCTACTTCGACCCGAACCTCCAAGAAATCCCCGTCGTCATCAAAGGCAAGATCGACCTGATCTACCGGCGTGAGGGTGGTCTCTACGGCCTTGACCACAAGACCACCTCCATGATGGGACCACAATACTTCACCGAGTTCGAGCTGTCTTCCCAAGTCCACACCTACTCGTGGGCTATCGAGCGGCTGACCGGCCAGCTCCCTTCGGGCTACACCATCAACGGACTCGGCATCCGCAAACCAACCAAGACGGGCAAATCCCTGGAGTTCATCCGGCACACCATCCCGGTCTTCCCGGGGCTCGTACGCGAATGGGAGCAAGACACCCTGCACATCCTCGGCCAGTTCTTGGAACAGTGTGTCACCGGCTACACTCCCAAGATGACGAAATGGTGTGTTGCCAAGTACGGTATCTGCGAGTACAAAGGTGTCTGCGGTCTGCCCGACCCGGACCACCGGCTGCTGGCACTGTACTCCAACGAATACCGCGACGTCACCTGGGACCCGTTGAAGGAGTAATCCCATGAACCCACGTCCACCAGATTACGTCCTCAGGGTTAAAACCAAGGACGCCAATAACCGTGACAACACCCGGGCCGGGGCGGCTTGGAGGAACCCAGACCAGAGTATCACGATTCGGTTGAATCCCGCAATTAGCCTGAACTACACCGATAACTATCTTATTACACTATTCCCCAACAACGACCCAAAACCTGAATGAAATCCGCCGCCATCAAAAAAGAAGTCTTGCGTCGGTATAACGACCAGCGCCGGGCAATCAACCAAACACCCGCGTACGAGCTGTCACGCCAAGTACAGATCGTCATCGAGGTCCTCTGCGAGGAGTTCACGCGCGATCTCAAAAGGGCCGAACAGTCTCACCTCATCCACTACCACGATTAAATGAAATCCACCTCCTTCAAACCTGACGCATCCTGCGCCATCCTCCTCGTCGGCGAGCCAAAAACCGGCAAGACCAACCTCGCCTTCGCCTTCCCAAACCTCGGCATCATCGACTGCGACCTCAACCTCGCAGCCGCCGTCCGCCGTTGCCCCAGCAAAGTCTTCGACTACGAGCAGCCTGCCGTCCTTCCAGACGGCAAGGAACGCCCAGAGGTCGACCGCTGGAACTTCGTCGTCGAGAAGACCAAAGCCTATATCGCCGACCCGTCCATCCAGACGATCTTCGTTGACGGCCTGGGCGTCCTGTACGAAATGTGCATGGCCCATATCGTGCACCAAACCCGTCTCGCCGGCACCAACAAGACCGGCAAGATGGAAATCCAGAACTACGGCGACCTCGCACGCCTCATCCGTGGCTACGTCATGATGCTCCGTGCGTCCGGCAAGATCGTCCTGGTCTCCTCGCACCAAGCCGCCGAAAAGGACGAGGTCACCGGCGCCTTCCGTTACTACCTCAACGTTCCGGGTCAGACGAAAGAAAACCTCGGCGGACTCTTCACCGACGTATGGGCAACTGTCGCCACGCCAGGCATCGGCGGCAAGACCAAGTTCGCCATCCGTACCAAACCAACCGGCTACCACGTCTCCCTCGGGACGTCCTTCGCCCTCGACGCCGAGATCGACGTCACCGACAAGACACCAGACCAAATCTGGTCCCTCCTCTCCCCCAAGCTTGGTATCACCGCCAAGACCGTAACCCCGACCGCCGCCTGATATGATCCCACGTCCTATTACCATCCGCCCAGTCCTGAACGGCTATGTCGTCCAGGTCGGCTGTCAAGAAGTCGTCTTCGACAGCACTGACGCACTAATCAGCGGTCTGCGTCATTACCTCTCCGACCCCGAAGCGATCGAAAAGGACTACCGAGAGAACGCCTTGCACAAGGACCTCATCAACCGGCCCGCCGCACCCTGCCCAGACCACCCAGTCGGCGTAGCTGGCATCGACGCCAGATACCGCTAACGACCGCCGCCCGCCCGTAACGCACTTCCCGGGATAACTCCCGGGCCAACAAAAACCAATAGACCCAGTAGATAAACCACCACCACCATGTCCAACGACATCAACGACCTGCAGAACCTTGACCTCTCCACCGTTCCGACTGCACTGCCCGTCCTCGTCGACGGCCAGTACGAAGCGACGGTTGCTGACGCCAAGGTCGAGCCTAACTCGAAAGGTGACGGCAACAACTTCAACGTGAAGTTGACCCTGAACCTCCCGGCCAAGGGTGTCATCCAGACCCCGAATGGTCTCCAAGAGACACAACTCAACGCGGGCTTCCCCGTGTTTGACACCATCTCCATGAAGGAGACCCGCAAGGACGACGGCTCCCTGAAGTACGACCCGCGCATCAACCTGGCCAAGTTCCAGGAAGGCGTTCTCGGTACCAAGGGTGCCTTCTTCCCGCTGGAACAGTACATCGGTCGCCGCGTCTTGATCAAGACCAAGATCGAGAAGAACGCCGAGTACGGCGACCGCGCCCGCGTGGTCAAGTACACCTACGTCTCCTAACCGAGACGTACTTCAGCAGGTCGCATAGCACTGGCCGGTGTTGGGGACTAACCTCCTCGGCACCGGCCTTTTTAGTGTATGGATCCCACACCCGAACCCAACTTCCCTCTCCCACGTCGGATGCGCCTGTCCGAGGCGCCAGACGCCCTGCTCAGACAGGTCATCGAGAAGTCCGGCCGGAACGTCTTCGTCGTCATGAACAAAGCCGGCACCACCGTCCTCAAAGACCCAGGCATGGACATGCCTTACCACGTCCGCAATAAAAAGATCGCCGAGAAAGTCGCCCGTGAATCCGGCGGCGTCGCCGTCGACCTGGAAACCGCCATCAAACAACTGGAAGCCCACTACAAGTCCCGCGCCAACGACTAACCTCCGCCCAGCTTCACATGTCCTCCTATCCATTCCGCTACCCAGAACAAGCAGTCCTCGTCAACGTCTCCGAGATCGACGTATCCGGTCGGGTCCGTCAAATCTACCATGACATCGACGGCCTGGCCGAGTCCATCAAAACCAACGGCCTGATCCACCCACCCGTCATCAACTCCCACTTCAAGCTCATTGCCGGTGGTCGTCGCATGAAGGCCATGACCGAGGTCCTCAGCCTGACCCAAGTCCCCGTCATGTTCTTGGAGACCCTCGACGACGCCGACCTGGCACTCCTCGAAGCCGAAGAAAACGCCCGTCGCGAGGCCACCACCTGGCAGGAGGACGTCATGTCCATCGTCCAAGTCCACCGTCGCAAGACCGTCGCCAAGGCACTCAACGCCGAGCGCTGGACCCAGGAAATGACCGGTCGCCTCCTCAACCGCGGTCAAGCCTCTATCTCCACGGCACTAACCCTCGCCTCCTACATCGAGAAGCACGACAAGCAAATCATGGAGGCCCCGGACGCCAAGGCCGCCCTCCGCATCCTCGTCGAGCGCCGAGAGAACGAAGCCAACGCCGCTCTCGCCCGAGCCACCGTCCCATCCATGGCCGGGCTCATCAAACCCACCACCGACACCAAAGGCGGCAAGGACATCCTCGCCGAACTTCTCGCCCAGTCCTCATCATCCACCGATGACGACCTCTTCGAGAAGCCGGCCACGCCGTCGACCAGCAACAACTTCAAGCCGGCGGTCACCGGCATCGGCCTGCAAGCCGCGCGTCCGGTCGAACTTCCGGGTCAGGTCGTCGCGTCAACGCCGGAGATTACCATCCCACTCAGCGCGATGCTGCGTCAGGGCGACATGATGAACCTGGACACCTTCTTCGGCCCTAAATACTTCGACCATATCATCACCGACATCCCCTACGGGATCGACATGGGTAACCTCCAGCAGGCCAACACCGGCATGGACGTATCCAGCACCGCCGCGGAGCATGACGTAGACGCCAACATCGACCTCATGCAGCGTATGTTCCCGGTGTGGTATGCTGCCCTCAAGGACAACGGCTATGCGATCCTGTGGTGTGATGTCCAGCATTGGAATCTCCTCAGTGACTCCGCGACCGCCGCTGGTTTCAAGGTCCAACGCTGGCCGTTGATTTGGTACAAAACACACCAGTGTCTCAACCAAGCTGCCCAGTACAACTTCACCAAGAACTATGAAATCGCCATGGTCCTCCGGAAAGGTAACGCGACGCTTGTCCAACCGCAATCCTCGTCCGTGTGGTCCGGCTCCGGTCTCAACGAGAAAGACCAATTCGGCCACCCGTTCGCCAAGCCGGTCAAGCTCTGGCAGTGGATCTACGACGCTGTTGCTACGCGGGGTCAACGTGTTCTCGATCCCTTTATGGGGTCCGGGAGTGCTCTGGTGGCCGGCATCCAACGCGGTCTTCAGTGTCATGGCGTCGAACTTAACGAATCGCACTACCATCGTGCGGTTGTGAATGTCACCAACGCGTACCAAACCCTAACCCCGAATGTTAAGTTCGTATGAAACTCCTACGCTTGCACCGAGTGTTGAGGTTTCAGACCCACGTCACCGCCCACGTCGACCTGCGCGTCCGGTCCTTCTTGTTCTGGAAGCAAGACTGGCTTGACATAATTGCCATCAAGGCGACTGGTAAGGCTTGGTATCTTCCAGGTATCCATCTCACCGCCCGACTCCAACGCCAGCTCGACGCGGCCTTGAGTGACGTCATCGAGGAAGGTACCTTGACCGACCTGACGTACGATTTCCCCTCCCGTGTATCACATAAACCTGCCAGAGTTCCTACCAATGACTCAGACACCACGCCCGTTTCGGGTTCATGACGGCCTGACCGAATACATCATCATCGCCATCCCAGACGACGGCGACGACCTCACCCCGTCCTGGTCCATCGCTGACATCTTCCTCTTCCACCCAAAGCGGGTGCTCGGGGAACGTGTCTACCTCCACAACGTCCCGGACCACATCCGACGTGAAATCGAATCCATCATGTCGAACCCGCTGCTATGACCGGTAAACGAGTCCCCAACAAGTTTCCCAAGCATACCAACCCACGTTACCGCATTGCGGTCGTGGGTGAGGCGCCGGGTAAAGACGAGGAAATCGTCGGCGAACCTTTCGTTGGTTACTCCGGCCGTCTACTCCGCGGCACGCTGGGCCAGCTCAACGTGTCCCTGGACGAGTGTCTCGTCGCGAACGTGTGTCAATTCCGCCCTGACGGTAACGACATCAGCGACTTCGACTGGGACAGCCCGGAGTTCGAGGACGGGCGACAACTTCTCCAGTCCGACCTCCAAACCTTCCAGCCCAATGTCATTCTCTCCTTGGGTCGCACCCCGTTCAGGTTCTTCCGGCCTGACCTGTGCTACCCTCTCAAGAAGGGCTACGCCATACCTATCCAGGACTGGCGTGGCTCCATCTTGCACTGCCACAACAACTACAAGGTAGTCCCCACCTTCCACCCGGCATACATCCTACGCCAGCCGCGGGACATTTTGTACTTCCGGCAGGACATCCAGCGGTGCGTCCAGCAGGCCCACACGCCGGAGGTCCCCGTCATAACCCGAGACCTGGTCACTCGCCCCACCCTCACCCAGGTCATCGAGTTCATCGGGGACCTCCGGCTTAACCACACCCCAGCCTCCATCGACTTGGAAGGTTACCCCGACGACACCGGCATCACCATGTTCGGTATCGCACCCTCCCCCACCCGCTGTCTCGTCATCCCGTTCTGGATCAACGGGCGCCATTACTGGTCCGAAGACGAAGAGCCGATTGTCTGGAAGGTCCTCGCGGACTACATGGCCGACCCGAACTGCCCGAAGACCGCCCATTCCAACGCGTACGAAGTCTTCGTATCAGCCTGGCGTCATCGTATGCTCATCTGTAACCTCGACGACGACACCCGGTACATGTTCAAGGAACTCCACCCCGAGGCTGAATCCAACCTCGGTGTCGTCTCCTCCTTCTGCACCCTCGAACCCTACTACAAGGACGAGCGTACCTCCGGCAACACTGAGGTCAAACTCGTCTACAACGCTAAAGACTGCTGCGTAACCCAGGAGTCCAAAGCTGTTCTCCTTGACAGACTCCGCCAGCATCCCGCCTCGTATGACCACTATCGCTTCAACATCCGTATCAACCCAGCCATCAACTACCTCAACCTCCGTGGCTGCAAGTTCGACACCGACCGCGCGCAACAGCACATTCTTACCGAGACCGCAGCCCTTGCGGAGTTACAAAGTCAGATCGACGCGGCTCTCGTTGAACCCGCCCTCGCCGCCGGTGTCCTCACCCGCAAGCGTAAATCCGACCCGTGGTCCTTCAACGTCAAGTCGGCGGACCAGAAAAAATGGCTCCTCTACTCCCACTTCGGATTCAAGCCAGGTCGGCGCGGCGAAACGTCGGAAGAAGGTGAACTCCTTCGGCACTACGTCAAGTCCCGCCAGCCCATCCTCAAGACGGTCATCCAAGCGGTCCGCAAACGCACCCGCATATCGGATATTCAAAAACTGGTCCTTGACCCCGACGGACGAATCCGAACTTCATTGGACCTTGTCGGCACGGACACGTTCCGACTTGCTTCAAGGTCTGCGATGTCTATGCTCCCAGATTACAAGGCAGACGGTTCCCTCCGTGAATGGGTTAACACCGGCACGAATCTTCAAAATGTCACCAAAGAGCTGCGAGACTGCTTTATACCAGATTCTCCAGAATACGACTTCTGGCAGTTTGACCTTGCAGGAGCCGACGCTTGGACGGTTGCAGCTGACTTGGCAGCGTTGGGCTACCCGGCCATGCTTGAGGATTTACTTGCAGGTATCAAGCCTGCCAAAGTCCTCATGCTCCTGCTCGGTGAATACGAAGCAGGCCGGAATCCTGCACTTCTCAACGCCCTCCCTCGCGCGGACCTCAAGCGCCTTACTAAAGAGCTTGTCATCCCCGAAGGGCGCGACGCCCAAGGACGACCTGGCGACTGGAAGTATCTAGTCTGCAAGAAGGCCCAGCATGGCACCAACTACGACGGCTCTTCTGCAACAGTGGCTGAACTCGTGTTCGAAGACTCTGACGGACTGGTTGACCTCACTGCAAGTGAGGCCTCAATCTACCAGCAGCTCTATAAGCTCCGTTATAAACCTGAGAAACGGATCGACTGGATCCGTAGTGAGCTTCGAGATAAGGGCTACCTGGTTACCGCCGCTGGAGTCCGACGCAAGTTCAACGGCATCCGGAACCCTCGAGACCCAGAAGACTCCGTCGTCCGAGAAGCCGCCGCGTTCGAGCCCCAGTGTAACACCACCTACGCAACTAACCGAGCATTGGAGCGGTTGTGGTACGATCCGGCTAACCGCCAATCTACCGGATGGCTCCACGTTGAACCTCTACTACAAATCCACGACGCCCTTGCCGGACAGTATCACTCCGCCGCCCGTGCTTGGGCACATGAAAAGCTTCGTTCTTACTTCAACAACCCGATGATGATTCACGGGATTCCGGTCACCATCCCCGCCGACGGCGGCTGGGGTGAGAACTGGAAGAATACCAAACACGAACTACTGTAACATGCACACCATCCTAAACAACACCCGCGAGTTCATGGACAAGTTCGGACAGACCGTCCGCAACCGTCCTACCGATACACTCCCGACCTCCGAAGTCCTTCTGCGTGTCTGTCTGATCGCTGAGGAACTCCGCGAGCTGGCGGTAGCGGCTGGGTTAAAGTTCGACTTCCGCGTCTCATCCACCGCCGGGATTACCAGCCAGGTCAACCTCCCTGACGTCCTCGACGGCCTAACCGACCTCACCTACGTCGTCGCCGGCGCTTATCACACCTTCGGCCTGGCCCACCTTGGTCCAGTCGCCTTCACCGAGACCCACCTCTCAAACATGTCCAAGGTCTGGCCCGACGGCACCGTCCGCCGGCGCCCCGACGGCAAGATACTCAAGCCCGACACCTTCACCCCAGTCAACTACGCTGCCCTCATCGACTCCGACCTCCCGCGCAACCCGTTCAACCCTGACGCCAAGTGATCTACCTAGCTTCACCTTACACCCACCCGGACATTCATATTCGCATATACCGCTACCAGCGGATGCTGCAAATTGTCGCCGACGAAACCAAGCGCGGCGAGCTGGTCTACTCCCCGATCGTCCACTACCACCAGGTCGCCCTCAACCATGACCTACCCACCGACTTCGAGTTCTGGCGTGACCTGAACTTCCAGATGATCGCCTTGTGCACCCGTCTCAAAGTCGTCCGCCTACCGGGCTGGAAAGAATCCAAGGGCGTCCGCGAGGAAGAAGCCTACGCCATCTCGATCTACAAACCCGTCTCCCATATCCACGTCTGATGTCTTTCCTGAAATACTACCGTGAATATACAAGTGGTACTGAGGCACACCCCACCTACCACACCTTTAGCGCGCTCGTTGCCTTGTCATCTATTGTTTCACGTCGAGTGTGGACTGACATGGGGCACTTCCAAGTATATCCGAATCTATACGTCGTTTTGGTTGGACCGCCAGGTAACCGCAAGACTTCAGCTATGTCTCCTGCGAAGAACCTACTCAAGGAACTTCGCCAGTTCGCACCATGGCTGGCCTACTCCGCCGATTGTCTAACCAAAGAAAAGCTCGTCCTCGACATGAAGGACCGCGAGACCGCCATCGCGGACCTCCCGGAGGAGTTCGCCAACCGGAAAATCTACTCCCCGTTCGTCGTCATGGTCACCGAACTCTCCGAGTTCCTCCAAGCTGGCGGTGTGGGTATGATTAACTTCCTCACCACCATCTATGACCAAGACTTCTACGAAATCCGCACCAAGAACAAAGGCGACACGATCGTCAACGGCCCGTATCTTACTCTGCTCGCCTGTACCACCCCAGACTGGATCACGACATACCTTCGTTCTGACGTTATATCTGGAGGATTCTCACGTCGGGCTATATTCGTTCTTGAAACAGGTAAATCCGGACGAATTCCGTTTCCCACCATTACACCTGCAATGGCGGAAGCGTGGCAACACCTTGTCGCTTACGCTAAGACCCTCCTCAACGTCCGTGGCCCGTTCACCTGGGACCCGGAAGCGAAAGCGTGGTTCGAGCACTGGTACATAACCCTCCAGATGCCGAATGACCCGATGATCGTCGGTTACTACGAGACCAAGCACATGCAACTCATCAAGGTCGCGATGCTGGTCTCCCTGTCCGAGTCCACCGACATGGTCCTCCGCAAGGAACACTTCCTGTTCGGCCTCGAGCTTCTGGGTCTCGCCGAATCCAACCTCTCCCGGGTCTTCGCCGGCATCGGCCGTAACGAACTCAACGCCGTGGCCAACAAGGCCGTCGAACTCCTGAACATGGCACCCGAAGTCCGTGACGCCAACGGCGCCATCTACCGTGGCCTCCCCGAACGGCGCTTCCTAGCCATGATGTTCAACCAAGCAAACCAAATGGACATGAACCAAGTCATCCAACACCTCATCGACTCCGGCAAGGCGGTGCGCCTGACGCAATCCGTCGGCTCCCGAACCATCACCTACATCTGCCTCGCGCCGGTGGACCTCACATGAAGACCGACCGACAAACCTACCGAGACTCAACCCGCGCCGCTGCACTCGCCGCTGGCTGTGACCTGTGCCAGCTCAAATACGACGGCTGGTGGTCCCGCATCGAAATTATGAACGGCTGGGTACGGTTCTACTCCCGTACCAACCGCAAGTTCAAGGAGTTCTGTTTCGCCGACGACTCCCTCCAGACCATCCTCATCGGCGAGCACATGCAAGGTACCGAATGGGCATGTGACCCCACCCGCGAGGGCAAGACCTACCTCTTCGACATCTGGCGGTACGACGGCGCGGCGCTGTACGACCAGCCCTACTCCCTCCGCTACCGCTTCCTGAAACTCGTCATGGCGCGTCTCCCTGACACCTTCGCGCTGGTCCAAAACTTCCCCATGTCCGAAGCCGACGCGCTCTGGACCGGGCAGGTCGAAACCGGCGCCTTCGAGGGCCTCGTCTACCGCCGCAAGGACTCCCACGTCGACGCCCCGCTCTTCCGCGAGAAGAACACTTACACAACCGAACTTCAGGTCATCGGTTTCGTCGAAGGCATGGGCCAACACACCGGTCGCCTCGGCGCCATCATCGGTCGCACCCGCGAAGGTGTCGAGGTCCGTGTCGGCGGTGGCTTCACCGCCCAAGACCGCGAGGAAATCTGGTTCCTCAAAGACCGCCTCATGGGCAAGTGGTTCGAAGTCGAATCCCGTGGCAAGTTCGAATCCGGCTCCCTCCGCCACCCGAACTTCGTCCGCTGGCGCCGAGACCTAGACACATGAAAACCATCATCGCCGGGTCCCGCACCATCCACGACTACGACCTCGTCTCCCGAGTCATAGCCGACTCCGACTTCACCATTACCGAGGTCTTCTGCGGCCAAGCTGGCGGCGTAGACCTCCTGGGTTGCCGCTGGGCACGCGAACACAACATCCCTGTCAAGTTCTTCCCCGCCGACTGGAAGCAATACGGCAAAGTCGCCGGCTTCCTGCGTAACCACGAAATGGCAGCTTTCGCACACCAGCTCATCCTCGTCTGGGACGGTTCCTCCCCCGGCTCCGCCCACATGTTAAAAATGGCACGCCAATGCGGGCTGCGAGTCTATGCCCACAGCCCGCACCGCGTCGACCACTACGACCTATCAGACGAACTCCGCACCCTTCTGCTCAAGTCAGCATCGCCGGCCGATACACACCATGCCTAAAGCCCCATCATCGAGACCATACGAAGTGCTAGGGACCGTGACATCCCGGATGCGACGAGCTGGTCCACCACCGCTGCTTGAGCGAGTTCAGCTCCTGGGTCGGCCGGTAGCAAACCAACTTGTGCTTCTAGCCCGAGACGCTGGGTACGACGATCGACTTCTGACTGACGTGGAAGTACGCTGGGCGCAAACGTACTTCCGATACGCTGACGCGCTTCGGCGTTGCCAACGGGCCCTCGGGCTAGAAGGTCGTATTCGTTGGTCATATTCACCGCTCGCTCAGATATTGCGTGAACGAGCTGCTGCATCTGAGCTTGCGGGTTGTTCGTCGGATTCTTGCGAATCTCGTCCTGAATCCAAGCGTAGAGGTTCTCGGTCTGGCCGTTGAGCATCTCACGTGCAAGCCCGTCCATTTGCTGGTCCCGGCGTCGGTTGTAGTTCTCGTCAGACTGCTTGATTAACCGCTGGGCGGAACGCTTGCGAACCAGGTCCGATGGACGGAAGCCGATAGCATACGCCGCGGCTTCCATGTTACTGGGTTGGTACAACAGATTGTTGGACAGGTCCCGGAAACCGTAGTCCCCGTAGGTCAGCTTAGACCTCGCCAGCTCGACCACATTCTTGAACGCCTGCGGCACCAATGCCGAGGCTGCCTTGCCGGGCTGACCCGTGGAGGCGTAGTTCAGGGCGTTAATGAAGTTCTCGACGATGCTGGGCGTCGGCCCGAGCATGTCTTTGAACGAGAACCCGCTGTAAGCCGACGTCCCGAGGAAGTTGTTTACTCCCATACGGGATGACAGGTCCACCCCAAGGAGCTGACTGGCCGCGCCGGACATGGCCATCTCCGTCAGCATCTTCTGGAACTCGGACGCGTCTTCATCATCGGCCCCGACCAACGACGCCAAAGCCTCACGCAGTGCCGCTTGCGCGTTCACCCCGAAGACCTTCTCTACCACCGCCAGCGCGGCACCGGCAAAAGGCAACCCCATGGCACCTGCGAAGACGACCTGGGTTGCTGTCATTACCCCCAGCGCCTTACGGGCCTGCATCTTCTGGCCAGGACTCAGCTTCTTGTCCGACGCGATAGACTGGCTCGCCAATTCCGCATACAACCCAACCAGTCCCATGCCATACTGCTGCAACGTGTGCACCAGCCCCAGCGTGGACCTGGTATTCTCGTTAGACCAAGCCGCCAAATACCCAGGCTGGTTGGCCTTGCCGCCGCCGAACATACTCAGATCCTTCGTGTGGCGTGCGTGGTTGTACGCATCCAACCCAGTCTTCCCCAGTGCCTGCGCTTGGTTCAACCCGGTGAGGAACGCCAGCTTCTGGTTCATATTAGACATATGCCCATAGAACCACATCATCTTCTGAGCGACCAAGTACGCCCCGTCCCGGAACATACCCGTGAGCGTCTTGTCCGCACGGTCACCGCGGCCGAACTTACTCGCCAGCAACAGCTCCTGATCGCGGCCGTAGTTGTAATCGTGAATCGCCCCGAAGTCGAGGATACCATCGCGTACCGCCCGGCGATACCAGACCGCCTTGGTTTCCTCAGGCGTCAGCTTCGTGTTCCCCAGACGGAACTTAGCCTCCGCTGACGCGGCGAGCCTGTCGATCTGGGCCTGGTTACTCGGGCGCATGACCCACACCAGGTCCTTGACCGACTGCCCAACCAGCTTGTACGCATCAGCGATGGATTGAGTCCCGCGGGAGAGGATGACGGGTACCAGCGTCTGCGCGGCCTGGGTACCTTCCACGATCATCGAGGAGAAGTTCAGGCCGAGGTAGTACGCACTCGTCATCGCCTTGAGCGTCTGGAACTCCTGACTCGCCGGCGTCATCAGCGCATCCAACTGCTCCTTGACGAGCAACTGGAAGTCCTCCTGATTCTTCGCCCGCGGGTCCGACAGGATCATGTCGACCTCCTGACGCACCGCACGCTTGGCGGTAGCACCCGCCATCGAGGCGACATACTGCCGCATCGAGTCGAAGTAGTCGTGGCCCAGCGCGGCGGGGACTTCCTTACGTGTCGCCATGAACTTGCTGACACCACGCAGGGTCAACTGCTTGCCAACCTCAGCGCCGGGCTGGTAGGTCGCACGTAGGGAGTCGATGACATCCTGACTCAACCCCGAAGGGTTGGTGTTCAGATACCGCTCGAAGGCACGTTCCTCGATTTCGGTGTACCGCTCGAGAATCTGCTCCGGTGCGTCGAAGTTGGCGAGCTGGTTGATGTCATACTTGTCCAGCACCTGCATCACCTGGAACCCCTTGGCCTCGATCTGCTTGGACCGGGCGCTGGCGTGCTCGCGTGAATCCGCACCGTCCCAAGTGATCTCACCAGACTGCGTGTTCTTGGCTTTGATCAGATACCGCCCCGGTCGAGTCTCCGACGCAAACCACGGACGCCCGGCCAGCCTGGCCTGTAGATTCCGAATCGACGCCAGGAGGCCGTCGTTCATGATGGACATGACCGCGTTCTGCGTGTCCGGGTGCAATGTCGCCATCGCAGCCTGGGCACCGGGCAGGTCGTTATTCATCAGGGACGTAACCACCCCGCCAGCCATCAACTGGGCCTGGTCATAGGGCAGCCCCTTACTGCGGCCCATGATTAACTTGGCCACACGCCACGTGACCGTGCTGCGCTGAGAGTCAATCAGCACGCCAGCGCCGATCTGGTAGACCTCCATCATCTTGACCAGTCCGGACAGCGCCATTTGCCGCTTCTCCACCGGCAGCGCCGACATGATCTGGTCGAACTCAGGCTTGCCGGCGACGTTCGGTTGCCACTGGCCGTTAACCTGCTCGACCATCATGGTCTGCTTACGCTGCTGCCATTCGAGCATCTTGTTGACCGCTGTGCGCACCTGTGGGTCCTTCGCGGCACGCAGCGCGAGGTTGTCCGGGTCGAATACCCGCCGGCCATGTGCATCCGTCGTCAGGAACGGGCTCAACAGCGCCGAGGACACCCGGGCCATCTTGGGGTGCAGGTCCATCAGGGAGTTCTGTACCGAATCAGCCAGCGGTAGGCCCATACGACGGAACCGCTGTAGCGTCTGGTACATCGGCGTAAGCCGCTTGAACCACCAGCCGACATCGATCGGGTCCACCGGACCAACCTTTTGGTACGACGCCTGCGGCACGAATCCCATGAGGGTCTGCTGGGCCTTCGAGAAGGTCATGTGGATGCTCTCGGGAGCCTCCACACCGAACAGCTTCGCCAGGTCCTTGACCTCATTCGACGGGCGGACGATCACCGGCGGGGACTTGATGCCACCGAGACCGGTTTCCAGCGCTGTGACAATCTGTTCAGCCTGAGCCACCGCTGATGCTGGGTCAATACCAACCAGCATCTCGCGAGACCTCTCAATAAGCCGTGCCAGGTCACGGGAAATGTACTCCCAATCACCAATCCTACCACGAATCTGTGACCGGAACACGTCAGTCGACCGATTGAAATACGGATTCAACTCCTCATTCGTGAGCGCCTCGTGTAGTGCACCCACATGGTCCGTAATATCCCGGTAGAAACCCTTGGCAAACATCTGCACCTCTTCGGGCATGTGATTGAAGACGGTACTCGAGTTGACCTTCATGTTGTTACCGCCAGTCAGCAACCCCACACCAATCATCTGGCCAAGGACGTTGACAAACTCGTACGCACCGAGGGCTGTCTGCGCTTGTGAGCCATACGCCAGCGACCCAGCGAGGATCTTGTTAATCGACCCGTCCGGGTTGAACATCATTTCCTCCGGAATCGTCGCACGAGCGACAGTTTCCAGGATCAGGTACTTCTGCGCGGGCTTGTACCAATGCGCCGCGTCCTGTATTGCAGCCCAGGCTTGGGCGCGCTGACGCATCAGCCCGTCAAGCTCGCGACTAGCAATGTCGTGCATACCCACCCGTTCCTCGATGCCGTGGATCAGCTCGTGCACCAGCGTCGCCAGCATCTCATACGCAACAAGTCCGCGTGGGCTGTTACCTGCGGTATGGTTCATCGCCAGCATCAGGACCGACCTGGGTCCCTTGTCAGCATACTGCACCATCCCGAACGTACCCAGCGTCGACAACTCTTCGAACACACGGCCCATGGCCTTGGTCGCGTCACCGGCGGACTGGACATATGCATTGTCGTCCAGCTTAGAAACGACCACCTGGACATCCTTCATGCGCTGGAGAATGGTCAACCCCAGCTTCGAGAAGTGCGTAGCCACGTCCGGCGTGTACCCCAGCCGCATGTAGAACCCTTTGAACAGCCGGCCCACGTCGAACTTGGTGGTCCCAGTCGTCTCGGAGAAGTCAGGCCGTGGCCGCGGGTCATCTCCTTCACCACCACCCGACCGCGCCGTCGGCGGCTCGACCCCAGCCCACTTGGCCGTCGCCCGGACAATCTCCTCAGTCACCTGATCCGTCGTCTTCCCACTGACACGCAGGAAGTCACGTACCGCCATCCTGAGATTGCGGAACTCCCCACCCGGCAGCGGCTTGTGGTTCACCGCCTGCATGAAGGCACGTCCGGCCTCGCCGACCTGGCCTTGACCCTCATCCCCCTTAGCCACCGTGGGTCCAGCCTCCAGAAGTGCCTTAACCAACAACACCGCCTTGTCCTTCTTGTTAGCCTCGACGTTCGGGTACACATTCTTGCCCGGAGGCGCGAAGGCGTGACGAATCGCAGGCCAGAGGTCTTCCGGTTTGGCTGCGTCCAGCTTGGGCTGAATGACACCCAGCATCCGCTCGGCGTCAGACTCGGGAATCCCGTCGAAGTGTGTCTTGGCGTGTTTCTGGAGAAGCTGGTCTTCCGGCGTCGGGGCCTCGACCGTCTCGTCATCCGGATTCTCGGACACCTGGTCCTGCTCCAACTCCGGTCGATCAATCACCTCCCCTTCGTCGTCGAAGATGACTTCATACGTCGGCGAGTCAACGTCCCCACCCTCGACCACGTCGGACATCGCAATCTCCTTCTGGGACTTGGCACCGATGCGCGATGCCTTGTACACACTCCGCTTACCCGTAATCAGGTCGCGCAGGGTGTTCTCAGCCTCACCAGGGACCACAATCGTCTCGCGCTGGTCGGTGATTCCGTCCTTGTCCTTCTTACCAAACTCAGGATTCGGCACCCGCTTGCGACTGGGCAGGACCACCACCGTGTCCAACAAGCCCTTAACCGCCACGTTCGGGTTCTTGGCCAGCGCCTGGAGCATATACCCCGCCTCCTCAGCGAACGCTGGTGCCCGGAAGAACTTGCTCCCGGTGTCGTTCTGGTCCAGCTCGATGAACCGGCGCAGGATCGCCTCGCGGATTGTCAGATCCCCTTCCTTGGTCTTCGTATCGTCCAGGTACTTCTTCTGGCCGGACGGCCTGTCCAGCAGCTTGCCCAGGTCCGACCCCTCCGGTTCCGTCAGCGCACCAAACAGCGGCGCCAACTTCTCACGCAACGCGAAATCCTTCACCGCCGTTGGCGTGGACTCGATCGACAGGCGCGTGTTCACCGCAGCACGCTCGGACTTGGCCACCTCCGCGTGCATGAGCAACTGGTTAACAACCTTCTGAGTCGTCACCCGCCAAGCGTCGCCATCATGGTTCGTCAGGGACCGGATGGTCTCTTCGTCCAGACTCTTCTTGATCCACTTGGCGTCCGGACGCTCGAGGAACCCGTCCCGGATGTACTGCTGAATCGCAGCCCCGGACGTCAACGTCCCTTCATGCTCGGACTCGAAGAACGGGTCACGTTCGGCGTTGGCGGTGTCAATCTGCCGTACCGCACGCTCGAACAGGTCATTCGCCAGCGCTGTGAGCTGGACGAACTCCTCCGGGGACACGTCTCCACCCTGCGACATCGCACGAACCGCCGCTTTCTCCGCCAACGAAGCGTTGGGATTGAACCCACGCGAAGCCATGTACTTATTAACCAGCTCGTTCGTCATGGCAGTACGAACTTCGGGCCGGGTTTCACGCGAAATATCGCGCAAGTTACTGGACATAAGCTCAACAGCCCAGTCGTTCGGGATACTCGGACGACCTGACGCGCGCACCGCAGCGTCGATTGGGTCCTGGCCGGGCTCGACCACAAGACCACGGGCTTGCAAGTTCTCGTTAGCCCATTCCATCAACACGTCCGTAGCCCGGACGTTGTAGGGCTTGTTACGCTCAACGAAGGTACGGACGCCGGTTGGCACCGCCTGCAAGACACCACCCGCCCCCATGGCCGCTACGTTCTCCACCGTGAACGGATTCCGGGACTCATCCAGCAATGGGACGCCCTGCGCCGTAAGGACAGCCTGCCGGGTCAGCTCGTTCGCAGCCACACCACCCGCTGCTTCACCAGCAATAGCGGCGGCATTGGTCCGCAACCTCGCACCCGGAGCCTCCAACGTAGCGAGATCCTTCGCTGTTGCAGTCTCCAACTTATTCAGCACCGGATTTGCAGCACGGGTGGCCAGACGTCCAGCACGCTCGACGAGCTGGTCCGCCGCTGGCATGGCCGCACCATACACCGCGCCCACCAACGGGTTATCCGTCTCTGTATACCCACGCACCGCCGCGTCCAGCATCGACGCATACCGCCCCACCTTAGCCGCCTTGGACAGTGCGCCCGCGCCACCCGTCGCTACCATGAACGGCACGCCCTCGATCAAATCACGTGGCAACTCCCGACCAATCTCCTGAAACACGGGCGTGATCCGCCCATCGGTACCCAGCACCCGATCCGCGCCGGTACCAACCATCTCACCAATCCAGCCCGTCACATCGCTCACCGGCGTCAGGGCGCGATCCACCGCAGCCGACCCGCTCTTGACAAAGTTCGGATTGTACGCCTGGGTCCGCTTCTGAACACCCTCTCGGGCGTCCATCTCGCGGGCGAAGGTGCCCAGGTCTACCGGGTCACCGTTCGGATTTGCCGTGATCCAGTTCCGGTACTCATTCTCGATGTCAACGTACCGGAGTGGGCTAACCTGCTGTTGCAAAGGGTTCATGTTCAGCGATTCTGCGCCTCACGAGCATCGAGGCTAGGGGAGCTTTGGGCCGGTGTCAAGTCTCCATTGTACCAATTCATAAGTTTTTGATAAGCGGGGTTCGCTACGTGGTGGTAGAGTGCACCGGGCCCCGTGTAACGCATGATCGGGCCGTTGACGTCGAGTGCGCTGGAGATGAACCCAGGACCGTCTGCGGGCATCGAAGCCTCCTGCGGGGTCACCTGCGGCGGCGCCACCGGCGGCTCACCATCCACCGCCCCACCCAGCATCCGTGTCATCCATTCCAGACGCTGACGCAGTTCCTGGTTCTCCAGCTCCTTGGTCTCCAGCGCCTTCTGGATGGACTCTGTCGTGGCCGTGCTGACGCCAGCCTGGGCGTTGGTCGCTGCTACACTCGAGGCTGCTTGCGCACGGTTGAGGTCATGCATGTCGTCCGCCCGCCCCTCGGCACCTTGGACCGAATCAATCATAACCTGCTCCCGCGCCATCTGCAACGGGTGTGCAGCGTCAGCCCGACCTTCCGCGCCGACACGGGCGTCAATCGTCGACTGCCGGTCAGCCAGCTCCAGCGGCAACAGCTGCCGGTCACGGTCCAACTGGAACATCGTCGACAACTGGCGCAGGATTTGGTCCTCTTCACGGACCTTCAACTCCCGGTCAAACTGCTGACCTTGCTGTTCGAGCTGCCGACCAAACCGACTCTCCACCCCGGCAAGTTCCTCCCTGCGGGCCTCCCGGTCATGGTCCCGCTCCGACGCTCGAGACGCGATCTCAATCTTCTGCTTCTCGTGATCGGCCGCCTGCGCCCGCGCCTGACCCAGCTGCTGCCGGTCATTCAACGGACCCTTGACCATCTTCCCGAAGAAACCAGGCGCCTTGTCATCACGCCCCGTCAACTCATTGACCTCCGGTGTGTAGTCCTGCGACATGGCATTATCCACCGCATTACCAACCACACCACCCACGGCGCTCGACACAACCTGTGCCAGCACCTTGTCCCAGATCGACTCTTCCTTACGCGGGGCTGGGATATACCCACCCAGGTTAATGCTCGGCAAATACCCGAGCTGTGCTTGAGGCAAAGACATTGTTATACGAAGAATTGCTGTTGCTGAGGAGTCATCATCATTGGCTGATTCTGACCCATCATTGCGAGTTGCTGTTGTTGTGCGAGATTGCCTTGGTTGGGGTCGAGGACCAGGTCGCCGAAGGCCCAAGCGCCGGGTTCGGCGGATTCGACCTTGCCGTAGTTCTTGAGCTTATCCCAGTCTTCCCGGAGACGCTCGTTGCGGTAGGAGCCGTCGACGAACTCGGGGTCAAGGAAAGTCTTGACCGCATCGAGGTCGCCTTTGAGCATACCCTTCCATACGCCGGAGTGGTCGAGGGCCATGTTACATCCCCAGGTATTGCATTTGCAGTGGCGTCAGTTGCATACCTTGCATTTGCATGGGTTGTTGAGGTTGCAACTGCCAGCCGCCTGCCATCGGTTGGGAGGATTTGGTACTGGGCTGCATTGCCGCACCAGCAGCGGTCGCGCCAGCACCACCAGCGGCAGCTTTGCCAGCTCCGGCACCGAGAGCTTTGATACCTGCCATGGTGCCACCTGTAGCACCAGCCGCGCCACCACCAGCAGCGGCGCCAGCGGCACCGGACGCAGCAGTCGCGCCTGTGGCAGCAGCTCCGGCACCGGCGGCGCCCGCACCGGCACCAGCTCCCGCGCCAGCACCACCCATCGCACCCGCAAGGGGTCCGATACCGGCGGCGCCAACGCCGGTCAGCGCGAGCAATGCCGCGCCGAGACCAAGACCAATTTTCTCACCTGTTGAAAGTCCCATATATCCTCCTTAAACTTGAAACAGTAGATTGTATTTGTTCAGCAATGCCAGGATTCCCAGATCCGTCGTTTGCACTCTTTTATAGCCGCACCATCCCGCACAACGTCCCACCCAGTCGGACCCATGGTGAAACACGTAGTGGCAGGCCGTGGCGAATAGTCGCTTGCGAAGTCGAACTCCAGTTGCACGGCGGCACTCCTCATAGAGCACGGCTCGAGCAAATGGGAAGAACAGTGTGGCGAACAGGTGCCAACGAAGTACAGCCCTTGCGAGCCAGGGGCCATATACGGAGTACCCGACAAGGGAGCGGCCGTACTTTGTGGGGTTGGAGATTTTGTACCGCGCTCCCCGACGGATGGCTGCCGGGTGCATAAGACCGAGGTGGACATAAGCTGTGCAGACATAGCAGCCACCGGAGGAGGACGACTTCCCTTCGGGCACCTGGCCGGTAGCGACCTGGTTACCCGACGCGGTGGACGTGCCGGATTGTTGTTGGTTGTTGACAAGATCCGTGAGGTTGAAGGACTGACCCGTCTGGGTGCCCTGCATGGTGGTGGTACCGGTCGTTTGTGTCGTGCCGGTGGTGCTGGAGGTGCCAGACTGCGTCTGGGTGTTGTACGGGATGGCAGCGGTGGACGCCGTCTGGATACCCGTAGGGCCAGCGAGCTGTTGAGAGGCTTGTAGCCGCTGGTCCATGTTATTCCGGGCCACGTTGGCGACGGCAGACCCAGCGACACGACCTTGTGCAGCGTTGCCCACGCCTTGCATACCGGGCCCGGACAGCGCCTGGTTGGTCGCGGCAGCCACCTGGTCCTGGAAACCCTTGCCACCGGTGGTGACTAGGTCCGACAGGAAGCCGCTGCGCTCGGCGTCCGTCGCGGCGATCATGCCGCCCTGGTCCTGCAAGAGCTTGCCGAACCCGAGATCGTCCTGCATCTTGGACGTCCCGGACGTGCTGGTGGTTTGGTTGGTTGTGGCGGTCTGGTCCGTCGTACCAACCTGGTTCATCTGCTGAGACGTCTGGCCCACCTGGGTCCCAGTCTGCTGCTGGGTGCCCTGGGATTGGAACTGGCCGGACTGGTTGGAGGTTTGCACCTGATTGGTGTTACCACCCTCCCGTGCACGCTCAGCGCCAGCTTGGGCCGCTGCGTTGGCCTGAATCTCAGCCGATGACGCGTTGGGGTTCAGCCCCAGGTACGCCATGGCGTCCGGATTCCGGTCGTTCGTCTGGGCCAAGTGGTCAGACAGCCACTGGTTGAAATTGCGGCCGTCGGGATTCTGAGCCCAAGTGGCGCGGTATTGCTCAATCGTTTGCGGATTGTATGGTGTTGTTGCTGCCGATGCCATGTTAGATCTTCTTCTCGAAGGTTAAATACCCCTTTTGGAACCCGTACTTCTGGGACATAAGGCAGCGAATAGCCGCGCCTGAGTCCCGCTTGGTTGTGATTGCATACTTAGCAACGCCGTTTTCTTTGGCCCAGGTCAGGAAAGCCTGTTCCAGCGCGAGCGTTGCCTTAAAAAAACCTGGACTGTGGACGAACCACCGGACGACGAATTGTCTCTCGTCCTGGAACGGTGGCGTACAGTCCTGTGCGGCAGCAAACGCTACCGGCTCGCCGTCTTCCATGACCAGTCCGACCCATGAGTTCTTCATGTCCACAACCATCCAGAAGAGTGTCTTCCGGATGTACTCGAGGTCGATCGGGTCTCCCGAGCGTTGGGCCAGCTCGGACAGACGGGTCGAAACGAACTCCCACGAGCGTATGATCTCGACGACACGAGTGAGACGTATGACTTTCATCATAGTGAGAGGGCGACGTAGAACTCGGTAGAGTCAACGGTGACAAGAAGGCGATTGCTAGGAGAGCTGGTAAAACCAAATGAGATTTCGTTCGCATCGGTCGGGAGGATGACAGTGCGGGCGGTGGCGGAGTTACGGCGGATCTTGGTGGCGTAGAGGTCACCGGGGACAAAGAAGTCGCCGGAGGTGCGGAGACCACCAGCGCCGTCTGAGGTCATGTGTATGTAATGTGTAGACCCGAAGTGGACGCGACCTGTGTCAAGCAGGCGGACTCCGGTGCTACCTGTATAGTTGCCCACTTGGATATAACTAGCGTAGGGGCTGGCATACAATGTAATGGGAAATATCCCACTCATGACGATTGAATGAGACGCTCCGTCGCTACCGATCGTGATGGTTCCGGCCCAAATGGTGCCACCGCCGAGGGTGAAACCGTCGGAGTTAATCCGCACGCGATTGGCGGTGGTGCCATGTACGTCAATCGTGGACGACGCCGAGATGTTGACGGCCTGCAAGTTACCCGCCGTGACCGTCCCTAAGTTCGCGCTGATCGCCGACAGCTCCGTAACCGACAGCTTGGTCGCATCGATGGACCCGGCGGCGATACGCGCCGCGCTCAACGTGCCGGTGGTGATGTTACTCGCGTTAAGATTCGTCACCGACACCAGCGACGCATTAATCGTCCCCGCGGTGATGGTACCCAGGTTGGCATTGATCGCGGCGAGGTCTGTAACTGAGATCTTCCCAGCCGTCACCGCCCCCGCGGCTAGATGCGCCGTCCCAATCTCACCGGCTAGGATCTTACTCGCCGTGATCGCGTTCGCCGCGATCTCGTTCGCCGTGATAGTGAGCGCAGCGATCTTACCCGCTGTAACAGCACCCGCAGCGAGCTTGTCAGTTTCGATAGCACCTGCAGCAATATGACCAGTTTGGATAGCACCTGCAACGACCTTAGGAGAAGTGATAGCATTGTTGGCGATTTTGGTTTCTGTGATCGCGTTAGCGGCGATCTTCGCCTCCTCGACAGCGGCGTTGGCGATTTTCAGCGTGGTGATAGCCCCGTCAAGGATGTGTTGTACACGGACAGCGTTGTCCGCGATATGGTTCTGCAGAACTGACCCGTCCGCGAGGACTACATCCCCAGTTGACGGGAAGTTCGGTGTGCCACCGAAGGAACCGTTGCGGGTGTACGACAACTTAGTATAAACACCCGCCGTAAGGGTGGCAAAGTTAGCACCAATGCGGTTCAGCGCACGGTTTGTCTCCCCTCGGAGGTCTTCGAGGGTGGTGACCGGGCCGATTTGGACGTTACCAAGTGGGAAACTCATCGTTCAATGTCCTCCGCGAGGCCGAAGACGTACTCCTCCCACATGTTTAGGACCGCACCAGCGACGAGGCCGGCGTCTGCTGTGAACTTGAAGCGATAGGCGACATGTCGGTACCAGGCCGGCTGGAAAGTGAGCCGTCCTTCGGCGGTTTCGGGGGTCCACAACTCGGACAGCTCGGCGAAATTGACGGTACCAACCCCGATATTCTGCAAAGTCGCGACGGAGACCTGCACCCCGCTGGAGGTGACCCAGCCAGCGTCGAGATGGACGGAGTTAATCTGCTTTTCCTTGAACGCGAAGCCGTGGCTGATGAGTCCGGTCTCGGCGGTGGGCTCCACGAAGCCGACGGTGGCGTCAACTTGCACCGTGTCCGACAGCGTCGGGGTGGTGGCCTCCTGGTAAATGGTCCCTTGGCCGCCGTACAGCATCGTGGGGTCGGCTGCGTTGGACGAATACTTCGGGCACCCACAGAAGATGTCATCAGCGCCGGTGTTCAGCGCCGACGGGAAGTTACGGAAGAACCACTCACCCGATTCCTCGCGGAAGACCATCTGCCGGGCTTGGTAGACCCCGCTGGCGAGCTTCTTGAAGTAGGTCCAGATGACCTCTTGATGCTGCGGGTCATACATTCCCCACGTCCGATTGAACTTGGCATCGGTAGGATCGTTCAGGTCCTGGAAGAATGGGATACGCACCTTCCAGCCGATCGGTTCTGGGTCGGTGCCGCGGATGCGGTAGACGTTATCCCGCCCGATGAAGTAGATACCATTCGGGGATCGTACTGTGCCGTGGGAGAAAATGGACCCGATGTTCTGGTTCAACGGGTCGATCTTGAACACCTCCGGGTAGCCGATGTAGTACATCGTATAGATCGCGCTGGGCAGGAAGAGGTACACCTGATTCCGCCAGGGTTCCAGCCCGGTGACACCCAGATTGGAGAACATCGGGTCATGCTGCTCGTCGAGCTGGTAGTCATCAGCCTCGTTGATGTCGGTACCCACGAACTGATCCGGGTTGTTGCGGTGGGACCAGCCCAGGCGGTACGGCGTGTTCTGCTCGTCGTAGGGGTCCCGGAGACCATTCACGGCGTCATACTCCGCCGCACTATAATGCGCGACGATAAGGTGGTTCGCAAGGGTGGTGCAGTACCGCCCAAACACGCGCTTGTACCCCACAGTCGTGGCGATGTTGTCACGGACGCGGAGAATTGTCCGATTGACCCCGGCGATGTAGTTGTCCCGGTTGTACGGGGACACCTTGTACGGTCCAATCGGTTGCGCTGGAGCGGACATCAGCCCCGGCAGCGTTGCCTTACGCTCCCAGCGCCAGAGGTCATCGGTGGTAAAGTTGTCATACGACTCCGCGTCCCCGGCAGCTTGGAAGGAAACCTTCAGTCCGTTGCTACCGATGGCGACCTCCGGGCCGATCGTCAGGTCGGACGACCACGACCCAGCGTTCCGACGCCATTGGAAAGTCGTCGCGCTGGTGATCTTAACCTCGATGGTATCTCCGTCGGCGGCGAAGTCGGTCACGTTGATGCCGTACAGCAGGCACTCTCCCGTGACACCCGTCGTTTCAGGCACCGCTACCTGGTGCACCTGCGGAATCTCGACCTGAACAGCCGTGTTCGTCGGGTCCACGAACCGAAGATTCGTCCCATTGCCGATGAGGTATCGAAGATCCCCACCGATATTCCTCACCAGCGCCATCAACTTCACCGTCGACGCGGTCTCGCCGTCGATTGCTGTTAGGTCAAACCCAGCCGCAAGGCCCTTGGGCTGAACAAGACGACCACCAATCGGCCGCAGGTTCAACAAATGCCACCAAGCGCCGGACGCGACAGCGTGACGGGCGACGGACTGGTCCACGCCGCCCTGCACCAAATGCGGAAACTCTTGGTAGGTTGAAGCCATGTTAGTCTAGATTAGTCCACTCACCTTGGGCACCGAGCTGGCCGTCCATGAAGGTTACAGTATTCCACAACCGGCCCACAGCCGCGTCGGAGATTGCCACGCGCTGGTCTTCTTTGACATAAAAATTCAACATCTGCACCGACGCCAGCAGCAGCCAGTCGGAGAAGTACTCCAAGAACAGATCATCGGAGGACACCTCATCACCAGTGAGGTCAGACAACCACTCAATCCCGCGGACCATGTACCACGCAGGCGTCGTGGACGGGTACACATAAAACTTCCTACCCTCCACATACGCGCGCACAGTCGCCGCGACCGGGTACTCCGCCCCGGATGCCGCATACGCATCCACCTCCCGAGCGAAGTCGTCGACATTATCAAACGGCACCCGAGCGGTCGGTTTGTAAATCCCACCATCGTTCGTATACACGAAACACCGGTGCAGCAACTTCATCCGGACCTGCGTAGCCCCGCCTGGGCTGGTCACACAAGCCGACATGTAGTCCGCACCTGCCGCCGACGTTTGGATAAACGCCGTCTTCTTCAACATCTGAAAATTATACGACCTCTGCGCTTGGCGCCGAGCGTCGTTAATCGCAGCGAGCACCATGTCCAAACCATCCTGCGTCAGCGCAGTCTGGCTCCGGCCCGCAAAACCAACAATACGCTTCTTTAGATCAACGAGGTCCATCAATAAAAAGGCCCGGTCAGCATCAACGTGTGATACCGACCGGGCCTGGAGAGCTAACTTTTGGTCAGCTTATTGCGACTTGTTCTCGCCACCGAAGGGGCCGCTGCCGCCGTGACCGGAGGTGCGGTACTCCTTGAGGGAGTTCTTGCCGTGGAGGGAGTTCTTGGCTTCACCCTTCAGCTGTTGGGTGTCACGGACATTCTTGCCCGCCGACGTGCTGATGGAGAAGTTACGAAGGTTCGTAGAACGACTGAGTTTGCTCATGTTGGTATTAGGCCGCGGCGGGGATGCCTTCGACCATGACGTAGAGGGTACCTGTGATGTTCGCGGGCGTGGCCCGGTTGGCGTCGGTGGCCTGGGTGAGGTCCACCGGGTAGATGTAGTTGCTGTCGGACCCCAGGGCAGAGACACCCACGCCGACGTACCGCGGGTTGCCACTGAGGATGGCACCCAAGGACTGGACGTTGGTGATCTGTTTGAGGCCCAGGGCAGAGGCCGGAATGTCTCCAGCCGTGCCACCCTGCGCCGACAACGTGATTGCTAGGATTTGGCGAAGGCCGTGGGACTTACCAGTTCGGGAGCCGAACTCGTAAGCCTGAATCACGGACACGTTCGCCGAGCTGATGGCGGCCATGGTGTGGGATTACTTCCAGTCTTGGACGTTGGTGAGGTACATCGCCGTCTGCGGCATGAGCATCTCCAGACCGGCTTCCGTGAGGTACTCGTCCTCGCGGTAGTCAGCATTGTTGGGCTGACGCTCGGTCAGGAGCTCGGTGTCGCGGCCGTTGACGTACCGGTACTTGAGGTTGTGGACCTCGAGGAACAGCGCGTTATTGCGGAGCGTCGAGTTCATGTTGAACAGCGGGTGGCTCTTGTAGTAGATCTTCCCGAACGGCGTGGTGTGGGAGACCACGTTCATGCCGTACGTGTCCGTCATCGGCAGGTCTGCATTGAGAACAGCCTTGGACTGGTAGAGCTGGTTGATGACGTTCAGGAACCCCGAACCGCAGAGGACGAACTTTTCGTTCGACTTGTTGTTGGTGTAGCGGAAGTGACGCTCGAGGTACGTGTTGTACAGCTTGTCGGTGATGTAACCGTCCGTTAGGCTGATGATACGCTTGTCGTCGTCGGTGTTGGCGGTGATGGCCGCCGCGCCGGAGCCACCGCGGTAGATAGAGTCAGCCGCTTCCCACTGACGCAGGAACCAGATGATGCCGCCGGTGTAGCGGATGGGCGTCGTACCCGAGGTGACCTGATTGCGGACACCGAAGAGGTACGCGAACTCCATCTCGCGCATGTGGTTGATCGAGGCGTCCTTCGCCTGGTCGCCGTAGGCACCCGTCTCGTCGTACTTGATCGAGGTCTTCAGCTGGGTGCCGGTGATTTGCCAGGCCGTGCGGAAGATCTGCGTGTAGTTGTACGGGTTGATCGGGGTGTTGTACGGGTTGTACGAGGAACCCACGGCGCCTTCGTGGAAGGCGTTGCCGATGACGAGGACTTCCTGGCCGATGCCAGCGGCGGAGTTGTAGGTCGACGCGGCAGTCTGGGACTCGACAGCGCGGACGGCGAGACGGGTGTTGTCCGTGTCGACGTATTCCACGCGGCCGAAGGCTTCCGTGGCGGTGCCGGACACGATCGTGGCAAACTTGATCATGTGACCGACGCGGAAGACCGACGTCGACGCCACCTTGAGACCGTAGAGCGTGCCCGAGGTCCAGGTGAAGTTGCCGGAAGCAGCCGTCCAGGTCGTCGTGTAGTCCGCCGAGACGGTGGTGTACACCGCGACGTTGGAACCGATCGACGCTGTCGTCGTGCGTTGTTCGAGGAGGTACTTCTCGTACCAGCGGTACTCCGGGTCGTTGGTCACTTCTTCTTTCAGAAGGGACATCAGACCGATCAGCGGAGCAGCGCCGTTCGGGTAGAAGTAGAAAACCGAGCGCCGGATGTTCTTGAAGCGCTCGTTAGCGAAGGACTCCGTGGTGAGGAGGCCGAGGATCGTAGCCATGGTAGTAGGTGTTGGGTGTTAGTCAGCTTTGAGGATCGGATTGGACTATCGTCCGAAAATCCGCTGAGCTGTGTTCACAGACGGCGCCGCTCCGCCTTGACCACTGCGCCCTCCCATTGACATGGGGGTCATTGCTCGTGAACCCGCTGGCTGACTTCCTGGAGCGGGATTCTGGGTTGACACTGCTGGCCCACCTGCCAACTGCGGCAGTAACTTGTAGGCCGTGTTTGCGACGTACTCCATCGCCGCTTCCGGCGAGGGAAAGGTTTGACCGCGGGCGCGAGCTGCGTCCACGATTTCACGCAGCATGGGCTCGTATTCTCTGAGCCGCGGATGCTGGGTGTAGAAGGTCGTCTTGATCGCTTCCTCACGGGTGGTTTGGAAGTGCTGCTGGATCGGTTTGATTTGGGTCTCGAACTGGCCGAGACGCTCTTGGATCATCTGGTTCGCCAGGTGCCGGGCGATGGTCACAGCTTGACGGGCGACGCCTTGCAGGGCGGTGTTCAGCGCTTGGACCTGCGCCGGGCTGGTGGGTGCCACGCCGAACATGGCTTCGTAGGTGCTGGCGTCAGCTTCGTAGACGTTGAAGGTCTTTCGGAAGGTAGCGTCATCCATCGGCGCCTGCTGCTGACCCTGCTGAGGTTGCAGCGCCTGACGCATGGCCTGCGCGAGCTGCTCCGGTGACATTTGAATCGTCGGAGCGACGGGCGGCTGGGTCTGGGCCTGCTGTTGTGCCGGTTCCTGAGGAGTCTGCGTCTGGGTCGGCTGGACCTGACCGCCGGGCTGGACTGGAGCGGCTGGTGCCGGCTCGGTCGTCGGCTGCGAGTCAGGTGTCGACGACGAACGGCCCGCGAAGCTGGGCGCGAACGGATTCGTTGACGGCGTCGAAGGTGTCGACGTAGGCGTGGAGGACGGAGCGGAGGACGGAGCTGACGTGCTCGGGCCACCTGCGCCTGTACCTTCAGAGGCTCCGGTCAACGGGGTCCTCAGGATAGTCTGGACTTTCATCGGTTGTATTGCTTTCGGTTAATCTAATCTGATGTTCTAGGTCTTCTATCCGGCTGTTTAGGAGTTTCTCTAAAAAGCCATAAGCTCGTGCTTCGCCAATCGCTTGCTCGCGGTTACGTACCTGCCCCTCGTTCTCTGGGACAAGATTAAGAATCCCCGCCTCCGTTGTCGCCTTGATCTGGCGGAGTTCCCTGAGCATTTCCTGGGTTACCTCCAAGTCCCGCCATGAGCATAAGGTCCTGAGCGCGCTGCGGGGAGAGATTGTACTGTTCATGATTGTCGATGTCGGAGAGTTCGAGGAGTTTTTCGAAGATAAGTTTGGGATCCTTGCCGAGAACGAAGACAGCCTGCGGGGCTTTCATCAGGGTCATCAGGATCTCCTTGAGAACCATCGCGGTCGCTCCACGCTGGGACGGGAGGGTGCCATCGAAGACCTTGAAGTCAACCGAGCCGGTGAGGTCAGCCTTGGTGACCTGCTTGAACTGCTGGATGCCCATCGGGTTGGTCATGACGATGGACTGGCCCAAGACCTTGACCATGGTCGGGACGTCAAGTCCCTGACGGTGGTTCGACAGCATCCGGCGACCCAGCGGGGCTAGACATGACTCCCAAATCCCGTGGGCAGTGAGCAACAGGCGCGATGCAGCGTTCGCTGACACTTGTCGTGCCTCTTGTGCGCTGCGTCGGCCTGTTGCAAACTGACCCAAAATGTTCTCGGTGATGCCGGTGGACTCCCGGGCGTACTGCGTCAGGAAGTTGACGTCCGCTAGATGCCCAGCTGTGACGTCTTGGATATCGAGCTGCTTGACAAACCGCTCAACACCGGTACCCTGGTACTCCTTCCGTAGTCGTATAACCGGGCTGCGATTCTTAAGGTCCTCCATCTCGATTGCCGCGGGGTCGACCAGAAGGGTGTTGGAAATAACTTTGCGGACAGAAGACACGCGCGCGTTAATGAACCAGGAGACGTGATCCTGCAAAGGTCCGAGAAGCTCGGCGAGTCCGAAGTTGAGGAAACGGTGTTGGTCGGGCAAGAAGACACCGACGGCGTAGGAAAACTCTTCATGGGCGTAACCACAAGGTTCGATACGAACAATTCGGTTGTCGTTAGCGATCCAGATGACGTACTTCATCTCGCGGGTCACGTCAGGGTCCAGCGCGACGCCGGGGGCGATCATGACCTTCGAGGGGTTCAGGCGGCACTGAATCTCGGAAATGAGGAAGTAACGGGGGTTGGAATCGGAGATGCTGGTGGGATCGTTCGGCTTGATCCAGACGAGGCGCCGGGCTGCACCATCGGCGTCCTGGTGGAATTGCCGGACGTGCTCGAGACCGGCAAGCATACCCTCCTCTTGCATGACCTCCAGCTCGCCGCGGGAGTACTCATCTTCGGAGGCACAGAACTCACCTTCCTGGAAACGGGTCAGCGGGATACGTGGGTCCGGGAAGAAGCGGTACGGTGACACGACGTTGACCTTATTCCCGACGTACTTGTCCGTCAGCGTCACCTGCTTCACCATCGGCGGAGCCATCTGCGGCTGGGTTGGATCGGGCTGGTATGCCGGATCAGGCACATCCTCGATGACGGGGACCTGCTCACGGACCCAAGATTCCTTGGTGACACCAAGCCCGAAGCGCCCGATGTCTGTCAAAAGCTGTACCACCTTCTCCGACCGGAAGCGGTTGTAGTCCAGGTCCCGCTGTAGGAGGGCCTGACCAATCTTGGCCGTAGGGACATCTTCCAATCCCATTGGCTCAAGTTCGAAGAAGTAGCGGCGCTGGTTGTAAACCGAGTAGCAAAAACTCACAAACGTCTGCACCTGCTGATACGTCAGCGGCACCACCATCTTCACCGGCTCTTTACGCTTCGCAGCCTTACGGTCCGCTTCGTCCGGTGTAATCTCCCCGCGGTAGACCTGATCCGCTCGATCCCACTGGTCATAATACTTCGACATCTCCCCACGGGAAATCTTGAGCCAGTCCTTGCACTGATTCAGGAGGTCGGACAGCTCCTGGTTATGCTCAGGCTCCGAGAGTAACTTGATAAGTTCTGGCGTCATGATGGTGTGTATCGCCGGCCGATGCTTACTCCCCGCGCTGGCGCTTGATGGCGGCGTAAGTTTGGATGATGTCGGCGGTCTTGGGGACTTTGATGGATGGGTTCTCGTATTGCATGGCTTCGGAGAAGAGGTGGTGTTCTTCGGTGGTCCAGGCGTTACGTACGGTGGTTTTTAGGGCGGCGACCTCGTAGGTGAGTCTGTCGATGCGTTGGTTGACGCTGGTGAGGGTGGAGTTGGTCCAGACCGCTGCGGAGACGAACATCCCGACGATGCCGATGACTCGGAAAAGCGGGATGTTGATCTTGTCGAGGGTAATGGCCATGTTAGGGGACGGACTCGCGCTGGACACGTGTGTCGATTAGGTCAGCTTCGAAGGTTTGCGGTCCCCACGGAGTGTTGGATTCGATACGGACGTTTTCGAGACGGACGTCTTTGTTTGGGATGAGTCCTTTGTAGGAGGTGCAGCCGGTAGTGGAGAGGAAGATGAGGAACAGTGCACCGAGGAAGGCGCACGGGATTAAGTAACGACGGATGATGATGGATTGGATTGACATGTCATGTCAACTTCAGGGCCTCGACCAGCTCGGCGGCTGGTGGAGTACCTGGGAAGTTGCCTTCTTGGAGGTGATGTCGGACAGCGGTTTGGCAGGTTTCAAATTCGAAGTCGCCCATGATGGTGGCGATGTCAGCGTCGGATTTAAAGACTTCCGAAATCAGCTTGCCCGCGGTGAGGATATAGCGGGCAGACTTGATGTAGTTGTCAGTCTTGGACCAGCCGGTGGAGGCCAGGCATTGCTGTAGGAGGATGGATGCCTTGCCGGAGATGTTGAGTTGTACTTCTTTCATGTGATGTGAGCCAGGCGCCAGTCACGAGCCCAGGGACGCATGGTGTTGGGAGAAGTGCCGAACCCGGAGGTGCCGCCAGAGACTGCCCAGACACGGTTCAGCAGGTAGTCGAAGTAGGCGGGATTGTTCCAGGCGGTGTTGAGGCCCATCATTTGCATGACGACCGCGATGCCGAAATTGGGGGCGTAGTTCTCGTTGCGGTAGGTGGCTGACCAAGCCGAGTCGTCCATGGACGGGGTGTTGTAGTGGCGGATACCCCATTCAGGTGTGCCGATCATGGCGGAGGTGTAGGTCTGGTTGCCGGCCTCGACCACCCGGCCAACGTCGGCGGCGGAGACGTACCAGTGCTGCTGGTCGTCCTGGAAGAGTTTGAACTGGTCCCAGTCAGCGCGGGCGAGCATACCGGCGTGGTTCAGGGCCACCGCGGCGAAGACGAGGTAGGGCTTCCAGCCGAGGTTGTGACCGCCGTCAGCGTGCCAGGACATGCCGTGTTGGATGCCGCCGTAGATGTCGATACCGTGCTGGATGACGTTGTGAAGGAGGGTCTGCTTTTCGCCGGAGGTGTAGTTGCAGTTCAGAGCCGCGAGGTACGCGCCGGTATTGTGTGCCGCTTGGCGACCGTAGCCGTATTCGCCGTCCAGTGGGCTGAGGTAGTGGGACTGCCAGTTGGACTGGATGCGCCGGGGCATCTGGTGGGACCGAGCTTCGAGGGTGGCTAGGTCGGGCAGGCTGGTCGGATGCGGGAGGTTTAGGAGGAAAGAGACGTCGATGTCGGAGACATTGGCGATGATGGTCTTGGACCCAGCGGGCTCGTGGACGGACGGCCGGAAGGAGCCCGCGGGTGGGGTGGAAGCGAGAACCGTCAGGAAACCCAGGCGCTTGATTTGGTACCAGTTGTCGTTGTTGCCGCCTTGGTAGGCGACCCATTCAGCCTTGGTCCACTTGGTCGGCCAGGATTGGGAGGAGACGACCGTGTTGCCGGGGGCGACTGCGTACGGCAGCTGGGCGGCGATGTTCTTCGTGTGGTCGTAGTTGTTGCCGCGGTTGACGTTGGAGTCGAGACCCTGGTAGCCAATGCGCGCCGGGACCATGTTGAGCATGGAGCCGTTGGTGTGCCAGTAGGCTGGGTCAGAGTAGGAGGCACCGGCGACGGCTTCGTAGGAAGGCGTGATGCTGACGATGTTGACCGGGAGGCCGTTGCGGTGGACCCACGGCTTGCCGTCGGCGAAGGTGCCAGCGACGACGGGCTCGGCGAAGGACCAGGTGAATACGTCCCAGGTGACCGAAGAGACGAGGCCCGGACCTGGGTCCGGATCGGGGTCGGGGATTACGATGACGGGCTGGTACAGACCAAGGCGCATCCGACGGGCTGTGTGCCGCGGACGGAGGTAGTTGTTGGATACGGCGGGAAGGATGACCGTCAGCGTGGCGCTGTTGGAGATGACGAAGCCTTCGGAATTGGAGACGCGGACGGAGTAGGAGCCAGCGTCACCGAGCTGTGGCGCGGTGATGGTGTAGGAGGAGCTGGTGGCTCCGGGGATGTCTACACCGTCCTTGCGCCATTGGTAACTCGGAGTCGGGTTGCCGGCTGCGACCACGCTGAAGGTGACGGTGCCGATACCGACGTTGACAGCTTGTGAGGCCGGGTGTGTGGAGATCGTCGGGGCGGTCAGGACTGGGTCGACGACCGTGCCGTATTGTAAGGCACCCAGGTCCCACGGAGTGCTACGGGCCGAGCCGGCGTAGTCGTGGGTGTATCCGTAGTCGGCGCCGATGTTCAGACCGGTGTCGATGGCGAGAGATGTGGGCTGGAGGGTGAGGTCCCAGGTGCCAGCATCGCCGGTGCGTGACGTGAACGACGGATTCGCGACGTAGCTGTGGGTGTCGTGACCGAGTGCCTGCCACTGAGCGAAGGTGCGGTATGAGCCATCGTGGGCCATACGCCATGTGGTCAGGTTGCTGTTGGTGTAATACAGGTTGTAGTCACACTCGAACGAAAGCGGGTAGGCGGCTGGTTTCTGGACCGCCGGAAGGTTGTTGATCGTGACGTCGCGGTAGATGACGTTGTTGAGAACCTTGACGACGTTGGCCTGACACGAGCCGCTGCAGTACACCGGGCGCGCACCGCACACGAACGTGTTATTGAGAATGTAAACGAACTGATCCTGGCCGGACTTGTTGGAACCTCCGATCGTGATGATGCCGTTGCCGTGTGGATCGTTCAGGAAGATGCAGTTGTCGATCTGCAGACTGGGCCCCTGCGAGATATAGATCGACGCCGTGCCGCCGCGGGAGTTGATCCATTCGGGGAAGTCGTTCCAGACCTTGGCTCGTGTGATACGAACGCGCGTCCACAAGGTGCCAACGTAGTCGTGTCGGAAGAACCAGCCGTCGCGATGAGGTTTGTCACCGGAGCCCTGCCAGAGGTCGGTTTGGATCCAGTCGTAGAGACGGCAGTTGGAGAACAAGACATCCCGGAACTCGCCGTTGGCGGACCGAGGAGCCACGTCGAAACCCCAGACAACGTGGTCGTGAATCGAGAGGTCCTCACAGAGGATGTTGGACACCAGCCCGCCGGTTGCAACCTTGAGCGAGACCGGATTGCGCATACGCGCGAAGTCACACCCGCGGATGGTGACGTTCGAGGAGTTCTGAAGGGAGATACCGACGCCGGTGATGGCGTTGGTCCCGTTCATCGGCATGAGCGCACGCCAGGAACCGATTTCATGGAGCTGGCAGTCTTCGATATTGATGTGGGACGCGTCAGCGACGCGGATGCCAGTGCCGCCCTTTGGATTGGTGACGGATTTCCACATGTACAGACCGCCGGTGCCGGGGGTGGTGTATGTGACCAGCACAGCGTCTGAGAACTTGTCACCACGCCGGACGCGGAAGTGTGTCGGCGAAACGACGGAGTCAACCCAGTTGTTGGTGCCGTCTTTGGGGGTCATACCCCCGGGAGCGGTATTGCCCGGGTCCATCGTGAAGGCTACGACCTGGCCAGCAGTGAGCCCGTGAGGTTCTGCCGTGACGATCGTATTCGCCCCGACATCGACGGTGACGGGGTATTTGGTGGTCCAGATCGGATCGTCCTCGGTGTAACCGCCGATTTGGTACAGCTTGATGCCGTAGATGTCAACATAGCTCCGGCCGGTAAGGTTGATACCGGTGCCTTCGACGTAGTCGGTGGAGATGATCGCTAGACCAGAGCCCCAACCTTCGGCGGTGCGGTACAAGATCGGGTTGCCAGCTGTGCCGGACCAGTTGGCAATGATGTTGCCGACGTAGCGTACACCACCTTTGAACTCGACGATATCACCCGGTGATAGGGACGTCGCGGCGGCGTTGCCGGTGGCGTTGGTATCGCCGGGGCAATGCTTCCACGGGGTCGAGATGGTCAGACCTGTGTTGGTGTCTGACCCCAGCTCAAAGTCGATGTAGTACTGGGCCATTAGTAGATGCCGTAGAACGCGTTCATGTTGGCACGAACCGTGTTGGCGTCGGTGGGGCTCATGTCGGTGAACCAGATGACCCACTCCTGGAAGTCGTAGTCAGCGCAGAGCGAGCCGTCGCCGGTACGGAAGTTGGCGGAGGACGCATCACCAGAGCTCATCGTCTGGGTGTTCGAGTTGAGCCACTGGGTGTCGTCGCCGGTGCGAATGGTGGTACCGTGTAGGCACCAACTGCCGGTGGTGTAGTTGAGTCCAGCTGGCGCCGAGCCGCTGTTGATACGCATCGCCGGACCGGTGGATAGCTGTCGCAGCGCCCCGCGGGTGCCGGTGCCGAGGTTGACGAGCATGTCGCCGTTGACGTTGGCGTTCGTCTTGGCTACGGCGAAGTAGGTGATGGGCAGGGCCTGACTCGCCGAGACGAATAGGAAGTCATCCACGCCGTCGTGCTTCATCGCGACCATGCCGGATACGGCGCCGGTACGGGGTGTGCCGGAGAAGACGATTTGCGGCTGTTGGCTGGTGGTCGCTTGGGCGATGTCGCGGAGATTGCCGGACTGGTCGTAGATCTTCGTGACGTAGCCGTCGGTGCCGGAGCAGAAGGTCGTGATGGCGGCGACATCGACGAGGTTACCATCGAAGCCAATGTCCTGCTCGGCGTCGTCAGAGGCGCGGCGGACTCGGAAGGCCGAGCCGGAGTAGGACGAGCTGAGCTTGCGACCGAGGGAGTAGGCACCAGCAGCAGAGCCGACCTCGTCAAGGAGGAGGGTGCCGGAGGACTGGGTGCTGTTGTTGGTGACAGCGGTGTCGGTGAAGGATGCCAGCGCGTTACCGGCCAGGTCTTCGATGCCGGACCCTGGTTGTGTGTAGGAGATGGTAACCGTCTCGCCGAGCTGGATGACCCTGGAGAGGGTGAACGTCGCCACGTCGTCGATGAGGCTGGAGAAGGTTGGGGTGACGGCACCGCCGGAGGCTGTGACGGTGAGGCCGCCCGAGCCGCCCGAGCCGACCTGGCAGTCTTCGTCAAAGGTGATGGTCAGCTCGTCGCCGTCGGTGTTGATCACGGCCGAGGAGACCGAAGGCGCGGTGGTATCCTCCGAGCCGACTAGGGTCTCGATGAGGACGGCATACCGGCGGTCGGTGTAGACCGTCGCCGTCGCAGCGTTGGCCAGTGAGGTCCAGTTGAAGTCCGTTGCGTTCCGGACGTTGACCCACTCGGTGGTGGTAGACAGGACCACGATAGAACGGTACCCGCTCTCGGTGCTGTGGGCGAGACGGCTGTTGCCGTTCTCGAAGCCGATGACGACCCACCAGGTGGACACATTGGTCAGGTCCAGCGAAGCGGAGTGTTCGTGGTTGGCGTAGACGCCCGAGGACGACGGGTTGTAGGTCCGGGTGATCTTCAGCGCGCGGGTGCCGGGCTGGTCGTTGACGGCATCGTGGGCGAAGATGTCGAGAGTGTACTCGCGGGTGGAGGTGTCCGTGTTCAGCGCCCGGAAGATGACGGCCTGAAGCTCGTTGGCGTCGACATCGGTGATCTTGACTGCGATGAACGCAGCCTGGCCGACAGCACTGCCAGTGTCTGTCCACTCGGAGGCAGGCGTCCAGCCGAACTCTTGGGTGGTGCTGGACGGGATGTACGACGAGTTGTTGGTGACCTCCTCATCGGAGACCGCAACAAGGTCGTTGCCGGCGAGGTCCTCGATGGCGTTACCGGGCTGGGCGATGTCGATGGTGACCGTCTCCGTAAGCGCGACCTTGCGGGACAGGGTGTATACCAGCGTCGAGGTGCCCGAGCCGGAGAGGTACGTGGCGGTGACGGCTCCACCGTCCGCGTCGAGGGTGACGACCGCATTGCCACCCGCACCGAAGACTACCGGCTCGTCGAAGTTCAGGTGCAGAATGTCGCCGATAGCCGGGATCACTGCGGAGACGAGCGACGGCGCTGTCACATCAGCAGCATCATCGCCGGAGAGTAGGACCCACACGGCGTTGGAGGCGGTGGCGTCGACGCAGAACCATACTTCGTTCAGCCCAGCGACACGCCAGAACGAGCCCGCGCGGTAGCCCTGGCCGGTGTCATTGCCAGGGCCTGGACGAGTCGTCGCTGCGAAATTGTTTTGAGGCATACTGGCCTCGGGGTAGTGGGTCTCGACCGCCAGTTTGATCTGGGCTGGTGAGTACGACCGCGGGCTGGTCTCGGACCCAGCGACGACTTCGGCGTCAGAGGCTTGGGTCAGGTTTGTCTCCGGGAGATGTTCCACCAAGTCATCAAGATCAATCTCCTCCGCCGCGATCTTGGCGGTGATGGGTGCGGTGTCGATGCGCACCTCGCCGATGCCAGTAGCAACGCCGAACATGACGAACATGACGTACGATGTCGGCTGCGTGGTGACCAGCGCGGACTCGGTGGCGCTGACGAAATAGTTCAACCCAGCCACGATCGAGTCATTCTCGAAGCGACCTTGCTTGACAAGGACGAAGGTGTCCACCGTCGGTGCGGACTCGACGATACCCACTGGGCGGGTGGTATCCACCGCGTTGGCTTGTGCGCCGACCCAGGCGGTACCGTTGTGGTACACCGGCTGCATAGCCACGAAGCCGTGACCGACCTGGGTGATGGTCTCACGGAGTGATTGCCCGTCGGCTGCGCCGTCAGCGCCGGGAGGTCCTTCTGGACCCTGGGGACCTTCGGGACCCTCGGGACCAATGAGTTCATCCTTCGGGATCAGGTCTACCCAAGTGGATGAATCGCTCCGCTTGTATTGGATGTGGGTCGCCGTGACCTGGAACTCAGCGTGGGGACCCGCAGGACCTGGGTCGCCAGGAGCGCCGTCAGCACCGTCAGCACCAGCAGGGCCTTGTGGACCTTGCGGGCCTTGCAGCGGTCCAGCGTTGGTGAAGGTTGTCCCGTCACTGATCCACAGGTCGCCGTCGATGGAGTACGCATCCCCGGCAGTGGACGATCCAGGCAGGCTGGATTCGTCAGCGAGAGTCCCTTTGTACTTCAGACCCTCACCCTGTGGACCCGGGACTCCCCGGTTGATAATGATGATCTGCTGTTCGGGCTGTGCCATGTTAGATTTCGACGGCCTTGGCGTTGAGCGTCAGGGCGGGTGAGAGATTGGGGTGGGAGATCCACGTGTACAAATACGCCCCGGTGACCAGGACGGCGTCGGACACCGAATCCAGCGATGTGCCGGGCTGGTTCGACGGGAGCAGCTTCAACGTCCGGGCGACGTGGGCCAGGCGCACCATCGCGGCCTCGGCGGTCATGTCGAACGGGGAGACAGCGTAGTACAACGTCGGCGCGTTGAACGCGCTCGGGACGCCGGCGCCGTTGGTGAGCTGGGTGTGGATCTGGACCGTCGCACTGGACTCCTGGAGAGTCAGCTTGTTCGCATTGCCCGCGCTGACACCCGGCGAGCCGAGTTCAACAGCTGCGTAAATATCCGTAGTCGTGGCCATGGTCTATATCGGTTGCTGATGCTTACTAGAAGGTTAGTCGAGTGACCAGTCCAGCTCGGAGGTGATGTCCTCGCGTACGGACTGGGTGGTGAGAGGGAGGTCGTGTTGGGGGATGGACTCTGGGGCGTTGTCGTCGATGTTGTGCATAGAGTTGATGAAGAGACGGTAGGTCGCTTCCATCATGTGGTCATCTTCGTCAACGGGTTTGTTGGTCTTGGGGTCGTAGCAGTAACGGCGGATTTCCCAGAGCCAGCGGTAACAGGTCGGGGCGACCCGAACGCCCCGCGGGTCTTTGAGGACGGATTTGAACTTGAGGATTCCGAACTCTTTGGCTTTAGATGCTTTGACAACCGGGAGGCCGCAAAAGGCGAACCGGTGCGCCATGCAGGATAGGGTGATTGGGTCTTGGATCCAGGCGAGCGGGTCGCACTTGGGGACGATGTATTTACGTCCGCGTAGTTTGTGGAGTATGGCAGCGGCGAGGCCGTCGGCGTCGCAGTGCATCCAGATTTCGTCGTAGATGATGGGGACTTCGGAGGGTCCCACGGCGCAGAATACAACGGCGTGGGGGATTTTGGGATGGACGTCGATGGAGCAATAGATTGTATGGTCCGCCGGAGGGTTATCCCAAGACTTCCAACCTGGAGGGAGAGACTTAAGGATATGAGTGTCTTCTTTGAACTCTTTGTAGACGAGCCCGGCCAGTTCAAGTGGAAGGCCATTGAGGCGGCACTGGCGCTCGTCTTCGGTGAGTGAAGACTCGAAGTCGGAGATAGCTTCTTCAGTAAGGTACGGATTGTCACGGGTGTTGCCGACTACTGCGAAGATGTTGTCGCGGGGGACCAGGAGGCCGTTGTGCCCAGGCTGTGGGAAGAACATGTCGTTGATCCACAGTTCTTGCAGGGGTGTGAGGGTGAACCAGTCCTTGCCGTTGCGGTCCATGAGTCCGCGGGCGTTGGCTTTGTACATCCCCTCCGGGCAGGGCTCGTCTATGTGGAGGAAGTCGAGGTCGGATGACTCCTGAGATTGGGGGTTTTTCTTGTAGGCCTCGACCGTGTCGAACATGACGGACGAGCCTCGCTCGGTGGCTATGAACTCGATGGCGCCGGAGTGGTTACGTTTGGTGCGGGTGACGAAGCCGCGGGGTAGCATACGCCAGATCTTGCCGGTCTCTTCGGAGGTCCAGATTTCGTTGACCTTGTCCCAGTCGGTGGTTATGATCTTGCCCTTGACCGGGTGCTGCGGGATGCCGAGAGTGCGCTCAACGGACCCGCGGGGATACCAAGGACGCTCACCGATGAGCCAGGCTGAGTCTTCAGCACAGCCCATAGTTGACTTGCCGGAGCGGTTGCCGGCTCGGTACATCCGGTGCTTCTTGTCTCCGGCACGGTGGAAGGCGTCCTGGGCTGGGTGCGGGCGGTAGAAGAGGAGACCGTAGCGTTGGTAGGCTTGCTGGAGGTCTCGAGCGAGACGGAGCCGCCGGTCGATGTCCGCAGCAAGCGCGCTTTGTGACATCCCGGAGCTTGGTAGGACATGGTCGTAGAGGCTAGTTGACACCGGTTCCGGGGGTGATGGAGGCGCCGGCTGCACGCATTTGGGATTCGATGCGTTGGAGTTCAGCGAGCTTGGCCTCGACGGAATCCTCGATCTTGCCGCCGTCGTAGTTGGTGGACTCGATCTTGGTGGTCGGCTTCCCGAGGAAGCGGTCCAGGAGGGAGTTGGCGGCGGAGACACGAGTGGAGCCCTTCTCCTTGGTGTCGTCACGGACGGCGACGAGCGTTTGGATGGACGGGATGACCTCCTGGGAGAGGACGGTGTCGATAAAGTTGCTCCCAGACTCCTCGACAATACGCTTCATCTCGTCACGGATCGCGGGCTGGGCGAGAACCTCCCGAACCTGCGAATAGGAGTACCCCGAAGCCTCAGCGATTTCCTTCACGGTGCGGCCTGCGGCGCCCATGTAGGCCATCATTTGGTGTACGGGTTTGATGCGTTTCAGCTCACCGCGCGGGGCGGGTGGGTTGGAGTCGAGCGAGTCCGGGAGGTCGTACTGGTTCTCGAGCTGGTACCGATGGCGCTGTTCGGGCGGAGGTGCGACGGTAGACAGAGGCACCTTGACGCCGACGGCCTTATCCGGGTCGCTAGCGGGATGTGGTACGTTCATGGGTGTTCGGTTCGGTTGGTGTCAGTCCTGGGGTGGCGCGAGCGACTACCTCCAGAGCCGTCGCGGACAGACGTGGACGGTCGAGCGTCCGGGCTGAACGCGGGCTGCACTGGTGCCTCAAGGGCGCGGGGGCGCATTGGCTGGCTCTGGGGGATTCCACCGGGACGAGGTAATGGACTCCCCGAGCCGGATGCAAGAAAATCTCTCAGATTGTCGGTCGGAGAATCCCCCAGGAGCAGGTTCCCTCGGGCACTGGGGCGAGGAGGACCTGGGGACCTCAGTCATCCATGCGGGAGGCGACGATTTATGGGTGGTACGCGTGGACGGCATCGACGGTGGATCGTAACCCGGCGTCGGCTCGCCCGCCCACACGTGGCCCGATTTCAAATTTTGAACCGCAGAGTGTGTGGACCTAGTGAATAAAGCGCCGCCCGGGGGCAAGGGTACCCCTGCGTGGGCAGGGGATGGGCAGGTTGAGATTGAGAATCAGTTGCGTTTTGGACCTGGAAGCGGGCGTTTGAAACCTTGCCACGCGGGATAGCATAAGATGCAGAGAGCGATGGGCGGCATGTTGCTTGCTCGGGTCTCTCTGTGTTCTAACCAAAGTATAAACATGTCACAGAACAAGGTCACTCCGGACGCGGCGAAGGCCGCAGAGATCAACACGGCTGCGCAGAAGTTTGCGCTGGACGTCATTCGTGCGCAGGCTGCTAAGGGTATCGGGCGCGAGTTTCCGCAGAAGCGGACGGCGAATGTCGTCGCTCGGGTTGCGGTGGAGATGCTGGATAGCTTCCCGGCACCTGACGGCGCTGATGAAAGCTTCTGGCACCAGAAGGTGCTAGAGTGCGCGTTCGCCACGGGTCCGCTGATGCAGGGGAGCACGATGCAGAAGGCTGCGGTGAAGGCTGGCATCTACGCGGAAGGCGGCAGCGTCGCGAGCGAGTACGATACGGAGTAAGGGATAAACGGGCAGGCTGGGGCGCAATGCCTCGGCCTGCCCTTTGTCGGTGCTATGCATAAGAAACCAAGGATGTACGGCGCGTTCTGGCGCGTTGCTGGCGAACGTAAATGGCAACGTGAGGAACGGCTGGGTCAGGGAAGCAAGGCATTGATGGTTCGATGCTGTCAGGATTGGCTGCTCAACGCTGCTCTGGGGCTGGTGAAGGCCGGCGATAAAAGAGTAGAGCGGACGCTTAGACCGTTGTGAGTGCCGGGCAGGCTGGGACGACAGCGTCCTGGCCTGCCCCTTTTTTGTGGGCGTATGGGTACGCTTAGCCAGTCCGCCGTGGCCAGTGCGACGTGGCCGCAAGCGGTGGCACCTCCACGCCATGCCGGCGCGGCTCACCGCGCTGGGCGCCAGCCAAGCTGGTCATCATCACCAATCGATGCCCACCCCGCCGACGCATCCACGCCGATGCACATACGATCTGGAGATTGATGCGTGGGTGCGGAAGGGTGGGAGGGGAGGCTAGTCCTTTCTGCCATACTTCGCTCAAATCCTCGCCCGACGAACAGATGTGGGAGGGAGGGGGCGCTGGTTTAAAAAAACCGTGTATACCTATTAATTTTTTTTTTT
>Ga0065721_10004051_pt1 | contig 50203 bp, 32 predicted proteins | sample Mesricmetagenome_FD_59108 | JGI IMG/M metagenome (GOLD analysis project Ga0065721, IMG submission 59108) | Mesophilic microbial community from rice straw/compost enrichment Sample: eDNA_1 v2 (version 2) | ecosystem: Engineered > Solid waste > Grass > Composting > Bioreactor | place: USA: Davis...
GGCTTGAACAAGCCCGCCAATGGAACCTTGCGCCGACTCTGTCGGCGGGTGGCGTGTTGGTCTTCCCACACGCTGGCGTTTTAGAGTGTGGCCACCAGATCGCCGCTTGTGTCAATGCTTGTTTGGACAGTGGTGCCGATCAGGTGTTGGTGGTGAGCGTGTTGCACGCCTTCAACGACGAAATGCAAGAGGCGCGTGTGCGTGTGGCCGCTGGCGAAGATCCTTCGAAGTGGGCGCTCTGGGGCATTCAAGGCCCGGGCATCGAGGGTGGCCGCAACGAGTGGCGCGGCGATCACGCTCTGATGAGCTTCCGCCACTTCTGGGCCGCCGAAACCAAACGTCGCGGCATCAAAGGCCCGCGTGTGATCGAGCGCTATCCCTATTTGGCAGGCGGCAAGCCCGAGAATCTGCCCGGCATCGAGGAGCTGGTACGCTTGGCCGAGAATAGTGTGATCGTTTCGACTGCCGATCCATTCCACCACGGTATCGGCTACGGCGATGCGCCCGAGAACTCCTTTGCGCCCGAAGATGGCGGTTTGGAACTGGCTCGCAAAGCCATTCAAGAGGGCATCGATATTTTGGGACGCGGCGATTACTGGGGCTATAACCAGCACTGTGTCGAGGCCAAGAGCGATGCTCGCGATGCAGGCCAAGTTTTCCGCTTCCTGCGCGGCCCCATGAAGGGTGAGATCCTCGATCTGGTGCCGAGCGATGCGACGCAGCTTTACAATACGCCCAGCCCAACGTGGGTTGCGGCTGCTCTGATCGAGTGGAAGCTAACTAAATAAGACGAGTTAGGCTGCTAAATACCCATGAATGTGTCTTAGCGGAGAGCTATGTAGTCTTTTGCGAGAGACATGTTCATGGGTATTTTTATCTAAAAAATAGGTCTAGACTTTACAGACGTGCTGCTTATGGTGCTTTTCGCCGTTTGAAGGGCTTATAGATTGACAAAAATTTTGCGCTATGTTATGTTTATTTTTATACACACATTTATTTAATCAAAAACCTTTTGTTGTCAAACTATCCGCTTGTTGGTATTGCTTGTTTATGCATTGGAGCATGTATGAGCGATTCGAGCGATCAATTAGTGCTTATGGAAGGCATTAATAAGAGCTTTCCGGGTGTTCAAGCCCTTATTGATGGCTTTTTTGAATTGCGCTCGGGCGAGGTGCATGCCCTGTGTGGCGAAAACGGCGCTGGCAAATCGACCTTGATGAAGATTTTGGCTGGCGTTTACCAGAAAGACTCGGGGAAGATCTTCTACAACGGACGCGAAGTCGATATCCCCAATCCCCGTGCCGCTCAACTGCTCGGTATCTCGATGATCCATCAGGAGCTCAACCTGATGAACCATCTCTCGGTCGCCCACAACATCTTCATCGGACGCGAGCCACGGCGCGCCTTTGGGCTCTTGCTCGACGAACAACTGATCAACCAGCAAACCAGCGAACTCTTTGCCCAGCTTCATATCAAGCTCGATCCGCGCACGCGCGTGGCCGATCTGAGTGTAGCTCAGCAGCAGATGGTCGAGATCGCCAAAGCGCTCTCCTTCGATTCTCGGGTCTTGATTATGGATGAGCCGACGGCCGCTCTGACCAACGCCGAGATCGAAGACCTCTTTCGGATTATCGGGCAGCTGCGCGAGCGCGGTGTGGGCATCGTCTATATCTCGCACCGCATGGACGAGATCAAGCGCATCAGTGACCGCGTGACCGTTATGCGCGATAGCCGCTACATTGCGACTCTGCCCACGGCCAGCAGCTCGATCGACCAGATCATCAATCTGATGGTCGGGCGCACGATTTACGAGAGCACTCCCGAAGTGCCCGAAGAGTATGGCGAAGTCGCTCTCGAGGTGCGCAACCTCTCGCGCGCTCCAGTGCTGCACGATATCAACTTTACGCTGCGGCGCGGTGAGATCTTGGGCCTAGCGGGCTTGATGGGCGCTGGCAGGACGGAGGTGGCGCGCGCTATCTTTGGGGCCGACCCGCGCGATTCAGGCGAGATCTTTGTGCACGGCCGCAAAGTGACCATCAATTCGCCTTACGATGCTGTGCGGGCTGGCATCGGCTATCTCTCAGAGGATCGCAAGCGCTATGGTTTGGCGCTGGGAATGGATGTTGAAGCCAATACCGTGATGGCTTCGCTCAAGGACTTTTTACGCTTCAGAACCCTAGTCGATCGCATCCGTGCCCGTTTTGTAACCGATCAGCAGGTCTCGAATCTGGGCATCAAGACGCCTAGTCTGCAACAAGCGGTGCGCCATCTTTCGGGTGGCAACCAACAAAAAGTCATTATCGGCAAATGGCTGACGGCCGATAGCGATATTCTGATCTTCGACGAACCGACTCGTGGAATCGATGTAGGCGCGAAAAACGAGATCTATCACCTGCTCAATAGCTTGGCGGCCCAGGGCAAAGCTATTTTGATGATCTCGTCTGAACTGCCCGAGATCCTTCGCATGAGCCACCGCGTGATTGTGATGTGCGAAGGTCGGATCACTGGCGAGATGCCTATTAGCGAAGCGAGCCAAGAACGCATTATGCAGTACGCGACGCAACGCGAGGCGGTTGTAAGCTAAACCCAGAGTGTCTAGCAGAAAGAGTTGCCCATGCAGACAAGCAGCCTCGGAACACTTCGCTTTTCGATGCGCTCTAACGCCATGCAGCGCGTGTTGGCGTTCAGCGCATTGATCGTGATGATCATCATTTTCTCGCTTGCCTCACCGAACTTTTTCACCTTTAGCAATATCGTCAGCATTTTGACCGCTACCGCCGTCAATGGCGTGTTGGCCTTGGGCGTCACCTTTGTCATCATTTCCGGCGGTATTGACCTTTCGATCGGCACGGTGATGACCTTCTCGGCGGTGATCGTGGGCGTTTTGGTCACCAACAACCAACTGCCGATCGGGGTCGGTCTGATCGGCGGGCTGGCGGCGGGCGGTCTGTGCGGCTTTATCAACGGCTTGCTGATCGCCAAGTTAAAGATCCCACCCTTTATCGCCACGCTTGGTATGCTCAATATCGCCAAAGGTCTGGCCCTGATCCTCTCGGGCCTCAAGCCGATCTACTTCACCGATACGCCCGCCTTCTCGCTGATCGCTATGGGCTCGGTTTTGGGCGCGATCATCTCCGGCTTCACCATTCCCAATGCCGTGTTGATTATGTTCGGCGCTGCCCTGATCGCAAGCGTGCTGCTCAACCAAACTGTTTTGGGGCGCTATACCTTTGCGCTCGGCAGCAACGAAGAGGCGACCCGCCTTTCGGGCGTGAATGTCGATAGCTGGAAGATCCGAGTCTATACCTTGTGTGGTGTCTTTAGCGGTCTGGCTGGGGTGCTGATGGCCTCGCGCCTGAACTCGGCCCAGCCAGCCTTGGGGCAAGGCTACGAGCTCGACGCAATCGCAGCGGCCGTGATCGGTGGCACTTCGCTGAGCGGCGGCGAAGGCTCGATTATGGGCACGATCATCGGCGCATTTGTGATCAGCACGCTGACCAATGGTCTGCGCATCCTCTCGGTTCCTCAAGAGTGGCAGACGGTTATTACTGGTGCGATAGTGATCGCCGCTGTTTATCTCGACATTGTGCGTCGCAAACGACAACGTTAACACTCTTCCACTACGTTTCGTACATCGCGTTCTCCCAGTTCTATATCAGCTAGATGCTCAGTGTTTGAGCGTAACAGAGTTGTTCGCAGAAAAGGAGACAGGTATGAAACAGTTCCGTTCATTACGGCTGGCCACACTCTTGGCGATTATTGCTTTATTGTTGGCTGCCTGCGGTGGAAGCGCTCCCAGCGCTGGTGGTGACTCATCTGCGTCGAATACAGCTGGCGGCTCGTCAGGGGAACAGCCCTATATCCCGATCGTCTCGAAAGGTTTCCAGCATCAATTCTGGCAGGCTGTTAAAAGCGGCGCCGAAAAGGCCGCAAGCGATTTCAATGTGCGTATAACCTTTGAAGGACCCGAGAGCGAGAGCCAAGTTGATAAACAGATCGAGATCTTGCAAGCTGCACTCGATAAAAACCCCCAAGCGATCTGTCTAGCAGCTCTCGATACCCAAGCGGTTTTGCCGCTCTTGGAGCGTGCCAAAGCCGCTAACATCCCGGTGATCGGCTTTGACTCGGGCGTCGATAGCGATATCCCCGTCACAACGGCTGCCACCGATAATATCGCTGCTGCCGCTGCCGCCGCCGATAAAATGGCCGAGCTGATCGGCAACGAGGGCGAGGTGGCATTGATCGTACACGACCAGACCAGCCGCACTGGTATCGACCGCCGCGATGGCTTCGTCAACCGTATCAAAGAGCAGTATCCCAACATCACAATCGTCGATATTCAGTATGGCGGTGGCGACCATCTGGCTTCGACCGACCTCGCCAAGGCCATTATGCAGGCCCACCCCAATCTAAAGGGCTTCTTTGGGGCCAATGAAGGCTCGATTATCGGTGTGCTCAATGCTGTCAAAGAGCTAGGCAAAGAGAATCAGCTGGTGGTGATCGGCTACGACTCGGGTAAGCAGCAAATGGATGCGATTCGCAGCGGTGTCGAGGCGGGCGCGATCACCCAAGACCCGATCGGCATCGGCTACAAGTGTGTCGAGGCGGCGGTCAAGGCCATCAATGGCGAGACCCTGCCCAAAACGATCGACACCGGTTTCCACTGGTACGATAAGTCCAACATCGACTCCGATACGATCAAGCCGCTGCTCTACGAATAGTTCGCCAGCCATAAGCCAAACAGAGGCCAGACAATCTTAGCTTGTCTGGCCTCTGTTTTTAGTTTCGATCCCACTGCTGCATGTAGCACTCTGGCGGAAAAGGCCTGTAGCGCAATTCGGTCCTTGGCGCGTCCGCCTCCGGCTATCAACATCCTAACCATCCATTCGGTCTAGTATTTCGCAGCTTGCGCTGCCTTCGCTGCTTTCGCTGTAACCTGCCCGGTGCAAGCACCGAGCAGGTTGAAACGCTGCGTTTCATTGCCTAAAGCCGTTCGAAACCTTCTCGCTGCGAAGCTGCGGGAAGTTAATGGTGAGCAAGCCAGTCTGGACCAGCGCGAATGAGGGGAGCGCATACGCCCTTCTCCCGCCGCTATGCATTAGCCAAAAGACGTGTCGGCAGCACAAGGCGATCGTTCGCATACCATCGCGGGATGATCCTTGAGAGCACAGAACGCAGAGAGCTTGTATGCGATTTCGCTACGCGAAATCGCATACAAGCTCAACATTCACCCCCTCGCCCGCAGTGCGGGAGAGGGGGCCGGGGGGTGAGGGCCGATAACGCTGACCGTATGTCGATTTGTGGGTAATGTACAGCTCCCGCCGAGCGGGAGAAGGGTCGGGGATGAGGGTGGCTAGCAGCTTGCAACTGGCATTAGAGCGTTTTATACAGTGAGAGCGCGTAATCCTGATAGCCAAGCGAGCGATAGAAGTGCTGGGCAGGGTTGCTCTTGCCCGTCAGCAGCATGATCTCTTTAGCGCCTGCCTCGCGCGCGAGCCGCTCGATATGCTGCATAATCGCGCTGGCGACGCCTTGGCGGCGAAATTCTTCGCGCACAAAGAGCTCGCTGAGTTCGGCGTAAGGCTCGTCGCTCGACATCGACGGCACCAAGCGCAGGCAGCCAAAGCCGATCAATCTCCCTACTTGCTCGGCCACAATCGTTGTTTCGGTCTTTGCACAGGCGCGCAGTCGAGCTGCACACTGCTCGGCGCTTACCACAATATCGCCTTCGGGGTGATTAAAGCTCGTGATCAGTTCGGCCAACTGAGCGCTATCTGCAATGCTTGCAACACGAATCTGTACATCCATAGCCTTCTCCATACGCAATCTGCATCGTCGAGTTTAGGCAGCATTATAGCTTTAATGCAGGCTTGTAATTGTTGGCAGATTTGGTATGTCGGTTCTGGGGGCGGCTTGTGCGTCGCGCGCTCGGGCTCCCTTCTCCCGCAAAGGCGGGAGAAGGGTCGGGGATGAGGGCAGGAGCTACGTTCTGATAGCCGGAGGCGGACGCGCTAGAAGCCGAATGGGAGCTAGCACTCTTTCCGCCAGAGTGAGATACAAGAGATGCTCTGCTCTGTCGGAGATTGCTTACTACTAAGGATAAGTCTGCATCTGATTGCCAGCTAAGCCTAAAAACCAGCGGGTATAGCGCGTATACAGACCGATCACAAGCGACTTTTCGTTGAACTGCTGGTAGCCCACCTGTAGGCGGCCCTCTTGCGACATGGTGGCCCAACCGATGCGGTCGCGCAGCTCGGGATTCTGCTCCCAGACGCGCAAAAAGCCGTTGCGCGGATAGAAACGATATTCATCGGGGCCGCGGCCCGGGTGGATGTAGGGCTTGCTGTTCTCATCGCAGCAAGCATCCTCAAAGACATAATATTCGCGGCCGCGCTCGTTCGAGGGCTGATAGAGCATCGCATAGATCAGTGAGCGGCCCGGGCCAAGTGGTACCCAAAGCATCTCGCCGTGCTCAAAATAGAGATAACTCCCCTCTACCAGATCGGTCTTGGGTGATGTAGGGCAGCCCAGCGCGATATTGGCTCGCTGTATGCGGGTGTGCATGTCTTTGAAAAAGTCGCTGACGGCAGGGTTGCACTGGCTGTAGTGGCCGCGAATCTCGTTGCCCAGCAGACCGAGCAAGACATCGTAGGGTGCTTGGTTCTCGGGGTGGATCTCCATACGGCGGCGCTCGAAATACTGAAAGGTCAGCTCGCTCAGGTTCGGCAGCAGGCTCTCGTGCATAACGTCCGTGATCGGGTAGCCAAAGCGCTCTAAGCCGCCGTTCTGCTCCCAGTACTGCAAAAAGCGCCCACACAGATTGTAGCCCGTCTGCTCAAAGAAGCGACAGCCCGCTTGAGGTGTTTGCGAGCCGTAGCTCCACGGGCGGCCCTCGGCTTCAAGCAGATCGGCACCCAAGCGGCCAGCTAGCACGCCCAGCCCTTGGTTGCTATGATCTTCGAGGCGATCGCGCTCGAACCACTGCACCGGGCCGCTCCAGTTCTCGACCGTTTCGATCTGGAGCGGCGAGGTTGGGAAGCCGAAAACCGCCAGACCACCGTTACGCTCCCAATAGCTGCGAATAGCGCCGCTGATGCAGTAGCCCGTCTCGGGGAAGCAGCGCTCGTCCAGCTGTTGTTGTTCGCTGGCGCTCACAGGCTGACTAGCGAACAGCACGCTGGCTAACAATGCCGCAACAATGAAAAGATCTCGCACGGTATTCCTTTGCAGATTAGAAAACAACACACGTGATAGTCAACGACCTCATTGTAATTCTTTGCGTTTTGCAATGGAATAGACTTAGGAATGATAGCGAATCCGTTTGATTGTTTTCTATTTAGCCTTCGGCAGAGCGGAGCTTGACTCTTTTTGTTGTGTGAAATTTTGCGCGATCGCGCAAAATTTCACACAACTCTTCCCTAGCTTTTGTGTTTGCGTTGTTACAAGGGCGCAAGTCTTTAAACGGCTTTGGTATGAGCGGAAGAATGGATGAACAAAGGAGGTGGCGATCGGGTGAGGAGTAAAAAGACCTGCCAGAAACGAACATCTGGCAGGTCGTTTGAGCTATTCCTGATTTCGCTGAAGCTGCTCGGCGAGGGCGCTGTCGGCTTCGTCGAGAGCGGCGATAGCGCTTTGGGCATCGGCGATACCCTGCCAGAGCGCGCGCTGCTCCCAACGGATCTGGTCATCGAGCGCATCGATCCGGCTCGCTAGCGCTTGTAGGCTATGCACCACAGCGGCATTAAACTGATTTTGCTGATCGACCAGCGCTTGCACATACCAGCGGGTCAGGCTATTGGCGAATTCTTTCATTTGCCCGACCAGCGGCAGGCTAGAGCTAAGTGGCTGAGGCGTCAGCTTCCAGAGCGCGTCGAGCTTGGCCATCGCCTCGTGCAGGGCGGCGCTGGCGGCTTGGGCGCTGGCTGCGCTCTGCTGTTGGCTCAAGCGGCTGGAGGTGCGCTGGGGGTTGCGGCAGAAGTCGAGCAGCGGCTCGGCTACCTTCTCCCAATGGTACTGCTCGCTTAGTTTGCGGGCTCGTTCACCGTAGACCTTCAGCATCTCGGGCTGGTCGGCCAGCTCGCGCAGCACGCTCACCAAGGTCGCTACATCGTCGGGCGGCACGGTGCGTCCGAGCTGGTGCTCTTCGACCAGAGCGCTGGCCGCATCGCCCTTGGTCATCAGGCTGGCGCGTCCGGCCCAGAGGTGGTCGAGAAAGCGCGAGCGAACGGCGGCGTAGGCGCTCTCGAGGTGCTGGCGGTGCAACGAGACCAGCAGATCGGCTTCCAGCAGCATGCTGGCTCGTTTTTGGTAGGGCACCCAGTCTTCGTAGAAAAAGACGCTGCGGTCGAGCAGACCGAGCGCGCTCGCCAGGGCGCGGGCGCGCGCTGGCATTTCGGCTGGGCGTGCCAGACCGGGGTGTGCTCCTGCCAAAAAGACCAGCTTGACTTGGGGTCGGTCGAGCTCTGCCAGCGCGCGTAGCAGCGTCAGCGGGTCCATCCAGTCCCACAAGCCACCGCTCCAGAGCAAGAGCAGATCGTCGTCGCCGATACCATCGATCACGCCGCGCAGCATTGCTTCGCCGCGTTGAGGCGCTTCGCTGGGCAGACCAAACGGCACCACCCGCAGCAGTCCTCGCAACTCGGGATCGCTATCCGAGAGGCTCGGTGTGAGACGCCCTTGCAGCAAGAGCGCACCTAAGTAGAGGTCGCGTTGGCGTTCGGTGGCGCACAGAAAGCAGTCGCCCGCCGCTAGTTGGCGCGCCAAAAGACGTACATCGCCCGTATTGCGCGCTTGGCGCTCGGCCAGCGGGGCGTCGCGCAGCAATTCAAGGTGTTCGAGCGCTGTGGGGTCGTAGAGATCGAGCACCAAGGGTTTTGAGCTTTGGGCCAACTCGGGGTGGCCTTCGAGCACAAAGCCGTTGGCGATAATCAGATCGGCGTTTTCGATCGCGCCTGCTAGGCTGGCGGCGTCGGTCCAGCGGTATGCGTGATTGTTGACGCCGCTCGGGAGAAGATCGGCGGGTTGTGGGGTCGCTAATGTCACCGTATGCTCGCGCGCAAGGACGCGCGCGAGTTCGCTCATACGGATACCGGGGCCAGCCATGCGGCTTCCAACAACGTCATGGCTGATCAGCAAAATATGTGGCATGGTTCGACATATCGAAAAGCAAGTACGCTGGTGCGCCTAACCGCCCATTGGTACTGTTTTTCGCCCTAGGCAGTGCGCTCGCGTTCGCTGCTGCGCAAACGTGCCAGCTCGGCCATTAATTGCTGGACGCGTTGTTTCGCAGCGGCGCGGGTCATCGATTCGGCTTGGGCGCGATTTTCGGCGGCGATTCGTGCCTCTGCCATTTCGACGCTTGAAAGCAGCCGTTCTCCACTCGCTACTGTGGTGAAGATCAGGTTCTGACCCTCGGCGCGCAGCATAAGCTCCAACTCATCAAGCATATAGTTGCCATCGGCATTGGGCGGAACCAGATCATAGTGGCCCCACTGATTGAGATGGCGAACTTCAATATTATACTGCGAACGCGGATTACCAAACGAATCGACGATATCGACGAGCACAAAGAGTGGAATCTCTAAGAGCGCATAGACCCGTTGTTTGGCACGATCGTTTTCGAGCGAGCCGACCGAGGTCACTTCAAAGACTGCGATCGGCGGCTCCTCTAAATCGTAGAGGGCGTATTCCCGATGGGGCGGCAGAATCGGCTGCCGACTAATGAACAGATCGGGCGCGATACGATGCTTACGAAAGCGAGCCGGTGGAGCATACACAATGTAGGTATCGCCGATTAGATACCAACCACGTGAAGCAACATATGGTCGTAGTGCGCTCCCGATTTGGTCTGAAGCAACTTCGTTATGGTTTGCGCCTTCGGGCATAAGCTCTTGCCTTGTCTGATATGCATATGGATCACGATCATAGTCGTCGCCAACATAATCAGGCACCCAAGCGGGCCGTCGAACTTCGAGTAGAGCACGTAAAGTTGCTTGTTCTTCAACAACCTCCTCGTGTAGATCGACGATCTTCGGGGGTTTAGCCTGCTCAGGTACGATCATAACGATCCCTCTCCGCTTTGACCATAAGTGCCCCAAATATAGGTTTTTTGAGTTCTGAGGCGGCTCACGGTTCACTTATGACAGTCCGTAGTATTATATCATGCCCTGCCAAACCGTCGAAGAAGTTTCATAAGGCGTCCATTTTGCATTTGGTTCAAAATACCCTCGATCCACTCGATATGGGCATTCTTCTTTTCGATTTGCTCTTCCAGCGAACGAATATATTTCAGCATCTCTTGCTGCTCGGGCGTGCCCAAACCTTGGGCGATCGCGTGCAAGATCTGGCGCTGCTTGAGCGAATCGGCGGCGTGGTGGGGGTGCTTACAGAAGCGAATCAGCGCCTCCATATTGCGCTCCCACGATAACCGCTCTTGGGCCTTGGCGAAAGCTGGCGCGAAGCTGGCTCGTCCGCCTTTGATGTCGGACATCTCGAGGATCGCGGCCGCCCAACCGTCGATATCCTCTGGATCGACCACGCGCCCGAGGTTCAGCTCTTTCACCAGCTCAGAGAGTGTATCGCCGCTGCTGACGATCATAGGCAAGCCAGCCCAGATGCAGTCGAGCAGGCGCGTGCGGAAGGAGAGGCGCGTTTCGGCTGTGTCGAAGTGCGAGCTCACGCCGATATCGGCTTCTAGCAGATAGTTTTGGCGATCGTCGTAGGCGACCCAACCATCGTTGAAGAAGACGGTCTCGTTGTAGAGGCCTAGCTCTTTAGCCAGCGCGACCGTTTTGTCGGCGATTGGCATATGGGGTACACCGGCGGTGTTGGGGTGACCCTTGCCCATAAAGAAGAGCTTGACGTTCGGGCGCTGTTCGCGCACTTTAGCCATGGCCTGCAGGATGGTAAGCGGATCAAACCACTCCCAGATTCCGCCGTTCCAGAGCAATACCGTATCGCCCTCGTTGATGCCCGGATACACGCCTTTCAGCACTTGTCTGGTGTGTTTGGGCGGCGTGCTCGAAACGCCGAAGGGCACGATCTCTAGGAAGTTGCGCAGCGACGGATCATTGTTGTAGGTATCGGGGTTAATGCGTTTCTGCGCCATCAGAGCGCCCATCCAGAAGTCGCGCTGCCGTTCGCTGGCGCAGATAAAGAAGTCGCCTGCCGCCAGTTGGTTGTTGATGGCGCGAATCGACATATCGTAGTGGATATTGGCTTGCTCGCGCGGCGCGTTAGCGCTCTGGGCCAAGTTTTCGAGCACAAAGGGTGTGTAGACATCGAGCACCAGCACATGGTCGATCAAGCGCAGCGCCGGGAAGTGTTCGAGCGCCAGACCTTGGGCGATCACCACATCGCACTCTTTGAGCAGCTCGTTGAGCAGCTCGTGCTCGCCATAGTTGAGCACGCAGGTGTCGATCAACGGCTCTTCGATGCTGATCTCTTCGGGCGCGACCAACATCACTTGGCAGTGTTTGCTTAGGACCTTCGCCATTTCGAGCGCGCGCATGCCTGTGCCTGCCAGGTTTTTGCGTAGCGGGTCGCCGCACATAAACAACACGCGCACCGGACGCATGCCCTCAAACATCTCGTGGATCTTAAAGGCATCGACTAGTTGCTCTTGCAGCAAAGCGTAGTCCATGCCGAAGAAGATCTTGCCGTAAGGGTGATGGAAGAGCGGCAGAATCTCGGAATCGGGGCGGCGGCGCATGGCCTGCACTTCGGCGCGGCGCTGCATCAAGCCGGGCAGATCGTCCAGCAGGTCGCCAGCCGCGACCAGATAGCTCAGAGTCGGCAGCGGCACATTGGCAGTTTCGGCGGCTTCGTCTTTTTTGCCGCTCTTGAGATCGAACTCTTTGCGGTCGATCGTATCGGCGCTCGAGAGCAGCGACTTCTTGTTGAGCAGCATCAGCGCGGCCGGAAGCACCTGCTTGAGATGCTCTTCGTCGTAGTTTTTGATGATGGTCGCAAGGGCGTTGCGCTGCAACAGGGCGTAGACTTGGTGCGGTCGGCTGCCGCCCGAGGTGCCATGGTGGCGGTGGTAAACGACCGCTTCGGGCGCGAACCACACTTCATAACCCGCGATCCAGAGTCGCCAGCCGAAGTCGACATCTTCGAAATAGGCGAAGAAGTGCTCGTCGAAGCCGCCCACCTTCAAAAAGACCGATCGGTCGATCAGCATAGCGCCGCCACATGCGAAGAGCAGCTTGCGCTCGGCAGCTTTCACGCGGTCGGCTGGCAGGCGATAGTGCAACTGCACGCCGTAGCCATAGAAGCTGACGCCGCCGCCATCGAAATCGACTCGCTTGCCGTACCAGTCGAGCATGCGCGAGGCGATGCAGATGCCACCTTCGTCTTTGTGACGCTCTAAAACCTTGACCATTTCGCTGATCCAGTTGGGCGCAGCGTAGGCATCGTTGTTCATCAAGGCGATGTATTCGCCTTTGGCTTCGCGCGCGCCTTGGTTGACCGCTGGCGAGAAGCCGATGTTTTGAGCGTTGCGGATCAGGCGAACCTTGGGATAGTTCTTTTCAATAAATGGAATCGACTCGTCGCTTGAGCCGTTATCGATCAACAAAATCTCTAACAGCTCTTCGGGATAGTCTTGTTGCATCAGCGAGCGCAAACATGCGTCGAGATGACGATATCCATTGTAGTTGACTAAAATGACCGAAACAGTAGGCCGAAACATACACTACCTATTTATATCGTGAGAAGAAAGTCCGCTTTATCGTCCGAATTTACGCAGAATCTGCATTACAAGGCCGCTTTGTACCGCCTGCAATTGAGCGCGGGCATCGTTGGCTTGGCTCTCAAGCCACTGGGCGCGTTTGTTGGCTTCGTCGAGCAGGCCTTCGCGCCAGAGCAGAGCATCTTGCAGCGCGCCGACTCGGGCATGCAGCGCTTGGTTCTGCTCGGCCAGATCGACCAAGAGCCGATCTTGGTGGGCCACTTGTTGACGCAATTGCGCGATCTCTTGCTGTAAATGGGCTTCGCGACGGGCTTCGCGGCGATCGCTCATGCCGATCTGCAACATGCTGAGCAGTTGCATGCTCAGGCCGAGCCAAGTCTGTTCGTCGTTGCTTTCGTCGCTGCGCACGGTAGGACGTAAAGCGGCTTCAATTGCTTCCAACCAGTTGTTTTGATTGTCTTTGGCGGCGACAACCATCATACGATAGCTGGGCGAACGGCGGTCGATATTGCCATAGGTGCTGTTGTATAGCTCGTCGAGACCGGTTTGCAATACCGGATCATCGCCGCGCGAGCCGAGGTAGTGCTTGGCCAACATCATCGGCAGCCAGGCATAGACATAGCCCGATGGATAGGTGTTGGTTTGACAGCCTGCTTCGCTAAAGATCTGCTCTACGAGCGGCAATTGAGGCAGGCCATAGCCTTTGTGTTCCAAAAGCTGAGGCTGTTCGCGGTCGAGTTCGGCCAAAATATAGCTGAAGAGGATTTTCTCTGAAAGAACCGTTTGGGGCGACGACATCGGGCAGATCAGAATAACGCCAAGTTTGCTGACCCGTAGCAGTTCGCCGATAAAGCGGGCGCGGTCGTCGGCTGGCACATGTTCGAGCGTATCGCAGGTGATCACCAGATCGAAGGCAGCGTCGGAGAAGTCGAGCGAACGCCCATCGCCCTGAATATAGCCCGGTAGGTCGCAGGGCGGCATGTCGAGCACCGTTACCTTATGTTTGGGCATAAAAAGCTGGGCGGGTAGGCGCGCTGTTCCGTCGAATTCGCGGAAGAAACCACCCACATCAAGAATGGTCAACTGATCGCGCTGTAGAGCCGAAGCTGCGGCAGTTACGGCCTCGCCCACCATACGGTAGCGCCCGTATTGGTCGAAGGGCAGACGCAGCAATTGGCTATCAATCGATTGTGATGACGATATGCTCATTCAATTCCTCGTGGGCACTCAATTTAACTTTGGTGATAACGCCACTTCCCGCCAAGCGTCATCAATCCATAACGCTCAGCGATATGATCGCTTTGCACAACTAGTACAAATGCTTGGGCATGATGGTCGTATGGATGCGCCATTGCTTCGTCGTATACGGCAGCAGAAAGCAAATAACGACCAGCTAGCAACGGTAACGACGGAATAGTGTAATCGACCCAGCCACGCCCGTCAACCGCTTCGATCGGCACTTTGTCGAAGAAGGTGTTGGGCCCGGTCAGATGCACGCCGCTCTCGTGGTGTAGAGCGATGCCGAAAACGGGCTTTTCGATACGCTGTTTAGCATGGTAGTGCATGCGAATCGTCAACGGCTCGCCGGTCTGAACCACAGTCTGGCTTGTACCGTTCGGGCCAAGAAACTGAACATCGCTGATCTCGACTTCGCGCGAGCCGTAGCGCGAACCTTGCGATGCGCTTAGAGTCTCGCTGGGGCTATCTTCGCCCGCTTCAGCCGCGAGACGGGCTTGCTCTTGCTGGTTGACCCGCTTGAGATAGGCGCTGATAATCGGTCCGGGCGGGCCTTGGTCCTGCACTTCGCCATGTTCGAGCCACACCACATGGTCGCAGAGCCGCTGAATGGTGTCGAGCGCGTGCGAAACGAAGATGATGGTTTTGCCAGCTTGGCGGAAGCTATAAATGCGTTCCTCGCACTTGCGCTGGAAAGCTTCATCGCCGACTGACAAAACCTCATCGGTGATCAAAATATCGGGATCGACCGAGGTGGCGACCGCAAACGCCAGACGGGCGTACATACCCGATGAGTAGTGCTTGACTTCGGTATCGATGAAGCGCTCCATCTCGGCGAAGGCGACGATCTCATCGAGGCGAGCCTGCATATCGCGACGGCTGAAGCCCATCAACGAGCCGTTCAAAAAGACATTTTCGCGGCCCGTCAGATCGGGGTGAAAACCGCTGCCCAGTTCGAGCAGAGCCGCAACCCGTCCTTTGACTTTGACCGTGCCCGAGGTCGGCTCGAGAATGCGCGTCATCAGCTTGAGCGTGGTGCTTTTGCCGCTGCCGTTGTGGCCCACCAAGCCAAGGCTCTGGCCCTGTTGCAGATCGAAGCTAACATTGCGCAAGGCCCAGAAGACCTCGGCGGTGCCGCGCGGACGCAGCAAGCCCGCTATCCGCTCTTGAATCGTGTTGCGGCGTTCGCTATAGAGCTTAAATCGCTTGCTGACGTTAGTAAAAGTTATCGCAGACGACATGGTCTGAGTCGTTCCTAGATTCTATCTTGATTGCAAATATCACGCTTTCGGGCGCGCACTCTCTAACGAGAACAAGGTTTCTGACCAGCGAAACTAGCCAGACCAGCGGCGCTCCGAGCGATCCTCAAAGATCCACCATAAAAATGTCGCGGTCTGAATTGTAGCACGACTCCCCACTCTACGGCGGCGACCGCCTTCAAATAACCAATCCGCTTGTTGTCTTTAGCGTTCTGGCGGCGAGTTCTTAACCTTTCATTCGGTCTTTGGCGCGTCCGCCTTCGGCTATCAACTGGGCTAGCTAGCCCTCCCCAACGAAGCGCTCCAGCCTGTGTGAAGCGCCCTCAATGGCACAACGAGCCGAACGGACTGCCTACGACCCAGCTAGATCTCTTCACCGAAGTTCTTGTTGTTGTGCTGGAAGAACCAGTAGCCCAAGATCAAGATCACCAGAGCGGTTAAAAAGGTGCGCAACACAGCATCGAGCGCGGGCAGGGCAGGCGTCGGGATCTGGTTGCCAACCGCCAAACCGCCGTACAAAATGTCGCGGTAGAAGCCGATCAACGAGGCCATCGGGTTGAGCCAATAGACCAGCCGTGCCGTATCGGGGCTAGCGACCTGCTCAAGGGCATAGAAGACGGGAGTAAGGAACATCCAGAATTGCAACAAAATGCCCAGCAAGTGCACTGTGTCGCGAAACTTAACCGAGAGCGCTGCAAAAAACAGCGCTAGGCCGATCAGCAGAATGGTTTGGATCAGCACGATCACAGGCAAGAAGCTGATCGTCCAACTGAAGTTGAGATTCCCGTTCAAGGGTGCAAAGCTCAGTTGGGTGATCGCCATCACCAAGAGCAGCATGGGCAGCGAGAGCAGAAAGCTCAGCAAGCTCGAGAAGACGCTCACCAAGGGCAAAATCTCGCGCGGGAAGTAGACCTTTTTGATCAACGCGGCGTTATCGACGATCGAGCGTGCTCCACCAGCCACCGATTCCGAGCAGTAGTTCCACGGCAAGAGCGCAACCAGCAAGAAGACTGGGAACATCGCGATATCGTTGCGTAACAGAATGCGGAAAACGATATAGAATACCAGCATCATCAACAGAGGCGCGAGCTGCGTCCAGAGATAACCCAGCGCACTGCCTTTGTAGCGCGAGCGCAGATCGCGCAGCACCAAGTTGCGAATCAGTTCGCGATAACACCACAGATCGTAGAGTTTCGGCATAACGCCAGCCGTGCGATCGACCGCCACGCTAAAGGCGCCGAAACCGAAGCTGAGCAGGGCCGCTAGCCCCAGGTAGATGCCGATCCGTCGATCGACTGGGGCGCTTGGCAGTTCGGCGGGCACGCGATAGGCCGCGCTCTGCAGATCGGGCCGGAAGACGGCGCCCAGATCTTGCTGCATATAGCGCAGAGCCGATCCGATCACTTCGCGGCTGGCGATAGCGCGGTTGCGCGCTTCGAGCACCAACGCCACCTCGCTATCGTTGTTGGCGCAGCTCACCAGCGCCTCTTCGCGCTCGCGGTTGACCAAAGCGCCGATCGAACAAGTGTTATCGAGCCAGGTATCGCGCGCGCTAAGCTCAAAGCTCCACAGGTCGTAGCGCGCCTCCAGCGCCCGCGCAACATCGCTCTGCTGCTCTTGGGGCATCTGGCTGATCTCCATAGGCTGCGAGACCGGTTCGACTTCGCGGTTGAGCGGGAAGGCGTTGCGCTCGAGCATATTGCGCAAAATGCCCTCGAATGGGCTGCTGGCCGCCTCGCCACGCATAGCGCGCACCAGTTCCCAACCGAGCATATTACGCACGACTTCGCGTCCGCCTGCTGCACGCACTTGGCGCGCCAGCTCTTCCGCGCCACGGTTGGCCAGCATCTGGGCTTCTTCGGCGGTCGGCGCGATGCCCGTCACTTGAACGTGTCCCGCTTCGAGCGGCGTAAACTGAATCGTAAAGGTCGGCAAGCCGAAGCGCACTTCGCGTTCGTTGAGCAAGCGTTGGCGGATGGCATTGCTGCTATCGTCGAGCGCGATCTTAAAGTCGCGCTCGTTATTGCTGTACAGACCGCCGTAACGATCGACATCGAAATAGGTTTCGGCTACCGCATGGTAGACCACTGGTTGCGACACAATCCGTGGGGTCGCGATCAGCAGGCCACCCAAAGTACAGAGCAGCAACCAGAGCCATTGATAGAGCCGCAATCCGGCTCGTTCTGAAAGCAGCCACGCACCTACTGAATTGAGCCATGCCTGCTTGCTCTGTCTATCTATTTGGGCCATATCTGAACCTCAAGCGCGTCGCTGGCAGCCAGCGCTGGCAGAATCAAGGCCAGCCTGTTCAGCGACGAAGAATCGAGCTCGTATGCTTGGCCATTGAGCATCAGAAGACCCGGCTCAAATGGCAGTTCGAGCGTAATACCATGCATATCTTTGTGAGTTGGATTGCTGATTCGGAAGGCCAAAGCAGCTTGACCGTAGGTTGCTTGACTGCTGGCCGGAATCGCCTCTAGTTTCAGCTCGCTCAGCGCCTGCTGCCAATCGGCGATCTCGCGCAAAGGCGCGATCCAAACCGCTGGATTGCGGGCCGCATGCGCGACCACATCGCTCCAAGCCTCGATCTGTTCGGGTGAGGTCACCTCTTCGGTATGGGCCCACAGATCGATCATGCCCTCTTGGGCGACCGCTTTGTCGATCAAGGCTTTGGCCTGTTCGCGGCTCTGAACCGTCAGGTAGAAGTCGGGGCAGGCCAGAATGCGCTCGTGGCCGGGAACCGCTTTGCAGCGCAGCTCCTCTTCGTTCACCAGCCGATAAGCGGCTTGATCGCTCAGCCGCGTGACCGAGCGAATGCCCGCCTGTTCGAGCAGATCCCAAGTTGCATCGCTCATGCCGGCGCTGCTGCTCCACGGGAAGGCCAACGAGCTTGCCGCTGCTACGCCTCGCTCGGCAGCGATCTCGCGCCAAGTGGCCAAGTCAGCCTGCCACTCGCTCGGGCTAGCCAGCCCGCCGTAGAGATGGCTGAATGTATGACTTTGAATATCTTGATTTTCAGCTTGTAAAAGCGGAATAAGATCACCGAAATACCATTCGGGGTGGCTCGCGACTGTGCCGTATGGATCGTCACCGAACCAAGGGCTGTTGACCCAGCGACCGCTTATCCAGCGCTCTTCGGGCGTCGCCCAGGCAAAGATCGGGTCGCCCATAAAACGGCGTCGTTCGCTATTGCCAAGCAGAAAATTGTAGCCGGTTGCGTAGTAGGTCGCTCGCACCTCAAAAGGGCGGAAGATCTCGAGTGTGGTTGTGATCCCGTCGCGCATGCGCATGGCCCGCACAAGGTAGTCTTCGTCTGCGTGGGGGTCGCCTTGCGAGCGCGAGTGGATCAGCCCGCCCATTGCTGTCTCCCAGTCGAACGAGAACGAGACTGCCGCCCGTTTGCCGTTCGGCCAAGCGGCCACGCGCAGATCGAGGCTCGGGTCGATCTGCGGCTCGTTGTGGTCTGGGGCGCGTTGGGTGCGCTCTGCGATGGCCTTGCCGCCAGCACGCACATGCATCTGATCGAGATAGACCCGATCGTCGGAGGATGGGGCGATGGTGATCTGCAAGGCTTCGGCTCCTGCGGGCGCCTCAAAGGCTGCTGCGAGCTGGGTCCAACCTGCGGGCGGGTTGTCGGCCTCCCACAGCACAACCTGCTGCCACGCCGTTCGGTCGATCTGAATCAGCTGTTGTTCATTATCGAACCAAGCGAATGAGATCTGCAGACGGGTCGAAAGCCCACGATTGGAATCGCTGATGGCCTGGCCTAGAAAGCAATAGCTCGAGCCGGGCCGAATCGATGTGATTAGGGGGGTCTGAATCGAATTAGCTATTCCGATCAGTTGAAGCGATCTACCATCCGGAAAGACACTGAAATCGGCGTAACGCGCGCTCGCTGCTCCGCGCCCCCAACCGGCTGGCATGCTCCCAGAACTGTCGGCCTCGCTCAGATCGGCGTTGGGCAACAGCTCCTCTCCAAATATGGGCAGATAGGCGCAACGATCGTATCGCTGCCAGCCATAGAGCATGACTCCTAACAGCCCAACCAAGAGGCAGCCGATTGTTGCAAACCATAAAACGCGTCGTGAAAGCATATCATTCCTGTATCAAACGGCCTATTCTAGCATAGCCCGAAAGAGCTGACAAAAGCTGGCCTGACCCAAAGCCAAGCCTAGCTCTCCGGGCCGCTTTCTTATACCAAATCCAGTTGATTACTTTCTCATTTGGCCTTCGGCAGAGAGGAACGTGACTCTTTCCTTGTTCCTGTTTTCCTGCGTTCCAAAGGCGCAGGTCTTGAAACGGATTTGGTATTACCCTTCCTTGAGGTTAGGCTCCATTGATCAGAAAACGAGGGAAAACAGTGCTCAAAGCTTCTGATCAATCGCCTTTTTCAATGATTTTCTCACTAAAAGAGACTGGATTCTTACTCAATTATAAAGTACCATATATTCTAATGAGAACAGTTTAGATTAAACGAGCTTGGCCTAGCTGTTTAAGCTACGTAATCATAAGCCTCTTAACAGGCCAATCTTCAACATTTGTATATGCGCCTAGACAGCTTATTTGTATTCAACGACTCGCTTTAGTAAGAAAACGATCTTGCCCTTCTGCAAATTGATCGTACAATACAAAGTACATTCAAACACAGTGCCTATTGCGTAGTGCTCATCCAAAGTCGTGGTACCCGTACAACCTGTACCGTCGCTTGAATCTCGCAGGCTCTTATCTTCAGTGCCTCATAACACCTTGGCAGAAAGAGGCGTACCTATGCCCAATATCCTTGTGGTCGATGATGATCCTAACATTCGACGTATTGTTACAATGTCGCTAACTGATGACTCGCCCTATACTGTAACAGACGTCTCATCGGGAGAAGCTGCTCTGCTGTATATTTCTCGAAATCATGTCGATCTCCTCTTTACTGACATTCGTATGCCTGGTATGAGCGGCCTCGATCTAGTTCAGCGTGTTCGCGAGCTAGAGCTTCCGCTTGCGGTGATTGTGTTTACGATCGGCCCTGAAGATCTGACCGAAGAGCAGGCAGCCGCTTTAAAAATCGACTGTCTCTTGACCAAGCCGGTTTCGCCCGACAAACTGCGCATGGCGGTCGATCTTTTGCTCGATCCTGAGCGTCTTCTTCCCAAAAAGTCTGTTCCGAGTTCGCCTCAAGTTGCTCGTCCCGAAGCCAATAAACCGACGATCGCTGTTCAGCTTACTCCTTCTATGGGCAGTGGCAACGGGCGCTCTTTTTCGGCCCAGCAGATCGTCGCAATGCAGAATACATTGCGCGACTTCGCTCAGGAACCCAACGTCTATTGTGCTCTGATCGCAGACATGAGCGGCATCGTTCTGACTCACTGGACCCGTATGCGCGATCTCAATATTTTGAATATCGCCGCATTGGCCGCCAGCAACTCGATCGCAATGGCCGATCTTGGCCGTAGTTTGGGCAAAAAAGAGCAGTCACCACGTCTCGTCATTCACGAAGGCGAAACCCAACGTATTCTTATGACTCAGATCGAGAATCTACTGCTCTTGATCGCTGTCGATAATAATGCCTCTTTAGGCTGGGCACGTATGGCGCTTTTGCGCACCTGTGGCGAACTGCGCAGCATCATTCATAATCCGCGCCTGCGCATCGCTGCCCTCTCATAAGCCAGCCATATTCCTCCACGGCCCGCCTGTGAGGAGGAATATGGCTTCTGGCCAGTATACCTATAGCGAATTTGCTTGCTTCCTTTAGCTTGCTGCGGCTAGGTTTCTCCCCAAAAGAAGCTCCTAGGCGCGTCCGCCTACGGCTACCAACATCCCACCCTCCCAGACGACGTCTTATTTCGCTGCTTAGGCTGCGATCTGCTAAGCGTAAGCGCTGTCTTTCGCTGGTGCACAGCGAGTGCAGCCTTGCTCCCTTCTCCCGCAATGCGGGAGCTATGCATTAGCCAAAAGTCGTGTCGGCAGCAAAAGGCGATTGTTCGCATACCATCGCGGATCATCCTTGAGAGCACAGAACTCAGAGAGCTTGTATGCGATTTCGCGTAGCGAAATCGCATACAACATCACCATTCACCCCCTCGCCCGCAGTGCGGGAGAGGGGGCCGGGGGGTGAGGGCAGGTTTGCCCTGCTGATAGCCGAAGGCGGACGCGGTGAGGAACGCATGGGAGCGAGAGGCCCCGCCGCCAAAACGAAGTGTTGCGCTCGAATAGTGCGAGGATAAGGAAGGGGATGTTGCAGGTTCGCGCACCATCCCCCAAGAAACATAGCTCGTGCTGTTGAAAAGGCGGCTTAGCCTGCTCGATAGAGTAGTTGAACGATGACAGGCGTGATAAAGCCCTCGATCAGCGAGCCGAGGAAGACCATGGGCAGAATCACCAAGAGCCAGACCTTGACATAATTGGCCGCCGACCAGAGCACATGTTGGCCCACACTGAAGTTGCGCGGCGGCGCGAGCAAGGAAACACCTAGTCGAATGCCCAAGCCAGCCGAGAGTAGGAAGGCGGGCAGTTCAATTACGCCGTGGGGCAGCACATAGGCCAAGACGAATTGGAGCGGACTCTGCGTTCCTAGCTGGAACCAAGTGCCTCCTAGGGTCGAAAGCTCTTTGGCGACAAAGCCGATCTGCCAAAAGGCTACGCTGGGCACCGCAAACGAAAAGAGCCCAAACGAGAAGATCGAGGCGATCGGTGCCAGCATCGAGACGCGCAGGTTGTTGAAAAAGATGAAGATGCTCAGCTGCAAGCTCGCAGCAGGTGGCGCGCCGATGCCATCGAGCAGGCCGTCGCTGAGGCGCGTCAGAAAGAGCGATTTTTCGGTATTCATAGTCGCGCCGCCGATCAAGCCGACGATGGCCGACAGAAGCGCGATCGCGAGCGGAATGCGGTTATCTTTCAGGAGCTGCCAAAACTCTTGGCGATAGAAGCGCTTGAGCGAGAAGGATTTGCCTTCGTAGTCGTTGGGAACAATTCCTGGGCTGTGGTATTCGCGGAAAAAGGTCTTGAAGGTCTTGGCGATCCCGTCCAGCGAGAGCTGTTCGTGTTCGCGCGAAAGCAGCTCTTCGCGGTTGAAGGCGAAGAGGCCGGTGCGAATCAGAGCGATCGCGATCACAAAGAGCGCAAACGTGATCAAGACCATGATATCCCAGCGGCGCGCGATAATTAGGATCGATTCCGACATCAGCGCGCTCGACATGGGCAGAAGGATGATACTCGCCAAGAGCGTAGCCGCGCGAATGCTGCTTGTATGGCTCGAAATGATCACCGCGCCCGCCACCATCACACAGGTCATGGCCCCGATCATTGCGATCAGCAATACGATGCGCCCCAAAGTAAGCTCGGCCCAAAAATAGTCTGGGTAGGTAGCCATCACTCCCAGCCCGAAGACCAACATTCCCAAGTAGCTGGTAAGCAGCGGCGTAAAGAGCGACGAGACAAATTTGCCGAGATAGAGCTGCAGATCCGAGACCGGCATGGCGAGCAGCGATTCGAGCGTATTGCGTTCTCGCTCTCCTACAAACGATTCGAGCGCACCTAGCAGCGAAAAGCTCGAAGGAATGAAGCCGACCAGCAGCATGCTAAAGGGCACCAGTCGCTCGACCGAGCTTTGATCGCTGACAAAGCTTATCGCAAACGGCAGCACTGCGACCAGACCGCAGGGTACCAAGACCGAGAGAATAAAGACAGGCAAGAGAATGCGCCAATCGGTGATCGTATCGGTCACTTCGCGCAGGCCGATCGTTACGGCATGCGGCAGCTCGTGCAACGAGCGGCGCGGCTTGCTCTGGAAGTTTTGAGGCGTTTGGGTGCGTTTAAACAGACGTACGGGCTGATGTTCGCGCGAGAGAATGCTTTCGCGGCTGAAACTCTGCAGACCTGTGCGAGTCAGCACAATGCCGATGATCACTAAGCTGGGGACAATCAACCACAAAACACTCCATAAATTGTTAATCGCTAAAAAGGCTTCTCCTTGCACAATCAAAGCTGCTGGCAATAAGACAAGGCTCGAAAAGAGGTTTGCGGCGCGTAGGGTTGTGCTTTTGCTCGAAATCAATACACAGGCCGATACCATGACAAAGCCCAAGCAGCCGCTCAAAAGAAAGATTAAGAGCAAGCGCCCGAGGTCCATACCAGCAAAATAGAGGTAGGGATAAAAATTGTAGAGGACGACCAGAAAGACGCACATCGCCGTGTAGCTTGCAAGAAGCGGAGTAAACAGGGCCGAAAGGAGTTTGCCGATATAGATTTGGCGATCGGTTGCGGGCATGGCAAGCAGCGATTCGAGCGTATTGCGCTCTCGCTCTCCCACGAACGATTCGAGCGAACCGATCAGCGAAAAGCTTGCAGGAATAAAACCGACCAACAACCCGATAAAGGGGATCAAGGGGCCAGCGACTTCGATGTCTTCGGTGATATTGACGATCAGCCGGACACCGATCACCAACAAATTAGGGAATACCAGCGAGAGGATAAGAACTGGAATGAGCACGCGCCAATCGCTTAAGGTTTCGCGCACCTCGCGGCGCATAATCCCTAAAATTGTGCGAGCCTGCATTATGCGGCCTCCTGCATTTCTCGTTCACGTTCTTCGTTGGCGTAACGCTGATCAACTCCCTGTTGCTCGGCTACAATCCGCAAATAGACATCTTCTAACGAGCGATAGACCTCTGCCATCGAAACTACTTCGCTGCCCCGCTCGGCCAAACGTTTGAGAATCTGAGGATTAACCAGCCGGGCATCTTTTGCTCGGTAACGTGCCCATGTCAGGCTCGTCTCTTCGATCTGAACGAGATCGCTTAGTAGCTGACGAAGCTGCGGTTCGGGACGGGCGAGCGTTAGCTCCCAGACGGCGTCTCCGAGCAGTTGTTGGCTTAACTGGCCGATCGTTCCTTCGGCGACGATCCCGCCTCCGCTTACGATCGCGATACGGTCGGCTAGGGCTTCTGCTTCGCTTAGGTTATGGGTTGTTAGCAAAATAGTGCGAGAGGCCGAGCGTAATTCGTCGATAGCATCGCGCACCGTGCGGGCGCTCTGCGGGTCCATAGCGGTCGTTGGTTCGTCGAGGAAGAGAATAGGCGGATCGTGAATAAGGGCGCGTACAAGAGCGATTTTTTGCTTCATGCCCTTTGAATAGCCATCGAGGCGTTTGTGGCGCGCTTCCCACAGGCCGAATTGGCGCAAAAGCCGTTCCGCTCGTTCTTGGCAGCGCTGAGCATCGAGACCAAGCAGCGAACCAAAGAAGTGCAGGTACTCTTCGGATCGCATGCGCCCATATAGGCCAGGATATTCGGTTAAGATCCCAACGTTGGCGCGAACTTTTTCCGCTTCGCTGGCGACATCGAATCCGCCCACTCGCGCCCAGCCACCACTCGGTTTGAGAATACCTCCCAACATACGAACGGTTGTGGTTTTGCCTGCGCCATTTGGCCCTAAAAGGGCCAATACCTCACCTGGCTGAATAGTAAGAGAGATCTCACGCACCGCTTCAAAGGTGCCAAAACGTTTATGGAGACGATGGGCTTCAATCATGAAAACTCCTTACCGACTAGCAGCGCTACTGAGATTGCAAGCTATCATTATCATATTGTAGTATACCAAGATAGCTTACCAGAGCGGTGCAACTTTTCATCGATCTGAAACGTTTTATAGCTATTGGAAGCGTTTCTTATCGATAATTCCTCGCTTGTACACTATTCCGTGAATCACAAATCGCTTTTATGACATATAATAATGAGATGATGGTAAGAATACTCTGATATGGCTTATCCCTATATTTTCTTATGAATTTGGAGCTTTTCAGAGTTTGAGAGCTTATAAAGCCCTAGAAAGCGAGGTGAATAGGAAGGCTTATTAGCAGAACATGTGCTTGAACACGACTATAAGAGTTTTACTAAATTACGAGGAACGAAGATCAAATTTGTTTGTATCCATACTTCTTTTGGGTTATACTTACTAGCAGTCTATATTCGAATCGTTAACATAACCATATTTAGGAATACGTTATGTCATATGATCAACGGCAACCTCCACGCACTGATACAACGCGTCATTTAAATAAGGGTACTGATGATAGTCTGCGCGGTTTAACCGGCTACTTTGAAGGCGCGCGTATGCGCTCTGAGCGCTTTGCTGAATCGACCACGCGCCTTCGTGAAGTCCGAGAAGAGATCGATGCATACGGGCGACAAGCCCATCAGCGCCCTACCGGCGTATTGAGTGGCGGTGATGTCGATATCGCCTATTACTACTTAAGTGTGGCGGTTGGTATCGCTGCTGTTGTCTATTCGGTGGTTGGAACCATCTTTATGTTTCATGGGGGTGGAACCGAGCTCGTTGGGGCGATCAGCAACCGTTGGGCGGCTGGTCCAGCTGTGGCAATCACCGATGCGCTCTTCAACATGCGTACACTGGGCGCCTTAGTGCTCCAAGCCATCCTCTACATTGTCATGATCGGCTCACGACGATATCGGCAAAGCTGGCAGTATATCTCGGCCTTGCTTGCGAGCGCTGCACTTACCTATGTGGGTTGGAGCCCGCTTCTGATTCAGTACGGCGTCGAGCCGCTGACGAGTTTTACAAACATGATTCCCGCGGTTGTTGTGGGTGGCGCAGTAACTTGGGCCCTGATGTGGGGTGCAAGCGAGATACCTCTACCACGCTATGCCATGGTCGCAGTGGTGCTCGCTGGCGTGCTCGCCGGAGCAATGGGTGTACCTTCGATGATTCATTGGCTGAGCGCTATCTTGGCACTCTGTGTCGACCAAGTCGCTCGCCGAATGATGGTGATTGGCTGAAGTTGTTCGCATAAGCAAACTGTTAGGCGCTTGTTGGGAAGCCAACAAGCGCTTTTTTATGCCCAGATTAAGCCCAACACAATTGCTAATTATTGGCTTTCAGAGAGGATAGTTTTGCTTTCGAGAGCGAATCGTCTGAAGAGGCCACAAGCCTTCCCTGTTGATCTGCGCATTGAGATCGATACGCCTTGTTGCGCATAACAAAGGCCTAGAAAAAACGACGTGTACTAATATTAGTCTTCCAAATAAATGGTGTGATAGAACGGCTCAAAAATGCGTTTTACGTAATATGGAGAGCTTAGTGAGCTAATTGGATTGCAATCTTACTGTGATAGCTTCGATACGAACGACCAGCATGTGTCTCCATCCTCAACCCACCACAGGTTATCAGCTTCTTACTCAATTCGTTCCTATCACCATACCAAATACGTTTAAAGATGTGCATTCTCGCAACGGGGAAAACAAAACGAGGGGAAGCCTTGTGTGATATTTCGCGCTGTTACACGAAATATCACACAACAAAAATAGTTGAGTTCGACTCTGTCGAAGGCCGAAAAGCAACAAAGTAATGTGCTATCACGTTTTTGACACTCTCTCGATGCAGCCAGAAAAGATCTTGTTGTAGTGGAGATGTCGTTATTAGTTATAGAATGAGAAAATCTCACTTTATGGTATGATAGTGCGACCTGAGACCCTTTAGCTTATAGATCGTGCTTGCCAAAGCTTGTAGGCGGCTTCGGCGTATTCTTGGTGTGTGGCATGCCAGATCGGCACCTCTTCGATACGCCAATAGCGTGCATCGAGATGTTCATGCGAGAGCTGTAGTGTGCCGCCCACAATCTCGCAGAGATAGACGATGGCGATCAACGAATGCAGGTTATGTTCGCTTGCAGGGCGGAAAAAGACATCGACTAGCTGTAGCACTTGTACATCTAAACCGGTCTCTTCTCGCGTTTCGCGAATAGCGGTCTCTTTAGGCGATTCATTGGGTTCTGTCCAACCGCAGGGAAGACACCAGCGCTGATCGTCGCTACGTAAAACCAGTAGTATTTCGCCTTTTTCATTAAAGATCGCGGCATCAGCGCCAACTTTAGGCGTGATATATCCAAGTTCGCCAGATAATCGTTTCGCTACCTCTTCTGGTGGTACATACAGCGTTTTTGAATAGTATTCGAGTACTAGCTGCATAAGCCGTTCGTATCTTTCGCGATCGTAGGGATTCGTTGCATAATATAATCCATTACGTGCGATTGTTTGAAGTTCGTCAAGTAAATTAAGCAATTGCATTCTTAATCCTTTTTACAAAAGAGAGCTGCTGGAATGAAACATGCTATAGGTAATGTTATAAATTAAAATAATTCTGATTCCGAGATCAACAATCTTGCTCTCTAATCAAGAATCGCTTTAATTTGAATAACGTTATACCATATTCATTCATATACGAAAAGATCATAAAAATGATAGAACGCTTTCATCAATCTGATATTGAATCCTACAATCAGGCGTGGTATAACGTTACAGTATGCCTGTATATTGCAGTTGTTTGTGACAGATATATACTATTTCTATGAAGGAAACTGGTCAAATTCTTCGTTGTTAAGAAGAAGATCAGTTTTCTTTTTTGTTTTCGTATTAGGAGTGGTTTAAGATAGATCTGTTGCTATCTTAATTGAGCAACCACTCGTGAATAGATATTTTGGAGTTCGGATTATGCGAGCATTGCTGCCAGGACGTCCATACCCGTTAGGTGCCACCCTCTTAGAAGGAGGTACCAACTTCGCAATCTTTTCACAGTATGCAACAAAAGTTGAACTGTGTCTTTTCGATTCACCTGAAGCTGAATACGAGTCAGAACGTATCGTCCTGCAAGAGCGCACCGACCACGTTTGGCACGGTTTTCTTCCCGGCGTTGGCGCTGGTCAAGTCTATGCTTACCGCGTCTATGGCCCCTACGCGCCCGAGCAAGGGCACCGTTTCAATCCGGCCAAACTACTGATCGACCCCTATGCGCGTGCCATCACCAATGATGTGCGTTGGAACGAAGCCGTTTATGGCTTTATACAGGGCGATGAGCATGGCCCTCAACCAGATCCACGCGATAGCGCTCCCTATGTGCCTCGTTGTATGGTAGTCGATAATAGCTTCGATTGGGGCGATGATCGACCGCCAGCGACCCCGCTCAACGAGACGATTATCTACGAGATGCATGTCAAAGGCTTCACCAAGCAGCATCCAGAGGTGCCGGAGCCTCTACGCGGCACCTATGCGGGCTTAGCCAGCGAGGCGGCCATCAGCTATCTGCAGTCTTTGGGCGTGACAGCGGTCGAACTCTTGCCCATTCAGCAGTTTATCAGCGACCACCGTCTAGAACAGCTTGGTTTGCACAACTATTGGGGCTACAACACCATAGGCTTTTTTGCCCCCGATGGGCGCTACTCGAGCTCGGGAACTTATGGCCAACAGGTCAACGAGTTCAAGATGATGGTGAAGAAGCTGCACGAAGCGGGCATCGAGGTCATTCTCGATGTGGTCTATAACCACACCGCCGAGGGCAACCACCACGGGCCGACCTTGGCTTTTCGTGGCATCGACAACCGCGCTTACTACCGTCTAGAACCCTACGACTCGCGCTTCTACGTCGACTATACCGGCTGTGGCAATAGCTTCAACACGCTGCATCCGCGTGCGCTGCAACTGGTGATGGACAGTCTGCGTTATTGGGTGCAAGAGATGCATGTCGACGGCTTCCGCTTTGATCTGACGACCACACTGGTGCGTGGTCTGCACGAGGGCGATCGCCAATCGGCCTTCTTCGACATTATCCAGCAAGATCCGGTGCTCTCTCAGGTGAAGCTGATCGCCGAGCCGTGGGATATCGGGCCGGGCGGCTATTTGGTCGGCAAGTGTCCGGGCATCTGGTCGGAATGGAACGACCGCTTTCGCGACACCGTGCGGCGCTATTGGCGCGGCGATGCCCATCAACTGCCCGAGCTGGCCTCGCGTCTGACCGGTTCGAGTGACCTCTATAGCTATGCCGGGCGCCGTCCGACCGCCAGCATCAACTTTATTACTGCCCACGATGGCTTTACATTGCGCGATCTGGTGAGCTATAACCACAAGCACAACTACGCCAATGGCGAGCAGAATCGTGATGGCAGCGATCATAATAGCAGTTGGAATCACGGTGTCGAAGGTCCTAGCGACGATCCTAAGATCAAAGCGCTGCGCCACCGCCAGATGCGCAACCTCCTCGCGACGCTCTTTCTGTCGCAGGGCGTGCCGATGCTCTTAGCTGGCGACGAGCGCGGGCGCACCCAATACGGCAATAACAATGTGTATTGCCAAGATAACGAGCTGGGCTGGATCGACTGGCGTCTAGATGACGAGGGCCGTTCGTTGTTGCGCTTTACTCAGAAGCTGATCGAACTACGTAAGGCTCATCCCCTGCTGCGTCGCCGCAACTTCTTCCAAGGGCGCACTTCCGAACGCGAAGGTGCCTACGACTTGACTTGGTGGCGCCCTGAAGGCATAGAGATGAACGAGAGCGCTTGGCACGATGGCAGCGCGCGCACAATCGGCATGCTGCTCAACGGCCATGTGATGGAAGAGCGCGATCATGAGGGCAAGCCCGTTCACGACAGTATGTTCTTCTTGTTGCTGAACGCTGCCGATCAGGATATTCCCTTCCGTCTGCCTCCCGGCTACGACAGCTCCGATTGGGAGGTGCTGATCGACACCAGCGAACCGACCCGCAGCCCGCGCATCAAGTCGCTCGGTCTCTATCCGCTGCAGGCCCGCTCGTTGGTCTTGTTGCGCCAGAAAACTGCATAACCATACCGGCCGATAGGGAAACATGTTGAAAGACGCTCTTGCTGACATTCCTAGCAGCAGGGGCGTCTTTGTTCTCGTAGCGATCCATTCGACACGTTCAGTGCTTGGGCGGCGAGCTCTTTCCCTTCCATTCGTTCCTTAGCGCGTCCGCCTACGGCTACCAACATCCCGCCCACACAACGGTGTGCTAGCTGCCCTCTTCCTCGCTCTGTGTGCTTTCTGGGGCAGACGATTTGGCCTTAGCCCAGATTTTTGTTATTTTTCGACCCGCGTAGTTATACCAAAAAAGACATAATCTAGTCGGATTTGGTATGAACGATGCATGTTAGGATGTGGCAGAGGCTTGTTGGCTAGTGGAGAAGTGATATACGAAGTGATATATCACTTTTGCACAGACAGATTCGTGATTAAGAAGCCTTATAGAGGTATAAGCATGCGACGCTACAAAAAGTGATATATCGCTTTATGGCACGATTTATGCTGCTGTTTTGGTGCAGTGTAAGCTGAAGTTAAAGGCCTTTTGCCTGCCCCAACCGAGCGTAGAGGCCTATTTGGCTGTCATACACGAAGAACGTAGCAGTCGCTGTATCAAGCAGAGCGAGTACAACCTGATGAGTGCTCAAACAATTTTAGTCGTCGATGATGAACGCGAGATCGCATCATTCGTTGTAGAACTACTTTCAGACGAGGGATACAATGTGCGGGTTGCCCATGACGGAGCAAGTGCTTTATTAGCTGTACGAGAGGATCCTCCCGATTTGGTTTTGCTTGATGTAGCTATGCCAGTAATGACAGGTGATGAAGTCTTGCGGGAATTACGTGCTAGTGGGTTTTCTTCATTGCCGATAGTGATCGCAACGGCAGGTTTACGACCGGAACAGTTTCTCCATATAGGTGCGACTGCGATTCTTCCCAAACCATTTGCGATTGATCAGCTCTTGGAAACTGTAGCTCAATACGTGTAGATCGCATTCCATCTTTGTTACAGAGCCGTACAACATTTCCAAAGGTAGCTTCAAGCCTTTGGCCTTTCGTGACCCTTTGAAACCTTATTCTCAACTCGGGAGCAACTACAGCTCGAATGGAACTCCAGGTCTGCTTCAAATTAGACAAACTGTAACAAACGCCTGCAGCCAAGCGCAGGCGTTTGTTTTTAGATAGTTTTAGCGACGTACTTCGAAGCGGATGGTGTGTTTAACCTTGCTGTCGCGACCCTGAGCGGTCATGGTCCACATACCTTCAGGAGCCGCTTCGGGAACGCGCCAGCTCCAGTCGGCCCGGCCATCGCGGTTCGCCAGAACTTGGTAGGCGCGGTTGCCTTCAATGCTGCGGTTTGGCGCGGTGGCCCAGTAGCCGACTGTTTCGCGATCATCGAAGCCAGTGGCGTAGAAGTAGATCACTTCGCCGGGGGCTACCACACTGGCCGAAGCGGCGATCGGCTGAGTTTCGCTCTCGGGTACGACGCCTGGATCGCCGATAGTGAAGCGAGCGGTGCGCACTACTTCGCTCTCTTGGCCATAGAGCACAAGCGTCCACTCGCCGAGGACGGCGTCGGTGGGCGATTCCCAGTGACCATCGACACGGCCGCTATCGGCAGCGACAAAGACATAGATCGGGTTGCCGTAGGTTTCGCCGTTGGGCGTGTTGAACCAGAAGCTGACCTTCTCTTCGGGTTTAAAGCCCACGCCATAGAAGGTAAAGGTGCTGCCGGGGGCCGCCAGTGCAGGCACAATGTCGGCTTCGAGACCCACGATCGCTTCAGCTTTTTGAGGCAGTACGGCCAAGGCGCTCACTAGCATCAAGGCGCAGATCAGGGCCGCAAACCAGTGCTGGAGGTATTTAGAGTTCTTCATGCTCGTCCTTAGTTGTGTAGACTGTTCCGATGCTGTTTGTATGATACCACGCAGATTTGTAGAAATCGTGTAGGAAAAGTGTACCTCTTGAAAGTATGACGATTAAGCTGCTTTAAATGTGGCAGATCCGATGGCAAAGGCACCCACTTCCTGCCACCTTCTTGCAGTGCTTTGAGCAGCGAAAGCATTGTAAACATACATCGAAGCTTCCACAGTCACGCTCTGGCGGCGAGGTCGCTAGCTCCCATTCGGTCTTTGGCGCGTCCGCCTACGGCTACCAAAGCTGCTAGCTACCCTCATCCCCGACCCTTCTCCCGCATTGCGGGAGAAGGGCGTATGAACTCCCGCCCTTGAGATCCTGACCATTAACCTTGCAGCTACAAGTGGCTGCCAGGTTTGAAGACCTTTGCTATCAAGAGATTGTTTTTGGCCTCGCTATGCCAATGATACGAAATCTGGTTGTCTCCTTTTATTTGGCCTTCGGCAGAGTGGAACTGGACTATTCTTGTTGTGTGAAATTTCACACAAATCTTCCCCGGCTTCTCATTTTCCTGTCTTGAGCGAATGCACGCCTTTAAAACGGACTTGGTATGACTAGCACTGAACTACCTTGTTTCGACCTGCTAGGCGCAAGCGCCTGGCAGGTCGCAGCGAAAGCAGTGAAATACAAGGTTTTGAAGCTTCTTGGTGCTTGCACCAGGAAGCTTGCTTCGAAAACATCGAAAGCAATGAAAACAGCGCAACAATGGGCTGAATGGGTGGGCGGGATGTTGATAGCCGGAGGCGGACGCGGTGAGGAACGAATGGAAGATTGAGCTGCTTCCGCCATAAAAAGCCTAATTGGGACTGTCGAAGCTAAGCTCCTCTCGTACCCTGCGCTGGGTTTAGGGCACGAGAGGAGAGACAGAAGCGCGCTTAGCTCTTGGCGGGCGTGAGTGTGAAGCGGAAGCGATGGTTTTGTTCGGGCTTGCGCGACTGGCTGACAAGGCGCAGACGATAGACCGTGATCTCTTCGAGGCTATGGTTTTGGGTTGTGAACGAGTCGATCTGAGCGACAAAGTCTGCGGAGTTGTAGCTGAGCACAAGCTGTCCGGTAGGGCTGCTCCAAGTCGCTTGGCCCGACGCGAGCTCGGGTTGGCGCAGGCTGATAAAGCACTCTTCGATCAGCTGATCGCCTTGTGTGAAGCGGAAGCGGTCGTGTAGATCGAGACTGGCCTGTTCGGCGCTGGCCTGCCAACTGAAGCTGCGCTGGAAGCTCTCTAGCTCGGCCTGTTGGTAGGCCTTGCTTAGATCGAGCTCGAAAGTGCATGCGTCGGCCTGTTGCTGGTGAGCCAGCACTTGGGCGCGATACTCGGCGCCGGGCAGCTGGCCTTCGCCATTGATGAGCGGAACCGAGTGGCCGTGCGAGCCATTGTGCAGAAAGGTGTAGCGTTCGGGGCCGAAGTACTGGCGGGTGTAGACTCCAGCGCCCAGATCGGCCAAGAGATTTTCGCCGCCGAGATGCAGAATGAAGTGGCCTAGGTCGTTGTGGTTGTGCGGCTCGTTGTTGTGGCCACCCTTGGCAGAGAAGGCTAGGGTTGTGCCTTGCTCGACGCGTCGTTCGATCAGCCACTCAAGATTTTCCAAATAGAAGCTGCCGCTTGTGACTGGCCGGTCGAGCGCTTGGGGATCGGTCCAGAGCAGATCGCGCGAAATATGGCCCCAGCGGTAACAATGGTCTTCGTGGAAGTTGGGCGCGGGCAGGTCGGCGATCTGCTGGCCGAGCCGTGTGAAGAGACGCGAGCCTAGGCCAGCGGGGATAGCGGCCTGCTCGGATGAGTCGGAATAGTTGATGTAGCGGCTGCGCCCCAGCGCGATGCTGTTGGGAAATTGGGCGATGCGAGCGATCTTTTCGCCTTTGAGCAGGTCGAGCGCTCCGGCGCTGTATTCGTAGAGCGTTTCGGCGAAGTAGACGTAGAAGCCGAAGCCATAGACCCAGTAGCCAATGCCCTCGGCGCAACCTCCATCGTCGCCAAAGCCTTCTAAAAAGCACTCCATCGATCGTACCACGCGCTCGATCATGCCTGCTAGTCGCTCGCGATCGTGTTCGAGTGCAAGGGCGGCCATGCCTGCGCAGCCTGCGCAGACAGCCGACCAGTTCATGGGCGCTGACTCCCAGTTAAAGTGGACGGGCGAATAGAAGAGCGGTTGAAAGATGCGCCGTTCGATTTCGCTACGAATGCGGTAGTGCAGCCAAGGATCGAGTTTGTCGCCCAGCAAGACGCTGATTTCGGCCAGACTGTGCGCGATATGGGCCGCAAAGAGATCAACAACTTGCGGAGGTGGCACAATATGCGCTTGAACTGCATCTAAGCCGACCGGAAGGTGGGCGGGCAGCGACCAAGTGTAGAGGTCGCAGATCTCCCAGATCAGATCGCTGAGCGCGCTCAAGTAGGATTGATCGTCGTCGATGATGCAGGCAAGGGTGAGCCCAGCGAGGCGGCGATAGCGGTCGAAATAGGGCCGTTCGTAGAGGGCGCGCTCACCCGTCTGTTCAAACAGGCGGAAGAGCTGGAAGGAGAGCGGCTCGGGTCGGCTGTTGGCGGCGCGTTGGGCCTCTTCGCGCACGGCTTCTAGAAAATGGGCGAGCTGGGGCGTTTGGCGCAGCCGCTCGCGAAAGGCAGGATCGCGAAGCTGATGCAGTGGGAAGCCTATTGGACGCTGAGGTGCCTGTAGTATCGCTTGGCGAATCTGGCGAAAGCTCGGCATGTTCACATGGCTCGACATCATCTGTTCCTTGTTGCTAGGCTTAGCTGACACAAGCTGACACGAATCATAGAGGAGCGATCTAATCGAAAGTGTTTCGTAAGTAAATCAGAAGTTGTAAGAGCGAGCCTGAAATGTTTGTCTTTGAACCTATGGGCCTGGCTAGTTCCTTATGATATTTCTCATTTATAGCGTTGTAATGGCATGAATTTTATGATAACACAGTTTGCTTCCGCTTTGAATGAGAGGATCATGATGTCGATAGTGCCGATTTCAAACGGATACGTCGTACTTGACGCGACTCTCTGGGCGTGGTAAGATCGGCTTATCGAAAGCAGAACGTAATTGAAGATTGCTTATCATCATATTCTGAAGCTCAAAGATGTAGTGTGTTCTGACCGAGGCTGGTGCAGAATACAGAATTAGGATTGATATGCGGGTTTCGCTTTTTATCACCTGCTTTAACGATACACTTTTCCCTGGGACGGGCCGTGCCACTGTGGAGCTGCTTGAGCGCCTTGGTCATAGTGTAGATTTTCCTTTAGAGCAGACTTGTTGTGGTCAAATGCACTTCAACACGGGCTATCAGCGGGAAGCTATTCCCTTGGTGCGCCGTTTTGTTGAGGTGTTTGGTGATGCCGAGGTTGTGGTTGCGCCTTCGGCGTCGTGTGTTGGTATGGTGCGCGAGTTTTATCCGCGCCTGGCCGAGTTGTCTGGTGACCAAGCTTTGATCGACGCTGTGGCGGCTTTGACACCGAAGGTGTATGAGCTGACCGAATTCTTGGTCTACAAGCTGGGAATCGAAGATGTTGGTGCCTACTATCCGCATCGCGTCACCTACCACCCGACCTGTCACTCGTTGCGCGTTCTGCATGTGGGCGATGCGCCTCTGCGGCTGTTGCGCAAGGTGCGCGGGATCGACCTTGTGACACTGCCCGATGCGGAGCAGTGCTGTGGTTTCGGTGGCACCTTCGCGGTGAAAAACGCAGATACCTCGATGGCTATGTTGGGCGACAAGTTGCGCAGCGTGCGCGAGACCAAAGCTGAGGTCTGTGTGGCTGCCGACAACTCCTGTTTGATGCACATCGGTGGTGCCTTGCACCGCGAGCGGGCCGGCGTACGAACTGTACATATCGTCGAGATTCTCGCATCGACTGAGGGCTAAGTATGCGACCAAACTCTGTTGTTATTGAGCTTACTCCCAAGTTCGAAAAGGCGGCCAAGCAGGCGCTTGAGAATACCCAACTGCGACGCAACATGGGCAAAGCAACCCAGACGATTCGTGCTAAGCGGGCCGCTGTGGTTGGCGAATTGCCCGATTGGCAAGCGCTGCGCGAGGCGGGACGGGCGATCAAAGAGCGCACCCTGCGCCACCTCGACCACTACCTGTTGCAGTTGGAGGAATCGGTTAAGCGGGCGGGCGGCCATGTTCACTGGGCCAGAGACGCTAGCGAAGCTAACCGCATCATCACCAACATCGTGCGGGTGCATCAAGCGCGCGAGGTGATCAAGATCAAGTCGCTGACTACCGATGAGATCCGCCTTAACAAAGCCTTGAAAGAGGCTGGGATTACCGCGACCGAGACCGACTTGGCCGAGCTGATCATTCAGCTGGCGGGCGAGCACTCTTCACATATTTTGGTGCCCGCTATTCACAAAAACCGCTCCGAGATCCGCGAGCTCTTTATGCGCACCTTGGGCGTGAAGGAACTGAGTGATAATCCCAAAGATCTGGCGGCTGCAGCGCGCGCCTATCTGCGCCATAAGTTCCTGACGACTCCGGTGGCGATCAGCGGCGCAAACTTTGCCATCGCCGAGAGCGGCACGATCGGCATTGTCGAATCAGAGGGTAACGGGCGCATGTGCCTTACCCTGCCGAAGGTCTTGATCTCGGTGATGGGCATCGAGAAGATCCTGCCGACTTGGCAAGATCTCGAGGTCTTTTTGCAGCTCTTGCCGCGCTCCTCAACGGGCGAGCGCATGAACCCCTATACCTCGTTCTGGACGGGCGTGACGCGTGACGATGGGCCGCAGGAGTTCCACTTGGTGTTGCTCGACAATGGCCGCAGTCAAGTGCTGGCCGATGAGATCGGGCGCCAAACTTTGAACTGCATCCGCTGTTCGGCCTGTCTCAACATTTGTCCGGTTTACGAGCGCACGGGCGGACACGCGTACGGCTCGGTCTATCCCGGCCCGATCGGCGCGATTCTGACGCCTCAGTTGGTCGGTGTGGAGCACGCCTCTTCGCTGCCCTATGCTTCTTCGCTCTGCGGCGCCTGTTACGAAGTCTGCCCGGTGAAGATCAATATCCCCGAGGTATTGGTACATTTACGGGCCAAAGTGGTGCGCGAAAAGCAAGATCACGGCGGTCTGAAGGGCAAGCTCGATCCAGAAAATCTGGCTATGCAGGCAATGTCGCGTATGTTCTCGAACCGTGTGGCCTACGAAGCGGCTCAACGCATGGGCCAGAAAGGTCAGTGGCCTATGGTGAAAGACGGCTATATCACCAGTCTGCCCGGCCTGTTGGGCGGCTGGACCGCTATGCGCGACCTGCAAGCGCTGCCTCAAGAGACCTTCCGCGACTGGTGGCGCAAACGGAAGAAGCAGGAAGAGAAAGCTAGCGAATAAGACTTGCTTGCTGAGAGGTTTTTTATGAGTGAAGCACGCGAAGCGATCTTAGCTCGCATTCGTTCGGCCCTGCACGATGTGCCGCCCAGCGAACAGCCGCAAGATTCGCCCGTTAAACGTGACTATTTGACCCAAGGGAGCACAGAGCGTGCTCAGTTGATTGAGCGATTCACCGATCGACTGGTCGATTACAAAGCCAAAGTGCGCCATGTTAGCGCCGAAGAGCTTGCGGCCGCGATCGCACAATCGTGCGCCGAGCATGGTGTGAAACGACTGGTGGTGCCCAGCGATCTGCCCCAGTCTTGGTGGCCGAGCGATGTCGAGATCTTGGTAGACCGCGATTTCAGCTTGAGCTACGACGAGCTTGATCGTAGCGATGGTGTTCTGACAGCTTGTGCGATCGGCGTGGCCCAGACCGGCACCATCATTTTAGACAGCGGCGAGGCTCAAGGCCGACGCGCGATCAGCTTGGTACCCGATTATCACCTCTGTGTGGTACGGGCCGATCAGATCGTCGATCTTGTTCCCGAGGCGGTCTCGAACTTGCGCTCTGCTGTGCTCGATCATCGCCGCCCGATCACGTTTATCTCGGGGCCATCGGCGACCTCTGATATCGAGCTCAACCGCGTCGAGGGCGTACACGGTCCGCGCACCTTAGAAGTCCTGATAGTTGTTTCGTAAACGATCAGCCTAGGAGCTATCTGATATCAAATTCGCTTGTGCACTTCAGGTGCTGCGTTAGTTGGCGGAGAGGTTTCGACCTTCCATTTGGCTTCTAGCGCGTCCGCCTGCGGCTATCAACAGCTTGCTCACTACATTCGGCTTTTCGTCTGCCTGCGCCCAAGCGCTGCCTGAAAAGCCAAGCGTGCGGAATTTGCTATCACATCTGTCGAAGCTCAAAACACAAGCTGTTCAACCAGATTTCGTATGATAGCGCCTGATCGCGCTAGTAGAGATGGAGAGTGCGACACGGCTTAGCGGCCTGTCGCATTCGATGAGCTTGCCTGTCCCAATTGTATCCATCTGTGATCGTTAGCGGCGAACTACATGGAGCATAACGCTTATGAGTGCGAGCATGCCGGTCTTTGTGATGCAAGAGGTTTCGAAAGCTTTTGGCGGTGTTCAGGCGCTTCAGAACGTTCACTGCGAGATCTATTCTGGGGAAGTACACGCCATTTTGGGCGAAAATGGCGCGGGCAAATCGACCCTGATCAAAATTATGACGGGCGTCTATCAGCCCGATAGCGGCAGCATGCAGCTCGAAGGGCGGCCGGTGGTCTTCAACAACACACGCGAAGCTCAGGAGCATGGCATCGTCGCGATCTATCAAGAGCCGAGCCTCTTTCCCGATCTCGATATCGCTGAAAACATCTTTGTAGGACGTCAACCGGTGCGTTGGGGCATAGTCGACTGGCAGCGTATGTATGCCGATGCCCAAGCCTTGCTCGAGCGCTTGGGCCTTAAGCTCGACCCGCGCACCAAAGCGCGCGAGCTGAGCGTCGCTCAGCAGCAGATCGTCGAGATCGCGCGAGCGCTCTCTATGCAGGCCAAAGTGCTGATTATGGATGAGCCAACCTCGTCGTTGACGCTGGGCGAGGTTGAAGATTTGTTTGCGATCGTGCGCCAACTGCGAGCAGCGGGAACGGCCATCGTCTTTATTTCGCATCGGCTTGAGGAGCTGTTCACCTTGGCCGACCGTGTCACAGCCTTGCGCGACGGGCGCTATGTCGCCACCCGTATGATGAGCGAGGTTCAAACCAGCGACCTGATTCGCATGATGGTTGGGCGTACCCTCGACGAGCTCTTTCCCAAACAGATGGTCGAGCCGGGCGAGGTGTTGCTCGAAGTCGAAGGTTTGAGCCTGCCCGGCACCTTTACAGATGTATCGTTTCAATTGCGACGCGGCGAGATCCTCGGCATGGCGGGTTTGGTCGGCGCTGGTCGCACCAATGTGGCGCGTGCTTTGTTTGGCATCGAGCCAGCCTCCAGCGGGCGCATCCGTATCGCAGGGCGCGAGGTGCGCATCGAAAGTCCACAACAGGCCATGGCCTTGGGTATTGGCTATGTGCCAGAAGATCGTAAACTGCACGGTCTGGTGCTGGAACTGGGCATCGACCATAACATCAGCCTGCCGATTTTAGAGCGCTTCAGCCCGCGCGGCTGGATCAACACCCGCAGCGAGACGGAGGCGGCTCGGCATTCGGCCCAGCAGCTCGAAGTCAAAATGGCGAGCGTAGCTCAGCCGGTCGGCCAGCTTTCGGGTGGCAACCAGCAGAAGGTGGTCTTGGCGAAGTGGTTGGGCACTCAGCCCCAGATCTTGATCTTAGACGAGCCGACCCGTGGAATCGATGTTGGTACGAAGGCGGCGGTGCATGCTTTGATGAGCGAGTTAGCCGCTCAGGGCATGGCGATACTGATGATTTCGTCTGAGCTGCCCGAAGTGCTTGGTATGAGCGATCGAATTGTAGTGATGCGCGAAGGGCGGGTAGCTGGAATCTTCGAGCGCGAGGGAGCGACTCAAGAGCTGTTGATGGCGGCTGCAACTGGGGCGCGTTAGCCCTGCTGGGCTATGGGAGAAGAGGCTCAGAGTTCGTTATCGCCGATAAACAGGGGTTTGTGAATGGTCACAGAAACGCGGGCGATCGATGCCCCTCACCGTGGACTTGTTCAGACTTTTGTGCGATTTCGCGAGATCGGTCTTATCGCTTTCATCGTAGTCTTGGCCTTTTTTGTCACCCTACGCAATCCCGTCTTTCTCACCTTCAACAATCTGCGCGATATTGTGCTCAATATCTCGATTTTGGTGATCGTTGCATTGGCTCAAGCCATGGTGATCATTACGCGCGGTATCGATCTATCGGTCGGCTCGACCATCGGTCTGAGCGCGATGATGGTCTCGTTTATGATCGCCGCTATGCCTGAGCTTTCGCCTTGGCTGATGTTGCCGCTCGGCATGCTGATCGGCGCGATCTTGGGCAGCTTCAATGGGACGCTGATCGCCTTGGGAAGGGTGCCGCCGATTATTGCAACCTTGGGCACACTGAGCATCTATCGCGGCCTGATCTTTCTGTACAGCGGCACAAAATCGACCATCAACGCCTACGAGATGCCGCCCGCTTTTCGTCAGATCGCCAAGGGCGCGCCGTTAGGCATACCAAACTTGATCCTGTTTGCAGTCGCTGTAGCAGTGATCGTCTTCCTCTTTTTGCGCTACACCCGTGTAGGCCGCGATATCTACACAGTTGGTAGCAATCCCGATGCGGCTCGTTTCGCCGGAATCCCGCTACAACGCACGCTCTTTTTGGTCTACTTGATCTCGGGCTTGTTGTGCGGCTTGGCGGGTGTCTTGTGGGCTTCGCGCTTCGAATCGGCCCAAAACAACACGGCGCTTGGCTTCGAGCTGCAGACGGTCGCGGCAGCGGTGGTCGGCGGAGTGAGCACCTTGGGCGGCAGCGGCAGAGTGATCGGTGTGGTGTTAGGCGCTTTTCTGCTCGGTGTGATCAATAACGCCTTGACTCTGATTCAGATCTCACCCTTTTGGCAACAGGCCGCACAGGGTCTGCTGATTCTGCTGGCTGTAATCGTCGATGCTACGATTTCGGGACGCCTGCAGCGCATGATCGGAGGTCGCTCATGAGCACAAAGCGTTTGCATAATTTCTGGACGAAGTGGCGCTGGGAATGTCTGCTGGTGTTGTTGATCGTTGTGGTTGCCTTTGTAAATGCGCGGGCCTCGAACTACTTCCTCAATAGCACCAACCTGCTACGCATGACCTCAGACTTTATCGAGATCGGTATCTTGATCTTGCCCATGACCTTCATCATTGTGACGGGCAATATCGACCTCTCGATCGCATCGACCTTGGCGCTCTCGGCCTCGCTCATGGGCTATCTGTTTATGAGTGGCTGGAATATCTGGCTGGCGGCTGGTGTCGCTCTGCTGGTGAGCATCTGCGCGGGCCTACTCAACGGGGTGTTGATCGCACGTTTGAAGCTGCCCGCCTTGGTGGTGACCTTGGGCACGCTCTCGTTTTATCGCGGCTTGGCCTACGCCCTGTTAGGCGATCAAGCGGCGCGCGGCTATCCTCCCGAGTTCACCTATTTGGGCCAAGGTACAATCGGCTCGACGCGCATTCCCTTCGCCCTGCTGATCTTTATCGTTCTGGCGCTCGCTTTCGGCTTGGTGCTGCATAAAACGCGTTTCGGGCGCTATCTCTATGCGATCGGTAATAACAAAGATGCCAGTCGCTATGCTGGCGTGCCGGTCGATCGCATCCTCATCACGATCTATGTGCTTTCGAGTGTGGTGGCGGCTTTGGCTGGCTTTATTTTGGCGGCCCGTTTCGGCAGCACGCGCCCAGACATCGGCTTGGGCCTCGAATTGAGCGTGATCACGATCACGGTATTGGGCGGCGTCAGTATCTTTGGCGGCAGCGGCACGCTGGTGGGCGTAGTGCTCGCCCTGATCTTAGTGGCGATTCTGCGCTTCGGTATGGGCTTGATGAACCTGCAAGGTCAGGTTCAAGATATCGTGATCGGCATGCTGTTGATCGTTTCGATTCTGTTGCCGACTCTGATCGAGCGTTTTCGCCATACTTGGCATTGGCAGCCTCGCATGCTATGGCAAAGCTTGGCCGCATTGCTGGTCTTGGTACTGTTTATCAGCTTTTTCTTCTGGTCGCGTTCGTTGATCCTGTTTCGCTGAGCGGCCGTAAATGAACATAACGATTATTCGCTAGAGGGAGATGCCTATCGAAGAATTGAGCGATTTCGCTGTGATTGTGGTTCGGTTAAGTGCGAGAAGACCTGAATATCCTGAATACAAAGGAGCGTTCTGTGAGCACAAAACTTAAGCTGTTTGCTGTGATGAGTCTGCTGCTTCCGATGCTGATCGCATGTGGAGGCTCAGCGCCTGCGACTGATGGCTCTGCGACTAACGGCTCTGCTACAGATGTCTCTCCCACAACTGCCGCCGATAGCCAACCCGCTTCTGACAGCGCGAGTGGCGGAGCCAAGACCTATGTGTTGGTGCCCAAGAACTTGGGTAATCCCTACTTCGATACCGCTAACAAAGGCGCTCAGGAAGCGGCTCAAGAGTTATCTGTGACGGTGACCTATCAAGGATCTGCGGCAGCCGATGCTACCCAACAAATTCAACTGCTGAATTCGCTGATCGCTCAAAATGTCAATGGCCTGGCGATCTCTGCTAACGACGCTGATGCGCTTGTTCCGGTCGGCAAATCCGCTATCGATGCGGGCATTCCAGTGGTGACCTGGGACTCGTCGATTGCAGAGGGCGGCCGCACAGTGCATATCAATCAGGCGGTTTCGGCCGATATCGCCGCTATTCAGATCAAGATGGCTTCTGAGCTGGCTGGTGGCTCGGGCAAAATCGCGATTCTGAGCGCGACTTCGACCGCGCCCAACCAGAACGAGTGGATTGCCCTGATGCAAGAGGAGCTCAAGAAACCCGAGTACGCCAACTTAGAGCTGGTCGAGACGGTGTATGGCGACGACCAAGACGAGAAGAGCTACACCGAGGCGCAGGGTCTGATGACGAAGTATCCTGATCTGAAGGTGATTATCGCTCCGACCACAGTCGGTATCGCTGCTTCGGCGCGCGCCGTGCAAGACGCTGGCAAGATCGGTACGGTCTTTGTAACTGGCTTGGGCACGCCCAACCAAATGCGCGAATACGTGAAGAGCGGAGCTTCGCCACAATTTGCGCTCTGGAATCCGGCAGATCTTGGCTATCTCGCTATTCACGCTCTGCATGCTATCGCCAGCGGGCAGATCGAGGGCAAACCGGGCGACAGCTTCTCGGCGGGCCGTCTGGGCCAGTACACTATCGCCGATGACGGAACGATTTTGTTGGGCCCGCCCACGGTCTTTAATAGCGACAATATCGATAGTTTCGACTTCTAGAGCGCCTACGAGATTAGGACGCTTGGGCGCGTAGATCCGGTCGGAATAGTGGCTTGAAGCTTCACGCGTATCCTAGCTTTCTAGCTTTGGAACCGTTAGAGAGCTAGGATACTCTTTTCAAGAGCTTTCTATCTGCGAAAGCCTTGTTTGATACGAAATTCGCTTGAATCGTTGTATTTTGGGCGGTCTATCGGCACACAGCTACAACACCCTGCGTACGGGCGGGATGTTGGTAGCCGTAGGCGGACGCGGTTGGGATCTTCTTTGGGGAAAGGACAAGACCGCCAGAGTGCTGACTCAGTAAACGGGTTTGATATGAGTTGTGATGATTGAGCAAAAAGATTTTGGATTGATCTCGGGGCAAATAAAAAGTAGCTCGATTTTTCATAAGCGTTGTTGCATGTCTGTTTTGAGCCTTCTAAGGAGGAACATGTGTCAGAGAACACAAAGGATTTTCAGTATGTGACTTATGCCTGGGACGATGCCGTGGCGGCCAAACTAGATGCCGTTGAGCGGTTGGTCTACCGTTCGAACCTGCTCGGCTCCGATCAGCGCATCACCAATACAGGCGGTGGTAACACCTCATCGAAGCTGATGCAGTCTGATCCCTTGACGGGCGAGCAGGTCGAGGTCTTGTGGGTGAAGGGCTCGGGCGGCGATCTGCGCACTTCCAAACGCGAAAATTTCGCCTCGCTCTATCTGGATAAGTTGATCAGCCTGCAGGCCCACTACAACCGAGCCGAGGTGCGCGGCCCCAAGACGCCGATCGAAGATGAGATGGTTGGCCTCTACAGCCACACCACTTTCAACCTCAATCCGCGCGCATCGTCGATCGATACGCCCTTGCACGCCTTTGTGCCCGCCAAGCATGTCGATCATATGCACCCCAATGCGGTGATCGCCATCGCTGCAGCCAAGAACTCCGAGCGCCTAACCCGCGAGATCTACGGCGACGATGTGATCTGGACGCCTTGGCAGCGCCCGGGCTTCGACTTGGGCCTGAAGCTGCAAGAGATCTGCCGCGCCCACCCCAACGCCAAGGGCGTGATCTTGGGCGGCCACGGGCTGATCAACTGGGCCGACGACGACAAAGCCTGCTACGAGTTGACGCTTTCGCTGATCGAGCGCGCGGCTCGTTACATCGAAGCCCACGACAAGGGCGAGCAGACCTTTGGCGGCCAGAAGTACCAGAGCCTCGATGAGGCCCAACGCCACGCCGTTTTTGCCGCTGTGCTGCCTTGGCTGCGCGGCCAAGTGAGCCAGAGCAGGCGCTTTGTCGGCACGATCCAAGACGATCCAACCATTCTGCGCTTTGTGAACAGCTACGATGCGCCTCGTCTAGCTGAGTTGGGCACCTCGTGCCCCGACCACTTCCTGCGCACCAAGATCAAGCCGCTCTATGTCGATTGGAACCCTCAGAGCGAAGATATTGACCAACTCAAGCAGAAGCTGAGCGCAGGCCTCGAACAGTATCGCAAGGATTACGCGGCCTATTACGAGCAGCACAAGCACCCCGATTCGCCGGCTATGCGCGACCCCAATCCGACCGTGATCTTGATTCCGGGCTTGGGCATGATCGCTTGGGGCAAAGACAAGAGCGAGTCGCGCGTGACCGCCGAGTTCTACAACTGTGCGGTGGAGGTGATGCGTGGCGCTGAGGCGATCGACGAGTATACAGCTCTGCCACTTCAGGAAGCCTTCGATATCGAATACTGGTTGTTGGAAGAGGCCAAGCTGCGCCGTATGCCGCCCGAAAAAGAGCTGGCACGTCAGATCATTGCGGTGGTCGGCGGCGGCAGCGGCATCGGCCGTGAAGTCGCGCTGCGCTTAGCCAAAGAGGGTGCTCATATCGTCTGTGTCGACCGTGATCTTGCCAGTGCTCAAGCGACCGCCCAGCAGATCGTCGACACCTACGGCTTCGGCATCGGTGTGGCAGGCAGCGGTATCTCCAACTGTGGTCCTGCTATCGGCCTGCAAGCCGACGTCACCCAGCGCGAGAGCATTCGCCGCATGTTGGATGAGCTGACCTTGGCCTACGGCGGTCTCGATGCGGTTGCGGTCACGGCTGGCATCTTTGTGCCGCCCGATACGACTGGGCATATTCGCGATGAGCAGTGGGCTTTGACCTTTGCGATCAATGTGACTGGCCACTACTTGGTGGCCGACGAGACCGCCAAGCTCTGGAAAGAGCAGGGCTTGCCCGTTAACTTGGTGCTGACGACTTCGGCCAATGCGGTTGTGCCCAAGAAGGGCAGTCTGGCCTACGATACCAGCAAGGCGGCCGCCAACCATTTGGTGCGCGAGCTGGCGATCGAGCTGGCACCGCTGGTGCGCGTCAATGGCGTCGCCCCCGCGACGGTAGTGCAGGGCAGCGCGATGTTCCCGCGCGAGCGCGTGATCGCTTCCTTGGCGAAGTACAACATTCCCTACAGCGAGGACGAGTCGAGCGAGAGTCTGACCCAGAAGCTGGCCCAGTTCTACGCCGATCGCACCCTGCTCAAGCGACCGATCACGCCAGCCGATCAAGCCGAAGCCTTCTTCTTGCTCTTTACCAACCGTTTGCGCCAAACAACCGGCCAGATTATCGCCGTCGATGGTGGCCTACACGAGGCCTTCTTACGCTAAGGTGAGAGAGAACGATGAAGTATGCTTTTATGAGCTTTTCCGCTCCCCAGCTTTCCTTGGGAGAGTTGCTCGAACTGGCCGCCCGTTATGGTTATGCTGGAATCGAGCCGCGCATCGATTCCAAGCATGCTCATGGTATCGAGCTCGACACCAGCACGGCTCAGCGCCAAGCGATTCGTGCTCAGGCCGAAGCGAGCGGCATCGCGCTCTGTTGTGTGGCTGTCTCGTGTCGTTATGCCGACCCCGCCACGGCTGCCCACTGGGTCGAACAGACCCGCCGCGCCATCGAGTTGGCCGCCGAGATCGGTTCGCCGCGCCTGCGCGTGTTTGGCGGTCAGATCCCACAGCAGCTTAGCCGCGCCGATGCCATTTCGTTGGTGTCTGAGTCGCTTGCGTCGCTGGCCGACGATGCCGCTGCTCACGGCGTGACGATCTGCATGGAGACCCACGACGACTGGACCCACCCCATGCACGTGGCCGATGTGATGTTACGGGTCAAGCACCCCGCTATCGCGGTCAACTGGGACTATCAACACACCACGCGGGTCGCCAAGGTTTCGATCGACGATGCCTTCAATACGCTCAAGCCCTGGATCCGGCACGTCCACTTCCACGACGGCACCAACGACGCCGATAAGCTGGTCTTTTTGCCGATCGGCCAAGGCGTCTACGACAACAAGCGCGTGTTAGAGCTGCTGAAGTCGATCGATTACGACGGCTACATCAGTGGCGAATGGATCAACTGGGAGCCTTACGACGTCCATCTGCCGCGCGAGATCGCCGCTATGCAGGCGCTTGAAGCCCAGATCGCTTAGTTCACCCTTGTTTGAAGCCGCCTCACTGCGAGGCGGCTTTTTTGCGTGTTTCGCCCAAGCCTTATCTACGACGAACTTGTTTTGTTGCATCATTTGGCGGAAAGATGATCACCTTCCATTCGACTTCTAGCGCGTCCGCCTACGGCTATCAGATCGGCTAGACTGCCCTCATCCCCGGCCCTTCTCCCGCATTGCGGGAGCTGTACATTAGCCACAAATCGACATACGGTCAGCGTTATCTGCCCTCACCCCCCGGCCCCCTCTCCCGCACTGCGGGCGAGGGGGTGAATGCACCCCGTTCTGTGCTCTCAAGGATACTCCCGCGATGGTATGCGAACGATCGCCTTGTGCTGCCGACACAACTTTTGGCTAATGCATAGAAGCAGGAGAAGGGAGCAAGGCAGCGTTCGCTGTGCAACAGCGAAAGACAGCGCTTGCGCTTGGCAGGTCGCAGCCTAAGCAGCGCAACGAGAGCTCGTTTGGGAGGGCGGGATGTTGGTAGCCGTAGGCGGACGCGGTGAGGGCCGAATGAGAGCTAGCAGCCTCGCCGCCAAAAAAGATACGCGAGCAGAGAAAAGCCGCCTGCCCTGAGAGCAGACGGCTTTGCTTTGCCTTCGATCGAATTAGGAGAAGATGCCTTGACCCGGCGTCAAGACCCGATCGGGATCGTACTTGTTCTTGGCGGCGACCACCAGCGGCCAAACCGGGCCGTAGTGCAACTGCCAGTCAGCCGACGTGAAGGGGATCGCGCCGATAACGTAGCGGTTGCCACCCAGATCGCGCAGAGTTTCATAGAACTGGCGGTTTTGCTGCACCATATCCAAGGCCGCTTCGTGCGAAGGAGCGGTGCGCAAAATGTCGAACAAGAAGACGATCGGCTCGTCGGGCACGCGGAAGAACGGGCAGTTGAGCTTGCTGGTCTTGATCGGGTAGAGCAAGATCGGTCCTTGGCCCGTGTCTGCCAGCGTGAGGTTGGCCAGCAGGTCGCTGAGGTATTGGACAACCTTGCTAGAAGGAATGAAGACGTCGTACCACGGGTGCGGCAGATACCAAGCTCCGACCGATTTGAGGAACTCGACGGTGGGTGCGAGGCGGTTGACGAACTCGTAGTAGCTCTTGTCTTCGATCACAGCCGTGGCCGGATCGTAGTTCAGGTCAGCCAACAAGGCCGCGTTGTTCGGCGGATTGCTGGGATTGTAGTAGACGGTCGCTTCGAGCATGAACTGCCAGCCGCCCGACTCGTCAGCGACGACTTGGCCTTCGACATAGTTGAAGCGATTCTGATTGATCAGCAGCTTTTGATCGTTGGTAAAGGTGGTCAGGTCGTTGTAATAGAGCATAAAGACACGCGCTTTTTGCTTCGCCTCGACCAAGCGAACGCGAGCGCGGGTGATAATGCCATATTGTCCTTGGCCTGCCAAGACCGAATAAAACAGATCTGCTTTTTTCGTTGGAGAACAGGTGACCTTTTTACCTTCGCCCGTTACTACATGCAGTTCAAGCACATTGTCGACCTGCAACCCTTGTTGGTGGGTTGCACCGCTAATTCCACCGACCGTTAGGGTTCCACCGACCGAAAGATCGATGTAGTCGGTCATAACTGGCGGTGTCAGATTTTTCTTGAGACTTTCGAGTAGTAGATCATGCCAAACGACGCCAGCCTCTACATCGGCATAGTTGTTTTTGATCGAGATGATGCGGTTGAGGCCGCTCATATCGATTACAATGCCGTTTTCGACTTGGGGCTGGCCGTAGGTGGAGTGGCCTTGGCCGCGGCCCGCAACCTTGAGGTTGTGGCGGCGCGCAAAGCGAATCACCTTGGCAATATCATTTTCTGATGCTGGTTTGAGGACTGCAACCGGTACTTTGGAAATGATGTGACCATAGTCATCTGCAGCAGCGTTTCGGTGAGCCGAGTCAGTGTAAAGGACTCCTTGAAGACCTGGGATGCTAATTGTGTGACTGGGCGCTGCTTCAGCTTCGGTTACCCATGTGCGATTGATTGGGTCGAAACCAACGATGATTGCACCAGCTGCAATGCCTTTAAGAAATGAGCGTCGTGAGATAGGTGAACTCACAATAGGCCTCCAATAGAAAGATGCAACACAGAAAGCGAAATGGAGGTAGATACACTGAACGAACGAGCTAAGTGATTGACGTGTGATCAGGTGTTACATAGGCGATAGCTACTCCAAGGCTAGGCAAAAAGGGTCACGAGGTTTTCGTTCGTGCTGTGAAGGCCTGCTGGAAGGCTTGCCACAGTACAAACTCCTCGGAGGATTAGGCTTTGCTGATGCGGCGTCCAGTCATTGAGAGCGCGGTTGCGAGCGCTTCTTGGAGATCTGCACGCGTTGTTATGTTTTCGAGCTCGATACCCAAGCTGACAAGCACTTGGGCGACCTCGGGCCCGATACCACAGATGATGACGTGCGCGCCCAAAAGGTGAGTCGCTTTTGAGGCTGCAATCAGCGCATTGGCGACTTGGCTATCGATAGTGTAAGCGCCAGTGACATCTAAAATGACCACTTTTGCGCGGCTGCTTGCGACTCGTTCGAGCAAGACACCTATGGTGTGATTGGCTCGACTGCTATCTAAGGCACCGATGATGGGCAGCAGCAGGACGCCGTCATAAATATTTAAAACGGGACTAGAAAGCTCTTGAATTCGTGCTAACAGAACTTCTTGTGTTGCGTACGCTTCACGCAGCTCCTGTAGTCGATCTTCAATCTCTTGGCGTTGTGTGATATCACGCTGTTTAGAAAGATAGAGCTCTCGTGCGACGCGATTGACCATGTTTGCAAGCACGCCTAACTCGTCGCGCCGATCGATAAATTCAGCTTCGACCTGCTCTCCTCGAATGATGCGTCGTAGCCGACTGCCGATCGATTGAAGGAGCCGTTTATCTTCTAAACTCAGCCGTGGAGCTTCTGACGAATCTCCTGACACAGTAGCTACCTTCTTATGCTTATAAGCTATTCAATGGCTTCCAAGTGACCTCAAATGTGCAACACGAGTCGCCGCGACGCATACAGGTAACGTGTTTAATCTGCACATCTTGAGCATCGAAGGCTTCCATTGAACCCTGAAGCGCTCCCTGCTCGTACAAGCAGTTGTAAGGTTGGTGCGCTTCAACGATCGCGAAATAGGGCCTGGGAATGCTCGATGTCCACCAACCACTATCCCCTCGCGTGACCTGCTTCCAAACCTGTGGTAAGGTCAAGATTACGTCTTCAGGAGTATGGATATTTAGATCCTTGAATTGAGCACGAAGCGAATAGTAAATATTTTTACCGATATCCATTACCAGGGTCGGATCTTTTTCTTCGAGCTCTGTCAAAATTGTTTCAAGATTTTGACCAAGGTACCAAGAATATCCATCGAGTTGTTCCAACATCTCTAGAGTCTCTTGCGAGCAGTACTCACTGGCCACAAGGCTAATAAGCGACAGGATGAAACCTTGACTAAGTGGAGGGCCGTCTGGACCGACTTCATCAGGGTCATAGACTGTCAGGTCAAAAGGCGCCCGCGGTTTAAAACGGTACATATAGAGATCCTGTAGATTATTTTACCAGCTGCTCTTTCATTATATAATTAATTTTCTGGTATTTGTTGTTTGTAACTTAGGAAATTGCTCCTAACTTTGATTTAGTACCTTATAAAGCATAAATATTATTTTCGGTTAGTTTTTTATTTTATAGTTATTGTATTGGCTGGTTTCAATCTAATACCAAATTCGGTAGTATACTGAAGACATGAAAACAATCGCTTTGGCAGACCACCTCACTCGTGAGGAAATAGAACGCCAGTATCGG
>Ga0065721_10049038_pt1 | contig 50066 bp, 48 predicted proteins | sample Mesricmetagenome_FD_59108 | JGI IMG/M metagenome (GOLD analysis project Ga0065721, IMG submission 59108) | Mesophilic microbial community from rice straw/compost enrichment Sample: eDNA_1 v2 (version 2) | ecosystem: Engineered > Solid waste > Grass > Composting > Bioreactor | place: USA: Davis...
CCCCCGCCCCCTCTCTCCCCCCGCGACCTCCTCGCCGCCCAGTTCGCACACGCCAAACACAAGCCGAAATCGCGTGTTTTTGCCTTGTTTTGGCCCATATCCGGTGCCAAAACCCCTGTTTTTGCCGGGAAATCGCGTGGCTTTGCCGCAAAAACCCATGAATCCGCGCCGGATTCATGGGTTTTTGCCCCGGATCCACCTGTTTCCGGACCCAACGCACGTGGTTTTCCTCAAGCGCCCGTGGCTCTGTCCCCCAAACGCATGAATCCGGCGCGGATTCATGCGTTTGGGAGGCAAAAGCACGTGATTGGCGGGGGAGGAAGGGGGGAGAAAGGTTTCGCTCGGGCTCGGTCGGGGAGGCCCTCCCTGTCGTGGTTGTAACCCCCTCCGCGGCTCCGTGACTTCATCCCCTCCTAGCCTCCCCTTATGGAGCTCAACCCTGCTGATCTGGCGCAGCCCGACCGGTACAAGCTGCTGATCGGGGGCGTGGTGCCGCGGCCGATCGCCTTTGTCTCCACGGTGTCGCGCGAGGGCAGGTTGAACCTGGCCCCCTTCTCTTTCTTCTGCGGCGTGGGCAGCAACCCCATGACGATGCTCTTCTGCCCCGCGAACAAGCCCGACGGGACGGAGAAGGACTCGCTGCGCAACGCCCTCCCCGAGGCCGAGGGGGGCACGGGGGCGTTCGTGGTGAACGTGGCGACGGAGGCGATGGAGCGGCAGGTCGCGGGCGCGGCGGAGCCCCTGCCCCACGGCGAGTCGGAGTTTGAGCTGGTCGGGCTGACGCCCGCCCCCAGCCGCGTGGTGCGCCCGCCGCGGGTCCTGGAGTCGCCCATTTCCTACGAGTGCCGGACGGTGCGGGTGGTGCGCACAGGGCCGGGTCAGCCCGCGGCGGGGAACGTCGTGCTGGGCGAGGTGGTGCACGTCTGGGTGCGCGACGACCTGATCGACGAGCGCTTCCGCATCGACCCGGAGAGGCTGGGAGCCATCGGCCGCATGGGCGGCCTGGAGTACTGCCGCACCCGGGAGCGCTTCTCCATGCCGATGGGGAAGAGCGCGCTGACGTAGGTTGTGCGCCGCGGACGCGCCAAGAAGAGCCCCGGGCGGCGTTCATGCTGCACCACAGGAGGCTCTGCGATGAGGCACGCAAGGCGGACGATCTGGACGGCGGCGGCGGCGTGGATGGCGGCGGGCGCGGCGGTCGGCTTCTCTCCCTGGGCGCCCGGCGCGCTGGCGCAGCAGGCCGGTCAGCCGGCGCCGGCGAGGGAAGAGAAGCCCCGGCTGATCAGCGTGGAGTTCACGGGAGGGGCGGCGAAGGACTACATCCGCGCGGTGCGGGAAGCGGCCCGGCCCGCCATCGTCAACGTGATCGTTCCCGAGCCGGAGGTGCTGCAGATCTGGATGGGCCCGATCACGCTGCAGGAGGTGTCGCCGGAGACGGCGATGCACGCCCTGGAATGGGCGCTCGCGCCGCGGCACGCGGTCAAGGTGCAGCTGATCGGGGAGAACACCTTCGGCGTCCTCGCGGAACCCCCCCTGCACGAGATGCAGGCGCGCAGGATGGCGGCGGCGCCCACGGAAGATGCAAGGCTGGAAGTCATCTCGCTGCGCGACCTGGTCGAGCCCCGGCCGGAGGACGCGGAGCTGCAGGTGCGGACGCTCCCCGTGGAGGTGGTGCTGTCGGCGGCGCGCGCGGCGGTGGAGGCCGCCCCCGATGCGGGAGCGCGCGCGGAGCTCAAGTACCACGAGGACTCGGGGCTCCTCCTCGTCCGGGGCACGCCGCGGCAGGCGAGCGCGGCCATGCACGCGATCAAGGAGATCCGCGACGACCTGACGGCGCGCCGGAACGCCGCGCGCGCCGCGGCGATGCGGGACATCAACCTCGACGAGCTGCGCATGGAGGTCGAGCTGGCGGATGCCAGGGAACGCCTGCTGGAAGTCTCGGTGTCGAGGGCCCATGACGCACTCGACAAAGCCGAGCTTCTGCTCAAGGAGGGCATGGCGACGACGGAGGAGGTCGACGCCGCGCGGGCCGCGCGAGAACGGATGAAGGCGGAGCTGGAAAACGCCAGGCTCGCGCGCGGCCTGGCGCAGGCCAGGCTGCGGGCCGCCGAGCGCCGCGTGGCGAAGGCGGCCGTGCAGCTGCCCGAGGGCCGCTCGTCGGTGATCCACGACCTGCGCTTCCTGGGCGGCGCGCGGCTGGAGAAGGCCTCGGCCGCGGCGACGGCGCTGGCGGAGCTCGCGGGCGACGAGAAGCCGCTGGTGAGCCTGCACAAGGACGGTATGATGCTCGTGACCGCGGACCGCGCGGCTCAGGAGGCGATCGCGGGAGCGCTGCGCGGGTTGGCCAGCGCCCGGAACGCGACGATCGAGCCGCCGCGGGTGCGGGAAGAGAAGAAGGGCGAGGAAGCCGGCAGGTGAAGCGATGCACGGGGCCGCGCGGGCTCTGGGAATGCCACAGCCACTCCACCTCGAACCCCTTCGCTCTGCCGGCGCTCCACCCCGCGCCCGCGGCGGGGGGTTCGACGTCGCGGCGGCGACCCGGGCCGCGGCGCGGGGCGATGCCGCGGCGTTCGAGCTCATTTACCGCCTCTGGTTCGCGCGCGTGCTCGCCTTCGCCCGGGCGCTCACGAAGCGGGACGAGTCCTTCTGCCTGGACATCACGCAGGATGTCATGCTGCGGGCCGCGCGCCGGCTGCCGGTGGTGGAGAGCGAGGCGGAGCTGGGGGCGTGGTTCGCGCGCGTCTGCGTTTCCGCGGCGGTGGACATGGTGCGGCGCGAGAGCCGCCGCCGTCGGCGCGAGCACGCCTGCGCCAGGCCCCAGGCGGGCGAGCCCGTCTCCGCGGAAGAGCTCGGCTGGCTGCGCGAGCGCATGAGCGAGCTGGCGATCGACGACCAGGCGCTGATCATGCAGCGCCTGGGGCAGGGGCTGACGCTGAAACAGGCGGGGGCCTCGGTGGGAATCAGTGAGCAGGCGGCGCACGGACGGGTGCGGCGGGCGCTGGCGAAGCTGCGGGCGATGGCGCGGGAGGTGTGGCGTGAATGACCCTGAACCCAGGCTGGGACGCGAGGCGGTCGAGCGGCGGGAATCTCTGCTGCGGGAGCTGCGCCCCATCGTCGAGCGGCGCGGGCGGCGCCGCGTGGCGGTGCGACTCGGCATGACGGCGGCCGCGGCGGTGCTGGTTGGCGCGTTGGGATTCATCGCGTGGCCCGCGGGAAAGCGGCCGGAGCAGGTCGCCGTCGCGGAGCACGAGCCGAAGGCGGCCCCCACCATTCACACGCCCGAGCCTCAGCCGGTCGTCCAGGCCGAGCCCGCGCCGATGGTGAAGATCGAGCGGGTGAGGACGGAGCCGGACATCGTGTCGCGCTTGAGCGTCCGCTCGCCGGTCAAGGTGCAGCGGGTGGGAGACGAGGACCTGCTCGCGGCCTTGCGCGAGGCGGGGCAGGAGCCGGGGCTGGTGCGCATCGACGGGCGGGTCGTGGTGGCGGGCAACTACGGGCGGTGACGCCCTGAGGTCGGCGGGCAGGACGGGCGAAGGGACGGGCGAAGGGGCGGGCGAAGGGGCGGGCGGGGGGTTACCCTGTCTGCCGCGATGGAAGCTCTGCTGGCACAACTGGCGCGGTGGCGGCCCTTCACGACCCTGGTGGTCGGCGACTTCATGCTCGATCAGCAGGTGTACGGAGACGCGGAGCGGCTCAGCGCCGACGCCCCCGTGCCGATCCTCCACGTCCGCCGCACCGAGAGCCAGGCGGGTGGAGCGGCGAACGTCTGTCTGGACCTGGCGGCGCTGGGAGGAAGGGTTCAGGCCTTCGGCGTGATCGGCGAGGACGCGGGGGGAAGCACGCTGCGGCAGGAGCTGGAAAAGCAGGGCGTCGTCGCGGGCACGCTGATCCGCGATCCGTTCCGCCCCACCACGCTCAAGCAGAACCTGGTGGGGCTGGCGCAGGCGCGGCACCCGCAGAAGATGTTCCGCGTCGATTACGAGTCGCGCGAGCCCGTCGGCGGCGCGGTGGTGCGGCAGATCCTCGACGCCTTCGACGAGGCCCTCTCGCGCGGCGAGAAGCCCGACGCGGTGTGCATCGAGGACTACGGCAAGGGGGTCTGCACCGAGGAGGTGTGCCGGCACGTCATCACGCGCGCCCGCTCCGTGGGCGTGCCCGTCTTCGTCGACCCCGCGCGCGGCGTCGATTACCGCAGATACCGCGGCGCGACGGTCATCACGCCCAACCGCACCGAGGCGGAGCAGGCGACGGGCCTGCGCTGCGACGACGGAGGGGATGCGAAGCACAACGCCGCGCTGGCCTCCCGCCTGCTCGAGGAGCTGGAGCTGGACTGCGTGGCGCTGACGCTCGACCGGCACGGGGCGCTGCTGCTGGAGCGCGGCGGCTCGCCCGTGGCGGTGCCGACGCTGGCGCGGCAGGTCTACGACGTCACAGGCGCGGGGGACATGTTCCTCGCGGGGCTCGCCGCGGCACGGGCCAACGGCATCGGCTGGGAAGACGCGGTGCGCTTCGCGAACGCCGCGGCGGGGCTGGAGGTCGAGGTCTTCGGCGTCCGACCCATTCCCTTCGAGCAGGTGCACCACAGCCTGCTCATGCAGCTGGGAGGCGTCGAGGGCAAGCTGCGCACGGCGGAGCAGGTGCGGCTCGAGGTCGCGGCCCGCAGGGCGCAGGGGCAGAAGATCGTCTTCACCAACGGCTGCTTCGACGTGCTGCACAGCGGGCACGTCACGCTGCTGGAAAAGGCCGCGGCGGAGGGAGACTTCCTCGTCGTGGGCCTCAACGACGACGCCTCCGTCCGCCGCCTCAAGGGGCCGACGCGGCCGGTGAACAACCAGCAGGACCGGGCCCGCGTGCTCGGCGCGCTGCAGGCCGTGGGCGCGGTCGTGCTCTTCTCCGAGGACACGCCGCTGGAGCTGATCCGGCAGGTCCGCCCGGACGTGCTCGTCAAGGGCGCGGACTACACCAAGGACCGCGTCGTCGGGGCCGACCTTGTGGAGTCCTGGGGCGGGCGCGTGGCGTTGATCCCGCTCGTGGAGGGCCGGAGCACCACCGCCACCATCGCGAAGATGAAGGGCTAGTTCTCCCGGATCAGCCGCCCGCCGCAGATCACAGCGTCCACGGGGTTGCCGCCCACCTCAAAGGCCAGGGCCCGCTCGTCCGTGTGCTTGAGCAGGATGAGGTCGGCGCGCTGGCCGGGGGCGATCTCGCCGCGGTCTTGCAGGCCCAGCACCGCCGCGGCGTTGACGGTACACGCGGCGATGGCCTCGTGGGGCGTCAGCCCGCAGTGGCGCACCGCCGCGGCGATGGCCAGGGGCATCGAGGTCGAGGGGGCCGAGCCTGGGTTGCAGTTGGTGGCGATGGCGACCGCGCCGCCCGCATCGACGATGAAGCGCAGGTCCGCGTACCGGCCGTCGAGGTGCATGCCGCAGATGGGCAGCCCCACGCCGATGGTGCCTGAAGCGGCCAGCACCCGCAGGTCCGCCTCCGTCGAGGCCTCAAGGTGGTCCACGCTCCGCGCGTTCATCGCGACCGCGGCGGGGGTCATGCCCAGCGCGTTGAACTGGTCCGCGTGCACGCGCACGGGGCAGCCCGAGGCGATCGCCGCCTTGAAGAGGGCGCAGGTGTCCTCGAAGGACCACGCCGACTTCTCGCAGAAGGCGTCCACGGTGATGCCGGGGAACTCGGCGATCACGCCGGGCAGGGTTTCGCGGATGGTGGTGCGGACGAAGGCTTCTGCGTCGCCGTCGATGGCATGGCCCAGGAGCGCGGTGGAAATGACCGAGCCCCCCCACTCCTGCCCCGCGGCGCGAATGGCGCGGAGCATCTTCAGCTCGTCCCGCGTGGAGAGGCCGTAGCCGCTCTTGACCTCGACGGTGGTGGTCCCCTGCTGAAGGAACTCGTCGAGCCTCGCCAGAAGCGAGCGGCTCAGCCCTTCCTGCGGCGCGGCGCGGACGGCGCGGACGGTGGACATGATCCCCCCGCCCGCGTTGAGGATTTCGAGATAGCTCGCCCCCGCGAGCTTGCGCTCCCACTCATCGATGCGCGCGCCCGCCCAGCAGGCGTGCGTGTGACAGTCGATGAAGGCGGGCATGAGCACCCGTCCGCGGGCGTCGATCTCACGCGCGGAGGCGGGGAGCTTTTCCGAGCCTGCCGCGAAAACTCCCACGATGCGGCCGTTCTCGATCAGGACATCCGCGCTGGGGATGATCGCCAGGCGGCGCAGGTCTTCTCCGCGTCTGGGGCGCGGGCCATCGGCGAGCGTCAGAGTACGGGCGTTGCGGATGACGAGCGATTGGGGGGTGCCGGACATTCAGTGCCGCTCCGTAAAGCCGCGGAGAAACGTCAGCAGCAGGTGCGCGGCGACGCGCGCGGTGCGGCCGCCCTCGTCCACCTCGGGGTTGAGCTCCATGATGTCGAAGCAGCGGACGCGGTCGCTTCGGCCCGCGCCGTAGACCCACGCCTCCGCCTGGGCGACGGACCAGCCGCTGGGGTTCATGGCGGAAACACCCGGAGCGTGCGCGGCGTCGAGCACGTCCATATCAAAGCTCACGAAGCAGTTGCCCAGCGCGGGCATGTGCATGGGGCCGGCCTGCTGCTGGTGGACGCGGTGGGAGTGGATGCGCCCGCCGTGGGCTTTGAACCACTCGACGTGCTCGCGCGTGTTCACGAAGGGGTTCAAGCCGAAGAGGTGCAGCTCCTTGACGCCGCACTGCTCCACCAGGGCGCGGAAGGGCATGCCCGAGCCGACGGTCTCCCGGACGTCCAGGTGCGCATCGAAGTAGACGCCCGCGAGGGGCGGGGCCTTGCCTTCGGGGTGGAGACGCTTCTCGTGCTCGATGACGGCCCGGACGAAGGGGAAGGTCAGATCGTGGCCGCCGCCGATGGCGATGGGAAAAAGGTTCTCCTGAAGCAGGGCGGTCGTGGCCGCGGTGACCCGCTCGTGGGTTTCGTGGATATCCGAGCCGGGGGTGACGTCCCCCGCATCGAAGACCTGGGGCCAGGCGAAGCCGTCGGGCTCGGCAACGCCGTACGCGGCCAGGGCCTGGCGGATTGCCTTGGGCCCGCCTCGGGCGCCGGGGCGGCCGTTGTTGAGCCGCACGCCCTCGTCGTCGGGAAGACCCAGGAGGGCGACGCGGCAACCCACGGGGACAGCGTGGAAGTGTGCCGCGTAACGGCTGGTGGGCATGCCCTGGGGCCACGAAGGAGGTTGTGTGAAGGGTATCGGGGGCATGGAGAGCAGCGTACCGGAGAGGAGTTGGGAACGGGAACAGGCTTTGTCGAACGGGGAGAAGGGGTCTATGATTCCAGCAAAGCCGAGGTAGCTCAGCTGGTTTAGAGCGCTGGATTCATAACCCGGAGGTCGGCGGTTCGAGTCCGCCCCTCGGCATTCTCGAACCGGTCTTCGGACCGGTTTTTTTACGCGCCGGTCGAAGGCGAATCGGGGCAAGGTCCACCAACACGCCTTGCGCGGTCCATCCGTCGGCCACCGGCTGCAGTGACGGACCAGAAAGCCATTACTGACAACCGTTCTGCACGCGCGACAGACACGCTGCCCACCCGGCGCAGGGCCGCGTCAAATAATGGACCGTTGTGACTGGTAGATTTTCCCCCAACGGGTATCTTGAACCCGGCTGATTCTCCCGAGTGTGTTCGTGATCGGGCAGTCCGCGCGCTGACGCACGGAGCGTTTCATGGACATGCGGGTTCTGATCCTGGCTGGTGGGGTGGGCACGCGGCTGTCCGAGGAGACGATCGCGCGCCCCAAGCCGATGGTGGAGATCGGCGGGCGGCCCATCCTCTGGCACATCATGATGCATTACTCGCACTACGGCTTCCGCCGGTTCGGCATCGCCCTGGGCTACAAGGGCGAGATGATCAAGCACTACTTCTACAACATGTGCCAGCTGAGCGGGGACGTGACGATCCACACCGGCTCCGGGAAGGTGGTTCGCCACAACGGGCATCAGCCCGACTGGACCGTGGACCTGGTCGAAACCGGCGAGACGACGAACACCGGCGGCCGCATCAAGCGCATGCGGCATCTCATCGACAACAAGACCTTCATGCTCACGTGGGGCGACGGGGTGTCGGACATCGACCTCCACAAGCTGCTGGCGTTCCACAAGTCCCACGGCAAGCTGGCGACGGTCACGGCCGTGCGCCCCGCCGCTCGCTTCGGCCACATGACCTTCGACGGCGACAAGGTCGTCGAGTTCTCCGAAAAGCCGCAGACCGCCGAGGGATGGATCAACGGCGCGTACTTCGTCCTCGAGCCCGAAGTGATGGACTACATCGACGGGGACCACACGCAGTGGGAGCGCGAGCCGATGGAGCGTTTGTCGCGCGACGGCCAGCTCATGGCCTACCGCCACACCTCCTTCTGGTCCTGCATGGACACGCTGCGCGACAAGGTGCGTCTGAACGAGCAGTGGGAAAGCAACAAGGCGCCTTGGAAGATCTGGGAGTAGCGGCATGAAGGTGCTCGTGACCGGCAACCTGGGCTACATCGGTACGGTGATGACCCCGATGCTCATGGCCTCCGGGCACGAAGTCCGCGGCTACGACTGCGACCTGTACGCCCGCTGCACCTTCGGCAGCCCTTCTTTCCTGCCCAAAGTCCCCACCACGCTGAAGGACATCCGCGACGCCCGCGTCGAGGACTTCGTCGGGTTCGATGCGGTCATCCACCTGGCCGGGCTCTCCAACGACCCGCTGGGGGACTTTCAGCCGGAGCTGACGGACCAGATCAACCACCTCGCCTCGGTGAACGCCGCGCGACTGGCGCGGGAGGCGGGCGTCTCCCGGTTCCTGCTGGCCTCATCGTGCAGCAACTACGGCGCAGGCGGAAACGACATCCTCGACGAAGAGGGTGAGCTGAACCCGGTGACGCCCTACGGCCGGTCCAAGGTCGATGCGGAGGTCGGCATCCGCGCCCTGGCGACGGACTCCTTCACCCCGGTGTTCCTGCGCCCGGCGACAGCGTATGGAGTATCGCCGCGGCTGCGGTTCGACCTGGTCCTCAACAACCTCGTTGCGTGGGCGTACGCGACGGGGAAGGTGCACATCAAGAGCGACGGGACGCCGTGGCGGCCGGTGGCGCACATCGAGGACATCTCGCGGGCGTTCATCGCGGCGCTGGAAGCCCCGCGCGAGCTTGTGCACAACCAGGCGTTCAACGTGGGGCGGTCGGGCGAGAACTATCAGGTGCGCGACCTGGCGCGGATCGTGTCGGAAGTGGTCGCCGGGAGCAGCGTGGAGTTCGCCAGGGACGCGAGCCCGGACACACGGAACTATCGCGTGAGCTTCGACAAGATCGCGCGGGTGCTGCGGAACTACCAACCCGCGTGGACGGCGCGAGCAGGGGCGGAGCAGCTCCGGGACGCCTACATCGCGCACGGCGTGACGCTCGCGGAGTTTGAAGGGCCGCGGTATCAGCGCATCGCGCACATCAAGGAGCTGATCAACACGGGTGTGCTGACGCGCGACCTGCGGCGGGTCGGCATCCCAGCGGAGGGGGTGGCCGTTGCACGTTGAAACCGCGCAAGCAAGACAGGGGGATGCCTTCACCGAGGCGTGCAAGGGTGCGAAGTGCCGCGCGTGCAGCCATCGCGGGCTCAAGCCCGTGCTCGACCTGGGCAAGATGCCGCTGGCGGACCGGCTGCCGCCCGTGGGCTCCACCGAGCTTGAGCCGCGGTATCCGCTGGAGTTGGCTTTCTGCCCCAACTGCTCGCTGGTGCAGATTCTGACGACGGTGGCCCCGGAGGTGGTGTTCGACGCGGACTATCCCTACTTCTCGTCGTACTCGGAAACGTGGCTGGCTCACTCCCGCAGTCACGCCATTTCGCTCATCCAGGAGCGAGGACTGAACTCGCAGAGCCTGGTCATCGAGCTGGCGAGCAACGACGGTTACCTACTCCGTACGTTCGTGGAGCACGGGGTTCCGGTGCTGGGCATCGACCCCGCCCCCGGCCCGGCCCGCGCCGCACAAGAGCGGGGCGTCCGCACCATGTGCGCCTTCTTCACCCTGGAGCTGGCCGAGCAGCTCCGCGCCGAGGGCACGCTGGCGGACGTGGTGATCGGCAAGAACGTGCTCGCGCACGTCGCGGACACCAACGGCTTCGTGGAGGGCATCTCACGAATCCTCAAGCCCGGCGGGGTCGCCGTGGTGGAGATGCCCTACGTGCGCGACCTGATCGAGCACACCGAGTTCGACACGATCTATCACGAGCACCTGTGCTACTTCTCCATTACCTCCGCGCGCAAGCTTTTCGCGAACCACGGGCTGGAGCTGGTCGGCGCGGAGCGTCTGCTGCTCCACGGCGGCTCGCTGCGGCTGACCTTTCAGGCCGGCGCCAAGATGCCCGCGAGCGTGCGGGCGATGCTTGAGGAAGAGGAGCGGGCTGGAGTGCTCGCCGAAGAGTTCTACTCCGACTTCGCCGGGCGCGCCCGCACGGTGGCGGAAGGGCTCCGCGAACTGGTGCTGGAGCTTCGCCGTCAGGGGCGGTCGGTGGCGTCGTACGGCGCGGCGGCGAAGGGCGCGGTCATGCTCAACTACGCTGGGCTCGATCACTCCGTGATCGACTTTGTGGTGGACCGCAACCCGCACAAGCAGGGACGCATGATGCCCGGCCTGCGGATTCCGATTCTGCCCCCTTCGGCGCTGCTCGAGCAACGGCCGGACGACACCATCATCCTGCCGTGGAACATCAAGGACGAGATCATGGCACAGCAGCAGGAATACCGCTCGCGGGGCGGCCGGTTCATCATCCCCATCCCCTCGCCGGCGGTGGTGTAAACGGAGTCTTCGTGCATGTCGGGGCCGCTGCTGCCGGAATGTGTATCGCTTGAGAAAACGGCGCGGCCCTCCCTGATGTGCCCGTGCTGCGGGTCGCGGGGGCTGACGGAGTTCTACCGCGTCGAGGGCATCCCCGTTCACAGCTGCCTGCTGATGCCTACACGAGAAGCAGCGCTGGCGTACCCCCGCGACACGCTGCAACTGGCATATTGCCCCGCGTGCAGCTTCATCACCAACACGGCTTTTGACCCCAAGGTGCACGAGTACTCGGTGCGGTACGAGGAAACGCAGGGCTTTTCGCCCACGTTCCGGCGCTTCGCGGACGATCTGGCAAAGCGGATCGTGGACCTGTACGGCCTGCGGGGCAAGCACGCGCTGGAGGTGGGCTGCGGCAAGGGCGAGTTCCTCGCGATGCTCTGCGAGCATGGGATGGCGAGCGGCATCGGGCTGGACCCCTCCTACCGACCCGAGCGGCTGAACAGCCCCGCCAAAGAACGCATCCGATTCATCCAGGACTTTTACGGCGAGCCCTACGCGCACCTGGAGGCGGACCTGATCTGCTGCCGCCACACGCTGGAGCACATCCACACGCCGCTGGAGTTCATGCGGATGATCCGCCGCACCGCGGGCGACCGGCGTGAGACGCTGATCTTCTTCGAAATCCCCGACGTCGTGCGCGAGCTGCACGAAGGAGCGTTCTGGGATCTGTACTACGAGCACTGCTCCTACTTCAGCCCCGCCTCGATCAGCGCGTGCTTTGAGCGCGCGGAGTTCGACATCGAGCGTGTGTGGCTGGAGTTCGGAGACCAGTACCTGATGATCACGGCGTACCCCCGCGCCGGGGCCTCCAGAACGAAGCCCCCACCGCCACGGCCCGACGCCCGCGCAACGGTCGAGATGATCGAGCGCTCGACGCAGCGCTTCGCCGCGCGCATGCACTGGTCCTTGGAGCAGGTCCGCAGCGCGACAGACAGAGGCGAGCGCGTGGCGCTGTGGGGCTCGGGCTCCAAGGCCGTGTCATTCCTCACGACGCTGGGGCTGGGCGATGAGGTCGCCGCGGTGGTGGACATCAACCCTCACCGGCAGGGCACGTACATCGCGGGAAGCGGCCACCGCATCGTCTCGCCCGAGTCGTTGCGCGAGAAGCCGCCCCAGCTGGTGATCGTGATGAACCCGGTCTACGTGCCGGAGATCACCGAGCAGCTTGCGGGGATGGGCCTCTCGCCGCGGGTCGTGGGGCTGGGTGCGGACGAGGTCTAAGAAACCAAAGCCGGCGTGCGCCACCCCAGGCGAGCCTCAACGCGCTCGCAGATGGTGAGCGCCAGACTGAGGGAGGACGTAGCCGCGGGAGAAGGCGCGTTGCAGACGTGCAGCGAGGCCTCACCCTCCACGAGCTTGAAGTCGTCGAGCAGCGAGCCATCGGCGCAGAGGGCCTGGGCCCTGACGCCCGCCGGCGCGGGTTGCAGGTCAGCCGCGGTCAAGTCCGGCACAAGCCGCCGCAGGGCCCTGACGAACGCGGCTTTGCTCAATGACCTGTGCAGTTCGCCAAGCCCGTAGCGCCAGTGCCGCGCGACGAACCGGAACACAGCGGCATCCCCGGTCATGCTTGCGACATCGGCCAGACTGATCGTCCCGTGCGTGTACCCCTCGCGGGCGAGCGCCAGCACCGCGTTGGGCCCGCACTCCACGCCGCCTTCTATGGTGCGCGTCAGGTGAACGCCGAGGAAAGGAAACCGCGGGTCAGGCACGGGGTAGATCAACCCGCGGCAAAGCTCGCGAACCTGCTCGCGCAGCATGTAGTACTCGCCGCGAACGGGCAGGATGCGAACCCCTGGCTGTACGCCGCACGCTCTGGCAACCCGGTCTGAATGAAGCCCCGCACAGGCAATGAGGAAGTCCGCCTCGTGCTCGCCGCGGGTGGTGGAAAGGACGATGCCCCCTGTACGCGAACGAGCCGCCGTGACGCGGGTTGAGGTCAGTACCTGCCCGCCCGCGGCCGCGATCAGCTCCGCGAGTTTTTCACACACACGCCGGTAGTCGGTGATCCCGGTGTCCTGAACATGCAAGGCCCGCACACCCGCGGCGTGGGGCTCAACCTCCGCCAGCTCATCCCTCGAAAGCACGCGGCAGGGGCAGCCGTTCGCCAGCGCCCGCTCTGCGATTGTTTCAAGGCGGGAAAGCTCGGAGTTCTCCACCGCCACGATGACTTTCCCGCAGATTTCAAAGGGAATGTCGTACCGAGCGCAGAACTCCTCCAGCATGCGCTTGCCGCGCCGACAGTTGACGGCCTTGAGCGAGCCGGGTTTGTAGTACACGCCGGAGTGAATGACGCCGGAGTTACGCCCGCTCTGGTGATGTCCGACGCCCGGCTCCTTCTCCAACACCTGCACGCGGGCATCAGGGTGGCGCTGCAGCAGCGTGTAGGCAACGGCAAGGCCAACGATTCCGCCCCCCACCACGATGACCCGCGGGCCAGGGCTCATGACGGTTCCGGCACAGCCGCGGCAGCCATGAGGTCGCTCCGGACGGACTCGACGGGAGTTCCCGTCAACGCCGCGAGGCCCTTGAGACGGGATCGCCGCTCTTCGGCCTGAGGCGTGAGCGTCATGCCCGCGGCTTGCAGCACGCTCTCCCAGCGATACAGCCAGTCATGACGCAGCAACGCACAGCGGACGCCCTGCATGCGCATGCGCTCCAGCCGTGCGGGGTCGCGCTCAAGCTCCTCGAGAATGGAACCCAGGTCCGGACATTCCGCGGGAACAGGGACCATGACATCAGGCCCGAAGAGAGACTCAAAGTGCGGCGTGTCGGGCGGCTTTCCGACGAGGACGGCCCCGCCAGCGGTCCCTTCAAAGAAGCGGAAGCCGACCTCTTCCTGCCCGAAGGTTTCATAGCTTCGGTTGAACTTCGCCTGGTTGGCGATGAAGAAACGGGTGCGCTTGATGAAGTCGGCGAGCCGCATGCGGTGCTCGGCGTGATTCTGGAAGGTGCGCAGATTGACGGTGTCGAAGATGTACCAGCGGTTCGTGCGACGGGCCCATTCGAGCAGGCCGCGGTGGGTGACCGGCGAGCGGCGGCCCATGTTGAAGACATCGATCACCCGCGCCGGCTCGGCGGGCAGCGGGCAGAATCGCTCCGCGTCAACGCCCGGAGGCAGGTAGGAACAGGGCGCCGAGCTCGCCTTCGAAAACGGCTCAAGCGAGCCGCGGCAGCCGAGGAAGACGTGGTCAAAGTCATCGAGCAGACGCGCCAGGCCTCGGACCTCGCGGACCCTGCCCGCCCACAGCTCGTCGATGACGCACACGGCCTTGCGGCAACGACGCCGCCAATCGCGCACGGCGTTGAGCGAGAGCAGGTCGCTCATGAACTGAAAGCTGGCGAAGAAAAGTTCGTAGTCGCGCTCAAGGCAAGTGGTGGTGAAGCCCGGATTCAGACTCGCAACGGCGGGAATCACGCGGCTGAGCTTGCGCAGGCCGCGGTCCGTGAGGTCCGAAACCCTGTCCATCCGCGGCGCCACGAGGTGTACGTCCTCGATGGAGCAGATGGTGTCTTCAAACTCGAAGTTGCAGCAGCGTGAAACGTCAGGGTGCAACCGACGCTGAGAGAGCATGCACACCCGCGGCACGCGCGAGGGCGCCTTAATGCTGCCGCTGTTGATTCGATCGGCCAAGACTCCCCCGTTCTTCCGAATCCGAATCCATCTGATGTTCTTAGAAGTTACCGATATTAACGCGGATCGCCACTTTTTTGACGCTTATCAACTTGGCGAATGTCGTTTGTGGTTGGACGAGCCGATCACCGGGTGGCGATCACGGAAGGCTGTTGTATGGTACGGTAAAGCCCGCCTTGGGCACGCTCGGACGGAGAGCCAACTTGAGCACACTGGCAGCTCCGGGGACGGTCCCCCACAATTCCAAGAAGGGCTCTACCCCGGCGCAGACGGTGCTGGTTTCGTGCATCGAAGCCGGTCCGCTGGAGCCGATGACGGTGCGGCTGGTGGAAAGCCTCCGCCGGCATGGCGGACGGCTGGCCGACTGCGAAGTCCGGCTGGTCACAGCGCGGCACGGGCCGCCGCTGCACCCGGAAACAGTCCGACGACTGGACAAGCTGGGGGCCCACCTCGTCCGCATCCGTCCCCGACACCGATACGTCTGGCACCACCTGCTGCACAAGCTCCATGCGATGCTGTGGATCGAGGAGACGCACCAGGCCGAAACGGTGATCTGGCTGGACGGCGACCTGATCCTGCTACGCGAGCCCGGCGAGCTGTTCCTGGAGGATGACGAGGACTTCGTCGCGATGCCCAGCATGGGCATCCTCGGCTCACAGGGGCCGCACGACCCCAACGACGCCTTCTGGGCACGGGCCTGCGAATGTCTCGGCATTTCTCTTGAAAGCCTGCCGTGGGTGACCGCCGCGGAGGGCGGGGAGCGGATCCGGTTCTACCTGAACTCGGGTGTGTTCAGCTACCGACGGAGCTGCGGCCTGACAAGGAAGGTGCTGGCGGACTGCGAGCGGATGCTCGACGCCCGGGTGCCCAGGAAGCACATCGAGCTGCACTTGCTGGAGCAGGCGACTTTCGGGTTGACGGTGCACCGGCACGGGATGCGGTGGCGCACGCTGACCCCGGGGGCCAACTTCAACGTGACCTGCCGTCAGCCGGAGTTGATCACCCCGGACGTGTTCAAAGGCCTCACGGTGCTCCACTACCACGACGCGATGGAGCCGCACACCTGGGATGCGGTGATGAAAGCGCTGCAAGCCTCGCACCCGGAGGTGCACGCGTGGCTCCAGCACGAGGGGCCGGTGGTGGACCCTACGCCGGGCGTATGGCGAAGCATGCGGGAGGCCCTGCGCATCGCCCGCGGCGTGCAGCGGCGGCTGTACTACCGCAAGTGCGGGTTCCGCAAGGAATAGCCGGGCTTCGTCACCGTGCCGCGGCAGCCGGCTTTTCGGGCACGGTCTCCATGATCCGCTTCATGTAGTCATAGAAAGCGTCGTGCATGAACTTCATGCTCGGAGAGTTCCACATCGCGCGGAAGGAGCGCTCGGAGACCACGTCCTTCATCCGCCGCTCCCAGGAGTGGAAGTAGTCGTCTGGAATCTGGCCGTTGGTCCAGCCGAACCAGACGATCTCGAACACCGAGAGCTGCATCAGGTTGAAGAAGTACTCGCGGATGGCCCGGTCCCGCTCGGCGGGGGACAGCCCTTCGGTGAAGATCAGATCGCTGGGGTACACCTCCGCCAGCGCGGGCTCGCGGACGCGCATCTCGCGCAGGTGCATCTGCAGCTCCACGAGCTTGGTGAAGTTGGAGACGTGCTGCACCGCCCGCTGCTTGCGGAACTGCACAGCGGTGTAGATGAGACCGCCGGCGATCGCGGCGGAGGAAAGCGCCTGGAGAAGGAGCTGTACGTGCGGGAGTTCCATGAGCGCGAGGGTATGGGCTACGGAGCGGGCCGTCCGCGGCTGAGGCCTGCAGCGTCGAAAGGCGCCCCCGGCGGTTCCTACCGCGCGGCTCCCACAGTTTTCGATTCCCAGGGAATGTCGGACAGCTCAACGCCGGGGTTCCGCTGCACAAAGTTGCGCATCGCCCACTCGTCGGCAAAAAGCACGACCCAGGCGTTGTCGCGGTCGGTCGCCAGGGCGGCGTCCATGGGCAGGTCGGGCAGGTACTCGGGATCGGTGTTCCCCGGCGGTGGCTTCCACCAGCGGACAATGGTCCAGCGGGCGGGCTCCAGGTGGCTTTCCGCCCCGTACTCCGCCTGCATCCGGTGCTGCACGACCTCGAACTGAAGCGGCCCCACCGCTGCCAGCAGCGGCGTCTTGACCTGTCCCGTGCCCACGTTGAGCATCTGCACCACGCCCTCCTGCATGAGTTGCTCCAGCCCCAGGCGGAACTTCTTGGCGTTGGCGGGCTGCGGATTCTTGAGGTACGCGAAGACCTCGGGCGTAAAGCGCGGGATTTCGTTGAAAACGATGGTCCGGTCGTCGGCGAGGGTGTCGCCGATCCGCAGTATGTCATGACCGACGATGCCGATGACGTCGCCCGCACGCCCCTCTTCCACCGTCTCTCGCTCCTGGCCGAAGAGCTTTTGGGCGTTGGAGAGGCGGATGCGCTTGCCGCTCTGAACGTGAACGACGGTCATTTCGCGCGTGAAGGAGCCGCTGACGATCCGCACGAAGGCGATGCGGTCGCGGTGGCGCGGGTCCATGTTCGCCTGAATCTTGAAGACAAAGCCGCTGAAGCCGGGATCGTCGGGGTGAATGAGGCGGTCACCCGCCCGGCGCGGGCCGGGGGGCGCGGAGTGCTTCAGAAAGCCGTCCAGCAGAAGCTGCACGCCGAAGTTGTTCATCGCGCTGCCGAAGTACACGGGCGTCACTTCGCCCGCGAGCACACGCTTCTCATCGAAGCTCTCACCCGCTCCGTGGAGCATCTCGATCTCTTCGTACGCCTGGGTATATACGCCAGGATCGAGCTTCTCGCGGATGGCCGGGTCGTCCATGCCCGTCACCTCCACGGGCGCAACGTACGCCCCGCCCACGGTGCGCTCGAAGAGGTGGGCCTGACGGCAGAGGCGGTCGTAGACGCCCTTGAAGGTCGGCCCGTTGCCGAGCGGCCAGTTGACGGGGAAGGCGCCGATGCCCAGCACCTTCTCCAGCTCATCGATCAGCTCCAGCGGCTCGCGCATGGGCCGGTCGCACTTGTTCATGAAGGTGAAGATGGGCACGCCGCGCCGTCGGCACACCTCGAAGAGCTTGCGCGTCTGGGGCTCGATGCCCTTGCCCGCGTCGATCACCATGACCGCTGCGTCCACCGCCGTGAGCACGCGGTAGGTGTCCTCCGAGAAGTCCTTGTGGCCCGGGGTGTCGAGGAGGTTGATGCGGTAGCCGTTGTAATCGAACTGAAGGACGGTCGAGGAGATGGAGATGCCGCGCTGCTTTTCCAGCTCCATCCAGTCGCTGGTGGTGGCACGCTGGTTTTTGCGCGCAGTCACGGAGCCCGCGAGCTGGATCTGGCCGCCGTAGAGAAGCAGCTTCTCCGTCAGCGTGGTCTTGCCCGCGTCGGGGTGGGAGATGATGGCGAAGGTTCGGCGTGGCAGCACGGGCATGGGAGGGTGAGGGTAGGTGCCCGTTACAGGCTCAGCCCGGAGTGCAGGGTACGAAACGCCTCGACGAGCGCCGCCTCGACCTGCTCCGGCTCCCCCGGGGGGATGGGTGGACCGAAGCTCACACCGTACCGGACGCGCCGCAGCGGCAGCCACGAGCCGAGGCGCGCATAGGCCCCGCTGTTCTCTACCACGCAGGGGACGATGGGCACATTCGCCAACGCCGCGATCCGCCCGATCCCCCGCTTGATCTGCCCGGTATGAACGACCGAATCAGCCCCGGAGCGGATCCGCCCCTCGGGGAACATCGCCACCACCCGCCCCCGCTCCAGGCGCGAAAGGATCGTGCGGACCGTCGCTGGGTCGGCGCGGGAACGCTCCAGAGGGAAGGCGTTGAGCGAACCGTAAAACCACGCCACGAATGGGTTGCGGAAGACCTCGGTGATCGAAACGAAGTCGAGCAGACGCGGTGTGTTGCGGATCAGCAGCGGAACGTCGTAATAGGACTGGTGCGTGCAGGCCAGCAGGAATGGCCCGGTCCGCGGCACGTGCTCCAGCCCCCGGATCGTCCGGCGCGCGGTCATGTCGAACACCGGCGAGCCGATGAAGCGGACGAACCTGTAGAACGCATCCGACATCGCTCAGGGCACCTGCTCGTCGCGAAGGCCCGACTCACGCAGGAGCCATTGATACGTCTGGACGAAGGCGTCCACGATGCGCGGGGCCATCGCCTTCCGCAGCGCGCGGCGGGAACCGGCCCGCGGCGGCGGCTCGATGCACTCGCCGAAGGCCATCCACACGCGCCCCGACTTGGTGGGCAGCCAGGGCTTGAAGCGGTTGAGCGTGTGGGTACCCAGCACCACAACCGGGATGACAGGAACCTGCGTCTGAATCGATATGGTGCAGACCCCCTGGCGGATCGGGGCTCCTCGCAGGACCGAGTCCTTCCCAAGTGCCACTCCCCCTTCCGGGAACATGCCCACCACCTCCCCGCGGTCCAGCAACCTGATCGCGGTCCGGACGCCCGGCGCGGGGTTCCCGAACCGATCCACGGGGAACGCGCCGGTCCAGTCGAGCATCGTCGCCGCCCAGGCGGGGCGGTAGAACTCCACCCGCGACATCCAGCGGACGTGGTGCGGCACCACGCTGCTCACAAAGGCGGGCTCCAGGTGGCTCAGGTGGGAGCAGGCAAGGATAAAAGGCCCAGGCCGCCGGGCGCGCTCTGCGCCCAGGACCTGCTCGCGGATGCAGATGAAGCGGGGCACGCGGAAGGCGGCACGTACAGCCCGGTAGAAAGTGCTCCCCATGCGCAGCATCAGACTATCACAGTCGGCAACGCCTTGACCCCCGGCGCACCATGCCGTACGTTGGCCTCGCATGTCCCGGGCCGCACCAGCCGCCGCGCACACTGTCTCCGCAGAGGATGGGCCGGTGATCGCGCCCCACCCGCCGATCAGCGGCTACTACGACCAGCCAGGGGACAAGCGAGCGTTCCTCACCGCCATCTTCGACGAAACCGCCTCGGACTACGACCGGGTGGAGCGCTGGCTCTCTCTCGGCACAGGGCGGTGGTATCGGCGGCAGGCGCTGGTCCGCAGCGGACTCAAGCCCGGAATGCACGTCGCAGATGTGGCGGTAGGCACGGGTCTGGTGGCGCGAGAGGCGCTGCGCGTCCTGAATGGCCAGGGTCGAGTCGTGGGCGTGGACCCCAGCCCAGGCATGCTCTCCATCGCACGCCAAAGTCTGAGCATCGAGACGGTCGTAGCGACCGCGGAGAACCTGCCGCTGCCCGACCAGAGCTTCGACTTTGTTTCGATGGGCTACGCCCTGCGGCACGTCGAGGACATGACCGGGGCGTTCCGACAGTTTCTGCGCGTGCTCAAGCCTGGAGGGCGGGTGTGCATCCTGGAGATCACGCGCCCGCGAACCAGGTTCGGGCGCGCCCTGCTGCGGGCGTACCTGGGCGCGGTCGGGGGCATCATGGGGCGGGTGATGCGTCTGGCCCCGCGAACGCCCGAGCTGTGGGCGTATTACTGGGAAACGATCGACCGGTGCGTGCCGCCCGACCGCGTGCTCCAGGCGCTGCGGGATGCGGGCTTCAAGGACGTGAAGCGCGAGGTGACCGGCGGAATCTTCTCCGAATACACCGGGGTGCGCTAGCCCGCCTGTTTCAATCCGCCTTCATGCGCGGGCTTATGCCATCGCTCATGCATCGGCGGCACGCTGAAGGTAAGGAGCTCGCATGGCCGTGAGGATGGTGCGGCGTCGATCGGGGTTCCGGCTCAGCCCGCGCCTGATCATCGCGCTGGTGATCGCCGTGGTCTCCATTGTGGGCTACTTCGGAAACCGGGCGATGAACCCGGTGACCGGCCGCTCGCAGTCGCTTGCCCTCTCCACGGAGCAGGAAGTGGCGCTGGGGCTCCAAGCCGCGCCGGAAATGGCGGCCCAGTTCGGCGGGCTGTCGCGCAACGCCGAGGGAACGCGCCTCGTGAAGGACATGGGGTTTCAGCTGCTCGCGGCGGCGGGCGAAGCCGCCCAGCCCTACACATGGGACTTTCACCTGCTGGGCGACCGCAAGACGGTGAACGCCTTCGCTCTTCCGGGCGGCCAGATCTTCATCACCGAAGCGCTCCTCGAACGGCTCCAGACACGCGGCCAGCTCGCGGGCGTGCTGGGACATGAGATCGGGCACGTGCTGGCACGACACAGCAGCGAGCAGATGGCCAAGACCAAGCTTGCCCAGGGGCTCTCCACATCGGCGGTGATCGCCGGAAGCGACAGCCGCGCTGGAACCTACACCTCCGCGGCGATCGCCCAGTTCGTCAGCCAGTTCGCGCTGATGAAGTACTCCCGTGAGCACGAGCTGGAGTCCGACCGCCTGGGCGTGCGATTCATGACGCTGGCGGGCTACGACCCCAACTCCCTGAAGGACGTGATGGTCATCCTCGCGCAGGCGAGCGGGCGAAACCCGGGCGCGTCGGACTTCGTGTCCACGCACCCAAGCTCAAATAGGCGGATCGAGGAGATCGACGAGGCGATCCGCCTGGAGTTCCCGGAGGGGCTGCCCCCGAACCTGCAGCCCTGAAGCGGTCAGTGCTTCTCGATGAGGTCAGCCACTTCCAGGTAGACCTTGGCCCGACGGGCGACCTCGGTGGAGTTGTCTGCCTCGGTGGCTGCGGTGATCGCCGCGCGGGCCTTCTTCACGTCGCCGTTCATCAGGTGCAGGCGGGCGTGGGTGAGCTGCAGCGCGGCGACGGCCTGGGGAGAGAGCTTCACCTCAGCGTCGGCGAGCATGCGGTCGAACCGGGAAAGATCGGTCTGCGCCTTCTGCTTGGCCTCGGCGCGCTTTTCGGGGTCGGAAGCGTGGCGCGACAGCTCGAAGTTGGCCAGGGCGCGGAGCAGCACCGCGTCCCGCGTGGTGGCGTCGGTGGACGCCGCGGCGTTGATCTCGTTGACGCCCTTCTCCCAGGCGCGGGTCGCCTCCTCGATCCTGCCCTGTGCGAACATCGAGCTGGTGCGCAGAATGCGGGTAAACCCCCGCCACGCGATGGCCGCGGCGTCGTCTCCCTTCGCCTCCACCTTCGCGTCCAGCTTCGCAATGACCGCGTCGAGCTTCGCGGGCGAACGCAGGCCCGCGAGCAGGTCCTCGCGGATCTCCTGCACGAGCGGGGAATCCAGAATGATGATCGCGGCGCGGGCGGATTCGACAACTGTGTTCTCCGCGGCCATATTCAGCCGGTCGAGCGCGTCGCCCGCCTTCTCCCCCGCGAGCTTCTTGTACTTCTCCGCACGCTCCTTGTCGCCGGCCTTGGACGCGGCCTGGAAGAGCCAGGAATACAGCTCCTGTCGGAAACCGTGAGGAGCCTTGCCGAAGTCTTCACCCATCAGCTCCACGGCTGCTTCCAGGTCCTCGATCGCAGTCTTCGAGGACTCAAGGCTGCTCATCGGGTTGGGGTCGTGCAGAGAAGCCTCGAGCATGGACTTGCCGCGGACGATGCGCACAGTGGTGTTCTGCGGCGCCAGCTCGACGGCACGGTTGAGGCCCTGCCGGGACTCGTTCCAGAGCTGCATGCCCTTCTTGAAGTCGCCGCGGCTGAAGGCCTCGCCGCACATCGCGCCCTTGGCGGAGGAGTTCCACGCGAGAGCCTCGACGTTGCCGGGGTCGCGGGCGAGGATCTCGTCGGTGGCGTGCATCGCCCGGGCCAGGGCCTCGCCGTCGCCGTTGAAGCCAGCGATGAAGTCGTCGAGCGTCTCCTGCGGGACCGCCCCGGTGGACTGCGGGCGAGCCAAGTCCACGGTCTTGGGCTGGGCAGCCTGCTGAGCAAGGGCCGGCGCGGCGAGCATCAGAACGGCGGCGACCAGGGCGCGGGTGGGCATGGTGAATCTCCGCGAAAGGGGTGCGAGCGCGATTCTACGGAAACCCTTGGAATCGATTTCGCGCCGTCGCCCCACAAGCAGAGATAAAAAGGAATAAAGCCCGAGGCGGCCTACCACGGCACCTCCACTCACACGAGCGTGCGCGCCGCCGTAATACACCCCCGTGCGCAAACGTGCGGGGCTGCTTCGAGGAACGTTCTTCGAACGCCCGGCCCGCGGACGACCCGCCGCCGACAGAACGCTAAACTAGCCCCTGCCGGCGGGTGCGTCGGCGATCTGTCTTTGAGGAACGTCCATGGCTCACCCAGGCAAGTCCACCGGCAATCCCAACGACTTCATCCTTCCTGACCTCGGCGAAGGAGTGCACGAAGCCGAACTGATCCGGTGGAGGGTTGAGGTCGGCCAGAAGGTCAACGAGCACGACATCCTCGCCGAAATGGAGACGGACAAAGCACTTGTGGAAGTGCCCAGCCCCCGCACCGGGGTGATCGCGGCCCTCCATGGCAAGCCCGGCGAGATCCTCCGCGTCGGCAATCCGTTGGTTACGTATGAAGGCTCCGCGGAGAGCGGCGGGCGGATCGCCCCCAAGGCCGAGACCCCCAAGGCCAAGGCCGCGTCCAATGGCACCCACGCCCCCGCGGCTCCGGCCCCCGCCCCCGTCGTCCCCGAGCCCGCCGCGGAGCGGGAGGACGCGGGCACGGTGGTCGGCCAGATGACCGGGTCGCTGGGCGGCGTCTCTGCCGCGCCGGGGAAGGCCCTGGCTACCCCCGCCGTGCGTCGGCTGGCACGCGACCTCGGTGTGGATATCGACTCCGTCGTAGGGACGGGCATCGGCGGGCGCGTGCTGGAGAAGGATGTCCGTGCGGCGGCTGCCGGTCGCGGCGCGACCCGTGCTCCGCACCATGACGTGGCTCCGATGGACGCCAGCGAGCCGCGCAGCAGCGTCGTCGCGGACCGTCAACCGGCCCCGCGTCCGATGCCCGCTCCGCGTGGCGGCGAGGAAGAGACGACCCGCATCCCCTTCCGCGGCGTGCGCCGGACAATCGCCAACCGGCTCAAGGAATCCATCGCCCAGACCGTGCACTTCACGGTGATGGACGAGGCGGACGTGACCGCGCTGGACGGCCTGCGCCGTCGGCTGGGCGCGGCGAGCGGAGAGAAGGTTTCGTTCCTGCCCTTCGTCGTGTCGGCGATGTGCCGCGTGCTGCTCGATCCGCGCTTCCGCGTGCTCAACAGCACCACGGACGACAAGAGCGAGGAGATCGTCCAGCACCGCAGCGTGCACATGGGCATCGCAACGGATACCGACAGCGGGCTCATGGTCCCGGTGATCCGAGACGCGGACCGGCTGGGTGTGCTGGAGATCGGCCGTGCGATTGCGCAAATCGCCGATGGCGCCCGCACTCGGAGCATTCCGCGTGAGCAGCTCATGGGTTCGACGTTCACGATCAGCAACGTCGGCAGCCACGCCGGCCGCTTCGCGACGCCGATCCTCAACTACCCCGAGGTGGGCATCCTCGCGGTGGGCCGCGGGCGCGAAGGGCTGGTGGTGAACAAGGGCTCCTTCCGCGTCGGGCTGCTGCTGCCGCTCTCGTTGGCGTGCGACCACTGCGTCGTTGACGGCGCGACGGCGGCGCTGGCGCTGGCGGAGGTGGTCAAGCTGCTGCAGGACCCCGACCAGCTCCTGGCCCCGGCTCGCGCCTAACGCCTCTTGGGGCCAGAGCCCCAGAAGATCATCCACATCGCCACGAGAAACGCCCCGATCACCAGCACCGGGTTGCGGTGGCCTCCGAACACGGACGCGATCAGCCCCGCCACCAGCAGGATGCCTCCGGTGCGGAGAATCCACGCGCGATATGAGGGACGGCGGATGGGCGCGCGGCGGTTCGCGGCGATTCCCTTGTACCCGCACTCCGGGCAGGGAGCCCCCAGCGGCACGTTCGCGCGGTCAAACCCGCACGCGGGACAGAGGGGGAAGACGTCGGGCGGGTCGATCGTGTCGCCCACGTCTACTTCGCTCCAGTCGATGTCTACCGAATCCTGCTTGATCGCCCGAAGCGCAGCCGCGGCACGCTCGCGGTCGGCGAGCCGGACCATCACCTTCACGGTGTCAATGCTGTGCTGACCGAACTGGAGCACGGTGGCGGTGCCGGTGAAGAGCTTGGCGGGGATGCCCGCGGCCTCCAGCGCCGCAACGATGGTGTTCCCCTCAAACTCCGATCGCGCGGAGGTGAGCACGACCAGACTGTCGGGGTCCTGCGACACCCGGGAGCATAGGGGGAGGGGGCATTGCAGGCCGCGCCGCTCCTACCCTACCCCCGCACATGCCGCCTGCGCACGACACCCCCACCGCCGTGACCATCGGCAACTTCGACGGCGTCCACGTTGGGCACGCCGCGCTGGTCCGCCGCGCACGCGAGCTGGCCGGTCCCCGAGGGCGAGTGTGCGTGCTGGCCTTTGACCCGCACCCGTTCACGCGGCTGCGGCCGGAGCACGCCCCGGCGCGGCTCTCCACGTTTTCCCAGCGTGAAGCGGCCCTGCTCGCGCTGGGCGCGGACGAGGTCGTCCGCCTGGAGCCGACGGACGAGTTGCTGAACACCACCGCACCGCGGTTCGTGGAGTGGCTCGTCTCGCGGTACGGCCCGCGGTTCGTGGTCGAGGGGGAAGACTTCCACTTCGGCAAAGGACGTGAGGGCAACGTCCGCGTTCTGAGTGAGCTGGGGAAGGACGCGGGCTTTGCGGTGGACGTCGTGCCGCCGGTGGAAGTGGCGCTGGGGGACGATCAGATCGTCCGCGCCAGCAGCAGCATCGTGCGATGGCTGATCTCTCACGGGCGCGTGAGCGACGCCGCGCGGGTTCTGGGCAGGCCGTACGAGCTTGAGGGAACGGTCGTGAAGGGCGACCAGCGGGGCCGCACCATCGGTTTCCCCACCGCCAACCTTTCGACCCCCTGCCTGCTGCCCGCGGACGGTGTGTACGCGGGCGTGGCGACGCTCCCGGACGGCACACGCCTCAGCGCAGCGGTCAACGTCGGCGTTCGCCCCACCTTCCGCGGCAAGGAGCGTCGCCTCGAAGCACACCTGCTGGGCGCCGGTCAGCTCCCCGATTACGACTGGCCGCTCCGCCTGAAGCTGATCGCCTGGCTGCGCGAAGACCTCTGTTTCGATGATGTAGACTCGCTCACGCGGCAGATCCGACGCGACTGCGAACGCACGCGCGCGGTGCTGGCGCTCCGCGATGCGGCGTCCCCCTCACTCCACCTTGGAAAACCCGCGTGACGACCTGGTCCACCAATACGACGCTCGAACAGATCGCCGCCCGCTTCCGCACGAAAAAGAAGATCGTCGTGCTGACGCACGTCAAGCCCGACGGCGACGCGGCCGGCTCGACGCTCGCCCTCGTGCGGGCGCTCAACACCCCGCGCCCGTGGGTTCCTGCGAATCGGGCGGAGGCGTGGTACTTTGGCCCGACGCCGCCGTGGCTGGCTGATGTCGCGGGAGACACGCCCTACCGCGTGCTGGGCGAAGACGGCCCGCCGCAGGTGGACGGCGTGGATGGCGTGGTCGTGCTCGACACGGGCTCGTGGACGCAGCTTGAGGCCGTGCATGACTGGCTCGCTCCGCGCCGGGAGATGACCACGATCGTGGATCATCACATGCAGGGTGATCCGGACGTCGCCGCGGAGCGGTATATCGACACCTCAGCCGCGGCGGCGTGCCAGCCGGTGGCGGACCTGTGCCGCCTGATCCTCGAAGCGCCGGACCGCACGCAGCTCCCCACCCCGGTCGCCGAGGCGCTGTACATGGGCCTGGCGACGGACACGGGCTGGTTCCGGCACAGCAACGTCTCGCGCGAGGTGATGGTGACGGCGGGCGACCTGCTGAAGGCCGGCGCGGACCACGTGCGGCTGTATCAGCTTCTTGAGCAGCGAGAGACGGTGACGAGGCTGAAGCTGCTTTCCAGGGCGCTCGCCTCGCTGGAACTGCACGATCAGGACCGGCTCGCCGTCATGACTTTGACGAAGCAGGACTTCGCAGAGTGTGGAGCCCAGCCTGGGGAGTCGGGCGGATTCGTGGACTTCGGCCAGTCGATCGCTACGGTGGAAGTGACGTGCCTGCTGACCGAGGTCACGGCCGCGGAGTACGGCCTCGGGCTGGATTCCACCACGCCTGTGACGAAGGTGAGCCTGAGAAGCAAGGCCACGGGGCATCAGGTGGACGTGAACCAGGTCGCCCGAGGACTGGGCGGCGGCGGGCACGTTCGCGCGGCGGGGGCACGCACGACGAAGTCGATCGAAGAGACCAAGCTCGAAGTGATCCGGCTGGTCCAGGCTCAGACGAGGGGCGCATGAAGCCCGACGGCCGCGGAAAACGATCTTTGCCCCTGCAGCGCCCGACGCTGCGCATCTTCCCCACGACGCTGTGGGAGTTCCCAAGCCAGCACTACACCCGCACCAACCCGCCGGGCAAAGGGCTGCGGACGATGCAGGGGGACAAGGCGTACACCGGCGCCACGCCCTCGTGGGTCATCTGGCAGCTTCTCCAGCGGTACACGCGCGAGGGTGACGTGGTGCTGGACCCGATGTGCGGCAGCGGCACCACGCTGGATGTGTGCGAGGACACGGGACGCCGCGGCGTAGGATTCGACCTGGCCCCGTCGCGGCCCGACATCCAGCAGGCCGATGCTCGGCACTTGCCTCTGCCCGACGCCTCCTGCGACTTCGTGTTCATCGACCCGCCCTACTCCACGCACGTGGATTACTCAAATGATCCGCGCTGCATCGGCAAGCTCGACGCAGGCGGCGAGGACCACGGCGCGGCGTACTACGGCGCGATGGCGAAGGTGATCGCGGAGATCGACCGCGTGCTCAAGGATCGCCGCTACATGGGCCTGTACGTCAGCGACTCGTTCCGAAAGCGCAAGTCTGGCGGCGTGTTCATGCCCATCGGCTTTGAGCTGTTTTCGATCCTGCGCAAGCACTTCAAGCCGGTGGACATCATCGCCGTGGTGCGGCACAACCAGAAGCTCGAGCGCGGGAACTGGCGCAAGGCGGCGGAGGAAGGCAACTTCTTCCTTCGCGGCTTCAACTACCTCTTTATCATGAAGAAGCAGCGTGACGCGGGTCCTGCCCGCGGGGGCTGACGAGGAGAAACACACATGGCCGCGGACTTCAACGGCCTTCACGTGGTGGTCACGGGCGGCACGGGCGCGCTTGGAACAGCGATCGTGGGCGAGCTGCTCGCTCGCGGCGCGACCTGCCACGTGCCGTGCATCTCGGAGGAAGAACTGGCCCGCTTTCCGCACGCCTCATCGGACCGCGTGCGCGTCGCCCGAGGCGTGGACCTGACGAGCGAGGAATCCGTCCGCACCTTCTACAGTCGGTTCGATGTCGGGCCGGGGCTGTGGGCGTCGATTCACGCCGCGGGCGGGTTCGCGATGAACCCGATTGAGAGCGTGTCCCGTGCGGACTTCCTCGGACAGTTTGAGCTGAACACACTGACGTGCTTTCTCTGCTGCCGCGAGGCCGTGCGGCACATCCGCGCCACCGGCCGCGGCGGGCGGATCGTGAACGTCACCTCGCGCCCCGGCGTCGCGCCGGAGAACGGGGCGAACATGATCGCCTACACCGCGGCAAAGGCGGGCGTCTCGGCGCTGACCGTCGCTCTCGCTGCGGAGCTGGCCGGCGAGAGCATCTGGGTGAACGCCGTGGCCCCCTCCATCATGGACACGCCCGCCAACCGCGCGGCGATGCCCAAGGCCGATCACGCCTCGTGGCCCAAGGTGGAAGAAGTCGCGCAAACCATCTGCTTCCTCGCCTCGCCACAGAACCAGGCCACCCGCGGCGGGCTGGTGCCGGTATACGGCAAGGTCTAGCGAGAACTCCGGCTAGCGCGGGTTCAGGTAGTACTCCGGCTCATTGCCGGGCTTCCACTTGATGTTGCAGCCCATGCTCGGGAACTGGGGAAGAGCGGGCTTCTCGCCGCGGAGCACGGCTTCGATCGCCATGCGCAGGTCCTTGCCGGTGACGGGCTGGTTGTTGCCGGGACGGCTGTCGTCGAGCTGACCTCGGTACGCGAGCCGGCGCTGCGAGTCGAACAGGAAGAAGTCGGGCGTGCACGCGGCGCGGTACGCCTTCGCGACCTCCTGCGTCTCGTCGTAAAGGTAGGGGAACGTGTACCCAGCGGCTTCGGCCTCGACGGTCATCAGCTCGGGGCGGTCGTCGGGATAGTTCGCCACGTCGTTGGGGTTGATGCCCACGAACGCAACCTTTCCTGCGTAGTCGCGCGCCATCGCCGCGAGCTGACCTTGGATGTGCTTCACGAAGGGACAGTGGTTGCAGATGAACGCTATCAACACGGGCAGACCGCCCGCGGCTTCATCGAGCGAGACCATCCGCCCCGCGGTCTCGCGCCGGGAGTAGTCGGGAAGCGTGAACGCGGGTGCGGGCGTGCCCAGCTCCAGCATCATGGTCGAAGGGGTGCGTGCCATAGGTCCAAAGCGTAGCTGCCGGGCTCGCGGTGCGAGGGCATGGATAACACCCGGCCCGCGCCCGCTTCTGAAAGCGGCATGAATGAACGCTTGCACGTCCGCGCATCCGGCTTGCACCTCGCGGACGTAGGAATCAATCGGAAACGCCTGCAACGCAAGGAGGTATCGCCATGAGCACGGTCGCGACCAAGAGCACGGTCATGCCCGGCGCCGACCGCTTCGCCACCTACGCCGCGGCGGCTCGGAGGATCAGCTGGGGGGCCGTCTTCGCCGGGATGATCATCGCGATGGTGGTGCAGCTTCTGTTGGGGCTGCTTGGCTTCGGCATCGGCATCGCAAGCGTGGATCCGGCCACCGCCACGGAGGGAACGGGGCGTGGCATGGCCATCGGGATGGCGATCTGGTGGGTGGTGTCATCGCTGCTTGCGCTCTTCCTGGGCGGATGGGTGGCGGGCAGACTCGCCGGGTTCCCGCGTGCGGGCGACGGCGGGCTGCACGGGCTCGTTGCATGGGCGGCGATGACGATCCTGTCGCTGTATCTCGTTACGACGGCCGTGGGCTCGCTCGTGGGCGGGGCGCTGAACGTCGTCGGCCAGGGCTTGCAGACAGCGGCACAGGGCGCTGTGCTGAGCGCGGGCCAGGACGCGGACGAACCCGGCGCTCGCCAGCTCAAGGATGAGATGCGACGGGCTCTCCAGAACCCGCAGACCGCCGCGGCGGATCTCGACCAGAGCATCGACCGCCTCTTCACCCGCGGCCCCGACGGCGCCATGCAGATCAACCGCGACGAAGCGGTGCGACGGCTAACCGAAAACGGAAACATGGACCGCGCACAGGCCGAGCAGACGGTGGCTCAGTGGGAACAGACCTTACAGCAGGGCCGCCGTCAGTTGGCCGAGCTCAAGCAGGACGCCAAGCAGACGGCCTCCGAAGCCCGCAAGCCCGTGGCACACGCGGCCATCTGGTCCTTCGTGGCTTTGAGCCTTGGAGCGCTCGCCGCGAGCCTGGGCGGGCGTGTCGGTGCGCCGCGCGCGCTGACGGTCATCAGCTCTTCCACTACAACGACAACGCCCCCCGCGCCCGCCACTCCCCCACCTCCCGCGGCGTGATTTAACAGATCGCGGCAAGGATGCTGCGAAGATGTGCGTCCCCCAAAAAAAGACCCCGGCGGGGAGCCGGGGTCTTTGAGGGGAGAGAAGCAGAAGGTTGTTGAAGTCTCAGCAGGTTCCGCCGGCGAGGACGCGGAAGAAGGCCTCGATGTCCGCGTCCGTGCCCACGTCGCCGTCACCGTCAAAGTCCGCGCCGCCGTAGAAGCAAGTCTCGCAGCACTCGCCCGCGAGGCAGGCGAAGAAGTTCTCGATGTCGGCGTCGGTGCCGATGTCGCCGTCACCGTCGAAGTCCGCTGTGCCGCAGGCCCCGCCGCCGATGACGACGAAGCTCACGTTGTCAAAGCCGGCCTCCCAGAAGTTGGAGCTGTAGAAGTAGCCGGGCTGCATCGTGGTGATGCGGACCTCATCGACGCTCGCGAGGACGCTGGCCCACGTGCGGCCGGGAGGCAGGATGGGCTCATAGGTGTTGGGATCTTCCGCCCCGGTCCCGCCCCAGCCCGGCGGCAGCTCCGCCGCGGAGGTGTCGGGCACGTCCCAGGTGAACGTGGTCCAGCCGTCGACGACCTGGGGCAGCGGCGGGCCGACGTGGTAGACGCTGACCGGGCCTTCGTCGGTGTAATCCACGAACTCGAGCGTCAGGTTGAACCAGGCCGGGTCCATCGGCTCGAAGAACCAGTTGTACAACTGGAAGACGCGGAAATCGACGCTGACGCGGAAGCTGGGGTACTGCGTCAGGTCGCCCAGCACGGGGCTGCCCGGCGTGTCGTTGCGAAGCGTGACGGCCTGGAAGGCTCCGTAGGGCAGCCCCATGTACATGCCGGGATTGCCGCCCCAGAACACATTCACATTGCCGTTGACCAGCCAGCCGCCGTAGGTAGCGCCTTCGAAGTCCTGGCTGTCGATCACCTGACCCGAAGCCGCGCCCGCAGCCGCCACGCAAGCCGCTGCAGACAGGATCCACACTTTCCGCTGTGCCATCGCTTGGACTCCGCTTGTTCTCACGCGATTCGCTCGTTCACAAAACCCGCGGCGACGCGCTCGCGGGCGTGGGCTCTGCAATCCGGGATTCCGCCCGGCCTTATGGGAGCAACGTACCAGTTCTTCGGATGTTGTCAATCGAGTTTCCGGGAAACTTCCAAAATTCTCGTCAACCGGCGTGCCGATCATGAGAAAATCGGTACCATGTCAGTGCCCCGGTGGTTCCCGACAACGGGCAGTTTCGCCCTCAGTCCCATGCGCACAAACCGAATCCAACTTTCTCCGTCCCAAGAACTTGCGGCCAGCACCCCCGCCCCTTCCAGCCGGGAGCTGGAAGGGCGCATCGCCGCCGTGGGGGCCAGCCTGGCGAGGGGGCTGGTGGATGTCTTGGACGCGGTGCCCAGAGCCGGCGAAGGACCGCAGAACCTCGCGACAGCGCTGGGGGTGGACAAGGTGCTGGCCAGCCGCGTGCTCAAGGCCCTCCGCGGCGGGGATCCGCTCACCACGCTGCGGCTGATGCCCGGCCCGGAACCGCTGCGGAGGCTGGTACGCGCGGCGGCGCGGAAAGGCGCGGGGACCGGAGACGCCGCGGCCGCGATGGCGGCGATCGACGCCTTTGAGCATTTGATCCGAACCCACTTCGGCGACCGGAGCCTGCTGGACGCGATGTTGAGCGCGTGGGTGCCCGAAGCACGCCGGGAGTTCGAGCTTCGCCGCAAGCAGGCTGCCTTCAAGGCGATGAGCCAACTCCGCGGCGTGCAGGCGGACGTCCTCGCGGCGACGGTGCTGCTCTCCCCCGCCGCGGACGGCGAGCACATCGACATCGTGTGGGTGAATCAGCTCCAGGGACTGCACCGCGTGCGGCCGGGCGTCACTGTGAAGCTCTCCAGCCGACGCCTTTCCACCGGGCCAACTGTGCGGCATCCGCGGACGCTCGCCGGAGAGGTCATCACCGGCACGACCAGCCCGATGGTCGAGGAGTTCTGCAGCACACCCCGCCCGAAGCTGGAAGTGCGGCAGGTGGGCGAAACGGTGTTCTATCTGCTCGGCGAGGAGGAATATGGCGGTGATTCCGCGGTGGACCTGGTGTTCGCAGAGGTGAACCGCGCGGAGCTGAGCCGATATGTGCCCGCAGGGTCGAACCGCAAGGCGTACTTCTTCGCAGAAGTGACGACGCCGGCGCAGGTGCTGCAGTTCGACTTGCTGGTGCACGAGGACCTGTACCCCGGCCAGGACGCCGTGCTGCGGCTGTACGACGCGAGCTTCGAGGGCGTGGCGAACCCCAACGACCCCGCCCGCGATATGGACCTGCTCGACATGATGGAGTCGATCGTTCCGCTGGGCAGGGGGCAGCGCTGCTTCCGCTCCGCGGAGCTGGCGCGGTACAGCGAGCTGGTGGCGCACGTCATCTCCTCCACCGGCTTGGACGGCGAGCGGATGCGCGGCTATCGCTGTCGGATCGACTATCCCCTGTACGGCTCGCAGGTGGTCATGATGTTCGACGGCGTGACGCGTCCGACCGTGTAATCCAGCTACGTCATCCGGCCTCGGGCGCGGAAGGGCTGCGAAGCTCGAACCCATTGATCGAACGCGCGTTTCATGCCGCGGGCCTCACGGGGCAGACGGTCGCCGGCGCGCCGCACGGCAGCCCACCGATCCGAGATGCGCCGACGACGCGAAGGCTCGGGCAATCTCCCAGTCGTGCCAATGACGACCGCGGCAATGGCGACGGCGGCGGTGAGCAACGCCGCGGCGGTCATCACAGGGTGCAGGCGTGCGGTGGTGTAGAGGCTGCTCCGGGCGACGTGGCCCTCATACTCGCCCCTTTCTTCGAGGTCGCGCCCGGAGGGTGCGTAGAGGCTGTCGGCGTCGTCGCGTCGGGGTTCGTCCTTCTGCTGCCCGGAGAAGAAAAGGCCCTCCATGACCTTGTCCGTTAGGCGCGGCGCGGCGGCTCCCAGGCCCGAGAGCACACGCCCCCCACCACCGACGGTGATATCGCGCTCGGGGTGCTGAGCGCAGTAGAGAATCGCACGGGCGACCACCTCCGGGGCGTAGACCGGCGCGGGGTTCTTGGGCTCCGTGTCCATGTAGTTGCGGGCGTGCTTGGTGTAGGGCGTGTCGATGGCGCTGGGCTTGATGAGCGTGACGCTGATGTGCGCGTTCTCTTCCTCCAGCTCCATGCGCAGGGCGTCGGTAAACCCTTTCACGGCGTGCTTGCTGGCGCAGTACATCCCTTGAAGCGGGATGGCCCGGTCGCTGAGCACGCTTCCGATGTTGATGATCGCCCCGCCTGTCTGCTTGAGGTGGCGCGCGGCGACGAGCGAGCCGTAGACGACACCCCAGAAGTTGGTCTCGAAGAGCCTTCGATGGTCCTCGATCGGAATGTCTTCGAGCCGCCCGTAGACGGTGACGCCGGCGTTGTTTACCCAGGTGTCGATGCGGCCGAACTGCTCCATCGCGGTCGCGGCGATGCGTTCCACCTCGTGCTCGTTGGCGACGTCGGCGAGCACACAGACCGCGTCGGTCCCGCTGGTGGAGAGTTCCTCCTGCAGTTCGCGGAGGGCCTGCTCGTTGCGGGCGGCGATGACGAGCCTCGCCCCTTTCTTCGCGGCGAGGCGTGCCGTGACTAATCCGATGCCGCTGGTGCCCCCGGTAATGACCATCACCTGGTCTTCGATACGCTTGAGCTTCATGCACGCTCCCTTGTGGTTTCGGGAAGCATGAACGCGCCCGGTGAAAGCCGGGTGTAGAGCGGGCAACACTCGCCAAGCACGGGGTACACTCGGGCATGAAGCAGTTTTTTGCGTGCCTGTTCGCCGCGGTGTGGACGCTGATCGCCGGTTGTTCGCCCCGGATTGAGGTCGGAATCGGCGGGTTCCCGGAGCGGGATCTGCGGCCCTCGGTCGTGCTGGCAGACGATGCCCCCGGCACCGACAGAATCGTCCTGATCGACGTGCGCGGGCTGATCGTGGACGCGAGCAAGCCGAATCTGCTCGGCCCCAACGTCAACCCCGTGGACCGATTCACCACGCACCTGGCGCTCGCGGAGAAAGACCCGCGGGTGCGCGCAGTGATCGTCCGCATCGCCTCTCCCGGCGGCACGGTCACGGGCAGCGACATCATGTATCACGAACTGCGGCGCTTCGCGGCGACCACCCGCAAGCCGGTGGTGGCGTCGCTGGGCGAAATCGCGGCCAGCGGCGGCTATTACCTGGCGCTGGCCTCCGACCACATCATCGCCGAGCCCACGAGCCTCACGGGATCCATCGGCGTCATCATGCCCACCTTCAACTTCAGCGAAGGGCTGGGGAAGATCGGCATCCGCTCGCGGGCGATCAAGAGCGGCCCCAACAAGGACATTGCCAACCCCTTCGAGCCGGCGCGCGAATCGCACTACGCCGTGCTCCAGGAGCTGGTGGACGAGTACGCGGCACGCTTTCGCGCGCTGGTGCGGGAGCGGCGGCAGCTCTCGGACGAAGCTTTCACGACCGCCACGGACGGGCGCGTCTTCTCCGGCGAGCAGGCCCTCACCTTGGGGCTCGTCGATGAAGTCGGTGGCGTGCGCGAGGCCTTCGCCGCGGCGAAGCGCCTGTCGGGGCTCAAGGGTGCTTCGCTCGTGAAGTACTCGGACAAGCACAACCCCGCCCGTTCCGCCTACACCCTCGCGCAAGCGCCGATGAGCGAATCGCCCTCGGGCGGCGTCTCGATGAAGCTGGAGCTGAAGGGGCCTGGCTGGCCGCTTCTGGCGGAGGAGACGAGCGGGCTGTACTACCTGTGGATGCCGGCGCTGGAGTGACGCACGGAAACCACGCCGTCTCGCGCGGCGATCCGTCGGGCCAGGTCCGCGCCGGAGTACAGCGCACCTTCCATGTACCCACAGAACTGGTAGCAGGCGTGCTCGCCCGCGAAGTGCAGGCGCCCGAGGCCTTCGTACAGCGTCGGGCCGTGGGCCGTCACCTGTCCGGGCGCGGGGAATGAGTAGCCCGCCTTGGTCCAGGGATCACGCGGCCAGGCCATGATGCGCTCCTGCACGAAGTTGTCTTTGAAAGACGGGTAGAGCATCCCGAGCTCCTGCTTCCCGGTCGCCGCGCCTCCTTCCATGAAGCGGGCGCAGGCGGGCCCGCCGGTGAAGCCGGTCAGCCCCACGCCGTCTTCTCCCTCCTGGCCGTCCGTTGATTCCCACGTCATCGCAATGGGGCCGTCGCTGAACGCGTCCGGGGAGCGGCCTTCGGCCTCCCAGAAGCGGGAGCGCACCTGCGTCAGGTACTTCATCGCCACGCCCATCTGCGGGCGCAGCGTCCGCGGCAGCTCGGGATGAATCGCGATGCTGTCCCACAACGAAGGCGGAACGGCGAGCACCACTTCATCGGCCTCGAGCAAGCGGCCGTCCGCGAGTGTTACGCGGACGATGTGCTCGGCCACGTCGATCGCGGAAACGGGGATGCCCAGCATGATGTTGCGCTCGCCCACCGCCTTGGCGAGCGCGAAGGCGAGGCTCTGGTTCCCGCCGCGGCAGCGGTGCGTTTCGCTGTGCGTCCAGTAGCGCTCCAGCCCGCCGCCCTTGATCGCGGCGAGCAAGCCGAGATAGCTCTGATGGTCCGCCCCCACGGCGTTGTCCGCCGAGAGCTGGACCATCGCGGCGTAGCGGGCGAGCGGCGTTGCTTCCACGCTTTCCAGGCGCGAGGCGACGGACATGCTGTCCCAGTGCTCCGCGCGCGGGCTGAGCCAGGGCCGCTCAGCGTCGATGTCCACGGCATCGGTCGTCAGCGCGGAGAAGGCGGCGTCCATCTCCTCGTACAACCGCTCGCCCTGCTCATCGCTGAGCATCTTGCCCTGCAGGAAGATCGGGGCCGATGCCTCGCTCTCGGAGAGCTCCATCAGCGGCAGCTTGAACTGCTGGGCGTAGGCCTGCCAGGTGGGGTGATTCAGGCCGATCAGCTCGGCCCCGCCCTCGACGTTGCGGCCGGGGATGAAGCTGGTCTTGTTCGGGTCGTTGAAGGAGAGCACGCGCCCGCCCACGCGACGCCGCGCCTCGATCACCGTCACCTTGTAACCCGCGCTTTGAAGCTCGTACGCGCACGCCAGGCCCGCGAAACCTGCCCCGACGATGATGACGCGCCCGGCCGAGCCGCGGCCGGTCAGGCCACCCGCGCGGCACCCGCTGATGAGCAACCCCGCGGAAGCCGCGAGCGCGGCTCGGAGCACTTCACGCCGCGAGAGCTGGGTTTCGGGTGGACCGTACCGGCGGTGAAGAACGGTGAACAGGGATTGCGACATGGCAGGCAGGCTACCGCGCCGAGCCGGTCTTCGCAGGCGGGCAGCCCGGCTGAACAGCCCCGGAAACCATCCGCAATAATCCATCCGACCTGTCGTTAGGCCTGACACGTGCCGTGTCGGGGTGGTTGAAACCACATCCACGGGCACCCCGGAGCATCCACACATGAAGCCTTTGACCAAGCTGCTGTCTGTGTCCCTTACCGCCGCGGCCCTTACGGGCACGGTGTACGCCCAGGAGGCCGACAAGGCCCCGCAACGCGGCGACCGTCCCGCGGCACGCCAGCCCGAACGCGGCCCTCGCCCCGAAGGACGCCCCCCGGCGCCGCGCGGTCGCGGTGTGGGCCAGTTGAGCCCCGAAAAGGCACGCGCGGCTTGGGAGCTTCAGGCTGAGGGCGTGGCGAACCGTCTCAAGCTGACCCCGGAGCAGACCTCGGCGCTGGTGAAGGCGTACACGGACACCCGCACCTCCATGCAGCAGAAGCAGGAGGAGCTCCGCCGCGCCCGCCAGGAGGGCGACGGCATGGATCCCGCCGCCGCGAATGAGCAGATGAGGAAGGCGGAGACGGAGGCCAAGGCCAAGTTCTCCAAGGCGCTCCAGGACGCGAAGATCTCCGACGAGAACGCCGCCAAGATCAACGCCTCGCTGGGGTCGATCGGGCTGACCGGCCGCGGCTGGGACCTGATGGTGGACACGCTGGCAGGGTTCAACCTGGAGGCGAACAAGCGCCAGCAGGCCTTGAACGCGGTGGAGGAGTTTGTCGTCGAGATGAGCAAGATCACCGAGTCGCTCCGCGACGGCGGCGGCAACATTCAGGAAGCCCGCGGGAAGATGGACGAGACCCGCAACAAGCTCAACGGCGCCCTGAAGAGCGTTCTCACCGAGGAGCAGATGCAGGAGTTCGAGTCGGTCGTCGGACGCGGGCCGATGCGCCGCGGCCCAGAGGCCGAACGTCCCCGCGGTCGGCCGGATGGCGACGGCCCCCGCAGAGGTCCCGATGGGGAGCGTCCCCGTGGTCCGCGCGAGCCGGGCCCCCGATAAGAAGCAGCTTTCTTCCGGCTTCACAAGCCGCGTCCCAATGGGGCGCGGCTTTTTTTCAGGCCTCGTCGTCTTCCGCGGCGTCCGCGCCGGCGTCCGGCGTGGCGTGGGTGCCCGCGATGAGGCCGGGAGTCCACAGCTCGCCCGTGTCCTGACCGTCGCACACCTGCCGGATGAGCAGGTACAACACCGTGCCGCCGGAGAACCAGAAGCTCACGACGAACGACGCGACGAGCAGCATCGGAATGCCCATCCAGAACCGCACCGCGCCGAAGGCGAACCGCTCCGTGCCGCTGAGGTTTGAGGCGTCGACGGGCGGCGCGATGGGCTGAGCCGCGGCTTCGGCCTGAGCAAGCACGGCTTCGGAGAGGTTTTCGCCGACGAGCAGCGTTGAGGACCACGCCGCGAGGCTCACCGCGGCCTGGGCGAGCGCCGCGAGCACGACGGTCACGACCACCGCCTGCACGAGCAGGATGGCACTGTAAAGGATGACCTTCAGCGGCCTGCCGGTGACGTAGGCGTAGCAGCGCTGGATGCCATCGATGGCGTCGGTGCCCTCGCAGGCGACGGCGGGCACCAGCATGGGCATCGCCAGCAGGTAGGTGACGAGGATCACCACGCCCGCGAAGCCCATCAGGAGCAGGATGAAGTAGAACAAAGACGTCGCGGCCTTGACGTAGGGAATGCCCAGCACAAGCCAGCCCCCCACCGCCATCACGCCGATGAGGATGCCCACCACAAGCAGAGGCGCCGCGATGGAGGCGAAGAGCGAGCCCCAGCGAGAAATCGCGAACGCCAGCGCCCGCGTCCAGCTCGTCCGCCGCTCAAGTGAGAACTCGGTCGCGGCCATGCGCGCCACCGCCCCGCCGCCCACGGCCCACACCGCCAACGCGGGCACAAAGACCGCCAGCGAGCCCCAGGGGTACTCGGCGATGAGTGCCTGGGGCACGCGGACGAACAGCTCCAGGAGCGCCTCCCCGGCCTCGACGTGCTCAAGAGCGATCACTCCCCGGACCAGCTTGATGAGTGCGGCCCCGGCCAGGTCGGAGCCCATCGCAAGCGGGCCGTTGTACTCGTCGAGGGCGGGGCGAATCCACAGGCGAGGTACATGGGCGATCAGCCCGATGAGCACGAGCATGATCATCGAGATTCCCATGCGCGCGGGCCGCAGCGCGAGCCTCCCCGCCGCGAGCAGGCGAGGCCAGATCAGCCACACCATCAGCTCGCGGAAACTCAGCCCGCCGACACCGCCTGATTCCTTTGCCTTTGTCTCACCCATGCAGGTTCTCACTCTATGGGTGCTGAAAGCCAGCCCCCGGTGACCCGAATCATTATGATGAGTTGCGTCCGCCCGTGCACAAACCGGCCCATTTCGGTCCGAATGGGGTGGACAGAGTGGAGAACCGCATGGTCTGGCTCATTGTCGCTGGCGTCTTTGTGGTCCTCGTCCTCGTGGTCATGAGCATGTACAACACGCTCGTCCGGCGTCGCATCGACACCGACAACGCATGGTCTCAAATCGACGTGCAGCTCAAGCGCCGTTATGACCTCATCCCCAACCTGGTCGAGACCGTGAAGGGCTATGCCTCGCACGAGCGGGACACCCTGGAGGCGGTGATCGCCGCGCGCAGCAAGGCCGTGGATCTCAGCGGTGGACGCAACGTCGCCCAGCGCGCGGAGGCCGAGGGCGTCCTCAGCCAGACGCTGGGCCGGCTCTTCGCCCTGGCCGAGGCCTATCCCGAGCTGAAGGCCAACACCAACTTCATGAAGCTGCAGGAAGAGCTGACGAGCACCGAGAACCGCATCGGTTTCGCCCGCCAGCATTACAACGACTCCGTCGCCCGGTATGAGGAGTCCCGCCAGGCGTTCCCCACCAACCTCATCGCGGGAGCGTTCAACTTCGAGAAGCGCGACTACTTCAACATCACCTCCGCCGCTGAGCGCGAAGCGCCCAAGGTCTCCTTCTCATGAATGAACCGGCTGGGGGAAAGGTCCCTCCCCCGCCTGCCAGGAAGGAGCGGGCGGGGCTTGATGCTGCCATGGCCGAGCCGGGGATGCGGGCGCGCATCAGCGCCTATCCCGGCAATCTCACCTATCTCGATCTCATCGCCCGCAACAAGCGAGCCTCCGCACTTCTCATGGTGCTCATGGGTGTGCTGGCCGCGCTGACGGGGTGCGTCTTCAGCGCGGCAATCGCGGCGTATGGAATGGGTGCGCAGACGCTCGAAGCCCTGCTGCCCTCGGCGATTCTCGGGGCTCTCGCGGCCCTGGTGGTGGCCATCGGCTTGGGGATGTGGTCGTGGTATCAGGGCGCCTCGGCCATCCTGAGCATGTCCGGGGCCAAGCCCATCACCCGCGAGGTCGACCTGGAGCTGCACAACGTCGTCGAAGAAATGGCGATCGCGGCGGGGCTGCCCATGCCCCGCGTGTATCTGATCCACGACACCGCGCTCAACGCCTTCGCCACGGGACGCGACCCGCAGCACGCGGCCATCGCCATCACGCTCGGCCTGCGGCAGAAGCTCACGCGGGATGAGCTGCAAGGCGTGATCGCGCACGAAATGGCCCACGTCCGCCACTTGGACATCCGGTTCGCGATGCTCATGGCGACCATGGTCGGGCTGATCGTCTTCGCCTCGGACGCTTTCTGGCGGATCATCCGGTACGCACCCAGCGGGAAGCGCAACAAGAACGGCGGCGGAGCGGTGCTGGTGCTGCTTGTCATCGCGATCCTGCTGGCGATCGTCGCGCCGATTCTGGCGCACGTGATCCAGATGGCCTATTCCCGCGAGCGCGAGTATCTGGCCGACGCGGGTGCGGTGGAGCTGACGCGGAATCCCTACGGCCTGGCTTCCGCCCTGCAGAAGCTCGCGGACGATGACGATCCGCTGGTGGACACCGCCAACCGCGGCACGGCGCACATGTACATCGTGAACCCGCTGCGGAAAATGCGAAAGTCACACCAGCAGATCAACTCGATCTTCAGCTCCCATCCACCCGTACAGGAGCGCATCGCCCGCCTGCTCGCACTGGCGCGGTGATCCAAGCCTAGACCAGCCACTTCTCGAACCAGTCCGCGGCGATCTGGGCCACCTTCTCCAGCGCGCCCGGTTCTTCGAAGAGGTGGGAGGCTCCGGGGATGAGCTCCAGCGTGACCGGCGCCTTCATCCGCACACGGGCTTCTTCGTTCAGCCGGATCACGGCGTGATCCTCGCCACCGACGATCAGAAGCGTCGGGCAGCGCACGTTCGGCAGGGCGTCTCCGGCAAGGTCGGGCCGCCCGCCGCGGGAGACAACCGCTTTGACCATCGCCGGCTTTTCCGCGGCCATGATGAGCGCCGCCCCCGCGCCGGTGCTGGCTCCGAACAGCCCGAGACGCAGGGTGCGCGTGGCGAGGTGCGTTGCGAGCCATTCCGCGGCGTAGCCGAGTCTGCCCGCGAGCAACGGGATATCGAACCGGATGTGGGCGGTGCGGTCGTCCACCGCTTCTTCCTGCGGGGTGAGCAGGTCCAGGAGCAAGGTGGCAAAGCCGCGGTCGTTGAGAGCGGCTGCCACAGCGCGATTGCGCGGGCTGTGGCGACCGCTCCCGCTGCCGTGGGCGAAGAGGACCACACCCCGCGCCCCCGGCGGCACGGCGAGATCCCCGTCGAGGACGATCCCACCCGCCTCGATGCGCACCGAGTCAGGCCGGAGAGCGGTTCGGGACGTGCGTGCGACCATGTTGCTCCTCCTTGATCCATTGCGGCGATCCACCGCGGCCAGAAGCGGCTCTGGCGTCTGTATCGACGGCTTATGCGTGCTGCTCCCGTCGGCGGGCAGCGTCCAAGAGCTCCTGCACCTGGTCGTCAGTCGTCTGGGAAAAGTCCTCGTACCACAGGCCCACGCCGCGGAAGGGCACCGGAGAGGCGAGGCACACCACCTCGTCCGCGAGCGTCTCGAACTGCCGGACGACTTCCGGCGCCCCCACCGGCACGGCCACGGTGATGTGTCGCGGGTTCATCTCCCGCAGCGCCAACACCGCGACGCGCATGGTCGCGCCGGTGGCCAGCCCGTCGTCCACGAGAATCACCGGGCGGTTCTCAATATCGTGCCGCCCTACGCCATAGAGAGCCTGGCGGCGGTTCAGCTCCCGCATCTCCGCGGCGACAACCTCATCCATCTCCGCCCGCGTCAACCCTGTCTCCGCGAGCACATCGTGATTGAGCACGATGATTCCGCCGCTCGCAATGGCTCCAAAGGCCAACTCGGGCTGGCCGGGCACGCCCAGTTTGCGCACCACAAAGACTTCGAGCGGAGCTTTCAGCGCCGCGGCGACCTCGGCCGCGACCACCACACCGCCCCGCGGCAGACCGAGGACGAGCAAGTCCTGTTCATCGGCGTGCGCACGCAGCCGGTCCGCGAGCTTGCGACCGGCCTCGGCGCGGTCGGCGAAGGGCAGCATGCCCCTATTGAATCGCGCGACGACGGCCTCCCCAATAGCGCACAGCTAAACCGCGTGTGAGAATCCCTTTGCCTTACTCGACGGTGACGCTCTTGGCCAGGTTCCGCGGCTTGTCCACATCGTGCCCGCGCACCACCGCGGCGTGGTACGCCATCAGCTGGAGCGGAATCACCGTGAGCATGGGGCTCAGCGGCTCGGGGATGTCCGGCACGTAGAGCACGTCCTCGGCGTACTTGCGGATGTTCTCGTCGCCCTCGGTGGCCACGGCGATGACGTGCCCGCCGCGGGCGCGGACTTCCTGGATGTTGGACATCACCTTGTCGTACTGCCGGCCGCGATTGGCGATGAAGACGGCGGGCATGCCGTCATTGATGAGGGCGATGGGGCCGTGCTTCATCTCCGCCGCGGGCATGCCCTCGGCGTGGATGTAGCTGATCTCCTTGAGCTTGAGCGCTCCTTCGAGGGCGGTGGGATAGTTGTAGCCGCGTCCGAGGAAGAGCCAGTTCTCACGCTCGCAGTACTTCTCGGTGACGCGCCGGATCTTGTCGTCCTGCGCCAGCACCTGCTCGATCTTGTCGGGGACGCTCTCGAGGGCCTTGAGCAGCTCAGCGCACTGGTCGGGCGACATGTACCGCCTGCGGGCCAGGAAGAGCGTGATCATCGTGAGCACGGCGACCTGGCCGGTGAAGGCCTTCGTGGACGCCACGCCGATCTCCGGCCCCACGCGGAGGTACACGCCCGCGTCGGTGTCGCGCGCGATGGACGAGCCCACCACGTTGATGACACCCAGCGCCAGCGCGCCGCGGTCGCGGGCCTCGTGCAACGCCGCGAGCGTGTCCGCCGTCTCGCCCGACTGGCTCACGGCGATGACCACCGTACCGTCCTCGATGATGGGGTTGCGGTAGCGGAACTCGCTGGCGTACTCCGCCACCGCGGGAATCTTGGCGAGGTCTTCGAGCAGATACTCGCCGATCATCGCGGCGTGCAGGGCGGTGCCCTGGGCCGTCAGGACAATCCGCCGGGCCTTGGTCAGCTCCTTGGCGTAGTTGGAGAGCCCGCCGAGCACGACTTTGCCCTCGGCGCTGTCGAACCTGCCGCGGAACGTGTTGCGCAGGGCCTTGGGCTGCTCGAAGATCTCCTTCTGCATGAAGTGCTGGTAGCCGCCCAGCTCGATTTCCTGCAGCTCCAGCTCCAGCTGCTCGACCTTGGGCGTGACGGGCACGTTGTGGATGGTGGACGTGCGGAAGCCCCGAGGCGTGAGCTTGACGACCTGGTAATCCTCCAGCGCGAAGGCCCGCGAGGTGTGCGAGATGATCGCCGCGCCGTCGGAGGCGACGAGATACTCCCCGTCCCCCACGCCGACCATCAGCGGCGAGCCCTTGCGCGCGGCGACGAGCGTGTCGGGCTCCTTCTCGCACATCACCACGATGCCGTACGCGCCCGTCACCTCGCGCAGCGCGGCCTGCACCGCCGCCTCCAGATCCCCCTCGTACAGCTCGCCGATGAGCATGGCGAGCACCTCGGTGTCGGTCTGGCTGGCGAACTTGTGCCCCTTCTCCTCGAGCAGGGTCTTGAGGGCGGCGTAGTTCTCGATGATGCCGTTGTGGATGAGGCAGATCCCGGCCTTGTCGTCCACGTGCGGGTGGGCGTTGAGGTCGGTGACACCGCCGTGGGTCGCCCAGCGCGTGTGGCACATGCCCATCGTGCCGGAGAGGCCGCCGACCTCTTCCAGCTTGTCCTCCAGGTTGGCGACGCGGCCGACGGTCTTGACGACCTTGATGCGGCCGTTGTCCATCATCGCGATCCCGGCCGAGTCATAACCGCGGTATTCGAGGCGCTTCAGGCCCTCCAGCAGCAGGGACTGGCAGGGCTTGCTCCCGACGTAAGCGACGATTCCGCACATGCGCGTTGATTCCAGAAGAGAACTCGGACCGGTGGGCCGAACAGGAACCCACTGTAGGGCAGTCCGGTAACCGGGCTGGACCGGCTGGACCCCGGTTCTAGGTACGTCATCGGCAATACCTCGGGTTCGCGTCAAGCCGGAGGGGGGCTTCACCCCGCGCCGCGACGGTCTGCACCGGCTGATGGAACGGCCACCCGGCACACCTCGCCGCCGCACCGTCTCGCAAGACGCCGGGTTGCGCGCATGAGCGGACGCAACAGCTCTATTTCATAAGTTTCGCGGTCATTTTCTAATGCAATTTCACCGGCTTCATGCACGCACGCCGCTCGCGGTGAAGCGTCTATCACGAAGAGAAAAGTTTGTCTTTACTACGCCCCAACGCTGCTGAACACAACGAGTTACGACGAAGCGCCTCGCGCCCATCAGGTTAAGTTTGGCACGCCTCTCCAACGGGTTGTATCTCTTGCAGTGTCGATTTTCCCACGTCCCTCGCTCTGCGAGTCTGGGAGTGATGGAAGTTGCCCGGCGCCTGCGCCGCCCGATCGCAGTCGCCGCCAAGAGAGATCGGGCCGCAACCCCCACGCGGGGCAGGAGATCGCGACCTATGACCACACGGACGCTCACAGCCTCGGCAATCATCGTTCTGGCGGGCGCGGCTGGGGCCGCCAGCGCGCAGCTCGTGGACATCACCCAGCCCAACACCACGCTGGCGCAGGTCCTCGGCCGACAGTTCATCGTGGGCGACAAGCTCTTCACCATGCCCGCCAACGCCTTCGGGTCGGTGGACTTCGACGCCAACAGCATCTTCATCTCCCCGCTGACCACTCCCAACCCCAACGAGGGCGTGGGCTTCCGCCTCACGGGCGCGTTCAACGACGCGCCGGGCGGTCCGGGCGCGGACTTCGTGCTCTCCTACACCGTCGAAATCCTGCCGGAGTTCGTGGACCAGGGCATGCGCTTCTCCGGCGCGGCGCTGCGGTTCAACGGCTCCGCGACGGGCAACGGCTCCTTTGCCCGCGTGGATGAAACCGTACTCGACGGCAACAACAACGTGCTGGGCAATCACTCGGTCTGGGCCATCGGCGGCGGGACCAGCCGCTTCGAGGACATCTTCACCTCGGTGAGCGGCCTCACCAAGCTCAACCTCGTCAAGGACGTCCAGTTCTTCGCCAACGGCGAGACCGGCACCGCGAGCGCCTCCTTCGTGGATCAGGTCTTCAGCCAGGTTCAGGTCATCCCGCTGCCCTCCGGCGCGGCCCTCGCCATGGCCGGACTCGCGGGCGTGGCGATTCGCCGGAGGCGCTGACCCAGAAATCCCACGGCGGGCCGGGGCTCGCTCGGTTCAGCCTCCGGCCCGCCATCAGGCATTCGCCCCGAGCAAGGCACACGGACCAAGGAGTTCAGCATGCACAGGAAAGCAGCCGTGTGGGCGGCAACGGCGGCGGCGGCCATCGCGAGCGCCGCGCACGCACAGCAGATGGTGGACATCACCCAGCCCGGAACGACCCTGCAGAGCGTCCTGGGGAAGCAGTTCCGTGTCGGTGACAAGATCTTCACCATGCCGCAGAACGCGTTTCTTTCCGATCAGTTCAGCGCCAGCCAGATCTTCATCAGCGCCGTCGTCAACGACGATCCCATGAGCGGCGTCGGATTCCGCCTCACGGGGGCCTTTCACGACACGCCCGGCGACGACGTCATCAGCGGCTTCATGCTCAGCTACTCGGTCGAGGTCGCGCCGGAGTTCGCCGCGCAGGGCTACAGGATCCAGAACGGTCAGCTCCGCTTCAACGGCGCCGCCTCGGGGATGGGCTCTTTCGCGCGGGTGGATGAAACGATGCGCACCGCCGGCGACATGCTCATCGGCACTGGCTACGTCCAAGCCACCGAGACGGGTCCCAACGTCTACGGCCTCAACTTCGCGGCGTCGGAGCCCACGACCCGGATCAACGTCGTGAAGAACGTCCGCTTCTTCGCCAACGGCCAGAACGGCACGTCGTCCGCTTCGTTCGTGGATCAGGGCTTCGGGCAGATCGTCATGATCCCCCTGCCCTCCGCCGCGGGCCTGGGCATGGCGGGGCTGGGGTTGCTGGCCCTCCGCCGCAGACGAGTGTGAAACCCTTTCCTCAACGCCAGTTGTGCTCCCTCGGGCGTGCCGCGTCCCATCGGCACGCCCTTGCTTTTGAGGGCCCCGAACACACGGCTACCATTCCGGCCTCATGCTGGTCTCACAGGCGCACTCGTTCACGCAGCAGGCCAGACTGGCGATCACGCTCGCCTGGGTCGCCGGGTTCACCAATGTGATGACCTTCCTGACGTGCGCCACGGTCACGAGCCACGTGTCCGGCACAGTGTCGCAGTGGGGTGAGTGGATCGCGGAAGGACGCTGGCCGGCGTTCATCTCCTTCCTGCTGGTCACGTTCTTCGCGGGCGCGATGCTCTCCTCGCTGTGTGTGGAGACGGGCCGTCGGCGCGGGTGGGAATCCATCTACGTCCTGCCCATCACCGTCGAGGCGCTGCTGCTGGGCGCGTTCGCGTGGATGATCCGCGACCACGCCCCCGGCACGGTCGAGGCAGGCACGCGCCTGTACGCCATGACCGGCCTCGCCTCCACCGCGATGGGCCTCCAGAACGCCACCATCACGCGCATCTCCGGCGGCGTCATCCGCACCACGCACATGACCGGCGTCTTCACGGACCTGGGCTTCGAGACCGTCCAGTTCCTCTACTGGCTGCGCGACCGCAACCGCAGCAGCCCCCCCGCTCCCGCCGCCGCCCTCGTCCACAGCATCCGCACGCATCCCACGGCACGCCGCCTCGCCCACCTCTTCTCGGTGCTCGTCTCGTTCGCGCTGGGGGCCGGGCTGGGCACCTTCGCCTACAGCAATCTGCCGGAGTGGGCGATGTTCCTGCCCGTGCTCCTGCTGGGCTGGATCGTCATCCACGACGTCCGCACACCCATCTGTGAGATCGAGCCCTCGAAGCTGGTGGACAGCGCCTCCGGGTACGGCCTGCCGGAAGGGCTGGCCGTGTACCACCTCCGGCGCGACCGCGACCGCAAGGGGGCTGTGCACCGGCTGCCGGACCTGCTGCGCTGGTGGGAGCGCCTCCCGCAGGATAAGCGCGTCGTGATCCTCGACCTCACCGACGTGACGGTGATCGACGACAACGCCGCGCTGGAGCTGCGGGCGCTGATGAAGCAGGCTTCCGCCTCCGGCCGGCGCGTGCTGGTGGCGGGGGTCACGCGCGAGCAATACAAGTCGATGCGCGACGCCGGCGCGGGCGACGCCCTGGACCAGTCCACCGTCGTGGCGGACCTGGAGCTTGCCGTGGCCCGGGGCCTGTCAACGCTCGAGTCGCTGGTGCGGCCGCAGCTCTAACCTCAGTCGCGCCACCACAGCCCGCCGCCGTACTCGGCCCGGTCGCCCAGCTGCTCGGCGATGCGCAGGAGCTGGTTGTACTTGGCGTTGCGGTCGCTGCGGGCCGGGGCCCCGGTCTTGATCTGACCGCAGTTGGTCGCCACGGCGATGTCCGCGATCGTCGCGTCCTCGGTCTCGCCGCTGCGGTGGCTGAGCACCGCGGCGTAACGGCTCCGCATCGCCAGGTTCACCGCGTCGAAGGTCTCCGAGAGCGTGCCGATCTGGTTCACCTTCACCAGGATCGCGTTGGCCGCGCCTTCCTTGAGGCCGCGCTGGAGGAACTTCTTGTTGGTGACGAACAGGTCGTCGCCCACGAGCTGCACGCGCTGGCCGAGCAGTGACGTGAGCTTCTTCCACCCGTCCCAGTCGTTCTCCGCCAGGCCGTCCTCGATGGAGCGGATCGGATACTTCTTGCACCAGCCCGCCCACAGGTCGATCATCTGGTCGCTGGTGAGCACTTCCTTGCTGCTCTTGAAGAGCATGTAGCCCTTCTTCCCGGCCTTCTCCGCCTCGTTCCAGCACTCGCTGGTGGCGGGGTCGAGGGCGACGAAGATCTGCTCTCCCCACTTGTAGCCCGCCTTGGTCGTGGCCTCTTCGAGCAGCTTGAGGGCGTCCTCGTTGTCCTTGAGGTTGGGGGCGAAGCCCCCCTCGTCCCCCACCGCCGTGGAGAGCCCCTTGTCGTGGAGCACCTTCTTAAGCGTGTGGTAGATCTCCACGCCCGCGCGGAGCGCATCGCCGAAGTTGCTGAACCCCCAGGGCTGGATCATGAACTCCTGGAAGTCCACGGTGTTGTCGGCGTGCTTGCCGCCGTTGAGCACGTTGAGCATGGGGACGGGCAGCACCTTCGCCGCGCTGCCGCCCAGGTAGCGGAAAAGGGGCAGGTCGCACGCCTGCGCCGCGGCCTTGGCGACGGCCATGGAGACGCCCAGGACGGCGTTGGCGCCCAGCGCGGCCTTGTTGGGGGTGCCGTCCATCGCCAGGAGCAGGGCGTCGATGGCCTCCTGCTCGCGGGCGTCGTGCCCGAGCAGCTCGGGGGCGATCCGCTCGTTGACGTTCTCGACCGCCTTCAGGACCGACTTGCCCAGGTAGAGCTTTTTGTCGTTGTCGCGCAGCTCCACCGCCTCGTGCTCGCCGGTGGAGGCGCCGGAGGGGACCGCCGCGCGGCCCACGAAGCCCGAATCGAGTACCACGTCCACCTCGACGGTGGGGTTCCCGCGGGAATCGAGGACCTGGCGTGCCTGAATGGACTGAATCTCAAAGCTCATGGTCGCCTCCGTTCAGCGAGGTCGGGTGAAAAAGGGGATGAAGGGTACACGCGCGCCGGGCTCCCGGGTGAAGACCGGGGCGGACACCCCCCTCACCCGGGCGCGGGAAGGGGGATATGGTTTCGCTTCCTTACTCCCGCGAGCCCCCGCCGATGCCCACGTCCCCGGAAGGATTCATCAAGCGGACCATGCACCTGCAGGCCGACCTCGTCGAGCAGGGCCGGCGCGTGCAGGGCATGCTTGAGTCCGCCTTCGACGCGATCTTTGAGTGCAACGCCGAACGCGCCGCGATGGTGATCGCCCAGGACGATGTGATCGACGCGGCGGACGTGCAGATCGAGCGGGCGTGCGTGGACATGCTCACCGACGCGACCCGCCAGGGGGCCGAGCTGACGCCGCAGCAGCTCCGCGCCGTGCTGATGATCGCCAAGATCAACAACGAGCTGGAGCGCATCGCCGACGTGTGCGTGGACCTCGCCGAGATGGCGGGCCAGATCGCCCGGGCCCCGGTCCGCGTGCCGATGCCCGACACCTTCCGCGTCATGGCCAACAGCGTGATCGGCATCCTGCGGGACGTGAACGCCGCGGTATTGCGCAACGACCCTCGCCTGGCGAACATCGTGCTCCAGAGCCAGCACGCGGTCACGTCCTTCAAGGACGCGATTCTGCGCGACGCCGAGGAGCAGATCGCCAGGGGCGCGATGCCCGTCGATCACGCCTTCCGCCTGCACGAGATCGCCACCCAGTGCGAACTGATCGCGGACCACTGCACCAACGTGGCCGAGCAGGTGATCTACCTCACCACCGGCGCGATCGTGCGCCACACGCAGACGAGCTGGGTGCAGCTCCCCAACCCCGACGAACCGTAATCGACGCCGACGGGCGCGAGCTTCCGTCCCGTCCCCGCCGACGGTGCACGCGGGATTTCTCGCCGCGCTCAGCGACGCGCGCCCTGATCCCGGGCTTCGTCGGCCAGGTTCTCGCCCCCGCTCTGGAGGTCTTCTCCGAAGCCCTTGGTGGTGTTGCAGCCGGTCATGACGAGGAAAAAGCAGGCGACGCCCGCGAGCGCCGCGATTCGGAATGCGTGTTTCACGAGGTGCTCCTTGTGCCGGGTGGTGCTGTCTCAGCGGGCGCCGTGGTCCTCGGCCGAGTCGCTGATGTTCTCGCCGAGGGAGTCGAGGTCCTCGCCGAAGCCCTTGGTCGTGTTGCAGGCGACCAGGGCGAGCAGAAGGGCCGCGACGCTGCACAGGCCCACGGTGCGGATCAGGCTCTTCACTTCTTTCTCCTTGTGCTCGGGGCGTTCCGGTGCGCCGGGCCCGCGGCGGCCCGCCGACACACCTTCATACGGCAGAGCGGGCACGCTTCCCCTGAGTCCCGCGTGAAGTCGCACTCGGATCTGCGCGCGAAGGCTCCAACTGACCGGCTGACGGACGGATGAAACCCTCTCCGCTACCCTGCGTGCATGACGCAGTACTCCTGGAGGCTGCTCCGGGCCGGCGAGTTCCGGCTGGACGGCGGGTCGATGTTCGGACTCATCCCGCGGACGGTGTGGTCCCGCACCGTTCCCGCCGACGACAAGGGCCGCATCACGGTCCAGCACAACTGCCTGCTCCTCGAAGGGGGCGGCAAGCGGGTGCTCATCGAGTGCGGCACCGGCAACAAGCTCGACCCCAAGAGCCGCGAGCTCTTCGCGATGGGCGAGCGCTGGATCGGCGACTGCCTCGCCGAGTGCGGCGTCGCCCCCGAGGCCATCGACGCGGTGATCGTCACCCACCTGCACTTCGACCACGCCGGGGGCCTGACGCGCCTGGCCCGCGGCGGGGAGCTGCCCGACTGGATCGGCCCCGCCTCGGGCATGGCCGGCTCCCGCCCC
>Ga0065721_10003977_pt1 | contig 50040 bp, 42 predicted proteins | sample Mesricmetagenome_FD_59108 | JGI IMG/M metagenome (GOLD analysis project Ga0065721, IMG submission 59108) | Mesophilic microbial community from rice straw/compost enrichment Sample: eDNA_1 v2 (version 2) | ecosystem: Engineered > Solid waste > Grass > Composting > Bioreactor | place: USA: Davis...
CGCTCGACATGTCGGAGTACGGCGAGAAGCACACCGTCTCGCGGCTGTTCGGAGCCCCTCCCGGGTTCGTCGGCTTCGAGGAGGGCGGCCAGCTCACCGAGAAGGTGCGCCGCAAGCCGTTCAGCGTCGTGCTCTTCGACGAGATCGAGAAGGCGCACCCCGACATCTTCAACTCGCTCCTCCAGATCCTCGAGGAGGGTCGACTGACCGACGGTCAGGGTCGCGTCGTCGACTTCAAGAACACCGTCATCATCATGACGACCAACCTCGGCACGAAGGACATCACCGGGGGTCCCGTCGGCTTCACGATCGAGGGCAACGCCGCGCAGGACTACGCGGCGATGCGCGCGAAGGTGGTCGAGGAGCTGAAGAAGAACTTCAAGCCGGAGTTCCTCAACCGCGTCGACGAGACGATCGTGTTCCCGCAGCTGTCGCAGGACGAGCTGCTCCAGATCGTCGACCTGTTCATCAAGCGGCTCGGCGAGCGCCTCATGGACCGCGACATGACGATCGAGGTGTCCGACGAGGCGAAGAAGCGGCTCATCGAGCTCGGCTGGGACCCGTCCATGGGTGCCCGTCCGCTGCGCCGCGCGGTGCAGCACGAGGTCGAGGACCGGCTCTCGGAGAAGATCCTCCACGGGGAGCTCGACGCGGGCGACCACGTGCGGGTCGACTTCGTCGACGGCGAGTTCAGCTTCGAGACCGGACGTCAGGTCGGCCGCGACCCCAAGCCGGAGAAGGCCGCCGCCCTCGGGGCGTAAGACCGGTGGCGTAGAGGGTTCTACGGCACGAGGGACCCCTGTCCGCAGGGGTCCCTCGAGTCGTACCGGGTTCGCTCGTCGCCCCACGATGCCGCTCGCCCGCCGGTAAGGTGTCGAGGTGTTCCCGAGGCCCGACCGCATCATCGTCCCGCAGTACGAGCCCACCCCCGGCCTGAGCCTCGTCGCCGCCGCCGAGCTGCTCGGCGAGAGCCGCCGTGCCGTCGCTGCGCAGCTCGTCGACTTCGCCGTGCGCGGCATCCTCACCGTCTCGCGCGAGAAGCACCGGTTCACCCTCGTGCTCGCCGACACCGCGAACCTCGCACCGCGCGAGTCGGACGCCGGGCAGGACGAGCGCGACATCCTGCACGCCCTCTTCGGGTCGGCGAAGCCCGGCACGCGCGTCGTGCTTCGCCGCGGCGGCAACCGGGAGATCGGCGTCGCCCTCCGCGAGCAGCACCGCCGCGTCGTCGCCCGCCTCATCGTCGGCGGTCTCGTCCGCGAACGCAGCTGGCTCGAGCGCGCCGTCGTGTTCTGGCGGAAGCAGCCGACCGAGCCGACCGCCGCCGCGCATCCCGCGATCGACCACCTGTGGGGAGTGCACGACTACGTCGAGCTCGCCGAGAAGGACCGCTTCGCGATGCTGCAGTCGCCCGCGGGTGCCCTCACGACGCCGCTCGGCGACCTCGAGGTGCTGCGGCTGCACGAGCGGCTGTTGCCGTACGCGGTGCTCTTCGGAGTGGAGAAGCAGTGGATGCGGGAGCTCGACGTGCGGTACCGGAGCGTCCCGCAGGACGTGCTCGACGACGTCGGCGGGGTGGTGGAGGTCGCGGCGCACGGGGTGTCGCTCGCGATCGACATCGCCGACCTCGTCACCGCCGTCGACCTCGGGAACGCGACCGAGGGGCTCGGAGCGTTCCTCGGGGGACTCGGGGATGCCCTCGGCAGCCTCGACCTGCCGAGCATCGACCTGTAGGGGTCTCGACATGCGCGCTGCGCGCGCTACTCGACCACCGGGTCTCCACGCGCGCTGCGCGCGCTACTCGACCACCGAAACTAGAGTCGAACCGTGAGCGAGTTCACCGTGCGGCGGGCACGGACGGGCGACATCCCGGGCATCGAGTCCCTCATCGCCCCCCTCGTCGAGAGCCGCGTGCTGCTCGGCAAGGACCGGGTCGTCTTCTACGAGGCGGTGCAGGAGTTCCGCGTCGCCGAAGACCGCGCGGGACGCCTCGTCGGATGCGGCGCCCTCCACGTCATGTGGGAGGACCTCGGGGAGGTACGCACCCTCGCCGTCGCCGACGAGTGGCGCGGCCGCGGCGTCGGCCACGCGCTGCTCGAGCGCCTCGAGGCGGACGCCCGCGAGCTCGGCCTGAGCCGCCTGTTCTGCCTCACCTTCGAGACGACGTTCTTCGGACGCCACGGGTACGAAGAGATCGGGGAGGGCATCGTCTCGCCCGACGTCTACGCGGAGCTCGTGCGCTCCCCCGACGAGGGTGTCGCCGAGTTCCTCGACCTCGCGCGCGTGAAGCCGAACACGCTCGGCAACACGAGGATGCTGAAGCGGCTGTGACGCTCTCCATCGGCATCCCGGGTGCGACGCCCGCCGACGACGTGCGGCGCATCGCCCGCGCCGTCGAGGCTGGGGGGTTCCGGGCGCTGTGGGTGAACGACACCCCCGGGGCGAGTTCCCTCGACGCCCTCGCGGCGGCCGCGGAGGTCACCTCGACGCTCGGCCTCGCGTCGGGCGTCGTGCCGCTCGACCGGCTCGACGCCGCCGAGCTCGCGGCCCGGGTCGCCGACCTGCCCGCCGACCGGGTGCGGCTCGGCGTCGGCAGTGGAGGTTCGAGGAAGCCGCTGGGGCTGCTCGAGCGCGGCATCGGTGAGCTCCGCGAGCACACGCGGGTTCCCATCCTCGTCGGCGCGCTCGGCCCGAAGACGCGCGCGCTCGCTGCCCGGATCGCCGACGGCATCCTGTTCTCCTGGCTGACCCCGGCGCTCGCCGCGGAGGCGCAGGCGCAGCTGGAGTCGGATGCCGCGGGCCGTGCGGTGGAGGGCGTGCTGTACGCGCGCACCATCGCCGAGGCCGGAGCCCGCCCCGCACTGGAGAAGGAGTCGGCGCGCTACGCGGGCTACCCGCAGTACGCGGCGCACTTCGCCCGGCTCGGGATCGACCCGCTCGACACGACGATCGACCTCCGCGAACCGGGGTCGGCGGCGGCGTTCGAGCGCCGCGTCGACGAGGTGGTGCTGCGCATCATCACCGCTCACGGCGGCGCCGACGAGGTGGTGCGGGCGGTCGAATCCGCCGACCTGCCGCCCGGTGCCGGGGCCTGACGCGCACTCGGGATTAGCCTGACGGCATGTCGACGCTGCGCAACCCGGTCGGGCCGCAGCCGCCGTCGGTGTACTGGCGGCGGCGCATCATGGTGCTGCTCGGCCTCCTCGCGGTCGTCGTCGTCATCGTGCTCATCGTCGTGCGTCCGGGAGCCGGCGAGGAGCCGCGCGCGACCCCGACCCCGACGGGCACCCCGTCGACGGAGGCGACAGGCCCCGCGACCGCCGAGGGCGAATGCAACCCGGGTGTGCTCGCGATCGAGCCGGTCGTGGATGCCGACAGCTACCAGGCGGGTCAGCAGCCGCAGCTCTCGGTGCGGATCACCAACAACGGCTCGACGCCCTGCACGCTCACCGTCGGCGCCGACCAGCTCGTGTTCTCGATCGTGAGCGGGTCCGACCCGATCTGGACGAGCGCGCACTGCCTCACCACTCCGGCGTTCGAGGTGGAGCTGCAGCCCCGCGACCCGCTGAGCAACGCGCCGATCGCGTGGGACCGCACGCGATCGTCGACCGACACGTGCAGCTCGTCGCGTCCCGAGGTGGTGGCGGGCGGTGCGACGTATCGCCTGAGCGTCAAGCTCGGCGACCTCGAGTCGTCGACTGACGCCCCCTTCCTCCTCTACTGACCCCCGCGGGTTGAGTGCCCGGCGCAGCCGGGTGTATCGAAACCCGCTCGCGAGAGCCCTACGGTGGGGTTTCGATACACCGCGCTGCGCGCGGCACTCAACCCACGGGGTTCGCTCCTCAACCCACGGGGTCGACGAAGCTGGGGGAGCCGATCGGGAGGGTTTCCACGACGGGGCCGATCGCACCCGTCGCGGGGTCGAACGGGAGCCGGGTGATCGTCGACGACCCCTGGTTGGCCACGAGGATGGCGTCGCCGTCGTGCACGTGGTGCCGCGGGGTGCGGCCGCCGCTGGGCGCCTCGGCGATGGGTTCGGTGGTGCCGTCCGGCAGGATGCGGGAGCTCGCGATCACGTCGGACCCGCGCACCCCCACGGTGAGCCACGCACCGGTCGGGTCGAGTGCGACCTCCGCCGCCGTGTCGCCGTCGATCCGCCCGCCGACTCGCACGGGCGCGATGCCGCGCACCTCGAGCATCCCGGAGGAGTCGTGGCCGATCGTGACGAGTTCGTTCGAGTACTCCGTGTCGACCCACAGCAGGTCGCCGCGCACCGCGAGGTGGCGCGGGCCCGAGCCCGCCGGCAGCGTCAGCCGCTGCACCTCGTCGGGTCCGCGCCACACGCGCACGAGGTCGAGCCCGAGGTCGGTCGTGACGACGACGTCGCCGAACGCGGCGGACGCGTGCGCCCGGCTCTGGGCATCCCCGGTCGCCGCAGGCGCCGCCCGGCGGGAGGCGACGAGTCCGTCCGGGCCGAGGGCGTAGCGCACGACCCGCCCGTCGCCCCAGCACGCGACCCACGCCGTGCGACCGTCGGCGTCGACCCGCACGTGGCACGCCGCGTCGCCCGCCTCCGTCACCTGCACGACGGTGCCGCTCACGGCATCCACGACCGCGAGCTCGCCGCGGTGCTCGGCGACGGCGTAGAGGAGGGGGAGGGTGGGATGCCGGGTCACCCACGACGGCGACGCGACCTCGGCGAGCGTGCGGACGACCCCGTCGACGACACGCGCGATGCCGTGCCCCTCGCCGTCGGGCGCGGTGTAGCTGCCGACGAGCATCAGAACTCCGGGATGTCGGCCTGCGACGTCGGCGGGGCGGCGGCGAAGGCGACCCCGATCGCGGAGCGCACCGATGCTGCGTCGCCGTCGACGATCGTCGTGTAGCCGAGGCGCTTCGCCTCGCCGAGCCGCTGGCGGGCTGCGGCGACGGGCCGGATCTCACCCGCGAGCGAGATCTCGCCCACCGCGGCGAGGGTCGCCGGCAACGCGACGTCTTTCACCGCGGAGGCGATCGCGAGCGCGATGGCGAGGTCGGTCGCGGGCTCGGTGAGCCGCATCCCTCCCACCGTCGAGACGTAGACGTCGGACGTCGAGAGCTTGAGCCCGCAGCGCCGCTCGAGCACGGCGAGGATCATCGCGACCCGCGACGAGTCGACGCCGTTGACGACGCGGCGCGGCTGCGGCGCGGTCGTGCCGACGATGAGCGCCTGCACTTCGACGGGGATCGCGCGGCGTCCCTCGAGGGCGATCGTGACGCACGTGCCGCTCACCGCGGCGGACGACCGGGAGAGGAAGAGGCCGGACGGATCGGGCACCTCGGCGATGCCGTCGCCCGTCATCTCGAAGCAGCCGACCTCGTCGGTGGGGCCGAACCGGTTCTTGAGCGCGCGCACGAAGCGGAGCGCGGTCTGCCGGTCGCCCTCGAAGCTGCATACGACATCCACGAGGTGCTCGAGCAGGCGCGGCCCGGCGATCGTGCCGTCTTTCGTGACGTGGCCGACGAGGAGGACGGGGAGGTTGCGCTCCTTCGCGACNCGGATGAGCGTGCCGGCGACCTCGCGCACCTGCGCGGGCTGCCCGGGGGCGCCGTCGGACATCGCCGACGACACCGTCTGCACGGAGTCGACGATGAGCAGCGCGGGCTTCACGGCATCCACCTGCCCGAGGATCGTCGCGAGGTCGGTCTCGGAGGCGAGGTAGAGCTCGTCGGAGAGCGCACCGGTGCGCTCCGCTCGGAGGCGGACCTGGGAGGCCGACTCCTCGGCGCTCACGTAGAGCACGCGTTCGCCACGGGCCGCGACGCGGGCGGCGACCTCGAGCAGCAGTGTCGACTTGCCGACGCCGGGCTCGCCGGAGAGCAGGATGGCGGCGCCCGGCACGACGCCGCCGCCGAGGACGCGGTCGAACTCCTGGATGCCGGAGGGGCGGTGCACCGAGGCTTCGGTGCCGACCTGGGTGATCGGGCGGGCGACGCGGGTCTCGCCGACGGCGATGGGGGCGACGGTGCGGAGAGGAGCGCCCTGTTCGACGAGGGAGTCCCAGGTCTGGCACTCGCCGCAGCGGCCCACCCACTTGACGCTCGTCCAGCCGCACTCCCGGCACGCGAATCCGGGGGTCGAGGGGCGGGCCATGCCGCCAGCCTAGGCAGAACGGGCGACACGCGAAGTTAGTGCAATGAGTGCACTTCATCCCGTAGAGCTCCCTGAGCTTGCCTCACCGGAGAGTTCCTCGTATCTCCGCGCCCCACCCGAATCGAAGGAACCCTCCATGGCCCGCACGCGCACTCGCGCCCTCACCGCCGCGACCGCGCTCCTCGCGGCTCTCGCCCTCGTAATGCCGACCGCCGCCCCCGCCTTCGGTGCCGACGGCGCGCCGTACATCACGGTGACCTCGGCCTCGCAGTCGTACGCGCACGGCACCGAGAACGTCACCTTCACGGCCACCATCCACGCGGCGCCCCCCGCGTGTCTCGGGCCCGACCATGATTTCGAACTCCATTACGAGCTCTCCGGCGCCGCGCAGGACGAGGGCGTCTGGAAGGGCGGCCACACCGTCCTCGCCAACTCGCTCGTCTTCACGTACGTCGTCGGCACCGTCTCCGGCCCTGCGACCTACATGTTCTACGCGCAGACCGACGATCCCTGCCTGAATGGGGCATCGTTCGGCGAGAGCTACATCATCGACATCGAGCCGTCGACCGCGGGCACGCTCATCAGCGGCACCGTGTACGAGCAGCAGGTCGCCGGCAGCACGGACCCCGGCGACTACGCGCGGCGCCAGGGTGTCCAGATCACCCTCCGCGACCCGGTCTCGTACGAGTATGTGGCGTCGGCCAAGACCGGTCCCGACGGCACCTACGTCCTCCTCGCGCCGTTCGACGACGAGCACGACGAGAACTCGCAGTACATCCTCACCGCCGAGGTCCTCAACGAATGGGACCTCACGTTCTACTTCGTCGCCGGAGCGGACCCCGCCTCGCCCTCGACGATCGACTGGAACGAGGCGACGGTGTTCACGGCAGACCCCGGCACCTCGTACGACTTCTATGCGGGACGCCCGCCCGGCGTCGACGCGACCAACATCGAGTACCTCTGCTACTACGGCAACCAGGCGGTCAGCCAGCACATCCAGACCGACCTGGTCGAGTGGGAGTACGTCTGCGGCACCGACGGCACGATCGTGGATGCCGAACTGGTCTACACCGACGACGCCTTCGACGGCTTCGGCTACGTCGCCTTCCCCGCGACGGTCGGACGCGTGCCCGACAGGGACGACATCAACTACGACTACTTCGCGACCATCGACGACGCGGAGGACGTGGACATCACCACGACCGAGACGGGCGCGGTCGTGCGCTACCGCGACGAGGATGCGACGGTGCGGAACGACGCCGGGGACTTCGTCGAGGTCGACGTCGAGGTCGAGCTCGTCATCGACGGGCAGTGGGCCCGCTGGACCGTCGACGTGTACGACGCCGGCACGACGACCCTTGCCGACGACGTGACGTTCTACTTCGTCGGCGCGCTCGGCTCGTCGGACGACACGGTCTGGATGGGCGACGCCTTCGACGGCGTCCTGGTGAGCTGGGACGGCGGCGCGAGCGACCGCCCGGTCGTCGGGCACCGTCAGACCGGCGGCGAGCAGTGGCACGTCTCGAACGGCAGCCCCCACATGTCGCTGCGCGGACACGAGTCCCTCGCGTACGAGGTCGCGCTCATCGACGTCTGCCCCGACAACATGAGCCTCGAGGACGCCCTCGCGCCCGTGGCCGGAGCCGACTTCGGCGACGTGCTCGACCTCCTCGGCGAGGCCTGCCCGACCCTGCCCGACTGGCCTTTCACTGCACCCGAGTTCCAGGTCGGCGAGTCGTTCGACCAGATCTTCACCGCACCGACCCAGGACCCGTGGGACTGGGCCGCGGGCGGCAGCATCGACGTCTACGACCTCCCCGACGGTCTCGACTGGGAGATGGTCGACCAGTGGGAGGACGGCGTCGCGCCCGGCGTGCGCATCTTCGGCACGCCGACGACGGAAGGCGACTACCGGTTCTCGATCTTCCTGCAGGACAACAGGTCGCACTACTCCCACTTCCCCGTGGACGGCACGGTGGCCCCCGAGGGCCCGTGGGTGTACGACGGCGAGGACACCATCCACGGTGTCGTGTACGCGCAACAGAAACGCGGCGACCTCACTCCCGGCGGCTACGCCGTGCAGGAAGGGCTGAACGTCGCACTCGTCGCGGTCGACTACGGCACGTGGTGGGCCGGCGACGTCACCGACGAACACGGCCGCTTCACCCTCACAGCGCCCGTCTCCGACGAGGGGGACGAGACCATGTCCTTCGCCCTACTCGTCGAGGTCGACGGGCTCTGGTACTACTACCAGGACGGCGCTTCCTTCGGCGACCCGTCGACCCGCTACCTCGACGAGGCGACACTCCTGCGCCCGATCGAGTTCGATGGCGACGCCTCGTATGACGTCTACGCGGGTCGCGATGTGGGCGTGCCGGATACCGACGTCGACGAGCTCTGCGCCTGGAACGGCGACGACTGGCAGGACGTCAGGACGGCGACCGCGTACTGGTGGTACCTCTGCCTCGCCGACGGCTCGATCGGGGACGCCGCGACCTCTCACGCCGACGACGCCCTCGACGGATGGGGCAACGTCGTCTTCCCGGCGCGGCTCGACCGCCTCCCGACCTCCTACTCCTTCCGTCTCGACTACTTCGTGACGGCGGACGAGTACACCATCACCGACACGTCGACGGGCGCCGTGCTGACCCTCATCGACCGCGACGTCGAGGTCTGGGATGCGACCGAGAACCTCGTCGACGTCGACGTCGAGATCACCGTCGAGATCTCGGGGTCGTGGGCGCGCTGGCGGGTCAAGGTCTACTACGCGGGCAGCAGCATCTCCGCCGACGACGTGCCGTTCTACTTCGTCGGCAACCTCGGCTCCGACGAGCTGACGTTGTGGGAGAGCGCCCCCGGTCGCGCGGTGAGCTGGGACGGGGGCGACGGCGACCCGTTCGTCGGCCACCGCGTCTCGTCGTTCGACACGTGGACCTACGCGTACGGCGACGACGAGGTGCTCGTGGCGGCCAGCGGCGAGCTGACCTACGAGCTCGCGGTCGCCGGCTGGTGCGACGGCGGTGTCGGCGACCCGATGGCGGACCTGCTCGCCACGCTCGACACGGCGGCGTTCGGGTCGGCCGTCGCGGCGCTGGGCGGCGTGTGCGAGCCGCAGCCGACGTGGGACTTCCCGGCGCTCGACCTCACGGTCGGCGTGCCGTTCGACCAGACGTTCACCGCCCCGACCGACGGGCTGTGGAACTGGTCGTCCGGCGGCGTCGTGCAGTCGTTCGACCTCCCCGACGGCCTCTCGGTCGAGCTCCTCGACATGTACGTGCCGGGCACCCCGCCGGCGCTCCGCATCCACGGAACGCCGACGACCGCGGGGCCGTACCGGTTCAGCGTGCAGCTCGACGACCACTTCGGCCACTCGGTGGAGTTCTACGTGCCGGGCCGCGTCGCCCCCGTGCCTGACCCGGACGACGAGTTCCCGACCGACCCGGCGGAGATCGACATCGACTTCGGCATCGGGGTCGGCGACCCCGTCGCGGGCGGTGAGGTGACGGTCACCGCGCACCGGCTCCTCGCGGGCGCCGACTTCGACCTCACCGTGCGGTCGACCCCGCAGGTGCTCGCGCAGGGCATCGTTCCGGGGAACGGCACCGTCATCCGCACCGCGACGCTGCCGACGCTCGCCGCCGGGTGGCACTCGCTGACGTTCACGAGCACGTGGGGCGACGGCGTGGGCGCGATCTGGCGAGTGTGGTTCCTCGTGAGCTCCACCGGGACGCTGCTCGAGATCTCGTCGACCGCGCCGACCACCGGCACCGCCGCGCCGGGCCTCGCCAACACGGGAGGGGACGTCACCGGCAGCCTGCTGCTCGGCTCGGTCACCCTGCTGGCCGGTCTCGGCCTGGTGGCGCTGCGCCGTCGCCGGAGCGCGACCGTCTGATCCGATTCGCGGCCCACGGCAACCCGCACCGTGGGCCGCGTTGGGGGTCGGTCAGGGCCGGTCGACCCCGGCATCCGGCGGGGTCTGGCGAGGTCCCGGATGCGGACCGCGTCGATCGTCGGGACGCTCGGGTCCCTGACCCTGCGGAGCGGGGCCCTGATGGATGCCGACCGGCCACGCGGGACCGGTCGCGCGCGCGAGGCCGTAGCCGCCGACCCCGCCGACCACGAGGGCGGCGACGACGGCGAGACCTGCGACGAGGGGCAGCACCCAGCGGCGTCGCGGGGTGTCGGGTGTCGTGTCTTCCATGCCCGTCAGGTTCGTGGGGGTCGCTATGACCCGGCTATGGATCCGCCGAGACCTGTTCGATCAGCGGAGGGAGGCGGCGGCGACCGCTGCGGCGACCGCCGTCAGGCCCTCGTCGAGCTGATGCAGGGGAACCGCGCCGAACCCCATGACGAGGTGCGTCGGTCGCTCAGCGAGTGCGTCGTCCGGCCGGTCGCCTCCCAGGAACTCGTCGAGGAGCGACAGCCGCACGCGCCGCTGCGCGAGCTCCCGGCGGAAGCGGTCGGCGTCGATGACGACGTCGACCAGGAGGTTGGCGTGCAGCCCGGCAGGGATGCCGTCGACCGTCGCCGAGGGGAGGTGCCGGGAGACCGCCTCGAGGAAGGCGCCGCGGCGCGTGCGGTACTCGCGCCGCATCATGCGGAGGTGCCGCTCGAAGTCGCTCGACTCCATGAACTCCGCGAGCGCGAGCTGCTCGAGGGTGGAGACGCCGCCGTCCACGCCCCGGCGCTCGTCCGCCAGCGCCTCCTGCCACGCCTCGGGCACCACCATCCAGCCGAGCCGCATCCCCGGGGCGAGCGTCTTGCTCAGGGTGCCGGCGTAGATCACGTGGGCGGGGTCGAGCCCCTGGAGCGTGCCGACGGGACGGCGGTCGTAGCGGAACTCGGCGTCGTAGTCGTCTTCGATGATGACCGCGTCGTGGGTGCGCGCCCACTCCATGAGCTCCGTGCGGCGCTCGGGCGACATGAGCGCCCCGGAGGGGAACTGGTGGGCGGGGGTGACGTGGATCGCGCGCACTCCGGGAGGGATGAGGTCGACGCGCACGCCGTGGCGGTCGACGGTCACCGGGTGCACGGTGAGGCCTGAGTGGTCGAAGGGGTTCCGCAACGGGACCCAGCCCGGGCTCTCGACGGCGATGTCGGTGATGCCGGCGCGGTGCAGGGCGCGGCCGATGATGCCGAGCGCGTGGTTCGTGCCCGCGGTGAGCATGACCCCTTGCTCCGTCGTCACGACGGCGCGGGCGCGGCCGAGGTAGGACGCGAGCGTCGCGCGCAGGCGGGTGACGCCCGCCGGGTCGTGGTAGTTGAGGGTGTCCGGGAGCACGTTCGCGAGCGCCTTCCGGTACGACCGGACCCATGCCTCGCGCGGGAAGCGGGTGAGGTCGGGGATGCCGGGGTGGAAGTCGAATCGCACGGGCGGGGTGGTCTCGCGGGCGGGTGTGCGCGGTGCGGCGTGCGTCAACTGCGGGGCGATGCGGGTGGCGGAGCCGCGCGAGGCGACGAGGTACCCCTCGGCCGCGAGCTGCTCGTAGGCCTGCACGACGACCCAGCGCGAACATCCCAGGTGGCGGGCGAGCTCGCGGCTCGACGGCAGTTCCGCTCCCACGTGGAGGCGGCCCTGGCGGATGCCCTCCTTGATCTGGTGCTCGAGCTGCTGCGTAAGGGTGCCGCGCTCCACCGTCACCGACAGGTGCAGGTTCCTCAGCAATGTGGACTGGTCTTGCGCCATGGAAGTGGACTGTACAGACAGACCAGTGCGCCAGCAATCTGGTGTCAGTCAACCCGAGAGGACAAGGATGTCGAAGTCGGCTGGAGCCGTGCCCACGGCGCCCGTCGCCGTGGTCGGCCGCGGGCCGGTCGGGATGGTCGTCGCGCTGCGCCTCGCCCAGTTCGGGGTGCCGAGCATCGTCATCGACCAGCTGGGCGTCGAGGCCGGAGCGGGCTCGAAGGCCGTCGTGATGGAGCGGCACGCCGTCGAGGTGCTCCGGGCCGCGGGTGTCGGCGACGCCATGCTCGACGAGGGGATCGCCTGGACCACGAGCCGCACGTTCCTGCGCAACCGCGAGCTCGTGCGCCTCGACATGCCCCGTCGTGCCGGTGAGCTGCCCCGCGTCCTCAACATCGCGCAAGTCNGCACCGAGCAGCTCCTCATCCAGCGCGTGCAGGAGACCCCCGAGATCACGTTGCTCCTCGAGCACCGGCTCACGGGACTCGAGGTCGACGGCGAGGTGTGCCGTCTCCAGCTCGAGGGCCCCTCGGGGCCCGTGACGGTCGAGGCCGCGTACGTCGTCGGCGCGGACGGCGCCCGCTCGACGGTGCGCAAGCTCCTCGGGATCGAGTTCCGCGGCTACGCGCACGACCACCTCTACCGGATCAACGACGTCCGCGCGCGACTGACCTTCCCGCTCGAGCGCCGCTTCTTCTTCGACCCCGTGTTCAACCCGGGGCGCACCGTGCTCATCCACCCGCAGGGCCCCGACGAGTGGCACATCGACTTCCAGCTCGGACCGGATGCGGATGAGACGCCGGAGACGCCCGAGCAGACCCGCGCCCGGCTCTCGAAGGTGCTCGGCACCGAGGACTTCGAGGTCACCTGGACGACGACGTACCGCTTCAAGCAGCTCGTCGCCGACCGCTTCCGGCAGGGCCGCGTCTTCCTCGCCGGCGACGCGGCCCACCTGACGAGCCCGTACGGGGCGCGCGGCCTCAACTCGGGCCTCGGCGACGCGGACGGTCTCGCCTGGCGGCTGGCCGCCGCGGTCCACGGCGCCGGTGACGACGCGCTCCTCGACGGGTACGAGGCCGAGCGCCGGCCCGCGGCGGTGGAGAACCTGCGGGTCACGGGCAAGACCGCCCGGTTCATGAGCCCCCGCACGGCGCTCGAGCGCTTCCGCCGCGGCGCGGTGCTGCAGCTCGCCGCGCGCGTGCCGGCGGCGCGTCGCTGGGTCAACTCGGGGCACTTCTACGCGCCCGCTGTCTACCCCGGCCTCGGCACGGATGCGCGCGAGGTCCGCGCGATCGTGCCGGACGTCGAGCTCGCCGGCGCGGGCGCTCCCCGCCGTCTCGCGGATCTGCTGAGTGCGGGCACCACGGCGCTGTTCACGGCGCCGCGCCGTCGGCTCGCCGAGGCGGTCGAGCGCGCCGGAGGGCTGCACGACGCCACGGGACTCGCCTGCGTCGTCGTCGACCTCGGATCGGACCGCGCGCCGAGCGCCGCCGCCGAGGGCGTCGTCGTGGTGCGTAAGGTCGAAGGAGCTGAGTGGTGGGGGGACCGCGACGAGGACGTCGCGGTGACTCTCGTGCGTCCCGATCGTTACCCGGCGGGACGCCTCACCTCGCGCGACCCCGACTGGGACGACCTCCCCGGCTGGTACGCGCGCCTCGGCATCCATCGAATAGAACCTGTCCGCACGCCGCGGACGAAGGAGAACGCACCATGACACGCCCCTCACCCGACGGGCCCCTCGCCCTGCTCCCGAGCACCCATTCGCCGGAGATCGCCGCGCGCTTCGCCTACTCCTACGGCGTCGCCCACGGCGACGTCGTCTGGATCTCCGGCCAGGTCGCGCTCCGCGACGGCCAGGTGCAGGGCGTCGGCGACGTCGCCGCGCAGACGCAGCTCGTCTTCGACAACCTCGAGGCGATCGTCCGCGAGGCCGGCGGCGACCTCGCCGACCTCGTGGAGACCACGACCTACGTGACCGACCGGGTCCACCTCGCCGCGGTCAACGAGGTCCGTGCTTCGCGGCTCACCGGGCCGGTCCCGCCGACCAGCACGCTCCTCGTGGTCGCGGGTCTCGCCCGTCCCGAGTTCCTCGTCGAGATCAGCGCGACCGCGGTCATCCGCGGCGAGAAGGAGAAGGCATGACCGCCGTGATCCAGGAGGCGCCGCCGGTCGAGCTGACCGATGTCGCCAAGACCTACAGCAACGGCACCGTCGCCGTGGGCGACTTCAACCTCACGGTCTCGCGCGGCGAGTTCGTGACCATCGTGGGGCCGTCCGGTTGCGGCAAGTCGACCGTGCTGCGCATGGTCGCCGGCCTCGGCAAGCCCACGGGCGGGCAGGTGCTCGTCAACGGCCTCGACCCCGTCGAGGCGCGTCGCCAGCCGAAGAGCCTCTCGTATGTCTTCCAGGACCCCACCCTCATGCCCTGGCGTCGCGTGCTGTCGAACGTCATGCTGCCGTTCGAGTTCACCAAGACCCCGAAGGCCGAGGCCGAGGAGCGCGCCCGCGCGGCGCTCGAGCTCGTCGGACTCAAGGGCCAGGAGCGCGCCTTCCCGCGCAGCCTCTCGGGCGGCATGCGGATGCGCGTCTCGATCGCGCGTGCCCTCGCGCCCGAGCCGAGCCTGCTGCTCATGGACGAGCCGTTCGGCGCGCTCGACGAGATCACGCGTCAGCGGCTCAACACCGACCTGCAGAAGATCTACGCCGACGCGGACAGGAACCTGACGGTGTGCTTCGTCACCCACAACCTGTTCGAGGCCGTCTACCTCTCCACGCGCGTCATCGTCATGGGTGCCAACCCCGGCCGAGTGATCGACGTCGTGGACATCGACAAGTCCTACCCCCGCACCGAGGAGTTCCGGAACTCGATGGAGTTCGTCAGCCTGTGCGACCGCATCGCGAAGGGAATCGCATCCGATGAGCGCCGATAACCGCGGCAACAAGTTCACCGCGTGGCTGCAGCGGGCGGTCTGGCCGCTCGGCGCCGGCGCGTCGTCATGATCGGCATCTGGTATCTCGCGATCTGGCTGTTCAACATCCCGCGCTACCTGCTCCCGATGCCGCACGCGATCATCCAGGAAGGCATCGCGAAGTGGGACTACCTGTCCCACGGCACCCTGCTGACGTTCTCGTCGGCGCTCGCCGGGTTCGCGCTCGCCGGCGTGATCGGCATCGTGGCGGCGACGATCATGTCGCAGTCGCGCCTGCTGGAGAAGAGCCTCTACCCGTACGCGATCGTGCTGCAGACGATCCCGGTCGTCGCGATCGCGCCGATGGTCGTCGTGTGGATGGGGACGGGTCGCCAGACGATCGCGGTGATCGCGTTCATCGTCGCGTTCTTCCCGATCATCTCGAACACGACGCTCGGCCTCACGTCGACCGATCACAACCTCATCAACCTGCTCGAGCTCTACAGCGCCTCGCGCCTGCAGCTGCTGCTCAAGCTGAAGATCCCGTACGCCATCCCGTACATCATCGGCGGCCTCCGCATCTCCGCGGGCCTCGCGGTGATCGGCGCCATCGTCGGCGAGTTCGTCGCCGGCATGGGCGGTCGGGCGGGAGGCCTCGGCTACCAGATCGCGGAGTCCGCGACGATGGTGCAGACCACCTACCTCTTCGCGGCCGCGTTCGCCGCGTGCGGCATGGGTCTGCTCGTCTTCTTCACGGTCAACGCCGCGAGCCACTTCCTCTTGCGCAACTGGCACGAGTCCAGCGTGCGGCGCGAGAACTGACGTCCCTGTCGCACTACCCCTACCCACGCAACACCCTGACACCAATGGAGGAACAATGAAGTTCACACGCGCCCGCGCTGTCGCCGTGCTGGCGTCGGCAGCCCTGCTGCTGGCCGGCTGCGCAGCGGCCGAGCCGGAGCCGTCGGACGAGCCGGCGGCCGGTCCCGCCGACAAGATCTCGGTCGTCCTCAGCTGGAGCCCGCAGCCCGCCCAGGGCGGTCTGTTCGCGGCCGAGGTCGCCGGCATCTTCGACAAGTACAACCTCGACGTCACGCTCGTCCCCTCGGGGCCCCGCGTGCCCCGCAAGCCGCTCCTGGCGTCGGGCGAGGTGCAGTTCGGGATGCTGTCGGCCGACGAGATCCTCGTCTCGCGCGAGGAGGGCCTGAACCTCGTCGCGCTGCACAGCACCGTGCAGCAGAACCCGCTCGGGTTCATCTCGCACGCGTCGAACCCGCTCAAGGACTTCGAGGACATGGAGGGCCGCACGGTCTTCGTGGCCCCGGGCCAGGCGTGGTGGCAGTACGTCGTGCAGACGTACGACCTCACCGTCAACGAGCAGGCCTACCAGGGTCTCGCGACCTTCCTCACGGACGAGAACAGCGTCACGCAGGGCTTCGTCACCTCGGAACCGTTCGTACGCGGCGGCGGAGGGCGTGGAGGCCGAGTTCCTCTCGCTCGACGAGTCGGGCTGGTCGACGTACATGAACACGATCGCCACGACCGACGAGTTCCTCGCCTCGAACCCCGACGTCGTCGAGCGCTTCGTGAAGGCGTCGCTCGAGGGCTGGGCGTACTACATCGAGAACGCCGACGAGGTGAACGCGGAGATCCTGAAGCTCAACGAGAACGCGACGGCGGAGGCGCAGGATTACGACACCGAGCGTCTGCTCCCGATGCTCCAGTCCGGTGACGCGGCGTCGAAGGGCTTCGGCTACTTCGACCCGAAGCGCTGGGAGAAGCTCGGCGAGCAGCTCAAGAAGCTCGGCCTCATCCCGGCCGACGCCGATGTGACGAAGGGCTACAACACCGATTACTGGAAGGCGGCCGTTGGCTCCTGAGAGCCCGAGCAGCCTCGACGTCGAGGTGGCGGTGAACGGTGCGACCATCGTCGCCGCCGCCTCGACGGACCCGATCCCGGACGCCACCGTCCTGGTGGCGTCCGGGCGGGTCGCCTACGTGGGCCCCACAGCCCAGTGCCCGCCGTACCGCGCCGCAGAGCTGCTCGACGCCCGCGGTCGCACCGTGTTCCCCGGCCTGGTGAACACCCACACGCATGTCGCGCAGACGCTCACGCGCTGCGCTCCGTCTCGACGCCGATTGGGGGACTGGTTGATGAGCGTCGCTCTGCCCACCGCGTCGGCCTTGACGCCCGAGCGGTACGAGACCGCCATGCTGCTCGCGAGCGCCGAGGCGCTCCGCGGCGGCACCACCCGGCTCGTCGAGTACGCGCTCGACCACGACGGGGTCGACCTCTACCGGGCTGCGCTGCGCGCGGCCGACCGGGTCGGCATCCGCGTCCTCCTCGCCCGCGGCGTCAGCGGCCGCGGCCGGCCCGGGGTCACACCCCGGCCGCTCGCCGAGAAGCTCGCCGAGACCGTCGAGCTGCGCGCCGCCACCGACCAGCAGGTCGGCGTGGCTCTGCCGCCGGTCGCGGGCATGACCGACGCCGACCTCGACCTGCTCGCGGAGTGGTCCGCGGAGCACGACGTGCTGCTCACGGCGCACGTCGCCGAGGACCCGTCCGACGACGCCGAATGCCTCGAGGCGCACGGCTGCACCGTGACCGAGCGGCTCGACCGGGCGGGCGCGCTCACGTCGCGCATGCTCGTCGCGCACGGCGTGCACCTCTCGGACTCCGACCTCGACCGCATCGCCGAGAGCGGCGCCACGGTCGCCCACAACCCGGTGAGCAACCTCTACCTGCGCGCCGGCCAGGCGCCGGTGCGGCGGATGCGCGAGCGCGGCATCCCGGTCGCTCTCGGCACCGACGGCGCCGCGAGCAACGGCACCCAGAACCTCCTCGAGACGATGAAGTTCTTCGCCGTCGGTCCGGAGTCGTCGGAGGACACCGCAGCCGGCACCCGCGAGGCGCTCGAGCTGGCGAGCGACACGGGCGCCCGCTACCTCGAGCCCGCGCGCGCGGGCGGCATCGCCGCGGGGGACCCCGCCGACCTCTTCGTCTACTACCCCCGCGCCGCCTGGAGCACGAGCCCCTGGGGCGACCCCGTGCAGTCGCTCGTGCAGTCCGGCGCGACCGAGGGCGTCGAGACCGCGGTGAGCGCCGGACGCGTCGTCGTGCGCGACGGGGCCGTCACCGGTGTCGACGACGCCGAGCTGCGGGACGCCGTGGAGCGTCTCGCCCGAGAACTGGAGCTGTCATGATCCCCGACCTTCACCGCGACCTCGCCGCGATCGTCGGAGACGCCCACGTCGTCTCCGACCCCGCGCAGCTCGCGCGGCTCTCGCGCGACTACTCGTGGTTCTCGCCGCTGCTCGACGAGCCGATGCGCCGGCACTCCGCCGAGCTCGCGGTCGCTCCCGGCCGCACCGAGGAGCTCGTGCGCGTGCTCGAGCTCGTCGCCGAGAAGGGCGTGCCGGTCACGGTCCGCGGCGGCGGCACCGGCAACTACGGTCAGGCGGTGCCTCTCGAGGGCGGCCTGCTGCTGCTCACCCACCGCCTCGACCGGGTGCTCGAGATCACGCCCGAGAACGTCCGGCTCGAGCCGGGGGCGCGCCTCGGCGACGTCACCCGCGCGCTCGCGAAGGAGAACGTCGACCTGCGCCTCCTGCCGAGCACGTACCTCACGTCGGCCGTCGGCGGGTTCGTCGCGGGAGGCACGGGCGGCATCGGGCTCGATCACGTGGGGCACCCTGCGCGAGGGCAACATCACGTCGCTCACGGTGCAGTCGGTGACGTCGCCGAGCGTCGCGGAGCGCGTCGTCGGCGACGACCTCAACGCGTACGTCCACACCTACGGCACCGCCGGCGTCATCTCCGAAGTCGTGCTGCCCGTGCAGCCCCTGCTGCCCTGGTCGGAGGCGGTGTACAGCTTCCCGACCCTCGCCGCGGCCCTCGAGTTCGGGCTCAGCACGCTCGACCTCGACCTCCCGAAGCGCCTCATGTCGCTGCAGGAGTGGCCCATCCCGAGCTACTTCGATCTGCTCGTGAAGCTCGGCGCGATCCACCACGGCCGCGTCTCGGTGCTCGTCGAGGCCGTCGAGGCGAGCGGACCGGCGTTCCTCGCGGCCGCGCGCACCGCGGGCGGCATGCTCACCTGGGCCGCGCCGCCGGAGGCCTACCACCGCAGCCCCGTGGGCGTGTCCAACTTCGCGTTCAACCACACGACCCTGGTCGGGAAGCTCGCGGACCCGTCGCTCACCTACCTCCAGGTGGGCTTCCCGCCGGAGAAGCTCGTCGAGGCGGTCGCCTACATCCGCGAGCAGTACCCGCACGACATCGCGTTCCACGTCGAGATCATGCGGATGCGCGGCGCCCTGTTCGCCGCGACGCTGCCGCTGTTCTCGTTCCGGGGCGAGGACGAACTCCACCGGCTCATGGCGATCTTCGCCGAGGCCGGCGGTCACGTCATCAACCCGCACACCCATCTGCTCGACACCGCGAAGGCGCACGCCGAACTCGTCCCGACGAAGCGGCGCAACGACCCGGCCGACCTGCTCAACCCGGGCAAGCTCACGACCGCCGTCGCCCACTGACCACCTGACAGGAGACCACCATGCAGCAGCTCATCGAGAAGTTCGACCCGTCGCGGTACCTCCCGTACCTGTCGACGACGCGAATCGCCGCGGAGGCGCCGGAGTCCGTCGCCATCCTCCCGGTCGGCTCGATCGAACAGCACGGCCCGCACCTGCCGGTCGGCACCGACCTGCTCTTCGGTCAGGTGTTCCTCTGGGAGGCGCTCGCGCTCGTGCCCGCGGAGTACAAGATGCTCGCGCTGCCGTCGGTCGCGTACGGCCGCAGCAACGAGCACGACAGCTACCCGGGCACGCTGAGCTCCACGGGCATGCACCTCTACGAGACGCTCATGGACATCGGCGACTCGGTGCAGCGGAGCGGGTTCCGGAAGCTGCTCCTCTGGAACTCGCACGGCGGCAACCGTCCCGTCGTGGAGATGTGCGGTCGCGACATCCGTGCGCGGACGGGCCTCAAGACGTTCATCGTCAACGCGGGTCTCGCCGGCGGCGCCTACCCGTTGTCGCCTGCCGAGGAGGACGCCGGCCTCCACGCCGGCGACGTCGAGACGTCGATCATGCTCGCGGCCTTCCCCGACCTCGTCGACCTCTCGGTCGCGCCGAGCGAGCAGCCGCGCTTCACGTTCCCCCCGAAGGGCGAGATCGGCTTCCAGCTCGAGTCCTCGCGCGGCCCCGCCGTCATGTCGTGGATCACCGAGGACCTCACCGCCTCCGGCATCCTCGGCGACCCGAAGACGGCGACGGCGGAGAACGGTCGCAAGGCGATCGACAAGGCGGCGGCGGTGCTCGCGCGGCTGTTCATGCAGGCGGCTGAGCTCGAATGACCCGCGCCGTTCCCGCGATCGACGGGATGGCGTTCGCCTTCGGCGGCTGGAGCGACGACCTCGCGGCCAGCCGGCTCTCGGCGATCATCGTCACCGTCGACGACTTCCGCTCCGGCTACGACGTCACGAGGGAGCGGATGGATGCCGCGCTCGCGACGATCGACGCCGACCCGCGGATGGCGCTCGTGCGAGAGACGGCCGACATCGAACGCGCGCGGCAGGACGGGCGCGTGGGCATCATCCTGGGCTTCCAGAACAGCAACCCGTTCGAGGGCGACGTCGAGCGCCTGCGCGAGTTCGCCGCTCTCGGACTGCGCTGCGCACAGCTGACCTACAACGAGACGAACCTCGTCGGCTCGGGCTGCCTCGCACCCGAGGACGAGGGGCTCACCGCCTTCGGGCGCGAGCTCGTCGTGGCGATGAACGAGCTCGGCGTGCTCGTCGACCTCTCGCACTGCGGCGATCGCACCTCGCTCGACGCGGTGGAGACGACGACGCGACCCGTGGCGATCACGCACGCGAGCCTGCGCGCGGTGACGCCGAACCCGCGCAACAAGACGGACGAGGTCGTGCGGGCGGTCGCCGGCACGGGGGGCCTCATCGGTCTGAGCGCCTACGGTCCGTTCTGCTGGGATGCCGCGAGCCGTCGGCGCCCGACCCTGCGGAACCTGCTCGCGCACGTCCGCCACGCCGTCGACCTCGTCGGCGACACCGCCGTCGGATTCGGCGGGGACTGGCCCGTGGGCGTCGCGCCGGAGACGTACGCGCAGGCGTCCGCGACGCTCGCCGCGAACGCGGGACCCGTGATCGGCGATTACAACGACGCCGTCGGGTCGTCGCCGAGCCTGCGCTACCCGAGCGACATGCCGACGCTGGGCGACGCCTGGCGCGTCGGCGAGGCCCTCGCCGCCGAGGGCTACGGCCCCGAGACCGTCGACCGGCTCATGGGCGGCAATTTCCTGCGAGTGCTCGACGCGGCGTGGGCCGCGTGACCCGCACTCCCTCACTCCCAACGGAAGGAACAGATCCAGTGTCCCCTCAGCGATTCCTGATCATCGGGGGCGGCGTCGTCGGTGCTTCTGCCGCGTACCGCCTGTCCTCGACGGGTCACGAGGTGACGGTCGTCGACGCCCGTCGCGCCGATGCGGCGAGCCCCGCCGCGGCCGGCGTCATCTCGCCCGGATCCGTCTTCGCGTACGGCGGCACTGCTCCGGCCGGCTTCGCCCCGCTCGCCGTCGCCGCCTCCCGGCACTACGCGGGACTCGTCGCGAGCCTCCGCACCGACGGCTACGACGACTGCGGCTACTCGCAGCCGGGGGCCCTCGTGGTCGCGACGAACGACGACGAGGTCGCGCGACTCGACGGCGTGCTGACGTGCGTCGAGGAGCGCCGCGCCCTCGGCGCCGCCAACATCGGCGAGCCCGCGCGCCTCGACGCCGACGCGGCCCGCGCGCTGCACCCGCTCCTCGGCGAGGAGACCCGCGAGGTCATCCACCTCCCCGAGGTCGCACGGGTCGACGGCCGGAAGCTCGTCGCCGCCCTCCTCGGCGCGGCGGAGAAGCACGGGGCCGAGGTCGTCGACGACGAGGTGCGCCTCGTCGCGCGTGACGGCGGGGTCGTCGTCGAGTCGACGTCGGGTCGCGCCTACGAGGCCGACCGCTACATCGTCGCGGCGGGCAGTTGGACGCCGCAGGTCGTCGCCGGGCTCGGGATCGACCTGCCGGTCGGCGCCGAGAGCGGCGAGATGGTCTACGTGCGCCTCCCCGAGGCGCCGACGGGCGTGCCACTCGTCATGGGCTTCGTGCACACCCGCTACACGCTCCCCGTCGGCCCGCAGGAGTTCGGCCTCGGCGCGACGCAGCGTCCCCCGGCCGAGCCGATCGGCGTGAAGGCCGCCGGCATCGCCGCGATCCTCGCCGAGACGACGCGCGTGAGCCCCGCGTTCGGCGGCGCGTTCATCGAGCGCCTCACCGTCGGCAACCGCCCGACGACGCCCGACCACCTTCCGATCCTCGGCGAGCTGGGCGACACGGGCACCGTCTTCGTGGCCTCCGGCCACGGGTCGTACGGGCTCATGCAGGGCCCGTACTCCGGCGCCCTCATCGCCGACCTCGCCGCGGGCGGCGAGATCGACCTCGACCTCGCGCCCTACGCGCCGGGACGGTTCGCGGAGTCGGGTCGATGACGCTTCCCGGTGGCTACTCCGTGGAGCGCGAGGTCGCCCTCCCGCTCGGGGACGGCGTCGTGCTCCGTGCCGACGTCTACCGTCCCGACGGCGACGGACCGCATCCCGTCATGCTGATGCGCACCCCGTACGGGAAGGCGTCGGCGCAGCAGGACGTGTACGCGCACCCGGGCTACTTCGCGCGGCGCGGCGCGATCGTCGTCGTGCAGGACATGCGCGGCTGCGGCACCTCCGACGGCGTGTTCGAGCCGTTCCGCGACGAGGCGCGCGACGGCGCGGCGACGGTGGCGTGGTGCGCGACCCTGCCGGGCAGCAGCGGCGCCGTGTTCATGTACGGCTACAGCTACGCGGGGTGCGCGGCCCTCCTCGCCGCCTCCGAGCGGCCGAGCGGGCTCGCCGGGATCCTGCCCGCGATGGCGTCCGCCCGCGCGGGCGAAGGATGGACCCTGCGCGACGGCATCGTGCGCGCGGGCTTCACCCACGGGTGGGCGACGCAGCTCGCCGCACTCGCGGCGAGCCGGGCCGGGGATGCCGGGGCGGCATCCCGCATCACGCAGATGCGGGCACGCGGCCCCCGGCCCGGCATGTTCGCCGAGGCGTCGGAGTCCGACCTCGCGACGTTCGCCCCGTACTTCCGGGACTGGCTCCTGCACCAGGACGACGCCGACTACTGGGAGCGCCTCACGCCGGCCGCCGCCCTGTCGGACATCGACGTGCCCGTGCTGCTCGTCGCGGGCTGGCACGACGAGTTCCTGCGCGGCACCCTGCTCACGTATCGGGAGCTCGCCGCGCGCGAGGCGGCTCCGCCGGTGAGCCTCCACGTCGGCCCGTGGTGCCACTCCCCGTGGTCCCGCTACACCGGCGCGCTCGACTTCGGCCCGGCGGGGGAGCCCGCCGTCGACGAGCTCATGGTCGACTGGATCGACACCGTGCTCGACGGTTCCGTGACCCCGACGGTGCGCTACTTCGCGATGGGTGCCGACGAGTGGCGTGACGCCGCGACCTGGCCACCCGCGCCGCAGGGCCTCGCGCTCGCGCTCGCGAGCCGCGGCCGCGCGAAGGGCGCCTCGGGCGACGGACGACTCGGGACGGCACCCGGGGGCGAGCCGGATCACCTGTGGGTCGACCCGGAGGCGCCGGTGCGGATGCCGCGCGGCGGCGACGACCCCGCCTCCCTCACGCGCTGGGGGCCGATCGACCACGCGCGCGTCACGAACCGCCGGGACGTGCTCTGCTACACCGGCGACGCCCTGGCGGCGCCGCTGGAGCTGGCGGGCGAGGTGCGCCTGCGGGCGTTCCTCACGCCGGACTGCGAGGCAGGGGAGCTGCACGCGACGGTGCTCGACGTGCACCCCGACGGCCGCTCCTACCCCGTGAGCCGGGGCGTCGCGCGGTTTCACCCGCGAGGGCGACTCGGCGGAGCCGCTCGAGGTCGTCGTCGAGCTCGACGACACCTGCGCCGTCCTCGCCGCCGGGCACCGCATCCGACTCGTGCTCTCGGGCACCTCGCTCCCGGCCCACCTGCCGGCGCCGCGCCGCGCCGTCGGACCCGCCGCGTCGACGGCCGACGACTTCGGCCCCGTCACCCACCTCATCCACCATGACGCGATCCACCCCTCGACGCTCGAACTCCAGGTCGTCGGGGCGGTCGGCTCGCACGCCGGAGGAACCGCATGAACTCGCTCGTCAGCACCATGATCGTCAGCAACCTGAGGAAGCTGACGGACTCGATCGTCGAGGTCGAGCTCAGGTCGACCGGCACGGACGCCCTGCCGTCGTGGGGCCCCGGAGCCCACATCGGGCTGCGGCTGCCGAACGGCCTCGTGCGGGAGTACTCGCTCGTCTCCGACCCGCTCGACTGCGAGCGCTGGGTCGTCGCCGTGCATCGTGAACCCGACTCGCGCGGCGGCTCCGCGTACGTGCACGAGCAGCTCGCCGTGGGCGACCGCCTCGAGGTCGAGGGCCCGCGCAACCACTTCGTGCTGGAGCCCGCCGACCGCTACCTGCTCATCGCGGGCGGCATCGGCGTGACCCCGATCTCCGCGATGATGCGTCACCTCGACCGGATCGGGGCCGAATGGTCGGCGCTCTACGCGGGCCGGGATGTCGCGAGCATGGCGTACGTCGCAGAGCTCACCGCGCTCGCCGGCGACCGGCTGCGCCTCCACTCGGACGCCGTCGACGGCCGGCCGCCGCTCGCGGAGCTCCTGGGCGATCTCCCCGACGGCACGCTCGTGTACTGCTGCGGGCCCGAGGGACTCGTCGGCGCCGTGGGCAACGTCCTCGACGACCCCGACGTACTCAGGGTCGAGCGGTTCCACGCGCCCGAGCAGACGACGTCCGATCGCGAGCCGTTCGTCGTCGAGCTCGCGCGGTCCGGCGAGCGCGTCGAGGTCTCGAGCAGCGAGACGCTCCTCGACGCGCTCGACCGGTGCGGGGTGCGCGTGTCGCGCTCGTGCACCGAGGGCATCTGCGGCACGTGCGAGGTGGGCGTGCTCAAGGGCGCGGTCGACCACCGCGACTTCCTGCTCACCCCCGACGAGCGCAAGCGCAACGACGTGATGATGGCCTGCGTCTCGCGCGCCGCCGGGGACTCCCTCGTGCTCGACCTCCCGGTCATCACCCAGTCCGACGTCGAGGCCGCGCGCCTCGACCAACCCGATCTCGAAGAATCCGGAGCCCGCTGATGCGCCCGTTCGCCTCATCCACCGACCTCGACCCGAAGCGCCAGGTCCTCGAGACCATCGCCGACGGCGTCTACGCCCTCACCGGGGAGGGCGACCCCAACGTCGGCGCCGTCGAGGGCGAGGACTTCGTCGTCTGCATCGAGGCGATGGCGACGCCCGTTGCGGCGAGCGCGTGGATCGACCAGCTGCGTACGAAGACCGACCAAGCCCATCCGCTACCTCGTGCTCACCCACTACCACGCGGTGCGCACGCTCGGGGCCGCCGCGTTCGACGCGACCGAGGTGATCGCGCATGAGACGACCGCGAAGCTCATCGACGAGCGCGGACGCGAGGACTGGCTGTCCGAGCTGGGCCGGATGCCGCGGCTGTTCCAGGAGCCCGACTCGATCAGCGACCTGACGCGCCCCGACATCACCTTCTCGGACCGGCTCACCATCCCGCTCGGCGGCGATCGGGGGGAGCTCGTGCTCGAGCACTGCGGGCGCGGCCACACCGCCGGCGACGTCGTCGCGTGGCTGCCGAAGCAGCGCGTCATGTTCGCGGGCGACCTCGTCGAGGCGGAGGCGGCGCTGTACACGGGCGACGCGTTCCACCGCGAGTGGTCCTCGACGACGCTCGACCGCGTCGCCGCCTTCGAGCCGATGGCGCTCGTCGGCGGACGTGGGCCGGTCGTGCACGGCCGCGACGGCGTGACGTCGGCGATCGAGCAGACCCGCGGCTTCCTCGCCGAGCTCCTCCGCACCGTCGGCGAGACGCGGGAGCGCGGCGGGACGCTGCGCGACGCGTTCCAGGCGGCCCACGCGGCGCTGAGCACCCGGTACGGGCACTGGCCGATCTTCGAGCACTGCCTCCCGTTCGACGTGGCCCCGCACGTGGGAGGAGCTCAGCGGCGTCGAGTGGCCCACGGTGTGGACGGAAGAACGCGACCGCCGGATCTGGGCAGAGCTCCAGGGCTGAGCGCGCGAGCGGGACCCGACAGTGAACACTTCGCAGGATCCCCCCGGCGCCACGGGGTCGCTCTGGCGCAACGGTCAACTCGCGAGCCTCCTCGTGGTGGTCTTCGCCGGCTTCACGAGCTTCGGCCTGACGCTCGCCGCCCTGCCCCAGTGGGCGGCGCTCGGCGGCGCAGGCGTCGCGCTCGTCGGCGTGGTGACCACGGCCATGCTCACGGCGACCGTGCTCGTGCAGGTCGTCGTGCCCTTCCTCACGACGCGCATCCGCGGTGACTGGCTGCTGGCGATCGGGCTGCTGCTGCTCGGCCTGCCCGCGCCGCTCTACGTGCTGAGCAACGACGTGCTCTGGCTCGTCGCGGTCTCGCTGTTCCGCGGCGCCGGCTTCGGCATCCTCACGGTGCTCGGCGCGAGCCTCGCCGTCAACATCGCGCCGCCCAACCGGCGCGGCCAGGTGGTGGGCTTCTACGGGGTCGCGATCGCGATCCCGACGACGGTGGGCGTGCCCGTCGCGCTCACGTGGACCCTCGAGGGCAACTTCGCGTGGGCCGCGTTCGGCGCTATCGCCCCCGCTCTCGTCGCGTGGCTCGCCCTCCGCCTGCGGCCGGCGTTCTCGCAGACCGCGGCGACGGCGGTGGGTTCGGCGCGGCTCATGGCGCACGGGCGCGACGTCGTCGCGGCGCTCGGCCCGTCGCTCGTGATGTTCGCCGTGACCTTCGCCGGGGCGGGCTTCCTCACCTTCCTGCCGCTGTCGAGCAACGTCGGCGATCGCGTCGTGCACGCCATCTGGGTGTTCAGCCTCGCGGGAGCAGCCGCGCGCTTCGGTGCGGGGTTCCTCGCCGACCGTTGGGGGAGCAAGCACCTGCTGTTCGTCTCGACGGTGCTCGCCGGGGTCGGTCTCGCGATCGTCGCGGTCGATCTCTCGGGTTCCGAGTTCGGCTGGCCGGGACTGCTCGGAGCCGTGCTGTTCGGCGTCGGCTACGGCGCGGTGCAGAACCTCGCCCTGCTCGAGGCGGTCGCCCGTACCGTCAACAACGAGGTCGCGAGCTCGGTGTGGAACATCGGCTACGACGCGGGCACGGCGACGGGCGCCTGGGTGGTCGGGCTCATCGCGGCGACCGTCGCGGGCGTCAGCGGCGGACTCGGCGTCGCCGCCGTGGGGCTGCTCGGCTGCGCGTGGGTGTCGCTCGTGCGTCGCCGCGAGGCGGTCAGGTCCGGCTGAGCTCCGCGAGGCGGCGCGCGGCGGCCCGGACGAGGCCGGCGACGCGCTCCTCGTCGAGCTCGCCCATCGCGACGACGCCGATGGAGGCCGCGAGCGGCCCGGGGGCGACGAAGCCCGCGGCGATGCCGCTCGCGCCGGGCTGCAGGTGACCCGAGGTGGAGGCGTAGCCCCGCTCGCGGGCCCGGGCGACCTCGGCGGGCTCGCCCTCGACGGGCGGGCGGAGGGCGAGGATGGCGAGGCCGTTGGCGCCGCGGTCGAGCGCGTGGCGCACCCCGATCCGGTAGCCGACGTGGACGGCCTCGGATGCCGCACGCGCTTCGGCGCCCGCGACCGGGACGCCCTCGAGTTCGTCGTGCTCGACCGTGAGGAAGGCGGCCGCGCGGGTCGCGTCGGCGAGTTCCTGGAGCACGGGCGAGGCGGCGTGCAGCAGCTGCGGGTGGAACCGCTCGGCGAGCGCGATCACGCCCGCGCCGAGGCGGTAGCGGCGGCCCTCGGTTCGGACGACGAGGCCGTGCTGCTCGAGGGTCTCGACGATGCGGTAGGCGACGGCCCGGTCGATGCCGATCTCCGCGGCGAGGTCGGCGACGCTGAGCCCGTCGGGGCGCGCGGAGACGGCGGCGAGGGCCTGGAGGCCGCGGTCGAGCCCTTGCAGCGTCGCCACGTCGCCTCCTTCCGTGCCCGGGCGGGGCACCCGGGAATCCTAACGGCCCGTCGCCTGCGATCCGACGCTCGCTTGACGGCCCGGAGCCCCGCTGACTAGCGTAGAGATGTTCTACCAGCGCGCAAAGATGTGCGCTGAGCGCGCAAGGAGGCGACATGCCGTACTACCGTTCCGCGGGCTCGATCCCGCGCCAGCGTCACACCCAGCACCGCGGTCCCGACGGCGGGCTGCTCTTCGAGGAGCTCATGGGGGAGGAGGGCTTCTCGTCCGACTCCTCGCTGCTGTACCACGTCAACATCCCGTCGACGATCAGCGAGAGCCGCGTCTGGGAGCTGCCCGACCTCAGCACGACGCCGAACCACCCGCTGCGTCCCATCCACCTGTCGACGCACGCGCTCTTCGACGGCGTGACCGGAGTCGACGCCGTCAACGGCCGCCGACTGCTCCTCGGCAACGGCGACGTGCGCCTCACCTACGTGGTCGCGGACCTGCCGAGCCCCTACTACCGCGACGCGATCGGCGACGAGTGCATCTACGTCGAGGAGGGCGAGGTTCTCGTCGAGACGGTCTTCGGCGACATCGCCGCCGCCGAGGGCGACTACGTCATCATCCCGCGCGCCACGACCCACCGGATCGTGCCGACCGGCTCCGCGCGGCTCTACATCATCGAGGCCAACAGCCACATCGGGCCGCCCCGCCAGTACCTCTCGAAGCACGGCCAGCTGCTCGAGCACGCCCCCTACTGCGAGCGCGACTTCCGCGGCCCCGAGAACCTGCGCGTCGTGGAGGGCGAGAACGTCGAGATCCACATCAAGCATCGCGGCCCCGGCCCGAACGGGATCGCCGGCACCATTCACGTCTCGCCGCATCACCCGTTCGACGTCGTCGGCTGGGACGGATGCCTCTACCCGTTCGCGTTCAACGTGCGCGACTACATGCCCATCACGGGCAAGGTGCACCAGCCGCCGCCCGTGCACCAGGTCTGGGAGGGCTTCAACTTCGTCATCTGCAACTTCGTGCCCCGCAAGGTCGACTACCACCCGACGGCGATCCCCGTGCCGTACTACCACTCCAACGTCGACAGCGACGAGGTCATGTTCTACTGCGGCGGCAACTACGAGGCGCGTCGCGGGTCGGGCATCGGCCAGGGCTCCATCAGCCTGCACCCCGGCGGTCACGCTCACGGTCCGCAGCCCGGGGCCTACGAGCGCTCGATCGGCGTGGAGTACTTCGACGAACTCGCCGTCATGGTCGACACCTTCCGCCCACTCGAGATCGGCGAGGCCGGTCAGGCGACCGACGACGGCCGCTACGCCTACTCGTGGGCGGCCAACGCCGCGGCGGGCTCCGAATAATGACCGGGGCCGCCGGTTTCGCCGGCCTCCTCGACGACGCGGCGGTCTTCCCTCCGGGGGAGCTGCCGCTCGCCGAGGCGGTCGTCGCCCACGGCCGGCACCGGGAAGCCGCCTACGCGGAACTCGTCGGCCCGTTCGTCGTGCGCGGCGATGACCTCGCCGCGGTCGTCGCCGCCGCGGAGGCGGGCGGCGTCGACGAGCTCCCCCTGCTCGTCACGACGCCGATCGACCGGGTGGCCGCGGTGCTCGACGTCCTCGCGGGAGCACCGCGGCTCCGGGCGGCGGGGCTCGAGGTGACGCTCCCCGAGGGCGTCGATGCGGCGGCGCTGCCCGAGTTGTTGCGCGCCGCGGGTGAGGTGCCGGTCGCCGTCGAGGTTCCGAGGGATGCCCGCCGACCCGCCGTCATCGCGGCGATCGCCGAGGCCGGCGTCACCGCGAAGCTGCGCACGGGCGGCGTGCGGGCGGAGCTGTACCCCGACGAGCAGGAGCTAGCCGAGGCGATCGCCGCGCTCGTGGCGCGGGGCGTCGCGTTCAAGGCGACGGCCGGACTGCACCATGCCCTGCGCAACACCGATCCGGAGACGGGCTTCGAGCAGCACGGGTTCCTCAACGTGCTCGCGGCGACCGCCGCCGCACTGCGCGGGGCCTCGGTCGAGGAGCTCCGCGACCTCCTCGCCGAGCGCGACGCGGCGTCGGTCGTCGCCGCGGTGCGCGAGCTCGACCCGCGGGCGCGCGGACTGTTCCGCTCGTTCGGCACGTGCAGCATCGACGAGCCCGTCGCCGAGCTCGTCGAGCTCGGCCTCCTCCCGGCCGAGTGGGGGGATGGCGCATGATTCGCCTCGCGCCGCAGTCCGACGAGCTCTTCGGGCTCGACAACCTCCCCTATGGCGCGTACGCGACGGAGGGCGGGACGACGCGCCTCGCGACCCGCCTCGGCGAGCACGTGATCGACCTCGGTCTCGTGCTCGGCGAGGACGGCGACGACGCCGTGTTCGTGGAGCCGACCCTCAACGCCTTCATGGGGCAGGGTCCCACGCGCTGGCGCTCGGTCCGCGAGCGGCTCCGCGCGGCCCTGGAGGGCGAGGTGCCGAACGGCGCCGTGCACCGCCTCGACGAGGTGGAGCTGCGCCTGCCGTTCGAGGTCGGCGACTACATCGACTTCTACGCGTCGGAGCACCACGCCTCGAACCTCGGCCGCCTGTTCCGTCCGGACAGCCCCGACCCGCTCGCCCCGAACTGGAAGCACCTGCCGATCGGCTACCACGGGCGTGCGGGGTCGATCGTCGTGTCGGGCACCGACATCGTGCGCCCGTGCGGGCAGCGCAAGGTACCGGGCGACACCGCCCCGACGTTCGGCCCGTCGACCCGCCTCGACATCGAGGCCGAGCTCGGGTTCGTCGTCGGCGCCCCGAGCACGTGGGGCACGCCTGTCGCGGGGGACGCCGCCGACGCGCACCTGTTCGGCGTCGTGCTGTTCAACGACTGGTCGGCCCGCGACCTCCAGGCGTGGGAGTACGTGCCGCTCGGTCCGCACCTCGGCAAGTCGTTCGCGTCGACGGTGTCGCCCTGGGTGGTGCCGATGCTCGCGCTCGAGCACGCCCGCATCCCGCTGCCCGTTCAGGAGCCCGAGCCGCTGCCGTACCTGCGGCTCGCGAACCCGTGGGGTCTCGACATCGAGTTCGAGGTCGAGTGGAACGGCGAGGTCGTGAGCCGGCCCCCGTACGCCGCGATGTACTGGTCGCCGGCGCAGATGCTCGCCCACCTCACGTCGAACGGCGCCTCGGTGCGCAGCGGCGACGTGTTCGCGTCGGGCACGATCTCGGGCCCCGAGCGCGACGAGCGGGGGGCGTTCGATCGAGCTCACCTGGGGCGGCGCCGAGCCCGTCGAGGTGGCGGGCGAGCGTCGCACGTTCCTCGAGGACGGCGACGAGGTCGTGCTGCGGGCGACCGCGCCCGGCCCGGGCGGCATCCGCCTGAGCCTCGGCGAGGCGCGCGGCCGGATCCTTCCCGCGCGCACCTGACGGCAGGCCGGGTCGCCGGGCCACAATGGGGCATGGCTTCGGCGAAGCCGGCGATGCCGGGCGTGGATGCGGCGCTGCGGCTGCTCACCTTCCTCGCCGCCCAGCGCGGACCGGTCGCCGCCGCGACGGTGCAGCGCGCGCTCGGCCTGCCGAGGTCGTCGACGTACAAGCTGCTGCGGGCGCTCGAGGACCAGGGCTTCGTGCTGCGGCTGCCCGACGAGAAGCGGTACGGGCTGGGGCTCGCGGCGTTCGAGTTGAGCTCCGGGTTCTCCCGGCAGGAACCGCTCACTCGCATCGGGGCTCCGCTGCTCGCGCGCCTCGTCGACCGCGTGGGGGAGAGCGCCCACCTCTCGGTGCTGCACGGGCGCGACGTCGTGTACCTCATCGAGGAGCGCGCCCGGAACCGGCCGTCGCTCGTCACCGAGGTGGGGGTGCGGCTGCCGGCCGACATCACGGCGAGCGGCCGGGCGATGCTCGCACTCCTGCCGCCCGCGCAGCTGCGCGCGCTGTACCCGTCGGATGCCGCGTTCGCGTCGCGCACCGCGCCGCCGCTCACCTACTTCCGGCTCAAGAAGGTGCTCGACGACACCCGGAGAGCCGGTTACGCCACCGAGGATGGCGACGTGACCGCGGGGATCGCATCCGTCGCCGTCGGGATCGCCGACCCCGCGGGGTGGCCCGTCGCCGCCGTCGCCATCACCTTCGAGTCGGTTCGGCCGCGCGAGGAACTCGCCGTGGCCGCGCGTGAGGTCGCCACCGAGCTCGCCCGAGCCATTCGCGGCTCGGTGCCTCCGGTGGTCGAGTAGCGCCGAAGGCGCCTGTCGAGACCCGCGCCGGGGTCTCGACACGCCCGCTGCGCGGGCTACTCGTCCACCGGCGGATGAGTCTCGCATGTGAGACAGCGGATGGCGGCATCCTCTCGATCGCGGATCGGGGCGGGAGCACGATGGCGGCATGGGTGTCGTCGTGGGTGTCGGGGCCGTCTCCGTGGAGGACGTCGTCGCGGTCGCGCGGCACGGAGCCCCCGTCGAGCTGAGCCCCGCGGCGCGGGACGGGATCGCCGCATCCCGCCGCCTCATCGACGACCTCGCCGCCGACCCCCGGCCGCACTACGGGGTGTCGACGGGGTTCGGAGCGCTCGCGACGACGCACATCCCGCCGGACCGCCGGCAGCAGCTGCAGCGCTCGCTCGTGAGGAGTCACGCGGCGGGGATGGGTGCGCTCGTGGAGCGGGAGGTGGTGCGGGCGACGATGCTGCTGCGCCTCTCGACCCTCGCCACCGGTCGCACGGGGGTGCGCCCCGAGGTCGCGGAGCTCTACGCGGCGATGCTCAACGCCGGGATCACCCCGGAGGTGCACGAGTTCGGCAGCCTCGGCTGTTCGGGCGACCTCGCCCCGCTCGCCCACATCGCCCTCGCCGCGATGGGGGAGGGACACGTGTCCGTAGGCGGCGAGAGGATGCCGGCATCCGAAGCCCTCACGGCGGCAGGCCTCGAACCGGTGGTGCTCGCCGAGAAGGAGGGACTGGCGCTCATCAACGGCACCGACGGGATGCTCGGGATGCTCGCCCTCGCCCTCCACGACCTGCGCCGCCTGCTCACGACCGCCGACGTCATCGCGGCGATGAGCATCGAGGGGCTCGCGGGAACGGATGCCGTGTGCGCCGACGATCTGCAGGCGCTGCGTCCGCATCCGGGTCAGGCGCAGTCGGCCCGGACGATGCGCGCGGTGCTCGCCGAGTCCCCCGTCATCGAGGCCCACCGCACCCGCGGATTCACCAGGGTGCAGGATGCCTACTCCCTGCGCTGCGCTCCGCAGGTGCACGGGGCCGCGCGCGACACCCTCGACCATGCCCGCGTCGTCGCCGACCGGGAGCTGGCGAGCGCGATCGACAACCCCGTGCTCACCCTCGACGGGCGCCTGGAGTCGAACGGCAACTTCCACGGCGCCCCCGTCGGCTACGTGCTCGACTTCCTCGCGATCGCGGTGGCGGATGTCGCGAGCATGAGCGAGCGACGCACGGACAGGTTCCTCGACAAGACCCGCAACGGCGGGCTGCCCCCGTTCCTCGCCGACGACCCGGGCGTCGACTCGGGGCTCATGATCGCGCAGTACACGGCCGCGGGGATCGTGACGGAGCTGAAGCGCCTGGCGGCTCCGGCATCCGTGGATTCGATCCCGACGAGCGCGATGCAGGAGGACCACGTGTCGATGGGGTGGCACGCGGCGCGGAAGCTGCGGCGTGCGCTCGACGGGCTCACGAGAGTGCTCGCCGTCGAGCTCACCGCAGCCGCCCGCGGGATCGAGCTGCGCGGCGAGGGATGCTCGCCCGTCTCGGCCCGGGTGATCGCGGCTCTCCGCGACACCGTCCCCGGCCCGGGACCCGACCGCCACCTCGCCCCCGAACTCGGCGCCGCCGCCCGGTTCCTCGAGAGCGAGACATTCGCCGACATCCTGAAGGAGTTCGCATGACCGGCCCCCGTCCCGTGCGCGCCCACCGCGGCACGCAGCTGCACACCCTCGGCTGGCCGCAGGAGGCGGCGCTGCGGATGCTGCAGAACAACCTCGACCCGGAGGTGGCGGAGCATCCGGACGAGCTCGTCGTCTACGGCGGCACCGGTCGCGCCGCCCGCGACTGGGCGAGTTTCGACGCGATCGTGCGCACCCTCGAGACGCTGAAGGGCGACGAGACGCTGCTCGTGCAGTCCGGCAAGCCGGTCGGGGTGCTGGAGACGCACGAGTGGGCCCCGCGGGTGCTGCTCGCCAACTCGAACCTCGTGGGCGACTGGGCGAACTGGGAGGAGTTCCGCCGACTGGAGGCGCTCGGGCTCACGATGTACGGGCAGATGACGGCGGGCTCGTGGATCTACATCGGCACGCAGGGCATCCTGCAGGGCACCTACGAGACGTTCGCCGCGGTCGCCGCCCGCCGATTCCAAGGAACGCTCGCCGGCACGATCACCCTGACGGCGGGTCTCGGCGGCATGGGTGGGGCGCAGCCGCTCGCGGTAACCATGAACGGCGGTGTCGCGATCGTCGTCGAGGTCGACCCATCGCGCATCCAGCGTCGGCTCGAGCACCGCTACCTCGACGTGCTCGCATCGTCGGTGGAGGATTCCTTGGAACGGGCGTACGCCGCCCGCGACGCGAGGAAGCCTCTGTCGATCGGGCTGCTCGGCAACGCCGCCGCCGTCATCCCGGACCTCCTCGCGCGCGGCGCCGAGATCGACATCGTCACCGACCAGACGAGCGCCCACGACCCCCTCGCGTACCTGCCGGTGGAGTACTCGGTCGACGAGTGGGACGCCCGGCGCAAGGCCGACCCTCGCGGGTTCGCGGAGGCGGCGCGCGCCTCGATGGCGCGTCACGTGGAGGCGATGGTCGGCTTCCAGAAGGCGGGGGCGGAGGTCTTCGACTACGGCAACAACATCCGCACGGAGGCGCTCGCAGCGGGGTTCGCGGACGCGTTCGCGTTCCCCGGGTTCGTGCCCGCCTACATCCGTCCGCTGTTCGCGCAGGGGAAGGGTCCGTTCCGCTGGGCGGCGCTCTCGGGCGACCCGGCCGACATCGCGGCGACCGACCGGGCGGTGCTCGAGCTGTTCCCCGAGAACGAGTCGCTCGCGCGGTGGATCCGGCTCGCGGGGGAGCGGGTGCACTTCCAGGGGTTGCCGGCGCGTATCTGCTGGCTCGGCTACGGCGAGCGGGATGTCGCGGGCCTGCGGTTCAACGACATGGTCGCGTCGGGGGAGCTCAGCGCCCCGCTCGCGATCGGCCGCGACCACCTCGACGCGGGTTCCGTCGCCTCGCCCTACCGGGAGACGGAGGCGATGAAGGACGGGTCGGATGCCATCGCCGACTGGCCGCTGCTCAACGCGCTCGTGAACACGGCATCGGGGGCGTCGTGGGTGTCGATCCACCATGGCGGCGGCGTCGGGATCGGGCGGTCGATCCACGCCGGTCAGGTCACCGTCGCCGACGGGTCGGCGCTCGCGGGGGAGAAGATCGCGCGGGTGCTGCGAAACGACCCGGGCACGGGCGTGCTGCGGCACGTGGATGCCGGGTATGACGAGGCTGCCGCGACCGCGAACCGGCTCGGCGTTCGAGTGCCGATGGCGGAGTGATGGCGCTGCACGACGACCCCCTGTGGCCCCGAGCCGGCGACTGGCCGCCGCCCGCCGGGTATGCGGACGTCGTGCTCGTCGGGGTGCCGACGTGGCGGCGCTCGCTCACGCCGGGGCGGTGCGACACGACGCCGGCGGCGGTGCGGGATGCGCTCCGGCGGTACTCGCTGGAGACGGGGCTCGTGATCGCGGATGCGGGGGACCTGATCGACCCTGACTCATCCGTCGCAGCTGCCACGGATGAGATCGCGTCGCTCAACGCCGGCCTCGTGATCGCTCTCGGCGGCGACAACGCGGCGACGGTGCCGGTGGCGCTCGGGCGTCGGGCCGACGGGCTCGTGACGGTCGACGCCCACCACGACCTGCGTGACGGGTCGTCGAACGGCTCGCCCGTGCGGGAGCTGTTGGAGCACGGCATCCCCGGCTCGCGGATGGCGCAGCTCGGCATCGAGCCGCTCGCCAACTCCACCGCCTACGCCGCCCGGGCGGTGTCGGAAGGGATCACGGTCGTGCCGCGGCGGGCGCTCGCCGGGATGCCGGTGGGCCAGCTCATGACGGCGACGCTCGACGAACTGGGAGCGCGGCGGGTGCACGTCGACCTCGACGTCGACGCGTGCGATCGGACGGTGGCTCCGGGATGCCCGGCGTCGGTGCCGGGTGGGCTGTCGGCGCTCGACCTGAGGAACGCGGCGTTCGCGGCGGGCGCGCATCCGTCGGTCGTGTCGCTCGACCTCACCGAGGTGGATGCGGCGCTCGATGCCCCCGACAGGCGGACCGTGCGGCTCGTCGCGCTGTGCGTGCTCGAGGCGATCCGGGGGTATGGGACGCGATGAGCCTCCTGGTGACCGGCATCGGCGAGCTCGTCGCGTTCACGCCCGAGTTCGACGTGCTGCGGGATGCGGCGCTGGTGGTGGAGGACGGNCGGGTCGCGTGGGTGGGGCCTTCATCCGCCGCACCTGACGCGGATGAGCGGCTCGACGTCGAGGGGCGGGCGGTGATCCCGGGGTTCGTGGACTCGCACGGGCACCTCGTGTTCGCGGGCGACCGGGCCGACGAGTTCGCGGCGCGGATGGCGGGGGAGCAGTACGAGGCGGGCGGCATCCGTCGCACTGTCGCTCTCACTCGTGCGGCGTCGGATGACGCCCTGGCGGCCAACGCTGCGCGGCTCGTGGCGGAGGCGCGGGCGCAGGGCACAACGACGATCGAGATCAAGTCGGGCTACGGGCTCACCGTGCACGATGAGGAGCGGGCCCTGCGGATCGCGTCGCGGTTCACGTCGGAGACGACGTTCCTCGGCGCGCACGTCGTGCCCGACGGGATGTCGCGGGACGCGTACGTCGACCTCGTCTGCGGCGACATGCTCGCGGCGGCGGCTCCGCACGCGAAGTGGATCGACGTGTTCTGCGAGACCGGCGCCTTCACGGTCGATGAGGCGCGGCGCATCTTGCTCGCTGGTCGGGATGCGGGTCTCGGGCTGCGTCTGCACGCCGCGCAGCTCGGCCCTTCTCCTGCGGCGGTGGCGCTCGCCGTCGAGTTGGATGCGGCATCCATCGACCACTGCACCTACCTGACGCCGGCCGACATCGACCTCCTGGCGGGGTCGTCGACGGTCGCGACGCTGCTGCCCGGCGTCGACTTCTCGACCCGCCACCCCTATCCGGACGCGCGACGCCTCGTGGATGCCGGTGTCACCGTCGCGCTCGCGTGCGACTGCAACCCCGGCTCGTCGTACACGACGTCGATGGCGTTCTGCATCGCCCTCGCCGTGCGGGAGCTCGGGCTCACTCCGCTCGAGGCGGTGCGAGCGGCGACGTGGGGTGGTGCGGCTGCGTTGCGGCGGTCGGATGTCGGGTGGCTCGGGGTCGGAGCCGCCGCCGACCTGGTGGTGCTGGAGGCGCCGTCGCACGTGCACCTCGCCTACCGGCCCGGTGTGCCGCTCGTGCATCGGGTGCTCGCGTCGTCTGAGTAGAGTCTCGGGCAGGGAGTCGCGGCCGACTGCGTCCGCGACAGTGGATCAGGGAAGTGCCATGGGAACCGTTGTAGGTCGCGCGTTGTTGTCGTTGCTGATCACGCTCAGCGTGGGGTCAACGGCGGGGGCAGTCGTTGTCTTCGTTGTTGCGCTCACGGGCTCTCGCTCTGTGCCGAGCGCGACGACCGATCCGGCGTCGTGGATCGCTTCGATCGGACTCGCCGTCGTCGGAGCCTTCGTCGGAGGGCTCACCGGAGCGCTAGTCGGGCTCGTCGCTTGGGCGCTAACAGCTCCCATGTTCGCTGTCTTCAAGGCGTGGCGCCGACCGAAACCCGTGCAGGGGCTCATCGCCGCGATCGGCGGTACTCTCGCGACCGCTGGAGTGCTGGCGATCTTCGTGTTGTCAGGGAACGTGACGATGGGTGTGCCGGCCATAGTCGGTCTTTGCGCTCTCGCTGCCGCCCTCGCAGTCGGCATCGTGTTCCCGGTAGGGCGTGGGAGCATCGCGCGCAGCTGAAGGTGGCGGGCCTCGTGGTGCTGGAGGCGCCGTCGCACGTGCACCTCGCCTACCGCCCCGGGGTGCCTCTCGTGCACCGGGTGCTCGCGTCGTCGCCCGGCCCCGATCTGGGTTAGGATCGTCGGCGGTACCGTGTCCGAGCGGCCGAAGGAGCATGTCTCGAAAACATGTGATGGTGCAAGCCATCCGTGGGTTCAAATCCCACCGGTACCGCCACGGAAAAGCCCTGCCGAGCAGGGCTTTTCCTGCGTCTAGCGATCCTCTCTAGGTCTGGCGACCGTCTGTGACCGCGGACACGTTGCGTCGGAAGCGAAGGTCACTCTGGATGCACACATGCAGCTTTGCAGTTATATGTGTAACCTTCGGTGATACACCACGGAGATCACGCACTACACGTCGTGGCTCATGAGAGAGAGGCGAACCGTGAGCACCCTAACGCTGTCCAACGACTCTCTACTCGTCGATGACAAGACGCGTGACGAGGCGCTTGAGCTTGTCGAGACCGCGGGCGAGGAGCGTCTAGCAAGCCTTTGCTTCGTCATCGATGGCGTACAGCACGAGGTAGCGCCGTCCCTGGCGAAGCTGCTTATTCACGTCGTGGAGCGCGCTGCGCGCGGCGGAGTGATGCACATCAAGTCGATGCCAGAAGAGTTGACCACAACCGTTGCCGCCGAGATGCTCGGAGTTTCCAGGCCCACATTGATGAAGATGGTCGCCAACGGCGAGATCGCGTCAAGGGTGGTGGGCACTCACCATCGCCTCCGTTCGCGGGACGTATTGGCGCTACGCAATCAGCGGGACGCGCGGCGCAACGAGGCGCTGCAGCGACTTCGGCGCGAGGTGGAGGACTAGCCTAAACGGCGTGCAGCGAGTCCTGGTCGACGCAGATGTGTTGTTCTCGTCGACTCTGCGCTACTGGCTGCTGCAGTTTCGAGTCTCGATGCCATCGATGTTCGCGGTGCATACGACGGAAGACATCCTTGCTGAGCTCATCAGCAAGCTGCGCGACACCCATCCCCGTTGGGATGGACGCCAGACCGCGCGAGTCCGCCAGGACATAATCGACGTCTTCGACGAGACGATCACGGACTTCGATGGATCAGTTGACTACCAGGGCGCCGATGAGGGCGACTTCCACGTCCATGCCGCTGCAGTCGCGAGCGGCGCAAACATCCTGCTCACGTGCGACGACAAGCTCCTCCGTCAGCCTAACGCTGATGACCTGCCGTACGAGGCATATCATCCCGACGACTTCTTCGTCTTGCTGAACGACTCGGCGCCGCTTGACGTTCGGGACGCGGTCCTCGAGCAGCTGAAGTTTCATGTGAGCAGGCATGGTGCGAAGAACACTGGGATGGTTGACCGGCTCGTAACTGCGGGGTGCCCAACGTTCGCGGACGTTGTGCGCGTCCACCTTCGTGACTTGGCGGGAACACTTTCACGTGTCGACCGGCGCCGCATGCGAAAGAACGAACGCCTTGACGTCGATGTGGCGAGTCGTGTCGGCGGCCAGGAGTGAGTCGCGGCAAGCGGGCGACCTAGGAGGCGGACCGCCGGGAGCCGATTTCGGCGAGACGTATGGCGTCCGGCGGTGTCTAGGTCGATGCGCGGCGGAGTAGCTCCGCGCGTGTCTCTGGGCCGGCGACCGGCTTCGGCGCACCTGATGCTGCATGCAGCGCGACGGCGGCGAAGAATCGCCCCAACCCCGCATTGTCGATGCGGACAGTCGAGAGCGGGGGCAGGAGTAGCCGTGAGATCGGTGCATCGTCGTGGCCTACTATCGCGAGATCGTCTGGCACGCCGACCCCGGCCCGCCGTGCGGCGCTGAGGATGCGCGCAGCTATGTCGTCGTTGTAGGCGGCGACGGCGGTCGCTCCCGTGGAGCGCCACTCCGCAATGTCGGGGGGACGAGCGTCGTCAAAGACGTGTCGCTCAAGCCGAACGCCGTACTCTTCGGCTGCCTGCGAAGCTCGTGCTGCCCGTTCAGAGACGAGGTCGGCGACCCGGGGGTCGGCGCTCTCAACGTAGATGATCTTCCGATGCCCGAGATCGGCCAAGTGTTGAATCTGAAGCGCAGGCCCCGACGCGTACTCGAGCGGTTCGGCGGGGGAGCCCGGCTCGCCGCTTGCGATCACGGTGGCGCCGCCGCGACGGATGGCGGCGACAGTGTCCGGATCGAGGGGGGTGAGGCTCATCACGACGTCGGGTTGCAGCACCTCCCACAGGGGTCGCGCCTTCCCGCTGGCGTGCTTCGTCCAGGTGACGAGGGAGTAGCCGGCCTCGTCGAGGGCGAGGGAGGCCTCCTCGAGGTGGGAGCTCAGCGAGTATTCGAGGGGCCAGTCGGGGAGGATGAGCAGCACGATGCGGCTCTGGCCGCTCGCGAGGGCCCGGGCGGCCTGGTGCGGCCTATACCCCAGGCGCGAAGCCTCAGCCAGCACCCGCGCGCGGGTGGCAGCAGAGATCTTCTGACCCGGGGTGTCGTTGAGCACGAAGCCGACGGTGGCGCGGGAGATGCCCAGGGACCGCGCGATGTCGGCGGCCGTGACGCGGCGGTCCGGCGAGGAAGCGGCCACGATCACCTCCGTACTTGCGCGCGCTAGCTACGTGAAGCTAGCATCCTGCACAATCACTAGCGCGCGCTAGTGGCAAGCGTGAGCAAGCCCGAGCAACACCCGACCAGCACCCGAAACGAAGACAACGGAGTCTCCATGTCCCTTCCCGAGACCGCACCCGCCGCCGAGACCACGGAGGCGGTGCCCGAGCCCACGAAGAAGGTCGGCGGGCTCTTCCTGACGCTCTTCGGCATCCTCAACTTCGGGCTGTACCTGACGGTGATGATGCCGGCGCTGTTCACGTTGCCCTACAAGGTGGGGCTGCTCGCGCCCGACGACAAGGTGGCGGTGCTCGGCGTCGTCGCGACGATCGGTGCGGTGGTGGGTCTCATCACGGGTCCGATGGCGGGCGTCCTCAGCGACCGCACCCGCACCCCCATCGGCCGACGGCGCCCGTGGCTCATCGGCGGAATCCTCGTGCTCGCGGCCGGGTCGACCATCGCGGCGCTCAGCGACAACATCCCCACCCTCATCGTCGGCTGGATCGTCGTGTCGCTCGGCGGCGCCGGAGTCGCTGCCGCGATCACGCCGATCGTCGCCGAGCGCGTACCGGAAGCCCAGCGCGGAACGGTCGGCGCCATCGTCGGCGTCGCCACCCAGCTCGCGGGTGTGCTCGGCTACACGATCGGCGGGCTGCTCACCTTCAGCACCCTGTTGCTCTTCCTCGTGCCGATCATCGCCCTCGCCGTCGTCGGAACGATCTGGATGCTCGCCATCCGCGAGCCCATCGTCGAGCTGCCGCGCACGACGATCGCGCAGACGTTCCGGTCGCTCGTGTTCAACCCGCGCAAGCACCCCGACTTCTCGTGGGTGTGGCTCGGCAAGCTGCTCATGCAGATCGGACTCGCGTTCCTCTCCACCTACCAGCTGTACTTCCTGCTCGACCGGCTCGGCTTCACCGCGGAGGAGGCGGGCGCCAACCTCGCACTCGTCGGCGGCATCGGCATCCTCGTCACCATGACGTTCGCGGTCGTGTCGGGGATGCTGTCCGACCGCCTCAAGCGCCGCAAGGCCTTCATCTACATCGCGTCGGTGCTCGCCGCGATCGGGATGCTGCTCATGGCGTTCACCGACGGGTTCGGGCTGTTCTTCGCGGCGGTGCTGTTCATCCTCGCCTCCGCCGGCATGTTCGGTTCGGTGGATGTCGCCATGGCGAGCGACCTGGTGCCGCAGCGCGAGCAGGCGGGACGCTGGATGACGACCTACAACCTCGCCGCCACCCTCTCGACGGCCCTCGCGCCCCTGTTCGGCGCCGGGCTGCTCGCGATCGCCTCCACCGAGGGCGCCAACTACACGGCCCTGTTCGTCGCCGGTGCGATCATCTCGCTCCTGTGCGGTGTCGTCACCTCGCGCATCAAGGGAGTGCGTTGACGGCCACCACTCCCGCCACGCCCGGCACGCTCGTCGACCAGCTGACCCTCGACGAGAAGGCCCGCCTCGTCGCGGGGAGCGACTCGTGGGGCACGTTCGCGGTACCGCGGCTCGGCATCCCGTCGCTCTTCCTCACCGACGGACCCCACGGCGTGCGCAAGGTGCGGCAGGATGCCGGCGGCTTCGGGATCGGCGACAACGAGCCGTCGACGTCGTTCCCGACGGCGGCCAGCATCGCCCAGTCGTGGAACCCGCGCAACGCGCAACGGATGGCGGAGGCGATCGGGCGGGAGGCGCGCGACGCGGGCGTGGATGTCTTGCTCGGCCCCGGCGTGAACCTCAAGCGCAGCCCGCTGTGCGGCCGGAACTTCGAGTACTACTCCGAGGACCCGCTGGTCTCCGGCGTGCTCGGCAGCGCGTTCGTGCGCGGGCTCCAGTCGACGGGCGTCGGGGCGTCGGTCAAGCACTTCGCCGCGAACTCCAACGAGAACTACCGCTTCGTCGGCGACAGCCTCGTGGATGAACGCGCCCTCCGCGAGCTCTACCTGCGCGCGTTCGAGCGCATCGTGAAGGAGGCGTCGCCGTGGACGGTGATGTGCTCCTACAACAAGGTCAACGGTACCTTCGCGTCGGAGAACCGCGAGCTGCTCACCACGATCCTCCGCGACGAGTGGGGTTTCGACGGACTCGTCATGACCGACTGGGGCGCCACCCGCGACCGGGTCGACGGCGTCGCCGCGGGATGCGACCTCGACATGCCGGGCGGCGTCGACCACAACCGGCGGGCCCTCATCGCGGCGGTCGAGGAGGGGCGGCTGCCTCTCGCCGACCTCGATCGAGCGGTGGAGCGGATGCTGCAGCTCGCCGACCGTGCGGCTGCGGCGCCGCCGGTGGACCCCCACGGCCCGGAGGCACACGCCGAGCTCGCGCGGCAGCTCGCGGTCGAAGGTGCCGTGCTGCTCGCGAACGACGGGACCCTCCCGCTCGACCCGGGCGGCGAGCTGCTCGTTGCGGGGGTGCTGTTCGAGCACCTGCGGTTCCAGGGCGCGGGCTCGTCGCTCGTCAACCCGCGCTCCGTCGTGAGCCCGCGTGACGCGTTCGACGCCCGCGGCATCCACTACCGCTACGTCGCGGATGCCGACGCCGCCGCCACGGCGACCGCCGACGACACCGTGCTGCTGTTCCTCGGACTCACCGACTTCGAGGAGTCGGAGGGTTTCGACCGCGACCACCTGCGCCTCGACGACGACCAGCTCGCCCTCGCCTCCGACGTCATCGCGACCGGCGCCCGCGTCGTCGTCGTGCTCTTCGCCGGCGCCCCCGTCGAGCTGCCGTTCGCCGACGACGTCGCCGCCATCCTGCACATGGCGCTGCCCGGGATGCGCGGGGGCGACGCGACCGCCGACCTCCTGTTCGGCGACGCGACCCCGTCGGGGAAGCTCGCCGAGAGCTGGCCGCTGCGGGTCGAGGACTCGAGCGCGCTCGACTACAACACGTCGGAGCTCGCGCGGTATGCGGAGTCGATCTACGTCGGCTACCGGTACTACGACAAGGCGGGCACGCGGCTGCGGTTCCCGTTCGGGTTCGGGCTCTCCTACACGACCTTCGCCTACCGCGACTTGACGGTAACCCTCAAGGAGGGTGTCGTGACGGCCCGCGCAACCATTGCAAACACCGGGTCGCGGGATGGCGCGGAGGTCGTGCAGCTCTACGTGCGGAACAACCGCGACGGCGTCTTCAAGGCCGACAAGGAGCTGCGAGCGTTCGCCCGGGTCGCGGTGGCCGCAGGCGCCGAACAGACGGTCGAACTTCGGTTCGCGCTCGCCGACCTCGCCTACTGGGACGTCGCGCGCCACGACTGGGTGCTCGAGAACGGCGACTACGAGGTGCTGCTCGCGGCGTCCGCCGCCGACATCCGCCTCTCCGCCCCGCTGACCGTCAGGACCGGCGAGACGCCGCGCTCGCCGTACCCGCCCGAGGTCGATGCCGACTACGCGCAGCCGCCCGCCGAGGTGCCGGCGAGCTTCCCCGCGCTGCTCGGCCGCGCCATCCCGGAACTGCCACGCCGCCGGAAGCTCGACCTGGAGACGCGACTCGCGGATGCGCGCGGCACGCTCATCGGGCGCATCCTCGGCGACGCGATCGTGCGCTCGGTGCGCCGCGATTACGACGACGCCGTCAAACTGCCGCCGTCGCTCGACCGCGACGCCAAGGTCAAGAACGGTTACGCGATCTGGCGCATGATGCCGACGTCGTCGCTTCGTTCGCTCGCGATGTCGTCGTCGGGCAAGTTCCCCTACGAGGTCGCGGAGGGCCTCGCCGACCTCGCGACCGGGCATCCGATCCGGGGTCTGCGCCGACTGCTGTCGCGGAAGAAGACGCGATGAGGATCGCGTCGCTCACCCTCGACGGCCTCGCCGAGGGACTCGTCACCGACGCGGCCCCGCGCATCTCGTTCGCGCTCGAGTCCGACGTGCGGGGGGAGGCGCTCGCGAGCGCGCGCATCTCGTCGGGGGACTGGTCCGTCGAGACCGACGACCAGGTCGGCACCCGCTACGGCGGACCGCTCGAGCCGCACACCGAGTACACGGTCACGGTGGAGGCCACCGGTGTGACGGGAGCTGTGGCCTCGGCCGACGCCACCTTCCGCACCGGCCGCCTCGACACCCCGTGGACGGCGACGTGGATCACGGATGCCCGCGTGGCGCCGCCGGAGAAGAAGGCGTCGCCGCCGCCCCTCCTGCTGCGGCGGTCCGTCGCGACCCGTCCCGGCATCCGCCGCGCGTGGATCGAGGCGACCGCGCTCGGCATCTACGAACTCGAACTCAACGGGGTGAAGGTCGGCGACCGGTACTTCGCGCCCGGGCTCACCTCCTACGAGCACCACCTGCAGTACCAGACCTACGACGTCACCGGGATGCTCACGGGCGACGACGAACTGCGGGCGATCGTCGGTGGCGGCTGGGCGGTCGGGTCGTTCACGTACCACCGCGTCAACCGCATCGCCGCCGACCGTCCCGCCTTCCTCGCGGAGCTGCACGTCGAGTACGACGACGGGACGCGCGAGACGATCGGCACCGACGAGAGCTGGCGGGTCGCGACCGGCGGCAGGTTCCGGATGGCGGAGTGGTACGACGGCGAGACCTACGACGCGACCGTCGACGAGGACGCGCTCGACTGGGCGCCGGCATCCCTCACGAAGCCCCGCAAAAAGCCCGCGCTGATCGCCGACTACGGCGCCCCGGTGCGGCGGCAGGGCGAGCTGACCCCCGTCGCCCGCACCGTCGCGCCGAGCGGCGAGGTCGTCTACGACTTCGGGCAGAACTTCGCGGGCGTCGTGCGGGCGCGCCTGCGCGGATCGCACGGACAGACCGTCGCCTTCCGGCACGCGGAAGTGCTCGTCGACGGCGAGCTCTTCGTGAAGTCGCTCCGCACCGCGAAGGCCACCGCGACCTACACGTGCGTCGACGGCGACCAGGAGTACTCGCCGCGCCTCACCTACATGGGCTTCCGCTACGTCGGCGTCACCGGCATCGACCCGGACGACCTCGAGCTCACCGCCTACGTGCTGCACTCCGACCTGCCCGAGACCGGGACGTTCGAGTCGTCGAACGAACTCCTCAACAAGCTGGATGCCGCCATCCGCTGGGGCGGGAAGTCGAACTTCGTCGACATCCCCACCGACTGCCCGCAGCGCGACGAGCGGCAGGGCTGGACGGGCGACATCGCCGTCTTCGCCTCGACGGCCGCCTACCACTTCGACATGAGCCGCTTCTTCGACAAGTGGCTGCGCGACCTGAGCGCCGAGCAGTCGCGCGGCGGCGGCATCCCGATGGTGGTGCCGCGCGCGGGCGACAAGTGGCCGATCCTGCCGACCGCGTGCTGGGGCGACTCGTGCGTGCTCGTGCCGTGGGCGGAGTACCTCGCGCGCGGCGACGTCGAGCTGCTGCGCCGGCAGTACCCGACGATGAAGCGGTTCCTGAAGGCGGCGAAGCGGTGGGCGGGGCTGTTCTCGATCCGTCCGACGCGGCGGCTCGTCTGGCGCTTCCCGTTCCACTTCGGCGACTGGGCGGCGCCCGAGGGCGGCGCGAAGGACTGGATCGCGAAGGGCAAATGGATCGCGACCGCCTACTTCGCGAACTCGGCCGGACTGCTCTCGCGCATCGCGACGCTGCTCGGCGAGGAGAAGGACGCCCGGTACTACGCGCAGCTTCGGGAGCGGATCGTCGAGGCGTTCCGCGTCGTCTTCACCGACGGCGAGGGGCGGCTGAAGGACGAGTTCCAGACGGGCTACGTCCTGCCGCTGCACTTCGGGATGACCACGGATGCCGAGGGCGCCGCGATGGCGGGGCACCTCGCGCGGCTCATCCGCGACAACGGCGGGCACCTCGCGACCGGGTTCCCCGGCACGCCCTACATCCTGTTCGCGCTCTCCGACCACGGCCGGCTCGACCAGGCCTACGACCTTCTGCTGCAGACCGACTGCCCGTCGTGGCTCTACATGGTCGCCGCCGGCGGCACGACGGTGTGGGAGCGCTGGGATGCCCTCCGCCCCGACGGCACCGTCAACACCGCCGACCTGCAGACCGGGTCGGACGACGGCGGCGGGATGGTGTCGTTCAACCACTACGCCGCGGGTGCGGTGGGGGATTGGATGTATCGGCGCATCGCGGGGATCGAACCCGTCGCGGGCGGGTACCAGGAGTTCCGCGTCGCCCCGAAGCCGGGCGGCGGGCTCACCTCCGCCTCGGGCTCGGTGCGCACCCCCTACGGGACGGCGTCGGCATCCTGGACCCTGGCCGACGGCGAGTTCCGGCTGCGCGTCGAGGTGCCCGTCTCGACGACGGCCATGGTCGAGCTCCCCGACGGCACCGTGCACCGCGTCGACAGCGGCGTCCACACCTTCGTCGGTTGAGTGGCGCGCCCCGCGCTGGGCCTCCTCGCGGGGGTCACGCGCGTGCGTCGTCGCGTGGGCTGATCGCCCAACTTCGGCATCCTTCACGGCCTCCCGTTGAGCAGAATGCTCAGTCGCGCGCCGCGCGATTGTGCGATCTCGCGACCGGTGCGAGAGTTCCGAGCATCATGGATGTCGACGACGACTTCGAGTTCGAGGGTGTGCTCTCCACGACCGGGCGCCGTTCCGGTCACCTCATCACCGTCGCGGTGCACAGCACCCGGCTCGGTCCCGCGCTCGGCGGTTGCCGACTGTGGACCTACCCGTCGTGGCGTGACGCGCAGGCCGACGCCATGCGCCTCGCGCGCGGCATGACGTTCAAGAACGCGCTCGCGGGACTGGATGCCGGCGGCGGCAAGACCGTCGTCCGCATCGGCGGGACGCGGCCCGAGGGGGAGCTCCGCCGCGACATCTTCCTCGACGTCGGCGACGCGGTCAAGACCTTCGGCGGCGCCTACGTCACCGGCGAGGACGTCGGCACCACCTCCGCCGACATGGCCGTCGTCACGGAGCGCACCCGGCACGCCGTCGGACTCCCGCCGGAGCTCGGCGGCTCCGGCGACCCCGGCCCGTTCACCGCGCGCGGTGTGCACGCGGCGATCACGGCGACGCTCGAGTGGCTCGACGGCTCGCCCGACGTCGCGGGTCGCCGCTTCTCGATCGCCGGACTCGGGCAGGTCGGGTCGTCGCTCCTGCGTCGCCTCGCCGCGGAGGGCGCCGTCGTGACCGCCACGGACGTCGACTCCGGCAAGCGGGCGCTCGCCGAGTCGCTCGGCGCGACGTGGTGCGAGCCTGGCGAGGCGCATCGCGTCGAATGCGACGTCTTCGTGCCGGCGGGCGTCGGTGGGATGCTCAGCACGGCGGTGATCGGGGAACTCCGCTCGCGCGCCGTCGTCGGGCCCGCGAACAACCAACTCGCCGAGCCCGACGGGGCGGAGCGGCTCCGCGACCGCGGCATCCTCTACGCCCCCGACTACCTCGTCAACGCCGGCGGTGTCATCCACCTGCAGCTGGCCGCCGAGGGGAAGGCGCCCGAGGTGACGCTCGAGCGGATCGACGCGATCGGCGACACCCTCACGCGGCTGCTGCGGCAGTCGGAGGAGCTCGGCATCACGACGGTCGCCGCCGCCGACCTCGAGGTGCAGCGCCGCCTCTCCGCCGTTCCCGTGTCGGTGGTCGAGTAGCGCCGAAGGCGCGTGTCGAGACCTGTCCGCACGGATGGGGGTCTCGACACGCCCGCTGCGCGGGCTACTCGACCACCGAGGGGCCCTGCGCGGGCTACTCGACCGCCGAGGGCGCGAGGGCGGCCCAGGTCTCCAGGGAGGTCCACTGGCCCTTGAACCAGTCGGCGTCGACGGCGGTGCCCTCGTGGCGAAAGCCGATCTCGAGTCCGTCGACGGTGAGGAGGGTCATCGCCGAGCACTCTGCCGCGTCGCACGCGGACAGGGAAACGCCCCGTCGAGGATCAGGGAGTCCACTCGACGGGGCGTTTCGGCGTGTCCCGCACCCCTGCTGACACGCGTGGAGCCCGGTCAGACGACCGGGTCGTCGGCCTCCGTGACGTGGCGCGTCACGCGCTCGCCGCTCACGGGGTCGGCGGCGGTGCGCGTCGTCGACACCGCGGAGCGGCGGCGGAACAGCGCGACGAGGCCGATGATGAAGACGATCACGCCGGCCACCATGAGGATGTAGCCGATCATGTCGATGTTGACGACTCCGCCCAGGTCGAAGTCGAGGGCGAAGACGAGGATCGCGCCGATCACGAAGAGGACGACGCCGGTTCCGATGCTCATGGTCTACGAGCTCCTTCCGTTCCCACCCGGTCGGCGGGGTCGGTTCGACGGTACGAGCCGTGATTCGACCGTGCGGGATCTTGACAGCGGCCCGATCCCGCGCGTAGGGGAGCGAAAATCCCTGGTCACCGGTGGGTGAACGTAGCAGGGCGGGGGGATGAGAACTCTCTCATCCCCCGCCCTCGCGCGTTCAGCTGCGGAGCGAGGCGAAGAACTCCCGGATGTCACCGGCGAGCTGCCCGGGGACCTCGAGGGAGGCGAAGTGCCCGCCCTCCGGGTGCCGGGTCCAGTGCACGATGTTGTCGTTGTCGCGCTCGGCGAACGTGCGGATCGTCTGGAAGTCGTCGGCGAAGACCGCGACCCCGGTCGGGGCGTGGTTGACGGCCGGGGCCTGTTCGACCTGCGCATTCTCCCAGTACGACCGCGCCATCCCCGCAGCAGCGTTCGTGAACCAGGCGATGCTCACGGCGGTGAGGATCGCGTCGAGCGGCACCCGCGAGGTCCCGTTGCCGAACGACTCGAACAGCTCGCTGTAGGCGAGCAGCCCGACGGGCGAGTCGGAGAGCCCGGCGGCGATCGTCTGCGGACGCGACGCGTTCATCGCGTTGTAGCCGCCGACCTTCTGGAACCACTGCATGTGCTCGAGCGCGGCGTAGTCCGCGGGCTCGAGCTTCTCGAACTCGGCGGGGTCGCCCGACGGGAACGAGAAGAGCTGGAGCACGTGGAGGCCGAGGAAGCCCTCCGGTTGGAGCAGCCCGAGCTCGCGCGCGACCATCGCGCCCTGGTCGGAGCCGTGCACGCCGTAGGAGCCGTAGCCGAGGCGCCGCATGAGCGCGTCGTAGGCGCGGGCGACTCGGCCGGTCGCCCAGCCCGCCTGGGTGACGGGCTGCGAGAATCCGAAGCCGGGGGCGTCGGGGATGACGACGCTGAAGGCGTCCTCGGCGCGACCGCCGTGCGCGACGGGGTCGACGAGGGGCTCGATCAGGTCGAGGAAGTCGGCCGACGAGCCCGGGTAGGTGTGGGCGAGGAGGAGCGGCGTCGCGCCGGGGTGCGGCGAGACGACGTGGATGAAGCGGAAGACCTGCCCGTCGATCTCGGTCTCGAAGCGGGGCACCGCGTTGAGCCGGGCCTCGACCGTGCGCCAGTCGAGCTCCTTCCAGCGTGCGACGGCGTCGCGGAGGTACGAGTTCGGGGTGCCCGTCGACCAGTCGTCGGCCGGAGCCGGCTGCGGCAGGAGGGTGCGGTCGAGCCGCTCGGCGAGGTCGGCGATCGCGTCCTCGGCGACCTCGATCGTGAAGGGACGGATGGCGGTGGACTTCTTCGTGTTCGTCATGTCTTCGACGGTAGGATCGGTATAGGAAGGTTTCGTTCCTGATTGGCGGATTCGGATGGCGGACAGCGCGGAGCGCCTCCTCACCCTCCTCGGGCTGCTCCAGGGCCGCGAGACGTGGAGCGGGCCCGAACTCGCGGAGCGACTCGGCGTCACCGGGCGCACCGTGCGCAACGACGTCGACCGCCTGCGCCGCCTCGGCTACCCGG
>Ga0065721_10049039_pt1 | contig 50040 bp, 41 predicted proteins | sample Mesricmetagenome_FD_59108 | JGI IMG/M metagenome (GOLD analysis project Ga0065721, IMG submission 59108) | Mesophilic microbial community from rice straw/compost enrichment Sample: eDNA_1 v2 (version 2) | ecosystem: Engineered > Solid waste > Grass > Composting > Bioreactor | place: USA: Davis...
GCGCGGGGCGGGCGCCCGCCCCGCACCGCCAGCGAGGTCTGCGCCGAACTGCGACGGCTGATGGCCTTGGCCGATGCGGGCGATGCGGCCGCCTTCACAGAACTCCTGGCGGTGAGCCGCCAGATCCAGGCGTGGACGGTGAACGTCCTGGGGCGCGTCGCGAGGCGCTAGAGGTGTGCTAATCTATATAGTATAGCTGTGGATAGTATATTTATAAGATTTCGCCGTAACCAATCGTAACCTGTGTATCGGATCTACGACAACTTCACACTATGAACAGAGTTGTGGTATATGTGGATTGACCGTCGCGCCTTTGACTTCATACCCAAGCGCATTGGGCGGCCCGTCTGCTTTCGGGGCGCTGCGATGACGACGTGAACGTCGCCCGACGGGGGCGCTTGGAGGGTTTGCTGATGTTGTTGAAGGGCAAGCGAGGGCTGTTGCTCTCATCGACGGTGCTGATGGGCCTGGGCATGGCCGGCGCGGTCGCCAGTCCGGCCCTGGCCCAGGGGGCGGGCGAGGTCTCGGAAGTGGTGGTGACCGGCTCGCGGATCCCGCAGCCGAACCTGACCAGCGCCAGCCCGGTGACGGTCGTAGGGGCTCAGGACGTGCTGACCCGCGGCGTCACCCGGACCGAGGACCTGGTGAACCAGCTGCCCCAGGTGTTCGCCGGCCAGGGGGCGATGATCGCCAACGGCGCCACCGGCACCGCCACGGTCGACCTGCGGGGCCTTGGTCCCAACCGCACCCTGGTGCTGATCGACGGCCGCCGCCTGCACATCGGCACGCCGGCGGCCACCGCGGCTCTGACGGCGCCTGACCTGAACTTCATCCCCGCGGCCCTGGTGGAGCGGGTCGAGGTGGTGACCGGCGGCGCTTCGGCCGTGTACGGTGCCGACGCCGTGGCCGGCGTCGTGAACTTCAAGATGCAGCGCAATTTCGAAGGCGTGCGTCTCGACGCCCAGTACTCAGGCTACCAGCACACCAACAACAACGACTCGCTCCAGGAGGTCATCCGCCGCCGGGCGGCCGGGGCCCTCGATCCGTCGGCCTTCCGGGTTCCGGAGAAGGACGTCTGGGACGGCGGCACCACCGACCTCAACCTCGTGGTCGGGGTCAATTCGCCTGACGGCAAGGGCAACGTCACGGCCTATGCGGGCTATCGCAATGTCCAGGCCGTGACCCAGGACAACCGCGACTACAGCGCCTGCAACATCGCCACATCCTCGGCGGCGGCGTCCTATGACGGCTGGATCTGCTCGGGCTCGGGCACCACGGCGCCGGCGCAGTTCCTACCGGGCGGCGGGGCGCTGACGGGCATCACGCTTGATCCGAACGCGCCCGGCGGTCGGGGTTTCCGTCTCTATGACGCTAACCGCGACGCCTTCAATTTCGCGCCGTACAACCACTTCCAGCGGCCGGACACGCGCTACACCCTGGGCGCCTTCGCCAACTACCAGTTCAGCCAGAAGGTCGAGTTCTACACCCAGCTGATGTTCATGGACGACCACACGGCGTCGCAGATCGCGCCGTCGGGCGTGTTCGGCCAGAACATGAACATCAACTGCGACGGCAACCCGTTCCTCACCGCCCACATGGTGGCCGCGTTCTGCGCCCCCACCATCGACCAACTGCCGGATGATCCGGCCAATCCGGCCTCGATCGGCCTTAACACCGACGCCGACCCGACCACGCCCGGCCAGCAGGCTTCGGTGGCGGTGCTGCGCCGGAACGTCGAAGGCGGCGGGCGGATCTCGGACCTGCGCCACACCAGCTATCGCGGCGTGATCGGCCTGCGGGGCGAGTTCGACAACGGCTTCCAGTACGACATCTACGGCCAGCACGGCGCGGTCGAGTACCAGCAGGTGTTCTTCAACGACTTCTCCCTGGCCCGCTCGGCCAAGGCGCTGGACGTGGTGATCGACCCGACCACGGGCCTGCCGGCCTGTCGCTCGGCGGCGCCTGCGCTCGCCGGGGCCAACTTCGATCCGGCCTGCCGGCCCTATGACATCTTCTCCCTGGCGGGACCGTCCCAGGAGGCCATCGACTATCTGCAGACGCCCGGCTTCCAGAACGGGGAGTATGTCCAGACCGTCGTCTCGGCGTCGCTGACCGGCGACCTCGGCCAGTACGGGGTGAAGCTGCCATGGGCCAACGACGGGGTCGGCTTCGCCGTCGGCACGGAGTACCGGCGCGAACGGCTGCAACGAAACACCGACGTGGCCTTCCAGACCGGCGACCTCGCCGGCCAGGGCGGCGCCACCCTGCCGACGCAGGGGGCCTACGACCTCTATGAGCTGTTCGGCGAGGCGCGCATTCCGCTCGTCCAGGACCGGCCGTTCTTCCACAATCTGTCGGCCGAGGTGGGCTACCGTTGGTCGGACTATTCGCTGGGCTTCTCCACCGACACCTACAAGCTGGCCGGCGAATGGTCGCCCACGCCCGACGTCCGGTTCCGCGGCGGCTACAACCGGGCGGTCCGGGCCCCGAACGTGGTGGAGCTCTTCTCGACCCTGAACGTGGTGCTCAACGGCTCGACCGATCCCTGCGAGGGCACGACGCCGACCTGGACCCTGGATCAGTGCGCCCGCACCGGCGTCACCGCGGCGCAGTACGGCAACATCGTCCCGAACCTGGCCGGCCAGTATAACGGCCAGGTCGGCGGCAACCCCGACCTCCAGCCCGAGACCTCGGACACCTATTCCGTGGGCGTGGTCTTCACGCCGGCCTTCATCCCGGGCTTCTCGGCCTCGGTGGACTGGTACCGGATCAAGCTGAAAGACCGGATCGGCCAGATCGGCCAGGACGTGACGCTTGAGCGCTGCGCCGCCACCGGCGACGCCTTCTTCTGCGGCCTTATCCGGCGCGCGCCGGGCACCGGCTCGCTGTGGCTGTCGCAGAACGGCTACATCGTCGACACCACCTTCAACACCGGCGCCCTGGAGGTCGAAGGCGTCGACGTCGAGGCCAACTACCGCTTCGACTTCGGCGACTTCGGTGCGACGCGCGGGCTCGACCGGTTCGGCGGCCTGAGCTTCAACTTCCAAGGCAGCTGGCTCGACAAGTACGCCATCACCACCCTGCCGGGCGACGAGCCCTTCGACTGCGCCGGCCTCTACGGCACGGTGTGCACCGGCTCGGCGGTCTCCACCGGGGCGCCGCTGGTGGAATGGCGGCACAAGCTCCGGGCCACCTGGCGTACGCCGTGGAATGTCGAACTGTCGGGCACCTGGCGTCACATCTCGGGCGTGGACGTGGACGCCGAGTTCTCGGGGGCGAGCCACGGCAGGGGGCCTGACGCGCGGCTGGGCAGCCAAAACTACTTCGACCTGGCCGGCACCTGGGGCGTGCGTGAAAACGTCACCCTGCGCTTCGGGGTGAACAACCTCTTCGACAAGGAGCCGCCGCTGGCGTCCTCGGGCGCCGGGTCGATCAGCAACTGTCCGACCGGACCATGCAGCGGGAACACCTACCCGATGACCTACGACTCCCTCGGCCGGTACCTGTTCTTCGGGGTGCGCGCCGACTTCTGACCCGGCAGGCGGAAGGCTCGGTCGGCGGGCGGAGCGGGCGGCCTTGCATCCCCCGTTCCGCCCGCCCGCTAAATCGTTGACATCACGTCGTTCGAGGCGGAAAAGGCCAGGCCTTCCGGTCCCCGTGCCAAAAGCGCGGGGACGCTGCCTTTTCGGAGGGCTCCTTCGTTGACCGATAAGACCGCCGGCCAAGCCGCCGCGCCCGTCCCCAGCGACCATCTCATGGGCGTCTATGCACGCGCCCCGCTGGCGTTCGAGCGAGGCGAGGGCTCGCGCCTCTACACGGCCGAAGGCGAGGCCTACCTGGACTGCATGGCCGGCATCGCGGTGACCGCCCTCGGCCATTCCCACCCCAAGCTCGTGCAGGCGGTGAAGGACCAGGCCGAAAAGCTCTGGCACACGTCCAACATCTTCCGAATCCCGAACCAGGAGAAGCTGGCCGACCTCCTGACGCGGCACACCTTCGCCGACGTGGCCTTCTTCACCAACTCGGGCGCCGAGGCCATCGAGTGCGCCATCAAGACGGCGCGCAAGTATCACTGGGCCAACGGCCAGCCTGAGCGGATCGACATCATCGGCTTCGACGGCTCGTTCCACGGTCGGACGCTGGCCACCATCTTCGCGGCGGGCAATCCCAGCTATGTGGAAGGCTTCGGCCCTCAACTGCCCGGCTTCGTTCAGGCCAAGTTCGGCGACGTCGAGGGGCTGAAGAAGCTGGTCGGCCCGACCACCGCGGCCATTCTGCTCGAGCCCGTGCAGGGCGAGGGCGGCGCGCGCTCCTGGTCCGAGGCCGATCTCAAGGCCATTCGCCAGCTCTGCGACGAGACCGGGACCCTGCTGATCTATGACGAGATCCAGTGCGGCCTCGGCAGGACCGGCCGGTTGTTCGCCCACCAGTGGGCCGATGGGGCCGCCGATCCCGACATCATGGCCGTGGCCAAGGCCCTGGGCGGCGGCTTCCCGGTGGGCGCCTGCCTCGCCACCGCCGAGGCGGCCAAGGGCATGACGCCCGGCTCGCACGGCTCCACCTATGGCGGCAATCCGCTGGCCATGGCCGTGGGCGTGGCCTCGGTCGAGGAACTGGCGAAGCCCGAGCTGATGGAGCACGTCCAGGAAGTCGCCGGCTACTTCAACCAGCAGCTCTCGGGCCTGAAGGACCGCTACCCCGACGTGGTCGTCGACATCCGCGGCAAGGGCCTGCTGATCGGTATCAAGCTGGCCACGCCCAACCGCGAATTCATGCAGCACGCCCGCGACCAGAAGCTGCTGATCGCCGGCGGCGGCGACAACTGCGTGCGGCTGCTGCCGCCGCTGACGCTCTCCCTCGACGAGGCTCGCGAGGCCATGGAGTCGCTGGAACGCGCCTGCGAGACGGCGCGGGCCAAGGCCAAGGCGGCCGCGGCGTGAGCGGCCCGTCGCCCCGCCACTTCCTGGACCTCTGGCGGCTGGACGCCGCGGAGATTCGGGCCATCCTCGAGGACGCCAAGGCCCGCAAGGCCGCCCGCGCCGGCTGGCCCAAGGGGCGGCCCGACCCGGATCGCCCGGCCGACGGCCGGACCCTGGCGATGATCTTCGAGAAGAACTCCACCCGGACGCGCTTCTCGTTCGACGCGGCCATGCGCCAGCTTGGCGGCGATGTGATCATCTCCAACGCTGCGGACATGCAGCTGGGGCGCGGCGAGCCCATCGAGGACACCGCCCGGGTGCTCTCGCGGATGGTGGATGCGGTGATGATCCGCGCCAACAACCACGAGGACATCGAACGCTTCGCCCTGGCCTCCACCATCCCGGTGATCAACGGCCTGTCGGACAAGAGCCATCCCTGCCAGATCCTGGCCGACCTGATGACCTTCGAGGAGCATCGCGGGCCGGTGGAGGGCAAGACCATCGCCTGGGTGGGCGATGGCAACAACGTGTGCGCCAGCTTCATCCACGCCGCCCCCAAGCTGGGCTTCCGGCTGAAGATCGCCACGCCGGCCATTTATCATCCCGACCTCGTGGACCTGGCCCGCGCCGCCGAGCAGAACGGCCAGGTGGAGACTGCCGACGATCCGCGCGAGGCCGTCCGGGGCGCCCACTGCGTGGTCACCGACACCTGGGTCTCCATGGGCGACACCGACCATGACGAGCGCTTCGAGGCGCTTGAGCCCTATCAGGTGGACGAGGCGCTGATGGCCGAGGCCGCCGCCGATGCGGTCTTCCTGCATTGCCTGCCCGCCCATCGGGGCGAGGAGGTGGTGGACGCCGTCATCGACGGCCCGCAGAGCCTGATCTGGGACGAGGCCGAGAACCGCCTGCACGCCCAGAAGTCGATCCTGGCCTGGTGCTTCGGGGCGATCTAGCCGGACGGAGTGAGAGCGGGGAAACCATGAGGCTTTCCGCGGTTCGGGCGGGGTTGCTGGCCGGGGCGCTCGCGCTTTCGGCGGCGCAGGCCCGCGCCCAGACGGCCGCCGACCTCGACGGCATCTTCTCGCGCTTTTCGGCTACGACGCCCGGCTGCGCCGTAGGGCTCGACCGGCCGAACCAGCCGGTGCTGACCCGCGCCTGGGGCATGGCCGACCTGGAGCACGGCGTGCCCAATACGCCGGACACGGTCTTCGAGTCCGGCTCGGTGGCCAAGCAGTTCACCGCCGCCGCGATCCTACTGCTGGCGCGCGATGGGCGGCTGAGCCTCAAGGACGATGTGCGCAAGTACATCCCCGAGCTGTGGGCCTATCCGACGCCGGTGACCATCGAGCAGCTGCTCAACCATACGAGCGGCCTGCGCGACTGGGGCGACGTGGCCCAGCTGGCCGGCTGGCCGCGGACGACCCGCGCCTATACGAACGAGGAGGCGCTCACCATCGCCTTCCGGCAGCGGTCGCTGAACTACGTCCCGGGGGCCGAGTACTCCTACACCAACACCGGCTACATCCTCGCCGCCGAGGTGGTGCGCCGGGTGAGCGGCCAGACGCTCTCCCAGTTCAGCAACGAACGGATCTTCAAGCCCCTGGGCATGAGCCGCACCCAGTGGCGCGACGACTTCCGCCGCATCGTGCCCGGCCGGGCCGTCGCCTATCGCGCCGGGCCGGCGCAGGACATGCCGTTCGAGAGCACCTACGGCCACGGCGGTCTACTCACCACCGTATCCGACCTGCTGACCTGGAACCGGGCCCTCGCCGAGGATCGCCTGGCGCCCGGCCTCTACGCCGAGATGCAGGTCCAGGGCGTCCTCACCGGCGGGCGGCGGATCAGCTACGCCCGGGGCCTGCAGATCGAGCAGCGCCTCGGTCGCAAGGAGGTGGCGCACTCGGGCTCCACCGCCGGCTATCGCACCTGGCTGGCCTACTATCCCGCGGAGAAGGTCTCGGTGGCGGTGCTCTGCAACACCGCCGAAGCCGACGCCGTGGGCCTCGGCCGCCGGATCGCCGACTTCGCCATCGTCCCGCCCGCCGCGGCCGACGAGGTCGCCTCGCCGACGCCGCCGAAGGAGCTGGAGATCCGGCCCGGCGTCTATCTCGACGAGGCCACGGGCCAGGTGGGGCGCATCGTCCGCGAGAACGGGATGCTGCGCCTGGCCAGCGGGCCGCTGGTCTATTCCGAACGCGAGGCGCGCTACCGCATCGGCTCGGACCTGGTGATCTTCACCGCCGAGGGCTTTGAGCGCCGCCGGGCGGACGGCGACGTCTCGCGCTTCCGCCGCTTGACCAGCCACGCCCACACCCCGGCCGAGCTGTCGGCGGCGGCCGGCCTCTACACCAGCGACGAGGCCCAGGGCACGCTGCGCCTCAGCTACTGGCAGGGGCGGCTGATCCTGCAGCCGGCGGACCGGCCCAGCTATCGCCAGACGCTCGAGGCCCTGGCCAAGGACACCTTCCTGGTGCATGGCGGTGTCGTCCGCCTGATCCGCAACGCCGAGGGGCAGGTCGAGACCCTTCGCTTCACCACCGCCCGCGTCCGCGACCTCCGCTTCCGGCGGACCCGCTGACGCACTGGCTCGCAAAGCCGCAGACGCAACCTATATTGGCGCCCATGTCCAATCCTTCCGTTCCCGACGACCTGGTCGGCGCCTTCCAGATCGAAGGCGAACCCGTGCGCGGCCGCGTGGCGCGCCTGGGCCCCGCGATCGACGAGATCCTGCGCGGTCACAACTATCCCGAGCCGGTCGCGAACCTGCTGGGCGAGGCCTGTGCGCTCGCCGCCCTCGTCGGGTCGAACCTGAAGTTCAACGGCCGTCTGATCGTCGAGGCGCGCGGGGCCGGGGCCGTGCGCTACCTGGTGGCCGACTACGACACCTCTGGCGGCCTGCGCGGCTACTGCCGCTTCGATCCGGACGAGGTGGAGGCCGCCTCCCAGGGCTTCCAGCGTCCCGGGGCGCGCTCGCTGCTGGGCGACGGCGTCTTCATCATGACCGTGGACCAGGGCGCGGACATGGACCGCTACCAGGGGATCACCGCCATCGAGGGCGAGACCCTGGCCCTGTGCGCCGAGCAGTATTTCGCCCAGTCCGAACAGACCCCGACTCGGGTTCGCCTCGCCGTGGGGCAGGGCGGGGAAGGGGCCGACCGCAAGTGGCGGGCCGGCGGCGTCCTGATCCAGTACATCGCCGGGGACGAGAGCCGCGGCTCCACCCTCGAGGCCTGGGAACGGACGCAGGCGCTCTTCGAGACCCTGGGTGAGGACGAGATGCTCGACACCGAGCTCAACTCCAACACCCTCCTGTGGCGGCTCTTCCACGAGGACGGGGTGCGGGTGTTCGGCTCGAAGATGCTGCGCGCCTTCTGCCGCTGCTCGCAGGACCGCATCGAGACGGTCCTGAAGTCGTTCCCGGTCGAGGACCGCGAGGGCATGATCGAGGCTGACGGCCGCATCCATGTGACCTGCGAATACTGCTCGCGGGTCTATGCGGTGGAGCCGGCGGCCCTGGAGCCTGCGGCCTAGGTCGAGAGCCGGCGGGGGCTTCCGCCCGGAAGCCCCTCAAGCGGCGGTGCGGCCTCAGACGGCGTCCAGCGCCCGGGTCACGTCGCGCACCAGGTCGTTCGGCCCTTCCAGCCCGACGCTCATCCGCACCCAGCCCTGGGTGAGGCCGATGGAGACGCGCTCCTCCTCGGGCATGGAGCGGTGAGTGGTGGTCGACGGGTGCGTGGCCATCGACTTGGCGTCGCCCAGGTTGTTGGAGATGTCGACGATCTCCAGGGCGTCGAGGAAGCGCCAGGCGGCCTCGCGGCTGCCGAGGTCGAAGGCCACCACATTGCCGCCGCCGCTCATCTGCCGGGCGATCACCTCGGCCTGCGGGTGGTCCGGGCGGCCGCAATAGACGACTTTCCTGGCCTTGCCGTGGGCGGCGATGGCGTCGGCCACCTTGCCGGCGTTCTCGGTCTGGCGCCGGACGCGCAGCTCCATGTGCTCCAGGCCCTTCAGCAGCACCCAGGCGTTGAAGGGCGAGAGCGCCGGGCCGGTGTGCCGGTGCATGTCCTTGTAGGTGTCGAGCAGCAGCTGGGCCGAGCCCAGGATGGCGCCGCCCAGCACCCGGCCCTGGCCGTCGATGTGCTTGGTGGCCGAATAGACCACCACGTCGGCGCCCAGCTGCAGGGGCTTCTGGAAGACGGGGGTGGCGAAGACGTTGTCCACCACCAGCCTGGCGTTGGCGGCCCTGGCCACCTCGGCCACGGCGGCGATGTCGGTCACCTCCAGCAGCGGATTGGCCGGGCTTTCCACGAGGAAGGCCTTGGTGTTGGGGCGGACAGCGTTCCTCCAGGCCTCGATGTCGGTGGCGTCCACATAGGTGGTCTCGACCCCGAAGCGCGGCATCCATTCCGACAGGATCCAGCGGCAGGAGCCGAACAGGGCCCGGCCGGCCACGATGTGGTCGCCGGCCCGCACCAGGCCCATCAGGGCGAGCTGCACCGCCGCCATGCCCGAGGCCGTCGCCTTGCACGCCTCGGCGCCCTCGATCAGGGCCAGGCGCTGCTCGAAGATCTCGGTCGTGGGGTTGCCGAAGCGCTGGTAGATGAAGCCAGGCGCCTCGCCGGCGAAGCGGGCGTCGGCCGCCGCGGCGCTGTCGTAGGAGAAGCTCTGCGTCAGGAACAGGGCTTCCGACATCTCCCCGTGTTCAGTGCGCATGAGGCCGCCGCGCACCGCCTGGGTCTCGATCTCCCAATCGCGCGGATCTTCCGCCATCACGGCCTCCATCACCTGCAGAAAAGCTGGCGCCACGAACGCCGTTGCGCCACGCCGGTCAAGGGCCGGTTCGCGCGCCGCGGCTCAAAGTCCCACTGGGCGTCCCACCAGGCGTCCCACCGGGCGGCCAAGCCGGGGGCGCGGCGGCGGGCGTTTCGTGCCCCGCTCTCATGCTTTTTGTGGTTCTTCTTGCCACATCGTCGTTCTCGGCTAAGTCTGCGCCGCCCATGAGCGACGCTGAACGCCCGGGCATCCTGCCCTGCCAATCCATCGAGAGCCTGATCGCGGCCCGGGCGATCACCTCCGAGACGTCCTGGGATCCTGATCAGGTCCAGCCGGCCAGCCTCGACCTGCGCCTGGGCGCGAGGGCCTGGCGCGTGCGGGCCTCGTTCCTGCCGGGCCGCCATCTGGTGCGCGAGCGGATCGCCGAGGTGGCGATGCACGAGCTCGACCTGACCCGGGGCGCGGTGCTGGAGCGGGGCTGCGTCTATATCGCCGAGCTGCAGGAGCGCCTCGCCCTGCCGCCGGGCGTCTCGGCTCGGGCCAATCCCAAGAGCTCCACCGGCCGGGTGGACGTCTTCGTGCGCCTGCTCACCGACGCCGGCGGCGCCTTCGACGACGTGGCCGAGGGCTACGCCGGCCCCACCTACATCGAGATCGCGCCCCAGACCTTCTCGGTGCTGGTCCGCACCGGCACCCGGCTGAACCAGCTGCGCCTCAAGCGCGGCGCGCCCGAGCGGCTGAGGATCGAGAGCGTCGGCGTCGACCTGACCGGCGAGATCGCCGGCTTCCGGGGCCGCCGCCATGCCGGCGTCGTCGACCTCGACCATGTGGACGGCCACGACCCCCGCGACTTCTGGGAGCCCCTGGTTCCGCGCAACGGCCAGCTGCTGCTGGATCCCGGCGAGTTCTACATCCTGGCCTCGAAGGAGGCGGTGGAGATCCCTGTTCTGGAGGCGGCCGAGATGACGCCCATCGATCCCTCGGTGGGCGAGTTTCGGGTGCACTATGCGGGCTTCTTCGATCCGGGCTTCGGCACCGACGAGGCGCACGGCAAGGGCTCCAAGGGCGTGCTGGAGGTCCGCAGCCACGAGACGCCCTTCATCCTGGAGGACGGCCAGACGGTCGCTCGCCTCGTGTATGAGCCGCTGACCGAAAGGCCCACGCGGCTCTATGGCGACCTGGGCTCGCACTACCAGCGCCAGGGCCTGAAGCTCTCCAAGCACTTCAAGGTCTGGGACGACTAGCGGCGGGCCGACGCCGTCCCGAGCGCCCGGCAGGCGTCGCAGAAGGCCGCGATGTCGGCCTCGTCGTGGTAGATGGAGAGGCCGATGCGAAAGACATCGTCGCGCACGTCGACGATCACGTCCCTGGCCATCAGCGCCTGTTTCCACTGAAGCGCCCGGGGATGCCGGAGCGCCAGGAACCGGGCCTGAGCCCCGCGCCCCGGCGGGTTGAGCACCTGGGCCTCTGACAACGGCCCGGCGCCGCCCGCGGCGATCTCGTCCAGCAGCCGGAGCTGCAGGGTGGTCGCATGTCGGGCGATGTCCGCCGTCGTCAGGCCCTCGGCGGCCAGCATGCGGCCTGCGGCCACGAAGCGGTACAGTCCCGAGGGATCGAAGGTGGCGCCCATGAAGCGTCGCGCATCGCGCGTATAGCCGACGCCGCCGGCGGGCCCCTCCAGATCGCCGAACTCGGCGTACCAGCCGGTGAGCGCAGGTCTCGGGCCGAAGCCAGGCGGAGCATGCAGGAAGGCCGCCCCTTCGCCGGCCATGGCGTACTTGTAGCCCCCGGCCAGGTAGAACAGCCGCTCGGCGTGGCCCGAAAGGTCCGTCGGGACGGCGCGGAAGCCGTGATAGCCGTCCACCACCACCCAGGGGCCCTCGGGCCGGGCGAGTTCGGCCAGGCTCCAGACCTCCTCGAACACCCGGCCGGTCCGGAAGAACACGTGGCTGGCGAAGATCAGATCGAAGCCGCCGCTCCGCGCCGCCCCGAGGAAGCGCGCTGCAAAGTCGGACGCCTCGCTGGGGACCAGGGTCAGCTCGATCTGCCCGGTCTCGACCCAGCGGGCGGCCTGCCGCCGGAACGAGTGGAACTCTCCATCGGTGGACAGCACCCGCACCGGCCGTCGCGGGACGGCCGAGACCAGCACGGCCAGCAGGGTGTGGGTGTTGGGGGCGAAGACCACCGTCTCGGGCGAGGGCAGGGAGAGCTCGGCGGCTACCAGCGCCTGGGCTGCGGGCCAGATCTCGCCCAGGGCCTTGTCCCACTTGCGGTCGGCCAGGGCCGCGGCGTCGGTCCAGGCCTCCATCTGGGCGTCGAAGGTGGCGTCGGGCCACAGGTGGTGGCTGTGGGCGGCCAGGTGCAGGCGCCCGGGGGCGGCGGCGAGCGCCCGGGAGAACAGGTCCTTGCGCGCGGTCAAAGCCTGGTCCTCAGGGACCACAGCTCCGGGAAGCAGCGGCGCTGGAGAGTCCTGGCCAGATAGCCCGCCCCTTCAGTGCCGCCGGTGCCGGGCCGCCCGCCGATGATCCGCTCCACGGTGAGGACATGCTTGTGCCGCCAGGTGACCAGGGCGTCGTCCAGGTCCACGAGCTTCTCGGCCAGCTGGTAGAGCTCCCAGTAGCGCTTGGTGTCGCGGTAGACCTCGAGCCAGGCGGCCTCCACCTCGGGCGAGGGCGTGTAGGTCTGGGCGACGTCACGGTTCAGCACCGCCTCGGGCACGAAAAGCCCGTGCTTCGGCAGCTGGGCGATGGCCACGTCATAGAGGCTGGGCGTCTCCAGGGCGGCCTTCAGTTCGGCCAGGGCCTCGGGACGGTCGGCGTGGAAGCGCAGGAAGCTGTCGTCCTTCAGGCCGAGGAGATATTCGAGGGTCCGGAACTGGTGGCTCTGGAAGCCCGAGCTGGTGCCCAGGTATCCGCGGAAGCTCAGGTAGTCGGCGGGCGTCATGGTCGCCAGCACGTCCCACGAGAGCGTCATGATGGTCTGGATTCGCGAGACGCGGGCCAGGGCCTTGTAGGCGGGCTCCAGGTCGCCGGCCGCCACCAGCCGGCGGGCGAGGCCGACCTCGTGGATGATCTCCTTGAGCCAGAGCTCCTTGGTCTGATGGATGACGATGAACAGCAGTTCGTCGTGACGGTCGCTCAGCGGCTTCTGGGCGGCGAGCAGTTCGTCGAGCGCGAGGTAGCGCGCATAGGTCATGGGGTCCGACATGGGCGGGAAGCTAGGCTCCAGGCCCAGCCCCCGCCAGCCGAAAGTCAGAGGTTGCCGAGCGCCTGGATCAGCTCATGCTGGAAGTCGCGGCCTTCATAGAGCGAGGTCGCCCGCAGGCGTTCATTGACCCCGTGGGCGCCGTTGCCGTCGGTGTCGAAGAAGATGCCCGACAGGCCATAGACGGGGATGTTCGCCTGGCCGAGCCACAGGGCGTCGGTGTAGCCCGCCTGCATCACCGGCTGCAGCTTCAGGCCGCCGCCGAAGCGCTTGTCGATCAGCCGCTGGGCCGTCCCGAGGATGCGGGGGTCCAGGGGCGCGACCTTGGCCAGGGGGCGCACGGGCGGCGCCAGGGTGACGCTGATCCCCGGATCGCCGATCGCCTGCTCAAGCGCCGCTTTCGTGCCTTCCAGCGTCTCGCCGGGCAGGATGCGGCAGTTGATGTTGCCGGCCGCCCGCTGGGGCAAGGCGTTGCTGGCGTGGCCCGCCTCCAGCAGGGTGGCGACGCAGGTGGTGCGCAGCAGGCGGTTGATGTCCGGATCGGCCGAGGCGATGCGGTCGGCCTCGGCGTCGTTGGGATCGGCCAGCAGCCGCTTCAGCGCCTGGGCGATGGCCGGATCGGTCGTGGGGGCGGCGGCCAGGGCGGTGAAGTTGGCCCGGCTGATCTCGTTGAACCGGACCGGGAAGCGATAGGCCTGCACCTTCAGCAGCGCCTGGGCCAGCTGGTAGATGGCGTTGTCCGGCACCGGCCGGGAGCTGTGGCCGCCGGGATTGCGGGCCTCCAGTCGGTAGTTCTGGGTGGCCTTCTCGCCGACCTGGACCTCGATGAACAGCCGTCGGCCGTCGGGGCTGATGACGCCGCCGCCGCCCTCGTTGATGGCGAACTCGGCGTCGATCAGGTCGCGCCGGTTTTCCACCAGCCACTGCATGCCGTTGAAGGCCTGGACGGACTCCTCGCCGCAGGTCAGGGCCAGCTTCACGGTGCGTTTCAGCCGGACGCCCTCGCGCTTCAGCCGCGCCAGGCTGTCGGTGTAGATCGCCACGTCCGCCTTATCGTCGGCCGCGCCGCGGGCGTAGAAGAAGCCGTCTTCCTCCACCAGGGTGAACGGATCGCGCTCCCAGTCCTCGCGCCGGGCCTCGACCACGTCCAGGTGGGCCATGAGCAGGATCGGCTTCGCCTTGGGATCGCGGCCGGGCAGCACCGCCACCAGGCCGCCTTCCTTCGGATGGGCGGGATCGGCGAAATGGTGCAGGTCGGCCTCGGGGAAGCCCGCCCCCTTCAGATGCGCCCCGGCCTTGGCCGCCGCTTCCGTGCAACTGCCGGCGGAGAGGGTGGTGTTGGTCTCCACCAGCTCCTTGTAGAGGGCCCGGAAGGCCTGCTGGTCCGGCCGCAGCGAGGTCTGGGCGCAGGCCGCCCCGGCCACGGTCATCGCCGCCGCGACGGCGAGCACGCTCCAACGCTTCATCGACGAAAGTCCCCCAAACTGGACCCGCAGCTTCACCCGTCAGCGCCAGGCTGTCCACGCTCGAGCTTGAGGGCGAGCGCCATCGCCGCTAAAGGAGGCGTCCGGTTCGTCCGCGGACCTGATGCGGGTGTAGTTCAGAGGTAGAACGTCAGCTTCCCAAGCTGAATGTCAGGGGTTCGATTCCCCTCACCCGCTCCATATTTTCAATGACTTAGCGTCCCGCTTTTGGATTTTCGACCTGTGGTCGGGAAAAAGTCGGGGGGTTTTGTTGCCAGTTTGGTCGCCGTCACGTCGACCCCCGAGGCGTCAGCCTTCCCCTTCCTCTTTGCGTCGAATCCGCTCGGCTAGGTCCATGACAATGCTGTCGCGCGATCGGCGTAGGTGGCGAGCAGGCGCTCGACGCGCTCCTCTTCCCAGCCCAGGACATCGGCGATCTGACATGGCGCCGACTCGTACGCTCAGCGCCTGATGCTCGCGATATGTTCCTGCGCACAAAGGTTGGTTGCGACAGAACGTCGTTCGCGCTTAGGTGGCCAAGGGGCGCGCGATCGAGCGCGCGTGGGGGGTATTTATTATGGCGCTCAGCACCGCGCAGCTGTCTCTCATTGAGCAACGTGTCACTAACGATGGCCCCAGCACCGGCACCGCCTACCTGTTGTGGTTCTTCCTCGGGATTATCTCGGCTCATAGGTTCTATCTCGGCCGGCCGCTTTCGGCGGTCATCCAAATCCTGACTTACTTCATCCTTGTGGGCTTCGTTTGGCTGCTTATTGATGGGTTACTGATCCCGGGCATGATCCGCGAAAAGCGTGATCAGATCCGGAAGCGCCTGACCACGGACATGCTGGCCATGGGCGGCGGACGTGACGCGGCCGAGGCAGCGTAGGTGTCGGAACGGCCAGGGGGGACTTCTTCCGCTTATTGTCGGGGGTAGTTCAATCGAAGTTCGGGCCTGGTGCGGTTGGGCGCATAGGTACCGTTTTGATCACCGCTGTAGTCGTACTGGGCGCCCTTGGGGGCTGTACTTCTGGCGACAGCCTTGGCTTGGAGCTGCGGTGATCGGTGTCATAGTAGTTCTCGTTGGGGCGTTCCTGATCTTGGCATTCCGCTTCGTGCCCGGCGGCGTTGCGACGAATGCGACGATTGTTGCGACGGGCGCCTGGCGAGCGCCACGACGAACGCTGCTATCCTGTCGTCGGGGAAATTGCACTAGGTCCGGGTTCGGGGGGCGCCGTACCCGCGCGCCGTAGTCTTGGGTCGCCTGACTTTGCGAGTTCTTGTGGTGGACGACGAGCCGCTGGCCGCGGACTGGCTCGTGCGTTGTCTTGATGGCCTTCCTGAGGTGGAGTTGGTCGGTTGCGCGGCCGATGGGGACGAGGCGATGGAGAAGATCGCCGCCGATCGACCCGATCTGGTGCTCCTCGACATCCAGATGCCCGGCCGCTGCGGCCTGGCGGTGGCCCGCGGGATGCAGGCCGGGCCGGAGGTGGTGTTCGTCACGGCCTTCGCCGAGCATGCGCCGGAGGCCTTCGAAATCGAGGCCGTCGACTATCTGTTGAAGCCGGTTCAGCTGGACCGGCTGGCCGAGGCCGTGCGCCGGGCCCGCCGCCGGCGGGAGATGCGCGAGGCCTATGAGCGCATCGAGGCGGCGTCTGCGAAGCCGGAGCCGCCCGGGGCCCAGGGCGGCTATGACGAGGAGCTGTGGATCCGTCGCCGGGACGGCTATGTCCGGGTCCGGGTCGACCAGATCCGCCGGATCGAGGCGGCGCGCGACTACGCGCTGATCCATACAGCCACCAAGACCTACATCCTGCGGGCGACCATGTCCGAGCTGGCCGAGCGGCTGGACCCGGCCAAGCTGCTGCGCGTGCACCGCTCGGCCTTCGTGCGGCCCGACGCGGTGGCGCGGGTGGAGCGGACGGGCCGCAGCGCCATGCGTCTCCACACCGAGGACGGGGCCGTCGTCGAGGTCGGGGTGAGCTACGTCAAGCGCGTGGCCGAGGCCCTGGGGTTGATCTAGGGCTTCGCCGCAACCGCAGCGGTATTCGTCGCAAAGCTCCACAAAGCCCGTATCGGTCCTGCCAGCTTCCCGGCCAGAGGCGACGCCGAAGAGCGCCGCTTGGGGATGCGCGAGGCGCGGCCGCCGGTCGGCCGCCGTCTCGGCATGGCTGGAGCATTCAAGGTGACGATTTCGACCATCCGAGGCCGGCTGCTGGCCTCGACGCTGTACGCCGGGGCGGCCGTGTTCGGGCTGACGATCCCCGCGGCGCTGCCGGGCCTCGCCGTGGCCCAGGACTACACCTCGGGCAACCTGTCGGGCCGTGTGGAGACTGCGGACGGCGCGCCGGTGGCCGGCGCGACCGTGACCGTGCGGTCGGGCCAGGGCGTGTCGCGCCAGGCGACCACCGACGCCAACGGCCGCTACCAGATCAACGCCCTGCCGGTGGGCCCCTATTCCGCGAACGTCAGCGGTTCGGCGGGCGAGCTGTCCAACCAGGCGGTCAGCGTCCAGCCGGGCGGCTCTTCGTTCAACTTCACCCTGGGCGGGGGCGCGGTGGACGAGCTGGTGGTCACCGGGACCCGCCGCACCCAGGACTTCGCCCGGACCGACATCGGCCAGGTGATCGATGTGCAGGAACTGGCCCAGCAGGTGCCGGTGGGCCGTTCGATCGCCAATGTCGCCCTGCTGGCGCCCGGCGTGTCGCGTCCCGACGCCACCATCGCGGCGAGCTCGCGGCGTAACCAGTCGACCCTGGTGGTGGGCGGCACCTCGGCGGCCGAGAGCGTTTACTACATCAACGGCCTGAACGTGACGGACCTGCGTAACCTGCTCGGCTACGCGGACCTGCCGTTCGACGCGATCCAGTCGATCGACGTGAAGACCGGCGGCTACCAGGCCGAGTTCGGTCGCGCCACCGGCGGGGTGGTGAACATCATCACCCGCTCGGGCTCCAACGAGTGGCGCGGCGGCGCCACAGTGACCTATTCGCCGAAGACCCTGTCGACCAACGCGCCGGACGCCTACGCCTCGGGCGGGGCCGGGGTGTCGGGCGCGCGCGTCTACAACAACGCCGCCAGCCTGGAGACCCTGGACACCTCGGTCTATCTGAGCGGCCCGATCCTGAAGGACCGCCTGTTCTTCTTCGGCCTCTACAACGTGCGCCGCACCGAGGAGTACTACGGCGTCTCCTCGCAGGGCTTCGACGGCGAGAGCCTCTATCAGGGCACCCAGAACTACGAGAAGAGCGACAGCCCGCGCTGGCTCGCCAAGTTCGACCTGAACATCACCGACACCCAGCGGCTTGAGGCGACCCTGTTCTCGGACGCCTCGAAGATCAACCGGCGCTTCTTCGATTTTGACGCCCGCCGGGGCATCATCGGCGAGGGCCTCGGCTATACGGAGAAGGCCGGCGGCTTCAACCAGATCTACAAGTACACCGGGGCCTTCACCGACTGGTTCACTCTCTCGGCCCTCTACGGGCAGGTGAAGTCGGACCAGCAGGACGAGGGCGACCTCGTGGACACCCCGCGCGTCCGCGACCGCCGCACGACCACCAACATCTTCCTGACCGCCGCCAACGCCGCAGGCTCGCTCCAGCCGGTGGGCGAGGACGTGCGCAAGACCTACCGGGTGGACGCCGACATCTATGCGAACTTCTTCGGTCGCCACCACTTCCGCGTGGGCTACGACCGGGAGGACCTGAAGTCGACCGATGTCCACCTCTACAACGGCGGCTTCTACATGGACGTCTTCTTCAGGACGGTGCCGGGGACGGACCTGCCGCCGCAGGCCTACGCCCAGACCACCTTCTTCGGCTCGGGCGGCGAGTACGACGCCAGCCAGACGGCGGCCTACATCCAGGACTCGTGGGACATCACCGACACCCTGACCATCCAGGCCGGCGTCCGCCTCGACCAATACAACTACAAGAACCGCGCCGGGGAGAGCTACATCAAGCTCGACGACCAGATCGCCCCGCGCCTGGGCTTCACCTGGGACCCGCGCGGCGAAGGGCGTGACAAGGTCTACGGCTCGTTCGGCCGCTACTACCTGCCGATCGCCACCAACACCTCGATCCGCGCCGTCTCGGGCGAGGACTTCCACGTGGAGTACCGCGCCGTGACGGTCAATCCGGACGGCAGCCTGGCCCGCGACGCCAACGGCGTGCCGATCGTCGGCGAGCGCCTGCGCGAGGATGCGATCTTCGCCCGGGCCATCGCCCCCGACCCGCGGGAGATCGTCAATGCCGATATCGACCCGATGTACGAGGAGGAGTTCATCCTCGGCTACGAGCACCAGTTCGCCGGCGGCATGTTCGACGGCTGGCGGGCCGGCCTGCGCTATGTGCACCGGAACCTGGCCTCGACCATCGAGGACACCGACCTCGGCCACGGCGGGGTGCTCGACCGCTATTGCGCCCGCACCAACGACGCCGGCTGCGCGGTGGTGGACGGCCTCACCGCCAACGACCGGTTCAGCGGCCACTATGTGATGTTCAACCCCGGCAAGTCGGTCCGCCTGATGCTGGACCTGCTGAACGGGCCGGGCGGCCCGAACCTGCAGGAGGTGACCTTCACCGAGGCGGACCTCGCCATGTCGAAGGTGAAGCGCAAGTACGACGCCCTGGAGTTCACCTTCGAGCGTCCGTTCGACGGCCGCTGGGCGCTGCAGGGCTCGTATGTGTGGGCCAAGTCCAAGGGCAATTACGAAGGCGCGGTGAAGTCGGACATCGGCCAGACCGACGCCTCGATCACCCAGGACTACGACGCCCACTTCCTGGCCGACGGCGGCTACGGCTACCTGCCGAACGACCACCGCCACACCTTCAAGCTGTACGGCTTCGTCCAGGCGACCGAGCGACTGCGGGTGGGGGCGAGCTTCTACGCCCAGTCGGGCCGTCCCTATGGCTGCATCGGCTATCACCCGGATGATCCGACCCCGGGCAACACCCCGAGCGCCTGGTACTGTGTCCGCAACGGCCAGCCGACGCTCACCCCGCGCGGTTCGGAAGGACGCACGGACTGGGTCACCAACACCGACCTCAACGTCACCTGGGACGTGGTCCAGGCTCGGGACGGCTTCGGCGCAGTGAGCGCGGCGGTCGACGTGTTCAACCTGTTCAACGAGAAGGCTGTGACCCGGATCGTGGAACAGGGTGAGACCGGCGGCGCGCCCGGCGTGGTGATCCCCACCTACGGCATGCCGCGCTCGTACCAGACGCCGCGCAGCGTCCGCTTCACCCTGCGCTACGCCTTCTAGGCAGGGGTCTCCGATCGTCCCGCGCCGTATCCCCCCAAGATCCGGCGCGGGATGTGGGAGGGTCGCTCCGCCCCGAAGTAGCGGCCCTCCCGTTCTTCCCGTCGCGCGAGCCGGTTGCGACGAGCGGCGGATTTTCTGCGATGGACGCGCCCTAGGCGGGCCGTCCGCCCATGATAAGGTTCAGGTTCCGGGACCTCTCCCGGGCTGGCGAGGGGCCCCGCGCTTGAAAGACCGCCGCCTCATGGATCGGCAGGGCGTTCGCCTCGGCGCCCAGGCGATGCTCTGGTGCGTCGTCCTCTGGATCGTCAACCAGAGCTTCTACCTCGCCCCGCTTTTGTGGACGCGCGGCGTCGACAAGATGACCGCCCTCTACATGGTGGGCTGCGCCACCCTCGGCGTGATGTTCTGCTTCGGCACCTTCCTCGGCCAATGGAAGGCGCGGCGCCTGTCTCGCGCCCCGCGCATCGCCGTGGCGGTGGGCTCGACCCTGGCCTCGCTGGTCGGGCATTCGATCTGCGACACCATGCTCTTCCTGGCGATGCTGAAGCCCGAGAGCATCATGGGCCGCAGCTCCCTGGCGGCGAAGTGGGAGCTGCTGCTGCTCACCAACTTCACGTCCCTGGCCGCCGTCCACGCGATCTTCGCCTGCGCTGTGGCCCTGACGCTCGCCGCCATCCAGGCCGAGGAGCGCGAGCGCAGCCTGGCCGCCGCTCGCGCCGCCGCTCAGGAGGCCCAGCTGGCGGCCCTGCGCTTCCAGATCAATCCGCACTTCCTGTTCAACGCCCTGAACGCCGTCACCTCCCTGGTCGGGGCGGGCCGCAATGGCGAGGCGGTGACGGTGGTGGGCCGGCTTTCCAGCTTCTTCCGCGCCTCGCTGGGCGTCCCGCCGGGCGCCTCGGTGCCGCTCCAGGACGAGCTCGATGTCGTGGGCGCCTATCTCGAGATCGAGGCTGCCCGGTTCGGCGAGCGGCTGGCGGTGGAGATCGAGGCGCCTGAGGCGCTGTACGGCGCGATGGTGCCGCACTTCCTGCTCCAGCCCCTGGTGGAGAACGCCATCAAGCATGGCGTCGCCGGCTCCAAGCGCCAGGTGTCAGTGCGGGTCCGCGCCCAGGCCGAGGGGCGGACCCTGGTGCTTTCCGTCTCCGACGACGGGGACGCCGCCGGCCCCGCGTCGCCCGGCGCCGGCATCGGGCTTTCCAATGTAGCCGCCCGCCTGGACGCCCTGTTCGGCGAGGAGGGCGCGATCATCACGCGGCGGCTTGAGCCGGGCTTCGAGGTCGAGCTTCGCCTGCCGCTCAGCTTCCAGGCGGTCAGCCGGGCCGCTTGACGCTGCGGCGCCCGGTGCGGGCCGGTTGACGGGCCGCGCACATCCCCGCAAACGCAGCCGGTGTCTCCTGCTCCCTCGCATGGGCCGTCCCATCGGCCGCTTCTCGGCATCACCCTGCGCATCTCGGCCATGGCCTGCATGGCCCTGCTTTCGGCCCTGGTGAAATGGTGCGGCGAGCGGGGCGTCCCGCTCTTCGAGATCATCTTCTTCCGCAACGCCTTCGCCTTCCTGCCGCTCGGCCTCTACATCTGGCGGACCACGGGCTTCGAAGTGCTCAAGACCAGGCGTCCGATGGGCCATCTGGTGCGTGCGGCCGTGGGGCTGGTGGGCATGGCCGGCGGCTTCGCCGCGGTGCAGTACCTGCCGCTCACCGACGCCACCGCCCTGGCGTTCGCTTCCCCCCTGTTCATGACCGCCCTGTCGGCCCTGCTGCTGTCCGAGAAGGTCGGGCCGCACCGCTGGGCGGCGGTGGTCGTGGGCTTCATCGGCGTGCTGATCATGGCCAGGCCTGTGCCGGGGCACATGAACGTGCCTGGCGTGACGTTCGGCATCCTGGGCGCGCTCGGCGCCGCGGGGGCCATGGTCGCTATCCGCCAGATCGCCGACACCGAGCGCGGGCCGACCATCGTCTTCTATTTCACCCTGAGCGGCACGCTCTTGGGCCTGGTGGGGTCGCTCATCGGCGGCTGGTCCGTGCCCGACGCCGGAACCCTGGGCCTACTGGTTCTCGCCGGCCTTGTCGGCGGCGTGGGCCAGCTGTTCCTTACCGAGGCGCTGCGCGCCGCGCCCGTCGGCGTAGTGGCGCCCTTCGACTACACCCAGCTCATCTGGGCGACGCTCTTGGGCCTGGTCATCTGGGGCGAGCTGCCCCATCCGGCGACCGTGGCGGGGGCAATCATCGTCGCCGGCAGCGGCGTCTACATCCTGCATCGGGAGCTGCGGCGCTTCCGCCGGCCGGCCTGACGCCGCTTCGTTGACAGACCGGCGTTACGGGAGGACGCTCGAAGCATCCTCCGGGAGCTGGTCCGATGCTGAAGACGCTCGCCTATTCCGCCGCCGCGGCCCTGGCCGCCCTGGCCGCCGCGGAGGCGGCCGCAGCCCAGTCAGTGACCGTCCTCGGCGGAGGCATGGCCCGGCAGTGCTCGAACGCCGCCCTGGCCGGGGAGGCGGATCGCCGGTTCGAAGCAGCCTGCACCCAGGCGCTCGAGACCGAGCTCCTGTCCCAGCGCGACCGCGCCGGGACTTTCGTAAACCGCGGCGTGCTGAAGCTGCGGCGCCTGGAATTCGACGCCGCCCGGGGCGACTTCGACAGGGCGGTGGAGGTGCTGCCGGATCTTGCCGAGGCCTATGCCAACCGCGGCGCCGCCCTGGTCGGCCAGCGTCGCTACGCCGAGGGGCTGGCCGACATCAACCGCGCCCTCGAGCTGGGCGTTGGCGAGCCCGAGAAGGCCTATTTCAACCGCGCTCTGGCCCATGAGGGCCTGGACGACCTGAAGCAGGCCTATTTCGACTACCGCAAGGCCGCCGAGCTCAGCCCCGAGTGGGAGGCTCCGCGCAAGGAACTGGCGCGCTTCACCATCCAGGTCCGCTAGGCCCTCGGCCAAGCTGGCTTTCCGGCGGACCTGCCCCACATGGGAGCTATGCGCCCGTTCCTTCTCACCGCGGTGCTTGCCGCCGCCTTCGCCGCCGCGGGGCCGGGCCTGGCCCAGACCTCAGCGGACCTCCTGGCCCGGGACCAGCTTCGCCTGGACGAGCTGCGCGCCCAGCAGCAGTTGCAGCAGCAGCGGTCGGTCGCCCAGCACAATGAACTGATGGCCCTGGACGCGCGCCTGCGCACCGAGCAGCAGGCGGCGCGGATCGAGGCGGAACGCCGGCCGGTGCGCCTTCCCGAGCCGCCCTATCCGGGGCCGCCGGCGATGCTGGACGCCTCGCGGCTGCCGTCGATTCCGGACGCCGCCCTTGCCGCCTCCAACCGTCGGGTGCAGGAGATCAGCCAGAACCGGCGCTAGCTTCGCCGCGTTAGGTCTTCGCATCCACGGGAGGCTTCACCATGCGCTGGTCCGGCGGCCGGGGCTCCGGCAACATCGAGGACCGTCGAGGCCTGGGCCCGGCGGGCGCGGTCGGCGGCCTCGGGGCAGGCGGGGTGATCCTCGCCCTCATCGGCTATTTCGTCTTCGGCATCGACCCGTCCACCACCACCGCGGTGCTGGGTGGCGGCCAACAGGTGCAGCAGCAGGAGGGCGTTCGCGGCGGCCCTGCGGACGACGCCGGACGCTTCGTGGATGTGGTGGCCACCAATGTGGATGACGTCTGGACCCGGCAGATGCCCGGCTATCGTCCCCCGGAAGCGGTGGTGCTGTACGACCAGGCCACGGGCACCGGCTGCGGCATGGGCCAGGCGGCCATGGGGCCGTTCTATTGCCCGGCCGACCGCAAGGTCTATCTGGACCTCTCCTTCTGGCAGGAGCTGGAGGGCAAGTTCGGAGCCGGCGGCGAGGCGGCCCGGGCCTATGTGATCGCCCACGAGATCGGCCACCATGTCCAGACCCTGACCGGCGCGTCCGATCAGGCCCGGCGCATGGGCGCGCGCGGCGCCGAGAGTGGTTCGGTCCGACTGGAACTGCAGGCGGACTGCTACGCCGGCGTCTGGGCGGCCCATGCGGCGGCAGTGTCCGGCGGTCAGGTCCAGCTCGATCCGCGCGATATCGAAGACGGGCTGCGGGCGGCGGCGGCCGTCGGCGACGACACGCTCCAGCGCAAGGCCCAGGGCCAGGTGATGCCCGACGCCTTCACCCACGGCTCGTCCGAACAGCGGATGCGGTGGTTCCGGCGGGGCGTCGAGGCGGGCGATCCCGCCGCCTGCGACACCTTCAGCGCGCGGACGCTCTAGGCCAGAGCCGGGGCGTCAGCCGCCCACCATCGGGGCGGCTTCGTAGCCGAGGCAGACCGAGACGCAGCGGCGGGCCAGGAGGTCGCCGGGATCGATCACGTCCACCTTGGCCTCGGCCGTCGGCAGGACCAGAGGGACCTCGGTGCAGCCGGCCACCAGCACCTCGGCGCCGTCGGCCACCAGTTCGTCGGCCAGGGCCTTCATGGCCCGGCGGACGTCGGGGCCGGTGTCGCCGCTCTTGATCCGATAGAGCAGCTCCATGAACGTCACCTGGCGCTCGGCCGGCAGGCTGACAAGGCCCATGCCGCGGGCGGCGAGATACTCGCGGTAGAGCTTCAGGGCGCCCTTGGTGCCGAGCACGCCGGCGCGCAGGGCGCCGCTTTCCTGCGCCGCCTCCGCCCCCAGGTCGATCATGTCGATCAGCGGCAGGCCCGAGGCCCGCTGGATCAGGTCGGCATGGGCGTGGGCGGTGTTGCAGGGCATGGCCAGCACCTCGGCCCCGGCGCCGCGCAGGGCGCCCGCCATCTCGGCCAGCACCGCTCCGGCGCTGACGCCCGAGGTGTTGCGGTCGGGAACCTGCGGATTGATGTCGGCGATGACCCGGATGTGGTCCTGGTCGCGATTGGCGGGAGTGTAGGCCTGCAGCCGCGTCAGGAATTCCAGCGTGGCCGCCGGGCCCATCCCGCCCAGGACCCCGAGGGTCAGGGCGGGCGCGATCTCCGGCGGGCTCATCAGAGCTTGCCGTCCAGTTCGCCTTGGTAGCCGAACAGCCCTTGCGCGCCGCCGGTGTGCAGGAACACCACGGTCTCGCCGTCGAAGGCGCCGGCGCGGGAGAGGGCGATCAGGCCTTTCATCGCCTTGCCGGTGTAGACGGGGTCGAGGAGGATGGCGTCCGAGCGCGCCGCCAGGGTGAGGGCGTCGATCACGCCCTGGTCGATCAGGCCATAGCCCGCGCCCACATAGCCGTCGTCGACCTCCACCATCTCGCGGGCGACCCGATCCTCGAAGCCGAGCAGGGCGGCGGTCTCCCGGGCGAGCTTGAAGACATTGGCTTCCTGGGTTTCCTTGGGCGCGCGCACGCTGACGCCCAGCACCGGGATGTCGGCCCCCATCACCGCCAGACCCGCCACCAGGCCCGCATGGGTGCCGGCGCTGCCGCTGGCGGTGACGATGCGGTCGATCTCCAGGCCCAGCTCATTTGCCTGGCTGACAAGCTCCAGGGCGCATTCGGCATAGCCAAGGGCGCCGATGCAGTTGGAGCCGCCGCCGGGGATCACATAGGGCCGGCCGCCGGCGTCGGCGACTTCCTGGGCCACGCTGGCCAGGGCCTGGTTCATGTCGCTGCCGCCGGGCGCGTGGCGGATCTTGGCGCCGAGGAGTTCGTCCAGCAGGACGTTGCCCGAGCGGTTGTAGTCCACGGCCTCGGAGCCCGTGCGATGCTCGAGGATCACCTCGCACTTCAGGCCGAAACGGGCGGCGGCGGCGGCCGTCTGGCGCACGTGGTTGGACTGCACGGCGCCCTGCGTGACCAGGGTGTCGGCGTCATTGGCCAGGGCGTCGCCCAGCAGGAACTCGAGCTTGCGGGTCTTGTTGCCGCCGCCGGCCAGGCCGGTGCAGTCGTCGCGCTTGATCCACACCGTCGGGCCGCCGCCATCGGGCGAGGCGAGCGCCTCGGTCAGGCCGGGCAGGGGCTCCAGCGGGGTGGGCAGATGGGCGAAGCGGACGGGGTTGTATCGGGCGAAATGCATGGAGGCTCCGTAGCACGAGGCCACGGAGCCATGCGAGCGTCTCGCGTCAGGGCCGCAGCTTGCGGGGCAGAGCTTCCACCTCGGCGGGGCTGAGCTTGGCCAGGGAGTCGACAATGCAACGGCTTTCGAAGCCGCTCTTGGTGATGCCGATGTCCAGGTCGATGGGGCGGCAGACGATGCTGGAGCCCGGCGGCTGGCGGGTGATGATGGCGTCGGACGAGATGGCGCCGGCGAGGCAGGCGCTGCTCATGGTCACGCGATAGACGTCGCCGCGGTTCACCCGCAGGAAGAGGGTCTGGGCGTCGCCCACCGTATGGCCGCGGATGTCGTGGCTGCGGAAGCAGTCGCCGCTGGCCAGGGCCGCGCCTGACGGCGGGGCGGGCGGCAGAGGCGGCTTGGTCGTAGGGGCGGCGGGCGCGCAGGCGGCGAGCGCCAGGACGGGGGCGGCGAACAGGACGCGGGGGAACTTCATCGGGCTGTCTCCGGAGGACTGCGTGAGTTTCTTATGACCGATCGCGGGCTCGGGGCCAGGGGCGTTGCGGCTACCAGGCGTTCTGCACCTTCTCGGCGAAGCCCTGCAGCCCCTCGAACGTGATCCTGCGCCCGTCGTCCAGCACGGCGGTTCCGGAAAAACGGCCGAACACCTGATGGGTGTCGGAGCGCAGAACCTTCAGGTCGGTGAGGTCGACGCGGTCGAGGACCGGCTCGAAGGTCATCTCGAGGCGTCCATCGTTGCTGGAGAACCGCCAGGGCGCCGCATCATAGGTTCCGGTCGGACTGGGGTCGGGGAGATGGAACGTCACCTGGTCCAGCTTGTGGGCGCGACCGCCGTAGAAGACCATGTTTTCGGACGCCGCAGAGGTGTCGCCGAAGCCGTAGCCGATGTTGAAACCGAACGGGACGGCGTCCACCAGGCCCGAGGCCGAGCCCCAGTACCAAGTGTTGCGATAGGTCCAGACGCCGCGCCCCCAGTCCAGCACGGCGAAGGCGCGATCGGGGGTGAAGGCATGGGCCTCGCCCCCGACCGTGACCGTCCCGCTGGCGGCCAGGCAGTTGATCTTCTGGTTGTAGTAGAAGGCCTTGGGCGCGCCCTTCCACGGCGTGGCGATGGTCATGCGGTCCATGGCCGGCTGGGCGAGGTCGATCTCGGCGCCCAGACCGCGCCCCTTGCCGAAGCCGGGGCAGTCGATGCTCAGGCGCCGCCCTTGCGGCGTGTGGCGGAAGGCGAGCTTCAGCCGCGGGTGATCCTGGACCACGTCGCCGGCGTCGGCGCTCTCGGGCATCCGCATGCGGCCGAGCGGGAAGGGGAGGATCACGCTTTCGGTGGTGTAGGTCCGGGCCTGGAAGTCGAACCAGACCACCGACAGAAGGCCCATGTAGCCGTTGTCGGCGGCGACGGCGGCGAGGCCGTGGTCGCCGGCGAGGACGCAGTAGTAGTCCCACTCCTTGATCCGCAGGGGCGAGGCGGCGATGGCCGCCCGGCTGTAGCGCCGGGCCTCGTTCCGGGCCCATCCCGCCTGCGCCAGCCGTCCGCGGCGGTCCAGCAGGTCGCCGGGACCAAGCTCGATCTGAGCCATCAGATTTCCCCCGTTCTCGTTCGGCCCATGAAACCAAGCGTCGGCGGGAAGGTCGATGGGCGATGCGATCCTGCCGCCGCGTCATTGGCTCTTCCCCAAAACTCCGTTCGGAGATAGCGTTCGCCGATCCTCGGGGGGCCGCGCGCAAGCGGCTGAGAGGTGGGTGAGCCCACGACCCGTCGAACCTGATCCGGGTCATGCCGGCGAAGGGAAGGGCCTCAAGTCAAAGACCCAACCGGCGCCCGTGATCCGTCCATTCGGAGCCACGCGATGAACAAGCCTGCCGGAACCCTCCAGGCCGCCGCCATTCCCACCGGGGAGCGCCCGGGATCGAGGAAGGTCTATGAGCCCGGGGTGCTGTGGCCCGACATCCGGGTCCCGTTCCGCGAGGTGGCGGTGCATCCGTCCGCCGGCGAGCCGCCGCTGACCCTCTATGACCCGTCCGGTCCCTACACGGACCCGGCGGTGAGGATCGACATCGAGAAAGGGCTGCCCCGCGTCCGCGAGCCGTGGGTGGTGTCGCGCGGCGACGTGGAGATCGTCGAGACTCCGCGGGAGGTGAAGCCCGAGGACAACGGCTTCGCCAAGGGCGAGCATCTGGCCCCCGCCTTCACGGCGCCCCGGCGCGTCTACCGGGCCAAGGCGGGGCGCAACGTGACCCAGCTGGAATACGCCCGGCGCGGCATCATCACGCCCGAGATGGAATATGTGGCCATCCGCGAGAACATGCGCCGCAAGGCCGGCGAGGCCTTCATCCGCGACGGCGAGGACTTCGGCGCCTCGATCCCCGACTTCGTGACGCCGGAGTTCGTCCGCGACGAGATCGCCCGGGGCCGGGCGATCATCCCGGCCAACATCAACCACACCGAGCTTGAGCCGATGATCATCGGCCGGAACTTCCTGGTGAAGATCAACGCCAACATCGGCAACTCGGCCGTGCTCAGCCACGTCTCGGACGAGGTGGACAAGATGGTCTGGGCCATCCGCTGCGGCGCCGACACGGTGATGGATCTCTCCACCGGCCGGAACATCCACAACATCCGCGACTGGATCGTCCGCAACAGCCCGGTGCCGATCGGCACGGTGCCGATCTACCAGGCGCTGGAGAAGGTGGGCGGCGTGGCCGAGGACCTCACCTGGGAGGTGTTCCGCGACACCCTGATCGAACAGGCCGAGCAGGGCGTCGACTATTTCACGATCCACGCGGGGGTCCGGCTCGCCTACATCCCGCTCACCGCCAAGCGCGTCACCGGCATCGTCTCGCGCGGCGGCTCGATCATGGCCAAGTGGTGCCTGGCGCACCACAAGGAGAACTTCCTCTACGAGCACTTCGAAGAGATCTGCGAGATCATGAAGGCGTACGACGTCTCATTCTCGCTGGGCGACGGCCTGCGGCCGGGCTCGATCGCCGACGCCAACGACGCGGCCCAGTTCGGCGAGCTGGAGACGCTGGGCGAACTCACCCAGATCGCCTGGAAGCACAACGTCCAGGTGATGATCGAGGGGCCCGGCCACGTGCCGATGCACAAGATCAAGGCCAACATGGACAAGCAGCTCGCCGCCTGCGGCGAGGCGCCCTTCTACACCCTGGGCCCGCTCACCACTGATGTGGCGCCCGGCTACGACCACATCACCTCGGCCATTGGCGCGGCCATGATCGGCTGGTTCGGCACGGCGATGCTTTGCTACGTCACGCCCAAGGAGCACCTGGGCCTGCCGAACCGCGAGGACGTGAAGGTCGGCGTGATGACCTACAAGCTCGCCGCCCACGCCGCCGACCTCGCCAAGGGGCATCCCGCCGCCCGGGCCTGGGACGATGCGGTCTCCCGCGCCCGGTTCGAGTTCCGCTGGGAGGACCAGTTCAACCTCGGCATCGATCCCGAGACGGCCCGCGAGTACCACGACGAGAGTCTGCCGAAGGAGGCGTTCAAGACCGCCCACTTCTGCTCCATGTGCGGCCCGAAGTTCTGCTCGATGAAGATCAGCCAGGACATCCGCGACGCCGCCCGGGGGCAGAACGACGTGGCGGCCCAGGACGCGGAGCGGGGCATGGCCGAGATGTCTCAGAAGTTCCGCGAGGCGGGCAGCGAAATTCAGGTGCCCCTCGCGCCGGCGGAGTAGTCGTTGTCGTCTGGAAAACGGCCGCGTGCTAAGGCTCGCGGCCGATGACGCAACAAGCCCGGTCCCTGACCATCCGTCTGGAAGGCGATGAGCGCTTCAACCTGCTCTATCGCCCGAATACCCGCGACCGAAAAACGATCGAGGATATCTGGACGAATCATCCGTACCGGCTGGCCCGGTACGGCGGCATCGCCCGGCGCCTGTTCATCGACGAGACCTACCTGCGGATCCTCGCGGAGGGCAGGCGGCCGTTGATCGTTGACGCCGGGGCGAACATCGGGGCCAGCGTCCGCGCCTTCCGCGCGTACTATCCGGAAGCCCACATCATCGCCATCGAGCCTGAGGCGGGAAATTTCGTCCTGCTGAAGACCAATGTGGCGGGCGTGCCGGGAGTGGAATGCCACCAGGCTGCGGTGGCTTCGGCCAATGGCTTCGTCCGGTTGACGGATCCGGGCCGTTCCACCGACGCCTACCGAACCGGCGCCGCCGCCGAAGGGCAGGAGATCGGCACGGTCCAGGCCATGTCCATGGCGACGATCCTCGACCTGGCGCCAGACACCTCCCCGCTGCTGGCGAAGATCGACATCGAGGGCGCCGAAGCCGAGCTGTTCGCCAGCAACACCGACTGGGTGGACCGTTTCCCGGCGATCGCCATCGAGCTGCACGACTGGATGCTTCCGGGCCAGGCCAGCGCCGCGCCGTTCCTGAAGTGCGTCAGCGAACGCGGCCGCGACTTCATTCAGCCGCCCACGGACATTTCCTTCTCTCTTCGCAACCCCGCCTGACCGACCGCATTGCGGGACTGACTGGGGGGCGCTGCGACGCGGCGCCGCTTTCTGTGAGAGGGAACAAGCGCTAATTGGCCCCGATGCAGCCCGCGTCAGAAGCCCCGCCGCGTCCCGGCGTCCTGGTGTCGATCCAGGTCCTGAGGGCCGTGGCCTGCCTGATGGTGCTGATCCACCACGCCCGCAATCCGAAGGCCTGGATGTTCGATCCCATGGTGGGGTGGAACCTCACCACCGGCGTCGATGTGTTCTTCGTGATCAGCGGCTTCATCATGTATGCGACCGCCCGCGAGCAGGCGCCGGCGGAGTTCATGCGCCGCCGGGTCATTCGCATCGCGCCGCTCTACTGGATCGCCACCCTCACCTGGCTGATCTGGCTGCTGCTGCGCGGCCTGCCGACGCCTGACGCCGGGCACCTGTGGCTGTCGCTGGGGCTGATCCCGCACCAGAGCCCGTCGCATCCCAACACCGTCTGGCCGGTGCTTGTGCCCGGCTGGACCCTGACCTTCGAGATGGCCTTCTATGTGCTCTTCGCCGTGGGGCTTGCGGTGCGCCGGGTCGTGCCGGTGGTGACGGCGGTCATCGTCGGTCTGGTGGCGTCGGGCTTCATCCTGAAGCCCGACGTCACGGTGCTCCGGGCCTTCACCGGCCCCATTCTCCTGGCCTTCCTCTCCGGCGTGCTGATCGCCTGGGCCCATGCCCGGGTCAGCTTCGCCCGGGCCTGGCCACTGGCGGTCCTCGGCGTCCTGGGCCTTTTGGCGCACGCCACGCCGCTGATCGACCTGCCCAAGGTGTGGGTCGTGGCCTCCAGCGCCGCGCTGGTGGCGGGGAGCCTAGCCTTTGAACCGCTCCTGCGGGCGCATCGACCGAAGACTCTCGAGACCCTGGGCGACGCCAGCTACGCCATCTATCTGTTCCACACCCTCGTCCTGGCCGTCGTCATGTGGGGAGGCCGCGACCTGCCCTTGGAGGGCTGGCCGCAGTTCCTGGTCCTGATGGGGCTCGGCGTCGGCCTGTCCGTCCTGGCGGGCGTGGCCATCCACCGCTGGGTGGAGCGGCCGATGCTGAAGGCGCTGCTGCGCCTGCGGCTGCCGGGCGCCTCGCGGGCCGCCGCCGCCAACGGCGCGGCGGGCGGCTAGGCCGCCTTCGCCTTCACCGCCGACTGCGCCACGAATTCGGAGGTGCGCAGGGCCAGGGCCACGATGGTCAGGGTCGGGTTGGCCCAGCCCGAGGTCGGGAACACCGAGCTGCCGGCGATGAAGAGGTTCTCGACCCCGTGCACCCGCCCGGTCGCGTCGGTGACGCCGTGGCGCGGATCATCCGACATCCGGGTCGTGCCCATGTGGTGGTAGCCGCCGATGTGGTGGGCGCCGATCAGCGGATCGGTGCGCCAGCCGCCCTCGGGATCGGCCAGCCAGTCCGCCGGCTCCACCCGGCCGAGGCCAAGGCGCGTCAGTTCGCCGTCAAGCACATCCACCAGCCCGGCCACGCTCTGGACGTCGAGGGCCGTTGTCCGCCAGTCGAGGGCGAGACGCGGCACGCCCAGGGGATCGCGCTGGGTGGTCAGCCGGACGCGGCTCAGCGGGTTCGGGGCCTGTTCGGCGCGGATCGACAGCGCCAGATCCCGCAGCCCCAGCCGGTAGAGCAGCCAGGGGCGCAGGGGATCGGTGCGCCGCTGCGCCCACTTCACCGCCTGCTTGGTCAGCATCCATAGCGCCCGCCCGCCCCGGGTCGGGTCGAGCTCGTGCTTCAGGTGCGAATAGGCGGCCATGCCCCAGTTGGTGGCGGCGCCCGGCGCCTGGCGGGCGGCGATGGTCAGGGAGGTGTTCAGGAGGCCGCGTTCGGCCTGGGTCTCGCGGCTGGGCTTGATGAGCCCGGCCAGCTCCCGGGCGCCCAGCCGGTGGGTGCGGCCGAAGGCCTTGAGCAGCCGCCAGGCGCTGCCGCCGACGATCCGTCCGCCGCGGGCGTGGGGATGTTCCATGAAGTAGCGGCCGACCTGGTCGTAGTCGTTGCCGATCCCGTGTCGCGCCACGCTGTCGGAGGCCAGCATCAGGCGGGGGTTCTCCAGCCCGCCCGCGGCCAGCACCACGGCCCGCGCCCGGATGCTCAGGGCGCCCTGCCGCAGGGAGCGGGCCTCCAGGCCGGTCACATGCCGCCCCGACGCGTCGAGCTTTATCTCCGTCACCGTGGCGTGGGTGATGATCTTGCACCGGGGATGGCGCACCAGGTCTTCGCAGGCCTCGAAGACGAAGCGGTTGAACCGCCGGTCGAAGCTCCACACTCCGATCTCCAGCCGCCGGGCGTCGAAATCGGGCGCAGGGGCGCCGGCCGCGCGCAGGTCGTCCACCGTCGGGGCCGTTTCCGGCTCGTCGAACACGCGCCTGGCCGGACCGTAGTAGCGGGCAAGCTCATCCCAGGAGATCGGCCAGCCCGAGTGCGGCACCCAGTCCCGGCGCTCCAGGTCGATGGGGTCGAACTCGGCGATGCGGCCGCCCCAGATGGCGGTGGTGCCGCCGAAGAAGCGCAGCCGCGCGTCCTCCAGGTCGTAGTAAGTCTCGCCGATGTTCTCGCCGGCGTTGAGGGCGGCGGTGGACCGCTCGTAGTCCAGGCCGCCGCTTTCCAGCAGCAGGACCGAGTGGCCAAGCTCCAGCAGGCGGCGGGCCGTGGTGATGCCGGCGGCGCCGCAGCCGACGATGCACACCTCGGCGTCCAGGTGGCGCAGGTCGTCGGCGTCGTTCAGGTCGCGATGCATGGGCGGAGAGCTAGGACGTAGCGGCCGCCGATCCAATGGCGTCCGGCAATTTCACCGGACGTTATCTTGTGGATGTGGCCTTGCGGCTGCGCCTTCCGGGCGATCAGAGCGCCTCGGCCGCCCGAAGCGTCTCGGCCCTGGCCATGAGCTCATGGTGGGCGAGATCGCCGCTCAGCACATACGCCGACCGGCCGCGTTCCCAGAACACCGCCGCCTCCCGGCCGCGTACGGCGATTTCGGGCCGCCCGCCGGCCAGGGTGCGCGCCCTGACGGCGAAGAGGATGAGGCGTTCCTGCTTTGGCGTCTCCACCAGCAGGTTCAGGCCCGGGCCCTCGTCGGTGGGAAAGACCTGGGCGTCCAGCACCCGCCAGTCGGCGGGCAGGCGCGGGGGTTTCATGTTCAGGACCCGGGCGACCTCGGCCGCGTCGAAGGTGGCCGTTCCCCGTTGCGAGGCCATCCGGCTGCGCACGCCCATGGCCAGGCGGGATTCGGCGGCGTCTTCCACATAGCCGGGCGGCGCATCGCCATCGACCTCGCGCCAGCCGTCCAGCTCGCGTTCGCCGGCGACGGTCCAGCCGAGCATGCCGGACGCCAGGCAGCCGGCCACGCCCAGGGCGGCCAGGCCCACGCGCCAGCCGGAACTGCGCGCAGGGCGCCTCTCGGGAACATCGCCGCCGCGCATGTGCAGGCCGGCCATCATCCGGGCCGCAAGATCGGGATTGCAGGCGAGGAAGCCTTCCACCTCGCGCCGCCGCGCGCGGCTAAGCCGGCCCTCGGCGTAGGCGCTGAGGTCAGCCTCGGAGATGTCGAGGCGCGGCGTATGGCCGTCGTTCGCAGCTTGCACGGGCGGGCTCCTCTGGCGTCGCCGTCAGGCCCTGCCTGAATGCGTCGCCGCCTTCACCGTGTCCAGTTGATTGGGGCCGCAGCGTCTCAGTCGCGGCTCTTTGCCTTGGCTTCGGCCTTTTGCGGCGCCGGCCAGACGCGCACGGCCACAGCCACGCTCACCGAACCGATCACCGCCGCCGCCGCGCCGGCCCACTGGACCGCGTTCATGCCGATGGCTGCGAAATGACCCGCCGTCGCGCCGGAAAGCAGCACCAGACCCGCCGTAGCCCATTCGGCGAAGAACTGCTTGGTCGTCTGTTCCGGCATGCGAACTCACCCGTGTGGAGCCGAGGTTGAAGATCGTCCCCGGATGCCAGAAGACGCCGAACGATGCGATGCGACCCGTCCGCGCACGATGGGGCGGGGCCCGTGTGGCGGTAGGTCGCAGGTCCATCATCCGGAAGTTGTGCGAGGGTGCGGCGTCGAAACGACCTGCCCTACGCTCGACCCCAAGAGCGTCGGGCTCACAGTCGCCGGCGCTCTGCGTATCGGAGCGCCGGTTTGACTTTGCCCTCCAGCCCGCCCATCTTGATCCGATCATGTGTAAGTCCGCCATGATCATGTCCCGCATCTGCCGGGCCGGCCGCTTCATCGCAGGCCGCTAGCCCCGAGCCCAAGTCGGCCGCAAGGCCGGGGTTCGGGGATCGACTCTCTTTTTCTTTCTGTCCTCTAGACATCAGTCCGGCGGTTGCGCCTGGACGAAGGTGGAACCTTGTCTACATCTACTGAAACCTTGCGGCCTGCCCGCAAGGCGGCTGTGCGCCAGCCGACCGTGCGCGTGGCTGAGGCCGACTACGACCGGCTGCTGAATCTCGCCGCCCAGGACGGGCCCGGCGCCGAACTGCTGGCGCGCGAACTGGAGCGCGCCATCGTGGTCCGCGAGGGGCAACGGACTCCGGCTTTCGTCCGCCTTGGATCCTGGGTCGAATATCGCGACCTGCTCACCGACCGCCTGCGAAAGGTCCAGGTGACGCCGCCCGACGCTGCGGACATCGACGAAGGGCGGCTGTCCGTGCTCTCGCCCGTCGGGGCCGCGCTCATCGGCCTCTGCGCCGGCGACACCTTCGGCTGGACGGGGCCTGACGGCCGGCCGCGGCTCATCACGATCGAGGCGGTGAGCGCCGGCTGATCGGCGAGCGGAGCCTGACGCGCGAAGGCGGCGCCCGCCTGGGAGCGCCGCCTTCGCCGTGTCTTGCGGGTGGATCTTCGACCCGCCTGGGGTCACTCGCCGGGCGGCGTTTCAGTCTGCGGGGCCGCTCGGGGCGCTTCGGGGGCGGGGGCGATCTTGTCGGTGCGCCCGGTCATGAGATCTGTGGCCGTGACTGTCGAGGCGAAGCCGGGCTCGGGCTCGGGCATGGCGTCAGTCGAGCCGCGGTCCGCGATCAGCTGGCGGCGGTCGGCGTCAGCCGGCCGATCGGCGGCGGGGTTTTCCGCCGGTGGCGAGGGTTCGGCCGGGCGGTCGATCTTGTCGATGGGCATTCGGATCCCTCCAGAAAGTGTCGCGAGGTCAAACGATACGTTCTGCCGGGGGTTCCTCGGCGGCGGGTCAAAATATTCGTATTTGAAGATGCGTATTCAGAATTGAATAAGATAACACTGCAATGTGTGTGGAGTGTATTTTGTAGGTTTCCTTTTGAATGGCAAGAGTTGTCTCTGGATTGGTGGGGCCGTTAACCGTTTTAGGCTTGCGCCAAGCTTGGGATCGGCCACATTGCGGCCAAGGGCTGGGTTTCGCGCCGGGCCTGCTGTTGCGGTGCGTCGCAGGCTTGAGCGATGCGTCGGATCGGGGCGGCCGGATCGAAGGCATCGCTTGACCGCCCTGCGCGGGGCTCCTCAAGCTGGCCTCATATGTCGGAGGAATGAATGCGCCTGAAGGCTAGGCTCCAGCGAGAGTTGCGTTTCCTGCGGGGCCTGAACCGGACGCTGAAGCGCGTGAAGTCGATCTCCAAGGAGAGCGACAACCTCGTCTGCGACGACATTCAGGCGGCGATGGACGCCCATCGCGAGCGGCGGGCCATCACCTTCGAAGGGCGGACAGTGACCTATGGCGAGCTTGACGCCATGGCCAACCGTTACGCCCACTGGGCCAAGGGCCTGAACCTGCGGCGCGGAGCCGTGGTGGCCCTGTTCATGCCCAACCGGCTCGAATACTTCGCCATCTGGTACGGCCTTTCGAAGGTCGGCGTCGTCACCGCCCTGATCAACAACCAGCTCGCGGGGCTGCCGCTGGCCCACTGCCTGAACATCTCGGGCGCCCACCACATCATCGTCGATCCCGAAACCTCACCGGTGTTCGAGCAGGCCAAGGACCTGCTTGAGCGGCCGCTGCAGCAATGGATCCTGGGGCCGGCCCACGGCGGCCAGCGCGACCTCGTCCAGGCGCTGAAGAGCTGCAGCCAGCTGCCGCCCGACCGGTCTGTGCGCGAGGACATGCGCGCGGGGGACACCGCGCTGCTGATCTTCACCTCGGGCACCACCGGCATGCCCAAGGCCGCGCGCGTCACCCACATGCGGGCCCAGCTCTACATGCGCGGCTTCGCAGGCTCGACCGGCGCCAAGGCCACGGACCGGATCTACATCACCCTGCCGCTCTACCACGCCACCGGCGGCCTCTGCGCCGTCGGCGCCGCCCTGCTCAACGGCGGCTCGATCGTGCTGCGCCGCAAGTTTTCAGCCAGCCATTTCTGGCCCGAGGTGGTGGCCGAGGGCTGCACCATGTTCGTCTACATCGGCGAGCTGTGCCGATACCTGGTGAACCACGAGGAGGTTCCCGAGGAGACCGCCCACAAGATCCGCCTGGCCTTCGGCAACGGGCTGCGGCCCGACATCTGGCCGGTGATGAAGCAGCGCTTCCGCATCCCGGACATCCTGGAGTTCTACGGCTCCACCGAAGGCAACGTCAGCCTGTTCAACTTCGACGGCCGCGAGGGGGCCGTCGGCCGGGTGCCGAAGTGGCTGCGCAAGCGCTTCAACATCCGCCTCGTCCAGTTCGACGTGGATCAGGAGACCGTGGTCCGCGGGCCGAGCGGCTTCTGCATCGAGGCGGGTGTCGGCCAGATCGGCGAGTGCATCGGCAAGATCGGCGGCGACGCCCGCGCCGAATACACCGGCTATCTCGACCGCCAGGCCTCCGAGAAGAAGATCCTGCGCGACGTGTTCACCCGAGGCGACGCCTGGTTCGCCACTGGCGACCTGATGCGGATGGACGCCGACGGCTATCTCTATTTTGTGGATCGGGTGGGCGACACCTTCCGCTGGAAGGGCGAGAACGTCTCCACGAACGAAGTCGCCGAGCGGCTGCAGGCCGCGCCCGGGGTGGCCCAGGCCACGGTCTACGGCGTGACGGTCGAGGGCGCCGACGGGCGCGCAGGCATGGCGGCGCTGGTGGTCGATCCGGATTTCGACATCGTCCAGTTTGGCGAGCATGTGGCCCGCGAGCTGCCGCCCTACGCTCAGCCGCTGTTCGTCCGCATCCTGCCGGCCATCGACACCACCGGCACCTTCAAGATCCGCAAGGTGGATCTGGTCGCGGACGGCTATGACCCCGCCAAGGTCAAGGGGCCACTGTTCTTCCATGACCCCAAGAAGGGCTATGTGAAGATCACCAAGTCTGTGTTCGAGAAGCTGGCGGCCGGCGAGGTGAAGGTCTAGCCGGCGCCGCCCAGCGGCAGCAGGATCCGGCAGACCAGGCCCTCCGGGGCGAACTCCAGGCTGGCCTTGCCGCGCAGGGCGCCCTGCAGGCTGCGTTCGATGAGCCGCGAACCGAAGCCGCGGCGCGTCGGCGGTGTCACGACGGGGCCGCCGCTCTCGCGCCAGACGAGGTCCAGCACGCCGCCTTCCGCCTGCCAGGAAATGTCGACCCGCCCGGCCGCGCAGCTCAGCGCGCCGTACTTGGCGGCGTTGGTGGCCAGTTCGTGGAAGAGCAGGCCGAGGGCCAGGGCCTCCGCGGGAGCCAGGGCCACGTCGGGCCCCGCCATGTGATAGCGGGCGGCGCCGTAGGGCCGGAACTCCACGCCCAGCACGTCGCGCAGGCGGGCGCTGCGCCAGCTGGTAGCGGTAAGCAGGTCGTGGGTGGCCGACAGCGCCATCAGCCGGGACTCGAAGGCTTCCCGGAAGGTCTCGATGTCGCTTGTGGTCCGCAGCGTCTGGGCGGCGATGGCCTGGACGGTGGCCAGGGTGTTCTTGACCCGGTGGTTCAGCTCATCCACCAGGAGCTTCTGCTGCCGCTCGGCGAGGACCCGGTCGGTGACGTCGCTGCCCTCCACGAACACGCCCTAGACCTCCTCGCCGGGGGCCGTCATCGGCTGGAACACGAAGTCGACGAACCGCTCCTCGAGCGGCGCGCCCGGTGCGCGCTGAAGCCGGACGCTCACCGCCTTGCCCACATAGGGCTCGCGACGCCGGACCACCATGTTCAGCAGTTCGACGAAGCCCTGAGCGTGGACCTCGGGCAGGGCTTCCTCGATGGTCCGACCGATCACCTGGCGGTGGCCGATGAGCTGCTGATAGGCGTGGTTGACCAGGGCGAAGGTCAGGCGCTCGCCGGTGAGCACGGCCATGAAGCCGGGGGCCTGCATGAAGAGGTCCCGCAGCCCCTGGGACTCCTCGATCAGGGAGGCGTTGAGCGCCTCGACCTCGCGGGTGCGCTGCAGGAGGTCGGCCTCGCCCGGGACCGGCAGGACATCGCCCCCGGGCCCATAGGCCATATCCTTCAGGCGCTGGAGCTCGGTGACGTCCACCGTATTCTGGACGATGTAGGCGACCTGTCCGTCCGCGTCGAAGAGCGGAATGTGGATGGCCGACCAGTATCGCATGTCGACCCCGCCGCCGCGGCTGGGCGGGCGCTCGATGGGATAGGGGATCAGCGGCAGGGAGTCGGACTGCCCCGTCTGTAGTACGCGCTCGAAGGAGGCCTGGAGCCGCTGGGCGCTGTCGGCATGCCCGGGGAAGGCCTCGAAGACGTTCACGCCGATCAGCTCGTCGCGGGCGCGTTCAAGCGTGCGGCAATAGGCGGCGTTGGCCTCGACGTACCGGAAGGTCCGGTCCAGGACCATGTAGGGGCTGGGCAGGCGGTCGAAGAGCGCGCGAAAGTCGGGGCCGCTGCCGGCGGCGTCATTGGCTGCGCGCATCATCACCACCCAAACGCTTTCCGAACGCCAAGCGGCGAAGCTTGTTCCTTCGCCGCACTGCCAGGGCGCGCAAACCGGCCTATATCTGGACCCATGCTGGACAACGAAGCGACGCTCAAGGGCGCCGCGCTCATCAAGGACGAGGTCAAGCGGCTGCCTGACCGCCCCGGCGTCTATCGCATGATCGGCGAGGACGGCGAGGTCCTCTATGTGGGCAAGGCCCGCTCCCTGAAGAAGCGGGTTCTGCAGTACGCCCAGGGGCGCTTCCACACCCAGCGCATCGCCCACATGGTCGACCTGACCCGGTCGATGGAGTTCGTCACCACCCGGACCGAGACGGACGCCCTGCTGCTCGAGATCAACCTGATCAAGCAGCTGAAGCCGCGCTTCAACGTCCTGCTGCGGGACGACAAGAGCTTCCCCGAGATCGTCATCCGGCGAGACCACGAGGCGCCGCAGCTGCGCAAGCACCGCGGCGCCCATTCGATCAAGGGCGACTATTTCGGCCCCTTCGCCAGCGCCTGGGCGGTGAACCGCACCCTGAACACCCTGCAGAAGGCGTTCCTCCTCCGGTCGTGCTCCGACAGCGTGTACGAGAGCCGCACCCGGCCGTGCATGCTGCACCAGATCCGGCGCTGCTCGGCGCCCTGCACGGGGTTGATCAGCCTGGAGGACTACAACAGCCTGGTGGAGGAGGCGGGCGCCTTCCTGCGCGGCAAGAGCCGGGCGGTGATGGAGCGCATGGCCCAGGAGATGCAGGCCGCGGCCGAGGACCTGGAGTTCGAACGCGCCGCCCGCCTGCGCGACCGCATCCGCGCCCTGGCCTCCGTGGCCCAGGAACAGCAGATCAATCCCGAGACAGTGAACGAGGCCGACGTGTTCGCCCTGCATGCCGAGGGCGGCCAGGCCTGCGTCCAGGTGTTCTTCTTCCGGGCCGGCCAGAACTGGGGCAACCGGGCCTACTTCCCGCGGGTGGACAAGTCGGACGGCGACGCCGAGGTGATGAGCGCCTTCCTCGGCCAGTTCTATGACGACAAGCCGATCCCCAAGCTGATCCTGGTGAACCTGCTGCCTTCCGAGTGCGAGCTGCTCGCCGAGGCGCTGAGCCAGAAGGCCGACCGCAAGGTGGAGATCAGCCAGCCCCGGCGCGGCGAGAAGCGCCAGCTGGTGGAGCACGCCCTGACCAACGCCCGGGAAGCCCTGGGCCGCAAGATGGCCGAGAGCTCGGCCCAGTCGAAGCTGCTGGACGGGGTCTGCGAGGCGTTCGGGCTGGAGACGCGCCCCGAGCGGATCGAGGTCTATGACAACAGCCACATCATGGGCACGAACGCCGTCGGCGCCATGATCGTGGCCGGGCCCGAAGGCTTCCAGAAGAGCCAGTACCGCAAGTTCAACATCAAGGGTTCGGACCTGACCCCCGGCGACGACTTCGGGATGATGAAGGAGGTTCTGCGCCGGCGCTTCGGTCGTCTGGTGAAGGAGGAAGAGGAAGGCGCCGAGGTCGTGCGGCCGGACCTCGTCCTCATCGACGGCGGCCAGGGCCAGGTGGCCGCGGTGATGGAGATCATGGCCGACCTCGGGGTCGAGGACATCCCGGTGGTGGGGGTGGCCAAGGGGCCGGACCGCGACGCCGGGCTGGAGCGGTTCTACATCCCCGGCAAGCCGTACTTCATGCTCGAGCCCAAGAGCCCGGTCCTCTACTACCTGCAGCGCCTGCGTGACGAGGCGCACCGGTTCGCCATCGGCAGCCATCGCACCCGCCGGGCGATGGACATGAAGAAAAACCCGCTGGACGAGATCGAGGGCGTCGGGCCCAGCCGCAAGAGGGCGCTGCTGCACACCTTCGGTTCGGCCCGGGGCGTCAGCCGCGCGTCGGTGGCGGACCTGGCGAAGGTGGAGGGCGTGAGCGAGGCGCTCGCCCAGCGCATCTACGACCACTTCCACAAGGCCTAGAGAATAGGGCTAAGCTGGCGGGAACGAACCCCCAAGCCGGACGCTCGACGCAAATCATGAAAGCCCTGCCGAACATCCTCACGTCGCTGCGCCTGGTGATGGCGCTCTTCATGTTCGTGGCTCTGGCGGCGGCGGTGGGCGGCATCCCCTACGTCTCGGAACGCCTGGACGTGATGCAGCAGTTCGCCCTGCAGCGCTGGGCGGTGATCGCCTTCGTGGTGGCCGCCATCACCGACTTCTTCGACGGCTGGCTGGCGCGCAAGCTGGACGCCACCAGCGTCTGGGGCGCGATCCTCGACCCCATCGGCGACAAGGTGCTGGTCTGCGGGGCTGTGCTGGGCGTGCTGGCGGCGGGGGATCAGAAGGCCTGGGTCGCACTGCCGGCCGGCCTGATCCTGTTCCGCGAGTTCACCGTCAGCGCCCTGCGCGAGGTGGGCGCCGGCAAGGGCGTGAAGCTGCCGGTCACCCTGCTTGCGAAGTGGAAGACGACGCTGCAGCTCGTGGCCCTGGCCATGGAGCTCGTGGTGCTGGCCTGGGGCGCCTTCAGCCTGCCGGACGACACCGCGCTGCGGGGCGGGTTCGCCGCCGCCGCCCACGGCCTCTTCTGGCTGGCGGCGGTGATCACCCTGGTCACCGGCGTCCAGTACTGGGAGCAGACTCGGAAGGCCCTGACCGCCTAGGCCTTCTTCAGCTGGGCCTCGCGCCAGCCGATCTCCTTCTGGATCAGCTCCTCGCTCGCCAAGCCCGCGAAGTCCTCGGGTTCGACGAAGGGACGGATGTCCAGCTCGCCGTCCTCGAACGGCGCCTTCTTCAGCCAGGCGATGGCCTCGGCCATGTCGGCGACCTGCCAGATCCAGTAGCCGGAGATCAGCTCCTTGGTCTCGGCGAACGGGCCGTCGAGCACCACTGGCTCGGGGCCGCCGAAGCGGACGCGCACCGCTTCCCTCGTGGGCTTCAGGCCCGCCCCGTCGACCATCACCCCGGCGGCGATCAGTTCATCGTTGTAGCGGTCCATGGCCTCCAGCATTTCACGGGTCGGCAGCTCGCCGGCCTCGGTCTGCGGATTGGCCTTCACGATCACCATGACGCGCATTGCGGGCTCTCCTCTCGGGTCCTTACGACCGTAGGCCCCAAGGACGCCGGCGGCGCGCCCGTCCCGACAACGGTCAGCACTCGGTGAGATTGACGGCGAGGCCGCCGAGGGAGGTCTCCTTGTAGATGGCGCTCATGTCTTCGCCCGTGCGCTTCATGGTGGCGATGACCTTGTCGAGGCTGACGCTGTGCTGCCCATCGCCCAGCAGGGCCAGGCGCGCGGCGTCGATGGCCTTCACCGCCCCCATGGCGTTGCGCTCGATGCAGGGGATCTGCACCAGGCCGCCGATGGGATCACAGGTCAGGCCGAGGTTGTGCTCCATGGCGATCTCGGCCGCGTTCTCCACCTGGGCGTTGGTGGCCCCGAGGGCGGCGGCGAGGCCTGCCGCCGCCATGGAGCAGGCGACTCCCACCTCGCCCTGACAGCCCACCTCGGCGCCGGAGATCGAGGCGCGGGTCTTGTAGAGCGCCCCGATGGCCGCGGCGGTCAGCAGAAAGACGCGCCGGCCCTTGGGCGTGCCCTGGTGAAAGCGGTCGTAGTAGCGCAGGACGGCCGGCAGCAGGCCGGCGGCGCCGTTGGTGGGAGCGGTCACCACCCGTCCACCGGCGGCGTTCTCCTCGTTCACGGCCAGGGCCCAGAGGTTCACCCAGTCGAGGGCGGCCAGGGGATCGGCGATGCGCCGATCGGCGTCCTCCACCAGGGCGCGCCAGACCTGCCGGGCCCGGCGCTGGACGTTGAGCCCTCCAGGCAGGACGCCCTCGGTGCGCATGCCCCGGTCGATACAGGCGTACATGGCCTGGACGATCTCATCGATTCCCGCCTCCACCTCCTCCTGCGACCGGCGCACGGTCTCGTTGGCCAGCATCAGGTCGGCGATGGAGAGGCCTGCGGTCTCGGCCATCTCCAGGAGTTCGGCCCCGGAGGCGAACGGGTAGGGCGCGGGCAGCGCCCGATCCGGGGCGGCGTTCTGGCCCAGCTCGTCCTCATCCCGGACGAAGCCGCCGCCGACGGAGAAGTAGGTGCGCTGGGCGAGGACGCCGCCGGATGCATCGAAGGCGGCGAACTTCAGGGCGTTCGGGTGCTGCGGCAGGCGCGTGCGGCCCTCCCAGACGATGTCCCGGGCCTCGTCGAAGGCGATCTCCTGACGTCCGGCGAGCGGCAAACGCCCGCGCTCGCGGATGGTCGCAAGGGCGAGGTCGGCGGCGTCGGGATCGAGCGTGCGCGGTTCGAACCCCGCAAGGCCCAGGATCACCGCCCGGTCCGTGGCGTGGCCGCGCCCGGTGAGGGCCAGTGAGGCGTAGAGGGCGACCTCGACGCGGGCCGTGCGGCCGAGCTCATCCCCGAGCTGGGCGAGAAAGCGGCCGGCGGCCGTCATCGGCCCCATGGTGTGGGAGCTGGACGGCCCGACGCCGAGCTTGAAGAGGTCGAAGACGCTGACGTTCACCAGGACAGCGGCCCTAGGACATCGGGTTCGCCGGCGGCGGCGGCTCGGGCAGCGGGATGAACTCGTCGTGGTCCGCGTCGGGCAGTTTCATGCGGCCCGCCCGCCAGTCGGCCTTGGCCTGTTCCAGGCGATCCTTGGAGGACGAGACGAAGTTCCATTCAATAAAGCGCGGGCCGAGCGGCTCGCCGCCCAGAAGCATCACCATGGCCGGGGTGACGGCGGTGAACACTACCGCCTGGCCCGGCTCGAACACCAGCATCTGGCCGTCCTGGAACTGGCGGCCGTCCACCTCCACCACGCCCTGGGCCACATAGGCGGCGCGCTCGGGATATTCGGCGGGGAGCTGCGCCCGGGTCCCGGCCTCGAGCCGCCAGTGGACGTAGAACAGCGGCGACAGGGTCTGCACCTTCGCCCGGGCGCCGAAGGCCTCGCCGGCGATCAGCCGGGCCCACAGGCCGCCCTCCTCATGGGTGGGCAGGTCTTCGGTGGGGTGGTGGGCGAAGGAGGGATCGACCTCCTCATATTCCACCGGCAGGGCGCACCAGGCCTGGATGCCGTGCATCCGGCCGCCCTCTTCGCGCAGGGTCTCGAAGCGTTCGGAGTGGGTGATCCCCGACCCGGCGGTCATCCAGTTCACCTCGCCCGGGTGGATCTTCTGGGTGACCCCGACGCTGTCCCGGTGGGTGATCTCGCCTTCGAAGAGATAGGTGACCGTCGACAGGCCGATGTGCGGATGCGGCCGCACATCGACGGTGCGTGGGAAGCCCGGCTCGAATTCCACCGGTCCCATGTGGTCGAAGAAGACGAAGGGGCCGACCATGCGGCGCTTCACGAAAGGGAGCACGCGGCCAACCTCGAAACCGCCGAGGTCCTTCCGGCGCTGGTCGATGACAAGTTCGATCATCTCTTGCCTCCCGTGCCTCCCTCGCGCGGGCGGGAGGCTCCTAACCCTGCGCGCTTACATAGGGACTGACCAGCCCGAGTGGAGCGGCGGTCGTGTGTTTCACCGACCGAATGACGATTCGGCTTTCGATGTTCGAGACCAGGCCGAGCGAAAGAATCTTGTCGCGGAGGAAATCGTCGAAGGCGTGCATGTCGCGGGTGACGATGCGCAGTTCATAGTCGGCGGAGCCGGTGACCGTGGCGCACTGGACGACCTCGGCGAGCTTGGCGATCGCCGCCTCGAAGGCGTCGAGGTTTTCCTTGGTCGGCAGCGAGAGCTTCACCGTGCAATAGACCTCGAAGCCCAGGCCTAGCCGGTCGCGGTCGAGGATGGTGACCCGGCGCTGGATGATGCCGGCGTCCTCAAGACGCTTGATGCGCCGCCAGCAGGGACTGGAGGACAGGCCCACTCGCTCGGCGATCTCGGCGACCGACAAGCCTGCATCATGCTGGATCAGGTCCAGGATCTTGGCATCGACGGCGTCGAGGGCCTCAGACAACTTTTCCTCCGTATCCCAACCCAAAATCGCGTTGATCGTGCCCCGGAACCGCTGAGGCGGGGCATGCTTTTGGTAAGCAATTCCCTGGAACCTATATGATCGTGCAGGGCTGGAGGAAGGCCCGAAAGGAAAAAAATTGCGATGCGGCACCAAGATGTGACGCTCGACGACAAATTTCTGCTCACCGAAGGCCGTGTCTACATCACCGGGGTCCAGACCCTGCTGCGGGTGATGATCGACCAGCACCGGCTGGACCGCGCCGCAGGCCTGAACACGGCGGGATTTGTCTCGGGCTATCGCGGCTCGCCGCTCGGCGGGCTCGACCAGCAGGCCGCCCGCGCCGCGAGGCATCTGCAGGCGGCAGAGATCACCTTCAAGGAAGGTCTGAACGAAGACCTGGCCGCCACCGCGGTCTGGGGCAGCCAGCAGGCAAATCTGTTCCCCGGGGCCCGCTACGACGGCGTCTTCGGCATGTGGTACGGCAAGGCCCCCGGGGTCGACCGCACGGGCGACGCCTTCAAGCACGCCAACTTCGCGGGCGTCTGGCCCAAGGGCGGGGTGCTGGCGGTGGCCGGCGACGATCATTCCTGCAAGTCGTCCACCCTGCCGTCGCAGTCGGAATACGCCTTCCAGGACTTCGAGATGCCGGTGCTGTCGCCGGCCGACGTGCAGGAGGTGCTGGACTACGGCCTGCTCGGCTACGCCATGTCGCGCTTTTCGGGCCTGTGGGTGGGCCTGATCGCCCTGGCCGACACCATGGACTCGGGCGCCACCATCGACATCAGCCTCGACCGGCACCGGTTCGTCCTGCCCGAGAACTTCCGCCTGCCCGCGGGCGGCCTCGGCATCCGCCTGAAGGACCAGCCGCTGGACAAGGAGCGCCGGCTCCGCACCCAGAAGATCCCTGCGGCCCTGGCCTTCGCCCGCGCCAACCGGATCGACCGGGTGATGCTTGGCGGCAGCCGTCCGCGGCTCGGCATCGTCTGCCAGGGCCAGGCCTACAAGGATGTGATCGAGGCTTTCGCAGCCATGGGCGTCAGCGCGGCGGAAGCCCAGGCCCTGGGCGTGGCCATCTACAAGGTCGGCATGCCCTGGCCGCTGGAGCCCCAGGGGCTGCGCGCCTTCGCCGCCGGCCTTGAGACCCTGATGGTGGTCGAACACAAGCGGCCGCTGATCGAGACCCAGGCCCGGGCGGCGCTGTACGACCTGCCGGCCCATGCCCGGCCGCGGATCATCGGCAAGACCGACGAACACGGCCGCCCGCTGCTCTCCGAACTCGTGTCGCTGTCCGTGGCCGAGATCGCCCTGGCCATAGCCGACCGTCTGCCGCCCGGGCCGCACATGGACCGGGTGCACGACTATCTGAACCGCGTGTCGGCGGCCTCGATGGCGGCGGTGACGCTGTCGAGCGACCAGCAGCGCAAGCCGTTCTTCTGCTCGGGCTGCCCCCACAACTCGTCGACCCGCCTGCCGGAAGGCTCGCGGGCGCTGGCCGGCATCGGCTGCCACTACATGGCCAGCTTCAACGACCCGAACACCGACCTCACCAGCCACATGGGCGGCGAGGGGCTGACCTGGGTGGGCGCGGCGCCCTTCACCGAGGAGAAGCACGTCTTCGTCAATCTCGGCGACGGCACCTACAACCACTCCGGATCCCTGGCGATCCGGGCCTCGGTCGCGGCCGGGTCCAACATCACCTACAAGCTGCTCTACAACGACGCCGTGGCCATGACCGGCGGTCAGCGGGCCGAAAGCGGCTTCACCGTCCCGCAGATCACGCGCCAGCTTGCCGCCGAGGGGGTGAAGAAGGTGGTGATCGTAGCCGCCGAGCCCGAGCGCTACGAGGGCGTCCGCGATCTGGCCCCGGGCGTCGAGGTGTTCCCGCGCCGGGACCTGATGAAGGTCCAGCGCGAGCTGCGCGAAACCCCCGGCACGACGGTGCTCATTTATGACCAGGTATGCGCCACCGAGAAGCGGCGCCGGCGCAAGCGGGGCAAGATGGCCGCCGCGCCCCTGCGGGTGATGATCAATCCGCTGGTCTGCGAGGGCTGCGGCGACTGCTCCCGCACCAGCCACTGCGTGTCGGTGGAGCCGCTGAACACCGAGTTCGGCCGCAAGCGGAAGATCAACCAGTCCACCTGCAACCAGGACTATTCGTGCCTGGAGGGCTTCTGCCCCTCGTTCGTCACCATATCCGGGGCCGAGAACGCCAACCGCAAGGCGCTGCCGGCCCTGATGGCGGACTCCACCCCGCTGCCGCGCTTTGAGCCTTTCGAGGGTGTGAAGAACATCATCTTCACCGGAGTGGGCGGCACGGGCGTGACCACGGTGGCCTCGATCCTGGCCATGGCCGCCCACGTGGACGGCCGTTCGGCCAGCGTGGTGGACATGACGGGCCTCGCCCAGAAGGGCGGGGCGGTGTTCAGCCATGTGCGCATCGGCGAGACGGAGGAGACCGTCATCGGCGGGCGGGTGCCGGCGGCGAGCGCCCATGTGCTGATCGCCTGCGACATCCTGGTGGCGGCGGGCGCCGACGCCCTGGCGCTCTACGCCAAGGATCGCACCGTGGCGGTGGGCAACGCCGACTTCACGCCGACGGCCGACTTCATCACCGACCGGGACGTGCGCTTCGACGCCGACGCCCAGGCCAGGCGGATCGCCGCGGCGGTGAAGAGCTACGATTCGGCCCCGGCCCAGCGCCTTGCCGAGACGCACCTGGGCGACGGCATCTACGCCAACATGATCATGCTGGGCTTCGCCTGGCAGAAGGGCGTGGTGCCGGTGTCGAGCCGGGCCCTGTACCGTGCGATCCGGCTGAACGGGGTGCAGGCGGAGGAGAACCTGCAGGCCTTCGAACTGGGCCGAAAGGCGGCGTTCGATCCGTCCAGCCGCGGCCCGCGCGAGGACGATGCGCCGACGCCCGAGACCATGCCGCTAGAGGCCCTGATCGCTCATCGCGCGGGTGAACTGGAGAAGTACCAGAGCCGAGCCTACGCCCAACGCTACCTGGACCGGGTGCGCAAGGTGCAGGCGGCGGAAGCTCCGCTCGGTTCCGACGCCCTGACCCGGCAGGTGGCTATCAGCCTCTACAAGCTGATGGCCTACAAGGACGAGTACGAGGTCGCCCGCCTGCATTCCGATGGGCGGTTCGCCGCCTATCGGGCGGAGACGTTCAGCGGCGGCAAGGCCAAGGTGTGGCTGGCCCCTCCGCTGCTCGCCCGCAAGGGGCCGGACGGCAAGCCGCGCAAGATGGCCGTCCCCGGCTGGCTCACCGACGCCGCCTTCCCGGTCCTGGCCAGGCTGAAAGGCCTGCGGGGCACGCCGCTGGATCTCTTCGGCTACACGGCCGAGCGGCGGATGGAGCGCGGCCTGATCGCCGACTTCGAGGCGCAGGTCGACCGGCTGGCGGCGGGCCTCTCCAAGGCGCGTCTGAATCTGGCGGTGCGGATCGCCGCCGCGCCGCAGCAGATCCGCGGCTTCGGCCACGTGAAGGAAGCGTCCGTGGGGCCGGCAAAGGCCGAAGCCCAGCGGTTGTGGCGGGAGTGGGAGGCGGCGGAGGCCTGAGCGCGGAAGCTCAGGCCTTGGCGTAGCCCAGTTCGCGCATCAGCGGGCCGCAGACCTCTTCGATGGCGTCGAGGGCGGGCTGGGGCAGCTTGCCGACCCAATCGCCCACCACGCCCTTGCGCACGAAACTGTTGGGATCCTCCTGGCCGCGCTTGCGCCCGGTGAGGGCCTCGAACGAGCTGGCCCCGGTCACCTGCCCGATGACCGCATCGTCGCAGGAGACGCCCAGGAAGCCGAACAGTCTGCGCGCCTCGCCGGCGGGATCGTCGATCATCGTCTCGTAGAGCACGGTGATCAGGCGTCCGGGATGCTGGCGCGCGAACTCGCGGACGGGGGCGACATTGCTGCGCCACTGCTGCGCCCCGGCGCGGAAGAACTCCAGGGCCTCCGGGGTGTGAGGGGCGTCAGCATGGGGCAGGCCTGCACGCCGGGCGTGGTAGAGCCGGGACACCGCGGCGTCGCGGGGATCGCGAATGATCTCGAAGAACTTCGCCTCGGGGAACAGGCCGGTCAGCCGCTTGAGGTAGGTGGCGTAGGCGGGAGTCTTGTCGCCGATCCAGCGCACCCGCGGGTCGGTGGCTCGCGCCTCCATCCGGCGGCGGATGAAGATGCGCACGAGGTCGTCGAACTCGGACTGATCGATCGGCGAATAGTAGGGCTTGCCCTCATAGACCCGCCGGTTCACCAGCTGCAGTTTCTGATTGTAGTTGCGGACTACCTGGGCCAGCGGCGTGCTGAACTGGTCGATGAAATGGCCTTCGCCGGAGCAGACCACCTCGGGGTGAGCGTCGAGCACCCGCTGCAGCCATGTCGTCCCCGATTTCGGCGCCCCGCAGGCGAAGAAGACGTTGCGCGGGGAATTCTCAGGCGACGACATGCAATAGGCTCTCCGTCCACGGCCAAGCCGTCGGGTGGGTGAGCGCCGAGTAGTCGAATACGATCGGTCAGTTCAAGGTCTTGGTTGCCCGCCGTTGGGCGCGAAGACCTCGATGGCTTTCGGCAGCACCCTCAGTTCCAGCGGCGTCTCGGTGACGACGTCGCCGTCGAGATTCACCGGCATCGAGCCCCCTGTTCGGATCGTCATGGCGCGGGCGGTGGCGGTGCGGACCTCGTCCCAGCGAACATGTGCGCCGCGTTTGAACAGGGGCGCCAGCAGGGCGGCCTTCCAGAGGCTGCCGGGCTCGAGGCTGTAGAGCATCAGTTGGCCGTCATCGATCTCGGCGTCCTCGTGCACGGCCACCCCGCCACCGTGATAGCGGCCGTTGCCGACGGCCACCTGATAGCTGCGGGTCCGAAGGACAACGTGGCCGTCCGCATGATGGACCGAGATCTCGGCCTGGAACTGGCGGGCGCGACGCAGCACGCGAGCCGCCGCGGCCGCATAGGCGAAGCGGCCGAGGGCGCGCTTCTCTCCGGCCGCCAGGGCTTGGGCCACGTCTGCAGCGAGGCCCACGCTGGCGACATTGAAGAAGGGATGGCCATTGGCGAGGCCCAGGTCGATCCGCCGTGTGCGGCCCGCGGCGATGATTTCGGCCGCCTTCACCGGGTCGGCGGGAATGGCCAGGGTGCGGGCGAGGTCGTTGGCGGTGCCCACCGGCAGGACGCCCATGGGCTTCGCCGCCTCCATCAGCGCCGGCGCGGCGCCGGCCAGCGTCCCGTCGCCGCCGGCCAGGACCACCAGATCGGCGGCGGCGCCTGCCTCGGC
>Ga0065721_10003978_pt1 | contig 49987 bp, 47 predicted proteins | sample Mesricmetagenome_FD_59108 | JGI IMG/M metagenome (GOLD analysis project Ga0065721, IMG submission 59108) | Mesophilic microbial community from rice straw/compost enrichment Sample: eDNA_1 v2 (version 2) | ecosystem: Engineered > Solid waste > Grass > Composting > Bioreactor | place: USA: Davis...
CGTGCCCGCGACAGTTTGGTTTCCTCCTTTGGCAACGGCGTAGTGAAAGACATTCAGGCAGTTCGGGCGGCTATCGTTTCTCCGTGGTCAAACGGACAAACAGAAGGGCAGATCACCAAGCTCAAGCTGGCTTCTCGAAAGGCATCAACCGCGTCCTGCGGTACGTCGGGGCCGAGCATGACCTGGGCCGGATCACCGGATATCCTCAGCACTACGAAAGCAAAGGTGACAACCGCAAGAATGGTAACGAGTGCCCGCAGCAGGCGGATAGAAACGAAGCGGATCATTCCACGCTCCTCAAGCGGCAGTAGGCGCGTTCGCGCTGTCTACGAGGTGACAGGCTGCGGCGCGGAGATCCTCGACCGGCCGCAGTTCCGGGACGCTGGCCCGGCAAAGCTCGATCGCAAACGGACAACGAGGATGGAAGGCACAGCCGGAGGGCCGGTCGGCAGGGTTTGGTGGCTCGCCCTGCAGGATCATTCGACCTTTCAGCGGCTGCCCTGGAACCGGGACGCTCGACACCAGCGCCCGAGTATAGGGGTGACGTGGCGATGCGAAGATCATGTCGGAAGGAGCCTCCTCCACGATCCGCCCCAGATACATGACGGCGACCCGATTGGCCACGTTACGCACCACCTTGAGGTCATGGCTTATGAAGACCATGGCGAGTCCCAATTCGTCCTGCAGGTCGCGCAGCATATTCACCACCTGTGCCTGGATCGAAACGTCAAGCGCCGAAACTGGCTCGTCGCAAACAATGAGCTTCGGGCGAGTAGCCAAAGCCCGGGCAATCACTGCTCTTTGACGTTGCCCGCCGGACAATTCGTGCGGGTAACGGTTAGCCTGGTCATGCCGTAGTCCGACCGCTGCCATCAGGGCCGCGACGCGATCCGTGCGCGCACTGCCCTCGAACAACTCATGGATATCCATCGGCTCCCGGATCTGAGTCGCGATCGTCAGCCTCCGGTCGAGCGCTGCTAACGGGTCCTGGTAAATGAACTGCATTTTTGCACGAGATGCTCGCCATTCGGCTGTTCCGAATGTCGGCATAGGCTTTCCTTCGAAGGTTACTCTGCCGTGCTGCGCCGGATCGATGCCGAGCAGCAGCCGGCCGAGCGTGGACTTCCCCGAACCGGACTCGCCGACAACACCCAGCGTCTCGCCTGGCGATACCTTCAACGAAACATCGTCAACGGCGCGCACCGAGGAGACCTTGCCGAAGACCCCGCGCCGCGTCTCATAGACGCGAGAAAGCGCTGCGGCCTCAATGAGCGGGGCGACCATTCTACACGCCCTCCAGTATCTTCCGCCGAACAGGCAGAGAATTAGCGGGCGGTACAGGATTGAAACATGCCAGGTGCCGTCCGTCCGCCAGCGTATCAAGAGCCGGCCTTTGGAAGTCGCAGTATGCTGCGGCATTGGGGCAGCGTGGCGCAAAGGCGCAGCCGGCTGCAAGGTATCTCGGGTCCGGTACAGTTCCCGGGATAGGGATCAGCCGATCGCGCGGCCCATCGAGGCGCGGGATCGCGTCGAAGAGACCTCGGGTATACGGGTGTCGCGGGTTGGCGAAAAGCTGCGCGATCGAGGCCTGCTCCACGATACGACCAGCATACATGACGCAGACGCGCTCACAGACCTGGCTCACCGCGCCGAGATCATGGCTGATGAAGACGGTTGCCATGCCGGTCTCGGTACGGAGTTGGATAAGAAGGTCGAGAATCTGGGCCTGGATGGTGGCGTCAAGCGCAGTGGTGGGCTCATCGGCAATCAGCAGGTCGGGTTCGCCCGCAAGCGCGATGGCGATCATCAGTCGCTGGCATTGTCCACCGGAAAACTCATGCGGGTATAGATCGAAGCGTCGGCGCGCGTCAGGAATTCCGACCATGTCCATGAGCCGCAGCGCCTCAGCTCTTGCAGCCTCTCCACGTAGGCCACGGTGAAGGCTCACCGCTTCAGTGATTTGACGGCCGACCCGAAGAACCGGATTAAGCGCGCTTGACGGGTCCTGGAATATCATGGCGATGCGTCCGCCGCGAACGCTCTCCAGCGCGGATCGGTGCACCCCGCGGAGCTCTCGCCCCTCGATGCGAACCGAACCTGACACGGCCGCTTTCCCGGGCAGGAGACCGAGTGCGGCAAGCCAGGTGACGGACTTACCGCAACCGGATTCTCCGACGAGACCGATTGCTTCTCCCCGGCCGACATTCAGATCAATTCCGTGCAGCACCTGAACGCTGTCGAACGCAACCTTCAGGTCCCGGATTTCCACCAGATGAGACATGGCGTTTTCCTTCTTCATTGCCTGATCGCACGGGAGGTCATTGTGACAACTGCGTGCGTCGGAAGGTCCGTCGGCGAGCCTTTAGCTCGCCGACGAGAAGCAGCCCGTTACATGGCCCAGTTGTTGGAGCGAAAGTCCATGGCGAAGGCAGGTGCTGCCTTCCACTTCAACGAGGACTTCATGCCCGTGAAGACGGCGTTCTGGTGCAGCACCTGATAGGCCGGGTCCTCGCGCTCGCAGATTTCCAGCATGCGTGCATACGCTTTCTTGCGCAACGCCCGGTCCGTCGACGTTTCCAGCACCACGGACAGCTCGTTCATTTCGGCGTTTGTCCAGTCCTTCTTCTGCTGCATCTCGCCATTTGGACCAAACTGCGTGACCATCGGCGTGACCGGATCATTGATATTGGCCGATGCCGACCAGTCGCGGACGCCCTTGATCCCTTCAGGATCGTGGATCTGCGCCCAGTTTTCCTTCATCTGGATCTCGACGTTCAGTCCAACCTGCTTCCACATCTCGACCATGATCTGCGCGTTAGCTGTCTGGTTCGTGTAGTAGTTGTTGAGCAGGCGGTATGGGATGGCGTCACCCTTGTAATTGGCCTGCTTCAGCAGATCCTGGGCGAGTCCCGGGTTGTATTCCGGCACCTGCCAGCCATCGATGAACATATCGGTTGTCTTGAAGATCTCGAATTGAAGACCTGCTGGGATAACGGTCTGACCACCCCACAAAGCTTCCACGATCGCTTTGCGATCAATCGCGTGTGTCATCGCCCGACGCACCCGCGGATCGGCGAGCACCGGATTCTGCGTGTTAAATACGGAGATGCGGTGATTGAGGATCGTCGAGCCCTGGATCTCGAAGCCGGATGCGGACTGAACCGTTGCAATCTGATCTGGCGGTAAGTCGCACGCGAAGTCGTATTCGCCGGACAGCAACCCGTTGACGCGCGAGGCGACTTCCGGAACCTCAACGAACTGGATCCTTTCGAGCGGCGGACGACCGCCCCAGTATTCGTCAAAGGCAGCGAGGGTCAGGGAAACATCCGGCTTGAAGTCTTCGACCATGTATGGGCCGGTGGTAATGGGCTTGCGTGCCCATTCCGTGAATGAGGCTGCTTCATCCCAGGCACGGCGGTTTGTGATTTGTGACCCGAAGGCATAGAGGCGGCCTTCAAGCGTCACGTCGGGTGTTGCATTGTGGAAGCGCACAGTGTGCTTATCAATGACTTCGACGCCCGCAAGCGCCGGCCACACACGGCGACCGATCCCGGGAACGGAAGCCGGTAGCTCCTTGGCTGTCGCGGGCTTGTGCTCGTCAGCAAAAATCGTCTTCCCGCCCTTCGGCTCAGTCTCTCCAAACAATCGTTCCTTGGAGAACGAGAACGCAACGTCCTCTGCCGTCAACTCATCACCGTTGTGAAACTTGACGCCTTTGCGCAATTTAAGCTCAAGCGTCTTGTCGTCTATACGTCTCCACTCGGTCGCAAGACCGGCGACAGGGCCCTGATTGCCCATCCAGTCACGAAGAATGAGACCCTCCCAAAGGTTCGGGAAGAACACCCGCTCACCCGCGTTGGACTGTTCATTCCATACGCAGAGCGTGTTGTTGTTGGTGATTTTCTGGACTGCAATTTTGACCGAAGGGCGCTTGTCTTGAGCGAAAGACATCCGCGGCAGGACAATAGTGCTGGTGGCCGCGCCGATCAGACCGAGAGCGCCGCGTCGATTGATGGAAAGCATCGATAACCTCCTATGGGATCAAAAATGGGCAAGCCGAGTTCCTCCCGCGCCTCTTGGACGCAGGGATCGATGGGCTCATGATGTGTCAGGAAGGCCGCAGAGGTCGCGGCTCTGGATGTTCAGGCCAACGCCGCTAGCCGCGGTGAGCTTCTAAAGGCGGTCTCCGGGAGCAACGTTTCCAGAACTTTCCGCAGTTCTAAAGACCCTGTCGCGACCGCGATCGCGCCAGCCTCAGCAAGAACTGTCGGACGACCTGGCCGAGGGTCAGCCGGATCAACAAAGCCGATCGCCGCCATGCCAGCCGCCACTGCCCCAACGATCCCGTGTGGACTGTCATCGATTACGACGCAGCGGCCCGGAGCGGTTCCGAACTCGTTTGCGCAAAGCAAGAAGAGGTCTGGGGCGGGTTTCGGGTGAGCAACCATTTCTGCGCTGTAAATGTGCTCGTCAAACTCATGCCATAGATCCAGAAGGCCCAAACTGTTCTGAAGGCGTTCCATGCTGCTGTTCGACGCTACGCACTTGGGAATCGCTAAACCCCGGACGAGATCATGCACACCTGGCATCGACGTAAGGGAGCAAGCGAACTGCGGATATAGCGCGTTGCGGTAAGCTCTGAACACTGGAGCGGGTTCGGCCAACCCAAGCTCAGCGATGCAGATCCGCTGCGCGTCGTCCTCGGAGGAGCCGGTGAAGCGACGATGAACTTCAGAGACCGAAATCGAGACGCCCGCGTCGTTCAGCACTTTCGACAGCACCCTGCTTGCAACCGGCTCGCTGTCTATCAAAACACCGTCACAATCGAAAATGACTAGATCTGTCACCATTCTGTCCACTGTCCATCCTTGGTGAAACGCCAAAGCTTCTGGAGTGCTTTGGTTCTTAATCCGAAACTCAACCGCCGCGTGCGTACCTGCTCAACAGGCAGCGAACGGCTTAGCGTCCGTCAATGAGGCCTTCATAGGTTACAGATGTAACGTCAGTGTGACACCTGCTCGGGGTAGAGTTTGGGGAACCGCGCAAGGATGAAGTCAACCGTATGACGATCTTCGCGTGCAGGAAGTTGGCTTTGGGCCGATATCGGAAACAATTTCCGCGTGTGCGAGCTTCACCAGGTCTCAATCCTGGGCCTGAGTATACAGGCAGTTCCTGCCGCTCAACACACGCAGCCACGTGATTGGTTGGTGACTTCCCAAGACCGCTATCCGCCGACACGAGACGGGGCAGGATGGCCTGGAAGCGCCAACAGGGGACATGGAGGCTTGGTGCTTGCGAGCCCCGCACTTGATCACGTAAGGATGAGGGAGAAGACTGCTTGGGGATGTCATCTGGCAGCGTTGTAGAGCGGCTGGGTCACAATGAGTATGAGAGTACTTCTTCTAGGCGCGAACGGCTTCATCGGTTCGTCAATCCTGTTGCGCCTGATGTCCAGTGGGCATGCCGTTACTGGTCTTGCGAGGCATCCTAATCGCGCAGCGTGCAAATGGCCTGGCGCAGGATGGATCAAGAGCGATCTTTCCAAGATGTTGTATAGCGATGATTGGCGAAGCCTGGTGGAAGACCATGACGTCATCGTCAATTGTGCNGGTGNTCTCCANGATGGNCTTTCAGACGATCTTGCGGCAACGCAGGAGCAGTCCATGCGAGCCCTGTACGAACGAGCCAGTTCGGCTGGCAACAAACGCATCGTGCAGATTTCTGCCTCGGACAATCGTCGATCCGGCCACTTGCCCTTCATGGCGACCAAACGCCGCGCTGATGATGCCTTGGCTACAAGCGGTGTCGAGTGTTTCATCTTAAGACCTGCCTTGGTCCTTGGCCGCAATGCGCACGGCGGCAGCGCTCTAATCCGGGCTCTTGCCAGCACCCCTTTCGCCGTTCCGCTTCTCCATGCTGACAGCTCGGTTCAAACCGTCGCTGTGGACGATGTGGCTGATATAGTTGCCATGGCGGTGGAAGGCGCTCTTCCGGGCGGGACCGATATCGAATTGGCCGCGCCGGAGCGGCTGACACTGGGGCAACTTGTGCAACTGCATCGGCAGTGGCTGGGGCTACCTTCGGCAAGGGTGGTTCAAGTTCCCTCTTGGTTTGGCAGCATGATTTCCCGCTTTGCCGATTTAGCGGGACGCCTTGGTTGGCGCTCACCACTTCGCTCAACGGCTCTGGCGGTCATGGAGCATGGAGTAACGACGCAGTTTGAGCTTCCCGATCTTCCCGCAGGTCTTGCGCTTCGTACAGCTCAACAGGCTCTCGGCGCCAATCCCTCCGGTGTTCAGGACCTATGGTTCGCCCGGCTGTACTTATTGAAGCCGGTCGTCATCGTTTCGATCTCAGCCTTCTGGTTTCTGTCTGGGACAGTTCCATTAGCAGACCCCTCGCGGGCCGCAGCGCACTTCGAGCCTTTCATGACCCCGTCGCTGGCCCTGGCCCTGACGCATGCAACATGCGCGATAGACATCGCATTGGGGTTGTTCATTTTGATCCGACCCTTCACCAAAAAGGCGCTTATTACCATGCTGGTCGTGGCGTTCTCATACCTGCTTGGAGGAACGCTCCTGAAGCCTGACCTCTGGCTCGATCCGTTAGGACCTCTCGTGAAAGTCCTGCCGTTCCTGTCCCTGTGCGTCCTTGCACGTGCCATACTGGATGAACGCTGATGGACTTCGAACCGTGGCTGCGCCTTGTCCACGTCACTGGCGCGACAGTTTTATTCGGCACAGGTGCCGGTATCGCGTTCTTCATGGTCATGGCCCGCCGCACGGATGATCCAGCGTTGATCGCCCACGTCTCCAACACAGTGGTCGTTGCCGACACCGTCTTCACAGCGACGGCTGTCCTCGTGCAGCCAGTGACCGGATATCTTCTGGCGAGAACGGTCGGCTGGCCCCTGACCGAGAGCTGGATTGTGTTGTCGCTATTTCTGTATGTTTTGACCGGGCTTTTCTGGCTCCCGGTGGTCTGGATACAGATCCAGCTGCGCGACCTTGCGCGGCTGGCGGCATCACGCAACGGTCCTCTGCCGGAGCAATGGTACAGGCTCTACCGCGTTTGGTTTGCGTGCGGCTTCCCCGCGTTTTTCTCAGTGATCGGGATTTTCTGGCTGATGCTGATGAAGCCGGAGATACGTTCTAAGGTCGCCCGATCGATTCCTCTCAAGAGCGAGGGCTGCAGGCCGGCGTGTCTCACTTGTAGGCCTCAGCGGCGCTGCCGCGGCCGGGGTGTTTTGGATCATGGGTGATTACGTTGCCTACACATCAACACGCTTCATCTCAATTTATCCTGTCGCGATTCATGATCGCCGTTTCGCGTTGTCAAACCACGAGTTTGCGATTCTGCAGGTAACAACGTTTGCAGTGGATGCCGTCGGCCAAAGGTAGCAATCCGGCTTCATGATGTATCGGTGGTCGGCCGACACTGAGGCTGCCGGCGATAACGAGGAGCCAAGACGTCAAGGGGTTCGGAGGAGCAGAAACGCACGCCGCAGAGGCAGCGCGCCAGCAGCGGGGGCGCTCTGACCGAGCACCCGGGTTCGACGAAGCCGAGACAACTATTCAAGCGCGCTCGCGGCTGATAACTACGGCGGCTCGCAGCCAGAAGAACTCCAAGATCCGAGCCTGCCGCCGGTCCGTCCTGCTACTGCCGCAAACGCCGTTCATCCGACATCTCGTCTCCCCCCGTTACTCCCTATCACGGCGTGTGCAGTAGAATCGAAAAAAGCCTGGCTTGCTTGCCACCCTTCGGCGGAGCTAGCGGGTTCTGAGGGTCTCTAGGGAGCCGTCACCCGTTTCACTTCCGCGTCCTGCAGCCAGAAAAATAACGGGCTTGGGAAGTTTGTCTGACGTGGTGCCACAACAGAACCTCCTGCGGAAGCATGGCGCCGGTTGCCGGGATCGTGGCTAATCTGGTGAGCAAGGCGGTGGTGCGGGAATATCCGTGCAATGTAAACGTGATGTACCCGGCAAAGGGCTCCTCACCGAGGGATCACAATGGAACCGATGCGGAAATTATTTCCGCGTCCGGTGGTGTAGGCAGAGGGTAACAGCCCATCGGTCAACTTTGGGGAGGGGCGAGGTGCCAGGTTCGGTGGCCTGCGGGGGATCAACTTATGCGTTGGGTCTGTGTGAAACCTAGAAACAGCGAGAAATTCCCATCCAAGGTGGATGGAGAGACAGCCTCGCGCGCACAGGACGTTTCGGTCTCTGTTCGGGCAAAAGATATCCACGTCTTTGACGCAGCCGGTGACGCTGTCTCATGCGCGATAAGATAGTGTTCGAGGAAGGTCGAAGCTCGGAAGAACGATTGCAGCGATCCGCCTGATAGGCCTTCGACCAGTATTGAGACGGTGCAGTTGGTTCTCGCCATGCGGCAATGAGGCCGACGACGATTGTCGCTATCGGGAGAGTCGCCTCTCGTCATCGATCAGCGTCAAGCGCGCGGGGCCGACTGCACCCCATTGCCACAGGACCAGGTTGAGATCATCCGCGTTCGCGCCGGGCGCGAAGCTTCTGACAAGCAGGCCGTGATAACCTGCGGCGGCGAGGTGTCGGGCGAAAGCCTGGGTGTCAGCTTCGCCGCTCGCCTTCATCTGGTCTCGCCATGTCGGGTCTGCGAGAGATGACGGGGTCATCCCTTCGGCCAGCAATGCGACCTCGTCCCTGGTGTCGAATACCCGACCTATGTCGGCGTCGTAAGAGATCAACGTCGTCGGCTGCAGGCTACCGGCCTGGTTGGCCTCGCGAAGGGCAGTCGTCACCGTGAGGCAGGTGTAGAGCGCTGATGTGCCCTTCTTGTTGAAGCGACCTCCATACAGCTCCGCCCCGCGCCCGGACATTGGCTCGCGTGCATAGATCGGGTTCAGGGCTCGATAGAGTGTGCCTTCATATCGCATCCTCTTGTCAAGCGTGGATGCCGGCATCGACCGCGTCGATATAATCGAGAACCTCGTCCGCACGGCCCTCCCGGACCAACTGCATCGCGGTCATTCCTGAGAAGCCCGGTAGAGGTTCTGAGCGATACCAGGCATAGGCCATAAGGGCCGATCCGAAGCGCGGCTCCATCTTGTTGACGACCTCGGTCATCTCGCGCAGACGGCGCTGCGTCCTGTCGGACCGAATCCGATCCTTCCGTTGGATTGCATCCTTGCCGAGCCCGGCCGTCCGGGCAATCTCCTCGCTCGTGGTGCGCAGGACGTCGGCAATCTTCCGTGGCGAGAAAAGCCCTTCGTCAGCGTATTGCGCGATACCCATGGCTTTACCTCCAACTTTTGGAGCCAATGATTATGACGCTATATAGCGTCAGAATGAGCGGCTTTCAAGAGGAGACCAGGAAGCAGAGGTGAACCGTTCAACCGCCCACTGAAACGTATCAAACCCACCTTCCGCAGATCATTCAGTATGGGATTTAACGTACGTACCGACCTCCTATGAAGCTAAGCTGTTTCCGGATGTTCGAAGCTCATTTGCAGGTTGCTGGCTCATGCCACATCAAGAGAGGATGTCCCATGGTTCAGGCGGTTGCGTCGACGTCATCGCAACCATTTGCCGCTAAGTTGTTACGACGCAGGGTCCTTCGGATCACGGGTGATTTACGTTGCCTGCACATCAACACGCTTCATCTCAATTTATCCTGTCGCGATTCATGATCGCTTTTTCGCGTTGTCAGACCCGGAATATGCGATTCTGCAGGTAACAACGTTTGCTGTGGATGCCGGCGTCGGCCAAAGGCAGCGATCCGAAGCCCTGGACCTCGCCACCTTCAACCAGATGGCAGAGTTCATCTATCGTTACAGCGGCATCAAGATGCCGTCGAACAAGATCACCATGCTCGAGGGGCGCCTGCGCCGCGGTACAAAGGGTCGCACCTAGCCGACCCTGGACTTCCGGCGAGAACGCCTAAGTTAATGGTATGCCTAAGACAATGCACCAAACACCGTTGCAATCGGATGTCTCCGCCCGGAGGTCGTGGAGCTTTTCCTAAGCCTGATCCTCCGGGCCATCGACAGTTCATTTTGTCTGTTTGAATCGGCGCCTCGCCGATACCGGAGATACCGTGCTGAGATCAAGAAACTGCTATATCTGCCATCGAAGCGTCCCTCGGGCCGCCGTTCGATGCCCGTGGTGCGCGAGCACCACCACACAACGTCCGACCGTGCAAACCACGAGGTTGCCAATCTCTTCAGGGCGCCCTCGCAGGTCATCTGATCCGGATTGGGGCGCCATCGATGGGCATTGAGAAGGCGCCAGCCTCACCGGCGATGACGGCAAGAAGCGTTGTCGACGCTCCTGTCAGGAACGGCTCTACCAAGAGATCTGCAGCTTCACCTTGAACGTGACGCTTGAACGCTCGTCGCTGGGATCAGCCTTCGCCAACCCGACGGCTATTGGAAAGATCCGGGGTGCACTTGCGTCGTCGGCTGATCTTGCTGACCGGCATCCTGTCCGCGCCGGTCGAAGGCCCGGTTGGTGAACTGTCAGTTCTACCTCAGGGTCGCCGAAGGGCAGATTGATCGCTGCTACGTCAGTCCAGCAACTCGGGACGGTCTAACCGCCCGGTCCAGGAGCGGAGCGTTCCATTAACTTATGGCCTTCAACCGTCGTTGAACGCTAACAGCAATACAGCTGAGAAAGGAGACATCATGATCAAGGGCGCTCAATGTCGTGCTGCCCGTGCGCTGGTTGATATGTCCACGGCGAGGCTTGCACAGCTTGCCAATGTCGATGTGACTCTGGTTCAGAATTCTGAGGAAGATTTCCCAGCCACCCGCTGACGTGATCAGTAAACTCAAGAACGCCCTCGAATATGCAGGAGCGGTCTTCTTGCCGGAGACGAGGGGAGGAGTGGGTGTCGGTGTCCGCTTGAAGTTTGACTGCGAAACGGCGCGGCGACTGGCCGTCCTGGAAGGTGAGGGCGGCATCGTTCGGCCTGACCGCGTTGCCTGGCCATGACGCCGCTGGCGAGCGCTGTCCCCGGCGTCAACTGACAGCCGCATCGGCGATGAAGCGTCTGCACGCAGCGATGTTCGGCGGGGGAGGATGGCAGCCCAAGAGCTGACATCCTCCAATCCTAGAGCTTTACCCCTTCCAGCAAAGCCATCAGCGAGTCGCGGTCCGCGATCGATCGTACGCGTATCGTCATCTTCTCGCTTTTGACAGGCACTTGCGGAGGTGCGCTGAACGCGATGCCCGGAGCGTTCGCTGCTGCCCATTGCTTGAAGCGGAGCAACTTGTTGGGGCCGCTGATGGGGAAGGTGCAACTGCATCTGAAAGTCATGATCATGATATCCAATCTGTCGCGCGCGATTGTGCGCATCCTCTCGCAGGAGGGCGCGGTCGCACGAATGATGAGGTGGGGTTCAAAGACCTGGCGCCGCTCTTGCACTTGCAGGTAGTGGCGCCAGGCAACTAGCCGATCTTGCAGCTAGCCCTGAAGTTCACAGATTGTATGAGCAGGAACCTGAACATGGCCGTTGTCTCGGACATCCAGCACGCAAAGTCAAACTGGGCGAGCGCGTCTTCCTGCCGCAGAGGGACCTACATCCTCCATTCGCTGAGACCTTGCAAACTCACCCAGATTATCCTCTGATCAACCAGCAGATCAATGAAGCAGCGTCGGCTACTTTCTTTTGAAAGGGACAAGGCTGAATGGAGACGTCAATGATCTCTGCCGGACAGCGTGGTGCGTCTGATGACGCCGGCAATGATCGGCATTGCAGCCGACTATTGACAAACCATCCTGCGTCATCGTGATCAGGACCCTTGCGTTAGCTATTGCTGCGGCGCTTGCGTCATTGGGGGTCGCACATCTTGCCTTCCAGCCGCCCTCTCTCGAAGGACGTACCGTTACGTATGCCGTGCAGGCGAGCGATGTAACACCTCTTGGCAGGGTGGCATTGTCGCGGCCTGACGGACAGGTTGAGCAAAGTGGCGTTCTACCCTTACTCAGTGGGCCCGACGCATTCGTAGCAAGGATCGCACTGATTCGCGCGGCAAAAGTCGCGGTCGATGTGCAGTATTACATCTGGCAGCGCGACGATACCGGGCTCATTCTGCTGGATGAACTGCGTAAGGCTGCAGAACGAGGAGTGCGTGTCCGGCTTCTCCTCGATGATAACGGGATCACCGGGTTGGATGGCGATCTTGCGGCGCTAGCTGCCATGCCAGGGGTGGAGGTCCGGCTCTTCAATCCGTTCATCCTCCGGACTATAAAGCAGCTGGGCTACGCATTCGACTTCGTCCGGCTGAACCGGAGGATGCACAACAAGTCGCTGACGGCTGACGGAGCCGTAGGCATCCTGGGTGGGCGCAACATCGGTGACGTGTATTTCGGCTTCGGATCCGGCATCCAGTTCATCGACACGGACGTGATGGTTACCGGTGCGGTGGCTGGAGCGATAGGAGCCGATTTCGATCGTTATTGGCATAGCCGATCAGCGCATCCGTTAGATCGCGTGGTGAGCGGGAGTTCTGCTAGTGCGCTGCGCGATCTGGTTCAAGAGGCGCATACCGCAGCAAATTCGCCGGAGGGAAAACTCTACGCTGAGCGGCTGGAAAGTTCACCATTCGTAGGGCAGTTGACCGGAGGGAAGCTGGCATTCGAGTGGACCAAGGTCTATCTGGTCAGTGACGATCCAGCCAAGGGGCTGGGCGAGGCCAAGGAAAAGGATCTCCTGTTCCCGCAATTGATGAACCTGCTGTCGCATCCGTCTCGTTCGATTGATCTCGTGTCGGCCTATTTCGTTCCCGGGCGTCAGTTCACGGCCAAGCTTGAGGAACTGGCACGGAACGGCGTTCGTGTCCGAATCCTGACGAACTCACAGGCGGCAACGGACGTGACCGTCGTTCATAGCGCTTACGTAAAGTATCGGGCCGAACTTCTGCAAGCCGGCGTGGAACTCTATGAACTGAAGCCCACGTTCGGAACGGCACGTGAACCGGATACAGTCAGCCCCTCCGGGTCGTCACGCTCGTCTCTGCACTCCAAGACGCTGGCGGTGGACAAGACCCGCATCTTCGTCGGTTCTTTCAACTTCGATCTTCGCTCGCTGCTCCTCAATACAGAAATGGGCGTTGTCATAGACAGCCCCATCCTGGCCGGTTCCCTCTCGCGTGCCTTCTCGGAGCGCTTCCCGGCAGCGAGCTACATCCCCGCATTGAACGGCGGCGAGATTGTGTGGCAAGAAATAGCGGCAGACGGATCGGTCGTGCGACATGGGCAGGAGCCCGAGACGAGTTTTTTCTCGAGGTTTTCTCTTACGCTGCTTGGCCTGCTGCCAATCGAATGGCTGCTTTAGTTGAGGCGCGTTTGTGCGCCTGCGCGTCCACCAGGCTCACTGTCGCTGCCCACGGAGCTTCCTCTTTCTGTTCTTCACTGCTATCCGGGATCCTAATGTATCAGTCTATGGGCGCGCAGCGGGGAGGAAGGTGCGCTCCAACAGTTGGGTTTGATGTGTACAGTATCTCTGTTGAGACAGTCATCAGTGTTCTCTATCTTGTCGCGATAGTCGTTGAAGCAATGACCGCAGCTATCGCGGCCGGTCGCAGGCAGATGGACTGGCTGGGCGTGTGTGTGCTCGGTAGCGTCACAGCACTTGGGGGTGGCTCAGTACGGGACATTTTGCTGGATCATCATCCGCTCTCATGGGTGGAGCGGCCTTACCTCCTCTTCGTCACGGGTGGAGCAGCACTTGCGACGATCGCCATTGCCAAACTGATGCCGCGACTGCGTCACCTGTTCCTCTTCCTCGATGCGATAGGGCTCGTGGTGTTTACCATCATCGGCTGCCGTATTGCGGAAGGCCTTGGTCTTCCACTGATCGTGGTGGTTGCTTCTGGCGTGATCACGGGTTGCGTGGGCGGTGTTTTGCGAGACGTACTCTGTGCTCAAGTGCCGCTGCTTTTTCGGGCAGAGCTTTACGCGACAGTTTCTGTGCTTGTCGCCTTGACCTATCTCGCCTTGATGACATCGGGCGTCGGCGAAGGTTTTGCCCTTCTGGGGGCGAGCTTGATCGGACTAGCCTTGAGACTTGCGGCAATCCGCTTCCACTGGAGCCTACCGAAGTTCATCTACGGTGACGCCGACTATTGAGCCGAGAGGGCGCTGTTTCCGAAGCTTGAAACGCTTGTTGTTTCGGAAGCCGTGAGCCTGTGCTAGTTCGCCGTTAGCAAGAAAAGGGGGATCCTCTTGGCGCGAACATTGATCCGGCCCGGCGGTAGAAGCGAACGCATACAGCTTGCGGTACACAAAGCGGTCCGGGAGCTGACGGAAGAGCAGCTCGATCAGCATTTAACAGTGGCAATGATCGCGGCACGGGCGCAGGTGCCCCCTTCAACAATTTATCGCCGCTGGCAGACACTCCAGCAACTCCTTGCCGACGTCGCAAGCGAGCGCTTTCTGCCGGACACGCTGCCCATTGATACGGGGACCCTGGAAGGTGATCTGACGCTCTGGCTCGAGCATCTAGTGGACGACCTTTCCTCAGGGCCCGGCAATGCCTTGTTGCGTGAACGGATGACGGATGTGCGGGCTGCGCGGGTCGCAGCCGGCTATGCGTATCAGAACCTGGTCCTGCTGTGCGGTCGATGCGAGGGCCGAGGTGAACCGGCACCGATCCCCGACCGCCTCATGGACCTCCTCGTTGCCCCCGTCATCTACCGGATTTTCTTCGCAGGGCAGACGATCTCTAGCCAGTATCAGGCGGAGCTCGTCCACAACGCGCTGCAGTCGCCGATAGGCATTCGACCTTTCGATGCTCAGGCCTCCATCAAAGACTATGTCCTCTACGAGGATGGGGCTCAGTAGCCGGTCAGCAGAGTTGATGGATCCGATCCGAAGTAAGGCCTGACCCCGAGCAATGGTGCTGCACGACTGACGATCTCCTTGATCATGGGGGCTGCCGTGTAGGCCGCCAGGCGACGACCGGATTCGCCGGTCAGGGGAGCGTCGATGATCGACAGCACGACGTAGCGGGGCTCGTGCATGGGAAAGCTGCCGAGGAAGGCGTTGAAGTTCAGGTCGGTCGCGTAACGACCGTTGACGACCTTGTCGGCAGTACCGGTCTTGCCACCGACATGAAAGCCAGGCACGTCGGCGCTGCGGCCAGAACCCGTCTTGCCGTTCCAGTCGAAGAGGTGGCGCATATGTGCACTGGTCTTCTCCTGCAGGACAGGGACCGAAGCCGCAGGAGCTAGCTCCTGGTTCCGTGCCAGGAAGGTAGGCGCGATCAGCTTCCCGCCATTCACCAGTGCGGCCGCGGCGACGGCCGTCTGCAATGGTGTCGTCGCCATCCCATGACCGTAGGAGATGGTCGCAGAATTTATCTTCTTCCATACTCGAGGCTGCGTCGGTGTAGCGATCTCAGGAAGCTCTGTTTCCAGTCTTGTCAGGAGCCCCAACCGGGTGAGGAACTCCTTGTGTCCCTCAATTCCGACCATGTCGGCAATCTTCACCGTAGCGATGTTGGAAGAATAGCGGAACACTTCCGGGATCGTGAGAGGGCGGTGGCGACCGTGGAAATCGTTGATCGTAAAGCCGCCCATCCTGATCGGGCGCGACGCATCCACAATGGACCCCAAGCCGATCTTGCCGCTGTCCAGCCCCATGGCGATCGTGAAGCTCTTGATGGTCGACCCCATTTCAAAGGTCGCATTACTCATCCTGTTGAACCAGCCCTTCTCGTATTCCTTGTCAATGCTGCCGTCTGGTAATGTCCGGGATGGCTCGTTGGGGTCGTAGTCCGGCACTGATGCCATTGCCAGGACTTCTCCTGTGTGGGCATCAAGCACAACCGCGCCGGCGGCTTCCGCCTGGTACGATTTCATCGCCTTCTGAATGACGCTGCGAACGATGCTCTGGACGCGAAGGTCGATGGAGAGCCGAACCGGTTCGAGTGGTGTGTCGCCTGTCATGCCTGCCGCCATCAGGTCGGCAAGCCCCTGGCGATCGATGTAGCGCTCCATGCCTGCCAGTCCGCGGTTGTCGACGTTGACGTGGCCGAGAATGTGCGAGGCAGTGGGGCCTCCCGGGTAGAAGCGGCGCTTCTCGGGGCGGAACCCTAACCCTGGGATGCCGAGCGCGAGAATATCGGCCTGCTGTCGAGGGGTGAGTTGGCGTTTGAGCCATTGGAAAGCTGACTTGGAGCGAAGCTTGCGGTGGGTGGTGCCCCAGTCGAGGTCGGAAATCACGGTTGCGAGCTTCTCGACCACCTCGTTGGCATCCACGATCCTGATCGGCTCGGCATAGAGCGACATCATGTTGAGGTCGGTTGCAAGGAGGTCGCCGTTACGATCGATGATGTCAGGGCGAGCCGCGGGAGGCGGGATGGCATTAATGGAATGGGTGGTTTCGGATGCTGCCAGGCCATACTGAACCAGCCGGCCTCCTATTACCAGATAGATGGCTGCAACCGAGAACATGATCAGGCCAAGCCGGTGCTTGCCCATCCGAACTTGTTGGGTGGCCCTAGCAAGAACAATAGGAGCCTCAGGACGACCACTCGCTTCCAGGCGCAGGTGCGATCGGCTCCTACGCCTGAATATATGGGAGATCGTTGCCATGCGCTGCTCCTTTCGCGTCCCGAGTCACGCTTTGGAATCCCTCCCGAGATTCGGGCCAAGGATAATTCGCGACGATTAATGCAATTGATGTTGCATTAACGGCTTACTTAATGCTTAATGAAGTCGCGCTGGGTCCTGCTTCACTGGAAACATCTCCGTGATGCCTTCTTGGTGCAGACAGCGAGTGGGAGAGAGTCGCCGTAGGCGGCCGCCGAAGGAGCAACCGCCCCGGAAACTCTCAGGCACATGGACCGTTCGCTGGAGAAGAACTCTGGAAAGTGGAGCAGTCGCTCCCGCCGAAGGTGTAAGTCACTGCTGCGTATCGGTGGTGATCAAACTCTCAGGCCGATGACAGAGGGGGCCCGCATGCTTTGCATGCTGCCAACTCTGAGGGCCTGTAATGAACCGCATATCCTGATCATCTCACATACTGGAAGCTCGCAGGTGCGACGGCCTCACGCCCTTGTCTGGAGCATGAGGGAGGTTTTGCCGATGACTCGGCGCGCCCAGAACCAGTCTGCTGCCGCAGAGCTTCGTTACTTCGCAAAAAAAACTCTCGTACAGGACCAGTGATGACATTTTCCGATCCGATCCTTTGTCGCCGCGCCTTTCTCTCTTCCCTCGGCCTTACGGTGACGGCATTGGCTACAGGCTGTGCCACACAGTCTCCCCCGCTGGTCATTGCGTCGCCGCCCTCCGTGCCGGCAGAACCTCCGATGCAGTCGATCTCGGAGAGCGCTCTCCTGATGTATCGCGCTATGCCCGAAGAACGCTTTCCGATCCCGGCGGTGGACCTCACCAAACTGGAGCCGCGTTTTCGTCGCCAGGTCGTCGACTATCCGTCCGTTGAGAAACCGGGGACCGTTATCGTCAATACGACGGAGCGGTACCTGTATCTCATACAGGAGGGTGGCACGGCCATGCGTTACGGTGTCGGCATTGGCAGGAGCGGCTTTGACTGGTCGGGTCGAGCCCACATTGCCTACAAGCGCGAATGGCCAGTCTGGACACCGCCGTCCGACATGATCGCGCGCCAGCCATCACTGGAAAAGTGGCGGAATGGGCAGCCACCAGGGATCTCCAACCCGCTCGGCGCAAGGGCGCTCTATATCCACCAAGGTAACCGTGACACGCTCTATCGTCTCCACGGTACAGGCGAGGTGCATACGATCGGCAAGGCGATTTCATCTGGATGTGTCCGGCTCCTGCATCAGGACATCATCGACCTGCACGATCGCGTACGGTCTGGATCGACGATCATCGTGGCGGCTTAATATGCTGTCGTTGAAGGCCGCGGCCAATTGACAGTCGTGGCAGAGCCACTCCCATCAACCGCGTGAGATCATATCTCGACCTCACGCGATTGTCCGCTTTTCCTGCTGGAAATCTCAAAGCGGACAGTCCGCTATCGTGAAGAGTTTCGGGCGCCGGCAGGCGTACGAAAGTCCCCGAGGAAGGAACCCGCGGACCACAGGCTGATGCTATGGAGATTTTGCTTTTCGGTTGATGCTCGGGGTGGTGAGACTGCCGCCAGAGAGTGGATCGATGGCTGCGGACAGGCCGCTTTGTTTCGCACCCGTGCGGCTTTGACAGCCCGGCGCCCGGCTCGCAGCAACCCTGTCGACGGCGGTGATCCCCAGCGACGCATGTCGGTCTGTCACCGGAGGCGTGATGCCTGCGGCTGAAGTCTTGGCCATTCCATGCCGGGTCATGAAGCTGTCTCCCAGGTCGTCGCTGTTGCATCTGGTGGTCCGCGCGGCTGATTCCAGCGTGCAAAGACCTCGACGACGATCATTCGCCCGCCACAGCAGGAGCATGGCGGGCGGAAGTCATCCTGTTCGCCTGGAGCTGTGTCATCGACAGGTGCGGCGACGTGCAGGAGTTCGCGCGCGAGCGCGAGGCTGGTCTTTCTGGCAGAGCCTGCGAGAAGGCCGTAGTGCCGGATGCGGTGGAAGCCGCGCGGCAAGACATGGAGCAGGAAGCGGCGGATGAACTCATCGACGGCGAGCGTCATGACCTGCTGGCGGTCGTAGCCGTCACGACGATAGTCCTTGTAGCGGAAGGTGACGCCAGTTTCGTCAAAAGCGATCAGTCGGCGGTTCGAGATTGCGACCCGATGGGTGTAGCGGGACAGGTAGGCGAGCACAGCTTCCGGCCCCGCGAACGGCGCCTTGGAATAGACCACCCAACGCTTCTTCCGGACCGGCGATAGGTGCCGCAAGAATGCCAGCCGCTCGGCGAGATGAGCAAGTGCGCCGAAGAAGCCGAGCCGCCCGGCATCGTGCAGAGCGACCAGTCGGGCAAGGAACAGCCGTCGAAACAGTTTGCCGAGTACGCGTACGGGAAGCAGGAAAGCCGGGCGCGATGATATCCATCGGCTTCCGTCTGGCGTGATGCCACCGCCCGGAACGATCATGTGGACATGGGGGTGGTGCGTCATCGCCGATCCCCATGTGTGGAGCACGGCGGTGATGCCAATGCGCGCGCCGAGATGTTTGCGATCGGCCGCGATGGTCAGCATCGTCTCCGACCCCGCCTTGAACAGCAGGTCATAGACGAGTGCCTTGTTCTGGAACGCTATATCGGCGACCTCGGCCGGCAGCGTGAACACAACGTGGAAGTAGCCGACCGGCAGGAGATCGGTCTCGCGTTCGGCAAGCCATGTCCGTGCCGCGGCACCCTGGCACTTTGGGCAGTGCCGATTGCGGCAGGAGTTGTAGGAGATCTGCAACTTGCCGCAGTCCTCGCAGGCCTCGACGTGACCGCCAAGGGCAGCAGTGCGGCAGTTTTCGACCGCCGACATCACTTTCAGTTGCGGCAGACTCAGATGTCCTGCATGCGCGCGTCGGTACGCCGCCCCGGCAGCACGGAAGATGTCGGCGACCTCGATCGAGGCACGCAAGGCTCAACCGTCGGGGGAGGCTTCTTCCGGCTTGAACAGGCCGAGCTTGTCGAGCAGACTCGTCACCGTGCGGACAGTCTTGGTCGCCACCTTGGCGTAGAGGGCGGTGTTGTTGAGTTTTGCGTGTCCGAGGAGGACCTGGATGATCCTGATGTCTGTGCCGTCTTCCAGCAGGTGAGTGGCGAAGCTATGGCGCAGCGTATGCGGCCCGACCCGCTTGGCAATGTCGGCGGCCTGGGCCGCCTCAACGACGATCCGATAGAGCTGTCGCGTGCTGATCGGCTTCATCGCGTGTTGGCCTGGGAATAACCAGCCGTCGCGATGCATCACACCCTGCTGCCGCCCCACCTTCCACCACTCGCGCAGCAAGGTGAGCAGATCCTCCGAAAGCAGGGCATTGCGATAGCGCCCGCCCTTGCCACGCTCGACCCGCAGTAGCATCCGCTCACTGTCGACGTCGGTGACCTTCAGCATCGAAACCTCAGCGACGCGGAGGCCGGCGCCATAGGCGACCGACAGTGCTGCCTGGTGTTTGAGACAGGTTGTGGCATTCAGCAAACGGGCAACCTCGTCGCGGCTCAGCACCACAGGCAGGTTCCGAGGATGCGCCAGCCGGACAAGCCTGCGTGCCAGGTCCGGACGGTCGAGCGTCTGGGTGAAGAGGAAGCGTAACGCCGACACAATGCTGTTCATCGTCGGAACGGGCACGCCAGCGTTCTGCTGTTCGATCTGGAACCGTCGCAGATCGTCGGCGCTCGCCGTGTCTGGTGACCGCCCGAGGAAGGTCGCCAAACGTCCAATATCGCGGAGATAGTTGCGCTGGGTTTCGCGTGAGAAACGCCGCATGTTCATGTCGTCGATCAACCGCTGGCGCAGCGGGCTGACAGGTGTGTTGAGATCGGTGTACTGCATGACCAGGCTCCTTTTGCCGAAGAAGCTCGTCATGCTCTGCCCTTGCCGGGCGACGTTCAATCCTGGCGCAACCTCCAGCCCGCGCCCTCTACCTCAGCCGCAGACGCCTTCCCGCGCAGCGGGTTCGTTCTCCGGCCCCCTTCCGTACATTCCAAATGAACCAGATGCATGATCTAGCTTGTTTTTCCGCCGGCTTGGATCCGAAGTTATGAAGGGTCGTCGGTTCGGATTCCTTCAAGAACTTAAAAAGCTGAGCTTATGCTGGCGGCGCAAACTTTGTCTGGAGCATGTCATTCAATTGCATTAGCATGTCGGTTGGATATGGAGATAGTCATGGCCGCCAATGCACTTGTTCAAACGCGTATCGATGCCGAAATTCGAGATCGTGCTTCTGCCGTGCTCGAGAGCATGGGCCTCACGGTATCTGACGCGGTTCGGATCATGCTGACGCGAACTGCAAACGAGGGGGCGCTGCCTCTTGAGCTTCTTTCTGGCAGCGAAGCGCATGACGCCTGGTTTCGGACCAAGGTGCTCGAAGCGTTGAACGATACTCGGCCGGATTTATCGGACGAAGAGGTCGAGGCGCATTTTGCCAAACGCCGATCAACCGCCCGCCTTAAAGCTGGTGCGGCAGAATTGTGAAGCTTACTTGGTCTGCGTATGCGCTGTCGGACCGCGACGCCATCTTCACATACATCGAGGCAGATAATCCTGCAGCCGCTGCTCTAATCGATGAACGGATAGTCGCCGCCGTCCGTCGCTTGCTCGACTTTCCCGCCAGTGGGCGCGTGGGTAGAATTGCCGGGACACGCGAACTGGTCATCAACGGAACGCCTTATATCGCCGCCTACGCCACCACCGAGACGACAGTTCGAATTCTTCGTGTACTCCACGGCGCGCAGGAATGGCCGGAATATCTGCCGCTAAGCTGATCGACCGCGATCGCGTGGGGCCGGTGGTTTGAGTGCTTTCAAGAGCGATGGTTGCTGGCCGACGTGCATTGCAATCATTTGCCGTCAAGTCGTTTCGATGCAGGTTGTTTCGGATCACGGTGATTTACGGTGCCTGCACATCAACACGCTTCATCTCAATTTACTCTGCCGCGATTCATGATCGCCATTTCGCGTTGTCAAACCAGGAATATGCGATTTTGCAGGTAACAGCGTTTGCTGTGGATGCCGGCGCCGGCCATAGGTAGCTATCCGGCATCATGATGTATTGGGGGCCGGCGGACACTGCGGCTTTCGGCGACAAAGGGAAGCCAAGATGTCGAGGATTTCAGAGAAGCAGGGAAACGCACGCCGCGGAGGCTGCGCACCAGCACCGGGGGCGCGTTGAGCGAACAGGTGCTTTCGACGATGCCGATACAACTATTGAAGTGCGTCCTCGGGGCAGATGACGACGGCAGCTTGCAAACAAGAGAACGCCGCGTTCACTGCGAAACCCACGACTCCTTTGCGGTCTACCTGGAGTTGCCAAGCCCTCAGTGTCCGTGAGAGCGAGGAGGTGTTCAATGAGATCGCCGAAGCATGCAACGACGGTCTCTACCCATCCGGCCCAAGTGCCAGCTTGACCATGCCTACCGCCGGTCCGTCCTGCTATTTTCGCAAACGCCGTTTCATGCTGCATCTCATCTCCCACCGTTACTTCCTATCACGGCGTTCGCAGCGGAATCGGAAAAGCTACCTTCGGCACCCTACGGCGGAGGTCGCGGGCTCTGAGGGTCTCTACGAAGCCTTCACCCGTTTCAACTCCGCGTCCTACAGCCAGAAAACAACGGGCCTGGGAAGTTGACGTGGTGTCACAACAGACTTCCTTCGGAAGCAACGGGGACCGGTCGAGGGGGACCGTTAACTAATCTAGTTAGCCAGGCGGTGGTGCCGGACCATCCGCGCGATGTAGACGTGACGTACTCGGGAAAAGGCTCCTTACCGGGAGATCATAGGGTGGACGAATGCGGAAATAATTTCCGCATTCGTCCGGTGGTGCAAACAAAGGGTGGCAGCCCATCAGCAACTTCGGGAAGGCCAAGGTGCCAAGTTCGGTGGCCTGCGCGGAGGTGGACTATGCGTTAAAATTCTCGGTTTGGAGCCTGGATCAGACTCTCGAGCTTTGTAGGCAGGTCCTCGCGTTGGAGACTCCTGAGATCCTGGGTTGATGAAATAGCTCAACCGAACGAGCGGCCCGAGCGACTTGTAGTGGCGAGGCTGCCAGTCTGTTCTAAGTGTAAGAACCGACATCCGTGCTATTGTGCGCCGCCGACCATAGTCATCACCGATGATCAGTTGTCCCGATCTTCCGCGCCTAGCTACCTGGCAACAGCTTCTTCGATGAGAGTTATCTGTCGCACCAGCTTGAATTGGAGAAGCTGGACCCTCTGATCTACGATCATGTCATCTCCGAAGAGCGGGTCGATCCGCTGAAAATCCTTTTTGCCGACGACACTCCGCGAAATATCGATGCAGCCAATCAGCGAGGTTGGGCGCTCTGCATCCACCATGTATCAGTGCGAGATACCGTCGCGAAGATCGAACGTCTTGTCGACAATCAGGTTGGCTATGAGCGGCCTTTCGTCTGCTCGCCTTTTAGTGGCAATCGCTGAGGAGGCAGGTTACGGCTCGCAAACTCGAAATGACCATTCGGCAGCTGCCTCTTAGCATTGCTGGCACTCCGATTACCTACCTGACGCCGTCGGGAGCTCGATGTGAGGCAGAACGCGTAAGACGAGTCGTTCAAAGACGCCGTTGCGAACCCGTATTACCGCTATTTCGTTCGACTCTGACAACCGCCTAACTATGACGCGCACGGCAGCTTTGGGCCGATCTAGGCTAGCGGGCACGCCAGACTACCGGAAAGAAGTGTTCGCTCGGCACGGACCATCGGATTGACCGCTCTGGGCCGCGTAGCGACGGGATGCGCTACCATTTCTCTGCCCGATGGAGGGACCCGGCGGGAGGAGCGGTGGAGGTTATGGCATACCACTGCGCCTTCGAAATCCGTGGAAAAAGGAATGTTGTGGGCCAGAAGAACAGTCAAGGGACGTTGCAGCCCCTACAGGACGATCTGTGTCATCTAAGTGACACCGCAGCCAACCCTTCTAAAACTAACGAAGCCGTACTTGACTCAGTTTGTCATATTTGAAATCTGATCCCTAATACATGAGGGGATTCATCATGATTAAGCCTGCATTTCGGCGTCAAAACCTGGTTCTTCTTACGGGCGCGTTACTCGCGCTCCACACAGGATGTGCGCTAAGTCAGGAGGCCTCGGCCGAACTGGAGACCATTGTTCTCGAAGCGGAGAGCGACGCCATTCTGGTGCAGGAGGGTTATGTCGGCAAATCGGACCGGATCGGAACGAAGACCGATACGCCGCTAGTCGAGATCCCGCAGTCGGTGTCGGTGGTGACGCAGGACCAGATCGAGGACCAGAGGCCGCGGACGCTGAACGAGGCGCTGACCTATACCGCAGGTGCCAATCCCAACACCTTCGGTTTCGATACCCGCTACGATGCTTTCTACCTGCGTGGTTTCCCAGCCTACTACAACGGCATGTTCCGCGACGGGCTCCGGCAGTTTAACGGCCCTTCCGCATGGCTGCGGACAGAACCCTATGGCCTTGAAGGCATCACCGTTCTCAAGGGTCCGGCGTCCTCCCTCTACGGCGTCAGCGGTCCCGGCGGCATCGTCAACATGGTAACCAAGCGCCCTAAGGACGAGGCGTTCCGTGAGATCGAAGTCGGCATCGGCCAGGACAACCGCTACCAGGCAGGCATTGATTTGTCGGGTCCCGTCAGTGAAGACGATTCGCTTCTTTACCGGCTCACGGCGATGGGCCGAAAGAGTGACACGGAGCTGGAGGGATATCCGGATGACAAGTTCTACGTCGCGCCGGCCTTCACCTGGAAGCCGGACGAGGACACCAAGTTTACTGTCCTGACGGAGTATTCCAAGGCACGTACCGGCGGCACTGCCTTCTTCTACCAGCCTGTCTACGGCGAGGTGACCGATATCTATGGCGGCGATCCTGGCTGGAATGACTTCGATCAGACCCAGGGGCGCATCGGTTACGAGTTCGAACACCGGCTGAACGAGGTCGTGACGCTACGACAGAACCTGCGTTTCAGCGCTGTCGATGCTGATCTTCAGTACAGCGGCCTCTATGGTGCGGTTCCGACGCGCTACTGGGGTTACTATGAAGAGGACATGAAGAACTTCGCTGTCGACAACATGGCGCAGTTCGAGTTCGATACAGGCTTCGTCAGCCATACGGCCGTGGCGGGTGTTGACTACAGCTGGTCCGATTATTCCGCCTACAGCGCCGTCTCCTACACCACGCTTGCTGATCTTGAGGTCGCAAACCCGCCGTTCTCCGGTAGCCAGAAGAGCAATATGGTCGGCATCTACCTCCACGACCAGATGAAGTGGGACGACCTAACGCTGTTTGCGAGCGCACGATATGACTGGGTCAATACGAACGCGATCGACAGCGGGTTCGCGAGGACGGAGCAGACGGACAGTGGCTTCTCCGGGCGGATCGGCCTATCGTATCGAACAGAATTGGGGCTCATTCCCTATGCCAGCTACTCGACGTCGTTCTCGCCCAATGTCGGCTTTGTCTACGATGACCCGAGCACCAACGATAATCGCGTCGCCGATCCCACGATCGGCAAACAGAAGGAGATTGGCGTCAAGTATGAGGTTCCTGACACCAATGCAGTGCTGAGCGCGGCTGTCTTCGACATCGACCAGAAGGACGGCGTCGTTTTCGACACGTCGAGCGGCATCAACAAGCAGGTCCAGCGTGAGCTCAACTCACGAGGTATCGAGCTTGAGGCCACCGCCTCCTTCGACAACGGATTCAGCCTAGTCGCATCCTACACTTACATGCGCATGAAGATCGAGAAGGGTGCGGCCGGCACGGAAGGCAACGAACTTTCGGCTACGCCGAACCATATTGCCGCACTTTGGGGACACTATCTCGTTGAAACGGGGCCGCTTCAGGGACTCGGGATGGGCGCTGGTCTGCGTTACGTCGGCAAGAGCTACGGTGACGACGAGAACAGCTTTGACAACGACGCCCGCGTCTTTGCCGATGCCGCGATCTCTTACGACTTCGGCTACCGCAACCCTGATCTTCAGGGCCTGACGCTGCAGGTCAACGCCAAGAACCTGTTCGACGCGAAGAAGCCGATGTGCGCCGCCGGCTCATGTTACTGGGATGAGGGCCGCACCATCTATGGTAGCCTCCGCTACCGGTTCTGATGGCGATGACGAAGGTACAGAAACCGGGGATGCTACTTGCCGGCATTACCGGCCTCTACATTGCTCAGAGCGTTATCGGCGGGGTCACCTGGACGAGCCTTCCCGCCGTCATGCGCGAGGCGGGCGTTTCACTTGATCGGATCGGGCTCGTCTCACTGATTGCCCTGCCTTGGGTGCTTAAGTTCCTATGGGCCCCTATGATCGAGCGCTACCGCCTGCCAAGGAATGGCGGCAACCGCTCCGGAACGATCGTCATCTTCGGTGGCCTGGCCTCGGCGGTCGGCCTGATCGCTGCAGGTGTGTTGGATCCCGCCAACTGGATGTCGCTGTTTGCCGTTCTGGTCGTCGTTGCCTTCGCCGCCTCGACCGTCGATATCGCCTGCGATGGCTTTGCGGTGCAAAGCCTGGCCCAGAAACACCACGGTTGGGCAAATGCAGCACAAGTTGGTGGGGCCTATTTGGGATCCGCCGTGGGTGGAGGGCTTTTCCTCTACCTCGTTGGCACGTCGAATTGGCAGATCGCCGCCTGGTCCATGGCGGCGGTTGTCGTGCTTCTCGGCCTGCCGTTTCTGCTTGTCTCAGCCAGGGTGCCGACGGAGCAAAGCCGCGAGCACGTGCCGTCACTTCTCCACTCGCTACGGCGGCCAGCCTTACGACAGGGTCTCTTCGCGGCCGCCATCTTCGTTGTCGCTCTCAAAGTTTCACTTGGGATGATCGGGCCGTTCCTTGTTGATGCAGGCGTCGATCTGGCCACCATCGGTATACTCAATGGCACCGGAAGCCTCGTCATCGGCTCGGCCGCAGCGATCTTCGGAGGGGCATGCGTCAGAGCATGGGGAACCAAGCCAGTGCTGATCCTTGCGCTGATACTGCAGGCGTCATTGCTGTCGCTTCTCGCAGTGTCCCGCATAACAGAAGCGCTCCCGGTCTCAGTCATCATGATTATCGCAATCGCCAGCAGCTCAGGTGTAATGGCGTTCGGATTTGTGGCCCTCTACGCACAGTTCATGCGCTTGTCCGATTCCCGCCAGGCGGGTGTCGACTTCACGCTGTTTCAGTGCGCGGATGCGGCGGTGAGCATTGTAGGTGGCGTGATAGCAGGTCAGATCGCCGAAGTTCTCGGCTACGGTATCTTCTTTTCTGCAGCCGCCGCCCTGGCATTGGGCGCAGTGCCATTCATTGCGAAGGTAGCGACGCAAGAGAGCTACAGCTTGAGTGTTTCGGATGACGCCCATGTAGCGCCCTAATCTGCAAGATCGACGTTCAGCTAGGACAAAGCGCGAAGGCGCTCCTTATTTTGAGGCTCTTCAGGATACCAGTCATGGATACAATGCAAACCTATAGGCTTTCCGGCATTGCCGTACCGATGGACCCGCAGTCTATGCTTGAAGAAATCTGCGAGCATTTTGTTGAGCACTCTGACGTGCAACGGACGGAAAAGTCAGCACTCCTGAAGAACGACATCGGAACGGCGGATATCAAGCTTGCTGATCAGCGGCTGTTGATTGAGCTGGCTTGCCCATCGGAGGAGGCGCTGCATCTCACCCGCAACATGATTGCGGAGCACCTTTTCTACTTCGCCAATGAGGAGCCGTTCGAGCTTACCTGGGTGAATGCAGCAGAGGTTTCGAGGTTGCCGAATTTACATGAGGCTACCGTCGTTTCGGCTGAAGACGTGACACCACGTATGCGCCGGGTGAAAGTCGCTTGTCAGGACGTCACGCCGTTCATCGGTGGCGATGTCCATGTTCGCGTTCTTGTCCCCCCGAAAGGAAGGTCGCCAGTTTGGCCAGGTCTAGGCGATGATGGGCGCATAGCATGGCCAGAGGGTGAGGACGAGATAACGGCACGCGTCTACACCATACGTGCGGTTGATCCCGAACGCCGAGAATTGTGGATAGACTTCCTCCAGCATCCTGCTCCAGGAGTGACGACTCCGGGTGCTGACTTTGCTCGCGACGCACAATCTGGAGACAGAATAGCTTTGATCGGGCCTGGCGGAAGCCTTCCGAAGGCCGACAACCTGCTTCTCGCTGGTGACGAGACTGCTCTTCCGGCGATCGCACGCATCGCCGCCGAAGCTCCTGCTGGATGCTCCATTAAGGCAATCATTGAGGTTGAAGACGAGGACGAGGAGCAGCCACTATCAAGCAAGGCTGCGATCGAGGTCAACTGGCTGCACCGTAAGACCTATAGCGAAGAGGAATGGGACAGGTTCCAGCGCACGGTCAAGTCGGCAATCGCCGCAAGCACGCCAGGAACCTACACCTGGGTAGCGTGCGAGAAGACCGACGCCCGTGCTATACGCTCGCATCTCAAGGAACGGGGCCAAGACCGCAAGTGCCAGAGCGTGGCCTGGTATTGGGAGCGTGGGAAAGCGTCTCACTAACAAAAGCGGTCTGGATGCGCTTATCGCTGACCCAACCCCGGCTTCACTCGCTTTCTTTGAACATGATAAAGAGTAGGTCTCACCCTCATTGCTCTGTCCGCTTTGGGCCGACACTGGACTAACAAGGCAGGATCGTTGGTTCGAATTCCCATCAACTGCACAGGCTATATGCTCAGAGGTCAGCTCAGACCGTCACTTGCTCGCCGATCTCAACCACACGGTTCGCGGGAAGCCGAAAGTGATCGGACGGGTCAATGCCGAGGCCCGAGAGTGCGATGTAGAGCCGGTCCTGCCACCGCGGCAAATCCGAGTTCGGGTCGGCGATCAACGTACGCCGCCCAATATAGAACGACGTGTTCATGATCTCAAACTTCAACTCCGTGCGCTTCTTACAGATCGCCAGCGCTTTGGAGACGTTCGGCTGCTCCATGAAGCCGAAGCACAACTCCAGCTTGGAGAACCTGTCGCTGATCGGTGTGATGGTGGCGCGGTGGTCGTCAGAGACATAGGGCTTGTCGGAGGTCCTGACCGTAAGGATCACGTTCTTCTGGTGAAGGACGTGGTTGTGCTTGATGTTATGAAGGAGAACCGCGGGCGTCGTGTCGCCATGACTGGTCAGGAAGACGGCCATCCCCGGGACGGTGGCGGGAGGATGTGCCGACTTCTCAAAGGAGCGGATGAAGGACTCCAGCGGAAGCTCGTTGCGCGCGGTTTTCTCACGCAGTATTCGCGAGCCACGCGTCCAGGTCCACATGATCACCATGATGGCCAGCGCCAGCAGTACGGGTACCCAGCCGCCGTCGTGGATCTTGAAGAGGTTCGCTGCGAGGAAGACCGACTCCAGCACGAGCAGCGGCAGCAGGACGGCAGCAGCGGCAAGCGTGTTCCAGCCCCAGACCGAGCGCAGGTACTGGAAGGACATCAGCGTCGTCACCACCATCGCGCCAGTGACGGAGATGCCGTACGCGGTCGCCAGAGACTCCGAGTTGCCAAACGAGAAGATCAGCACGATCACGCCGACGAAGAGCAGGGCATTCACCGCTGGCACGTATATCTGTCCGGTGTTTGTCTCGGACGTGAAGGTGATGAGGAGGCGGGGCAGGAAGCCCAGATGAACCGCCTGACGTGCGAGTGAGAAGGCTCCGGTGATGACGGCCTGGCTGGCGATGATGGTCGCCATTGTGGCGAGGATGACCATCGGCAGCAGCGCCCAGTCGGGATAGAGAAGGTAGAAGGGACTGTGGATCGTCTCAGGGTGACCAAGTACCAGGGCGCCTTGGCCGAGGTAGTTCAGCGCAAGCGCTGGGAAAACCAACATAAACCAGGCCACGCTGATCGGCTTGCGGCCGAAGTGGCCGAGGTCGGCGTAAAGAGCTTCGGCTCCAGTGACGGTCAGAAAGACTGCCCCGAGAACAATCAGGCCAGCCCACCCTGCATGGGTGATAAACCACAAGGCGTTGATCGGGTTCAGCGCCTGGAGGATAGTCCAATCGTCGCCGATATGGATCAGGCCTCCCCAGGCCATGGCGAGGAACCAGACTACGGTGATCGGGCCGAAGAACTTCGCAACAGCGCCTGTTCCCTTCCTCTGGATAGCGAAGAGGCCGACCATGACGGCAGCCGAGAGAGGCAGCACATAGTTGGTGAAGGCTGGTGTCACCAGCTTCATTCCTTCCAGCGCCGACATTACCGAAAGGGCCGGGGTGATCATAGCGTCGCCGATGAATAGTGCCGATCCGATTAGGCCTGCAAAAAACAGGATAGGCATGTAGCTGCCAGTCTGTTTCATCAGAAGTGCCAGAAGGGAAAGCGTGCCGCCTTCACCATCGTTGTCCGCCCGCAGAAGGAACAGGACGTACTTGAAGGTGACGATGATGGTTAGCGTCCAGACCATCAGAGAGATAAGGCCGATCACTTCCTGCTGCTGCACGCCATCGTCGGAGAACGGCCGCAGCGCCTCACGGAAGGCATAGAGCGGGCTGGTGCCGATATCGCCGTAGACGACGCCGATGGAGCCGACGAGAAGAACGAGGAACTTGCGCCGTCTCGGACGGCGATTCGGATGAGGCATGCACTGCGGTCATGGATTCTCCAGGTGCGGCCTGACGCCGGCGGCGCGATATATGATCATTCTCTGGTGCTAGCAATCGTCAAGAAAGTAGAGCGGCCCGTCGCGATCCAAGATCTCCACTTTGCCGCCATAGGCGACGCTCGGCGCGGCAGCTTGCAATGCGGTCAGAACGAGGCCGCTCCCGTGACGCCTCAGTTTATTTCGCCCTCCGATCCGGCTGCCCAGTGGACCGGAGCCCCTGAAGGCACGAGCATGAACGCGTCTGATTGAACGTGAAACTTCTCTAAGATCCCTACAGCCGACCCGCAAAACCAGGTGCCGAGCAACAATGGGAGCTGGAAATGGCATGGAAACATAGTTCTCGAACAGCATCGCTTCCTCAAGGCTGCCCATCGTCCGAAACAGGCACCGCTAACCTCGAGCGATCCCATGGAAAAAACTGCCGCTGACATTGCCGCGCCGGCCGCCCGAGACGCCGATCGAATTCCCTAAGCCATCAACGATCAGCGCAAGCGGCTCATCGTCTCCAGGATATATAACGCGGGAATAGTGGAATTCGTGGCCACGGATGACGTGCCCCTTACAACCGATAGCGGTGTCTGAAAGCAAAGTCGCTTGTCGGTAGCCAAGGTTCATTTTTCGGCTCGCAAAACTGGTCTGATGCGAAAGGAGGCCGGTCATCCTATGCATTTCGCCGTTTGCGTCCTCTAATGAAGCTCCAAGTACCATGTATCCACCGCACTCGCCATGAACCGGCCGAGTGTCGGCAAAAGATATAAGGCCGTTCCTGAACGTCTCTGCAACGGCAAGACGACCAGCATGCAGTTCAGGGTATCCGCCAGGAAGCCAGCAAACGTCGCAGTCCTTAGGTGGCGCTTCATCCGCAAGTGGCGAGAAGGGAACAATTTCAGCACCAGCGGAGCGCCAATGGCGCGCGACGTGTGGGTAAACGAAGGTAAAGGCCGCATCCTGGGCAACGGCAATCCGCTGACCCGGTGGGGGGATGGCGTGATCGGAGGAGCCTTTTGGCGGGTCGAACGGTGCGGCTGCCAAAAACACCGCCTCCAAGTCTATGGACGCCTCCATGGCGTCCGCCAACCGATCGATGTGTGTGTTCATCTCCGGATGCTCGGTTGCCTGAATTAGGCCTAGATGGCGCTCTGGCAGTATAAGGCTCGGGTCACGGAAGACCGATCCAAGAGTCGGGAGGCCAATGCGGGTGATGGCGTCAGTACAAAGTGTCCTGTGGCGCTCGCTGCCGATCCGATTAAGCACGCACCCGGCTATCCTGATCGCCGGATCGTAGTGTGCAAAACCGTAAGCGATGGCGGCTGCCGTTTGTGATTGCCCCGAAACATCGAGAACCAGTAGTACCGGAGTTCCGAACAGTGCAGCGAGATCTGACGCCGCACCAGAACGGTTCGGCTCGCCGCGTATCCCGTCGAAAAGACCCATAGCGCTTTCGATGATCAGCAGGTCAGCATCCGAAGCCTGTTCCGTTGCGAGATGAGAAAGGAGTGACGGGTGCATGGCCCAGCTATCGAGGTTGAGAGCAGGATGACCTGTTGCCGCTTCGTGAAAGCCCGGATCGATGTAATCGGGTCCGCTCTTCACGCCCCGTACCTTCACGCCGTTCCTCGCAAAAGCACGAAGCAGGCCCACGGTGACGCTGGTCTTTCCAGAGCCGGAGCGTGGCGCACCAACAATAATCGCGCGTGGTGTCAAGAGCGTTGACCGGGTGTTAGAAGCTTGCGTACTGGCACAATATCACCGATGACGATAAGTGCAGGAGCGGCAAAATCCTGTCGCCGCACTTCGGCTTCGACCGTTTCGAGCTTGGCGAGCAAGATCCGCTCATCGGGAGTAGATACCGCCATCAGTACGGCAACTGGCGTCTGACCCGCCATGCCTCCCTCCATCAAAAGCCGACTGATCTCTCCGATCATCTTTAGACCCATATAGACGACGATCGGTTCGCCCAGTCTCGCAAGGGCGTGCCAGTCGAGATCATCTTCAGAGCCGGCGGCGTGACCGGTAGTGAACGTAATGGAGCGACTTATACCTCTCATGGTGGCCGGGATGCGCGCAGAGGCGAGTGCTGCAATTGCAGAAGTCATGCCTGGCAGAATACGACACGGTATGCCAGCCTGGACAAGCGCCTCTGCTTCCTCTCCACCCCGGCCGAAGATGAAGGGATCTCCTCCTTTGAGCCTCAACACCTTCTTGCCCGACCGCGCGAGCCGGATCAGCGTGGAGGTAATGTTGTCTTGGGTTTCCGATGGCTTGCCACCCCGCTTTCCGGCAAAATGCAGTTCCGCGGAACCGGTGGCGAGTGCGAGAACTTCAGGGGAGACAAGCGCGTCATAAACAATGCTGTCTGTTTTTGACAACGCGTCTGCAACTTCCAGCGTAAGGTAGCGCGGATGACCTGGACCTGCTCCCGCAAGCCAGACATGCCCGGGCTCAAAAGCTGGGTCGGATGCGGAGATGGTTGCGAGTGTATCTATTAAGTTCATGCGGCAACCTTTTGCCAATGACGCGGATCGGCTGCAAGGATATACAAACGTTCATGATCAGCGAAGGCAAGAACCTCCGCCGTGGTTGGACCACGGGCACCTGCGCGGCAGCAGCGACCAAGGCGGCATGTCAGGCTTTGCTCGAAGGCCATTTCCCCCCGATCGTGGAGGTTACGTTGCCGGGTGGGCAGAGGCCGGCATTTGTGCTGGCGCAGGAGACAATGGGTGCAGGATTTGCAACCGCTGGAATCGTCAAGGATGCCGGAGACGATCCTGATGTGACGCATGGAGCAATGATCTGCAGCACTGTACGCCGCAGCGACCATGGCTCCGGTATTACATTTCGAGCCGGCAAGGGAGTGGGGCGGATCACCCGTCCCGGATTGCCCTTGCCGCCGGGCGAGCCTGCGATCAACCCGGTGCCACGCAAGATGATCATCGCAGCGATTTCCGAAGTTGCCGGACCGCATGCCGACATGGAAGTCGAAATATCGGTCTTGGATGGCGAAAGACTCGCGGAAAAGACACTCAACCCGCGTCTTGGCATCATCGGCGGGATATCGATCCTTGGCACTACCGGGATCGTGATTCCGTTCTCCTGTTCTGCATGGATCCACTCGATCTGGCGGGGCATCGATGTCGCTCGGGCGGCTGGCCTCACTCACGTTGCCGGGGCGACCGGGAGTACATCCGAGCGTGCCGTTGCTGCGCACCATCACCTTCCCGAGATTGCCTTGATCGATATGGGCGATTTCATCGGTGGCATGCTGAAATATCTGCGCGATCACCCGGTGTCGCACGTCACGATCGCGGGAGGTGTTGCCAAGATGACGAAGCTCGCTCAGGGGATGCTCGATGTCCATTCCAAGCGCGGACTGGCTGACTTGGAAGCGCTTGCGCAAGTTGCACGTGACGGCGGCGCGGAGGAGGATCTTGCTCTTCAGATCGCGGCCGCCAACACTGTGGCTGGTGCATTTGAAATAGCCTTGGAGGCGGGTCTCGATCTGGGCGACCGGGTTGCGTCGCTTGCATGGACGACCGCGTCCAAGGTTCTGAACAGGCCTGACATCTCGCTCGAAGTCCTGGTGTTCGACCGTGAGGGCGGCCTTAAGGGATTGGCACCCTTCGCGCCAACCGGTCATTCAGAAGCCTCACAGTCTTGAGCCCACCCCGGGCGGAAGCGCCGGACGTAATCCGCATTGTAGAGCTGACTTTCGGGGAAGTTACCTGCGTCAAGGCTACGACCAACAAAGATCAGGGCTGTCCGCTCGACGGGCTCGGAGGCAAGTTTGGCCTCAATGTCTGCCAACGTGCCGCGGATGATCCGCTCCTCCGGCCAACTGGCCTTCACGACAATCGCGACTGGGCATGCGGCGCCGTAGTATGGAATGAGTTCTTCAACGATACGGCCCATGACATGTACGGCAAGATGAACAGCAAGCGTTGCGCCCGTTGCCGCGAAGGCTGCAAGCGTCTCACCCTCCGGCATCGGGGAAGCGCGGCCGGAGGTGCGAGTGAGGACAAGACTCTGCGCGAGCTCCGGGATCGTCAGCTCCTGTCGGAGTGCCGCGGCGGCGGCTGCGAAAGATGGAACCCCCGGGGTCATCGTAAAGTCGATGCCGTGTCGTTCCAACCTGCGTATCTGTTCCGCCACCGCACTCCATACCGAAAGATCCCCTGAATGCAGCCGCGCCACATCCTTTCCTTGGCGATGTGCCTTCAAGAACTCATCTTCGATATCTTCCAGCGACAGCGAACCAGTATCCACGATGCGTGCGCCCGGGGGACAGTACTCGATGAGTTCCCGCGGCATGATTGAGCCGGCATAGAGGCAGACAGGCGACCGGGCAATGAGGTCGCGGCCGCGCACGGTGATGAGGTCGGCGGCTCCGGGTCCCGCTCCGATGAAATGGACAGTCATTGAGCCTCCGCCGACTGGGCTAGTGCACACGTGGCGCGTTTGGTTACTATGCGGGTTGCAATCAGGAGAGCGCTGGCGCCTGCCACGGCAAGCGCTGCTGCTTCTGAGAGGCTGGTCGATTGTGTGTGTGCGAGGCTCTGGCGGGAGATTGTGTGAGTTCGCGGCGCAGATGCCCTCAGTTCCTCGTCTCCTACTATGTGAAGCGGCAAACCGAGGCGCTGTGCAAGGTCTATTAAGCCCGTTTCGTTCGCCTTGATCCGTCCTGTGGCCAAGGCGCGAATAGAAGCAGGATCGATGCGGGCGCGATCACAGGCCGAAAGCAGTGCGGCTTCGAGTTCATTCACGGGCGTTCCGCGCCTGCAGCCCATCCCGGCCACGATCATTGTTGCTCCTCCGTCTTCTGCCAGATCCATTGCGTCACTGGCATTGCTACCTTCCAGCCTTGCATTGAACCCACCGGCTCCACCCGGCTAACCTGCAGGCGGATGAATTGGCCCCCTAGCCGCGCGTGTGCGGCAAGCAGAACTGTCTCCATCTCAAGTGTCACGGCATTTGCCACCAGCCGCCCTCCGGGCTTCAGTCGTGCCGCAGCCGCTTCGAGTAAGCCGTTCTCGCTGCCGCCACCGCCGATGAAGATTGCATCTGGATCGTCAAGGTCGGTAAGGACCCCTGGAGCGGTGCCTTCAACGACCTTGAGATCCGGTACTCCACAGGTTTGAGCATTCCGACACGCGCGTGCTGCCCGGACTGGATTCCTTTCTACTGCAATGGCTCGCATCGACGGATGCCGCAACATCCATTCTATCCCGATCGATCCTGAGCCTGCGCCGATGTCCCATAACAACTCGCCACGGCGGGGAGCGAGGGCCGAAAGCGTCACGGCACGGACTTCGCGTTTTGTAATCTGACCATAGTGCTCGAACAGATCGTCGTCGAGGCCGTTCGAAAGGGGCAAGATACGCCCTGTTCCGTACAACTCAATCGCGACGACGTTTAGTTCATTAATGTCGTCGAACCGAAACTCCGATGCCCGAGATGTTCGCAAGCGCTCCTTGTCGCCGCCAATCGCCTCAAGAACCGTCATTCGGGACTTTCCAAACCCATTTTCGCAGAGCAAGTGTGAAATGGCTGCAGGGCCCTGGCCATCGGATGTCAGTGCCATCACCCGACGGCCTGGATGCAGGAGCGGACGGATCAAGTCGATTGGACGGCCATGAAGCGAAACGGCTTCTACGTCCTGAAGTGGCCAGCCGAGCCTCGATGCTGCAAGCGAGAAGGCTGATGGAGCGGGAAACGCCGCGTATTCGCTGGCAGGTACGAGTTTGGCTAAAGTAACCCCGACGCCGAACAAGAAAGGGTCGCCAGAAGCAAGCACGCAGACCGGCTGCTGCCTCAGCGCCATTACGTCAGCCATTGTTACATCGAATGGCGTTCCCCATGCTCGCGCCTCGCCAGAAATCAAAGGTGATGCAAGTTCGAGGTGTCTCCGGCCTCCAAAGACTACACGAGCAGAAGCTATAGCTCGCTTTGCACCGTCACCTAGTCCAAGAACACCATTCTCGCCGATCCCAACGATGGACAGCCAGCGGGTCAACGGTGCATGGTCGCGGTTCGACTCAGGAGACATTGTGAAGTACCCCATCCTCATACTTGGCGGAACGGCGGAGGCGCGCCGGATCGCGGACCTGCTGGGTGCGGACCGGCGATACGCTGTGCAACTCTCGTTGGCGGGCCGCACCCGATCCCCCGCGGAGCATACCGTCCCCTTGCGGGTTGGCGGTTTCGGGGGGGTGGAAGGACTGGCGCGCTATCTTCGTGCCCAAGATTTTGTCATGCTGGTGGATGCAACACATCCCTATGCTGCGCAGATTTCCGCCAATGCGGCGCTTGCATCGAAGCTTTCGGGTGTCCCGTTGATCGCGTTGCGGCGCGCACCATGGAGCCCTCAGATTGGCGACCGATGGCGGACCACCAGCAGTGTCAGTGATGCCGTCGCGGTGTTGGGACCAAGCCCCCGTCGCGTTTTCCTGACGCTTGGCCGACAGGACTTGCTGCCGTTCGAGGCGGCACCGCAGCACCGCTACGTGATTCGCAGCGTCGATCCGGTGGACCCGCCGCTCAAGGTTCCTCAGGCTGTCTATTTTACCGGCCGCGGCCCCTTCAAGGAAGCTGAAGAGGAGGGACTGTTGCTCGAGCACGACATCGATGTTGTCATCGCGAAGAACAGCGGCGGCCCTGCGAGCTATGGTAAAATCGCGGCGGCCCGGAAGCTTGGAATAGAGGTTGTGCTGATTGATCGGCCATCGCTGCCGGAGGTTCTCAAAGTCGGATCCGTGGACGAATTGGTGCGCTATCTCGCTCATGCTTTCCCGCCTGTGTAGCTGCGGGGAGAATAGACCAGAGGCTGCCTGTCACCTCGCCTGATTAACCGCGTTTCCGCCGAGCCGATAATGATGCACGTCGCCATGTCGGCCATGTCACTGGTCGCATCCGCGAGCGGGAGGACCCGAATAGATTCGTTTGGCCGGCCGGCTGCGCGGCCGAAGATCACCGGTACATCGGCTGGCAAATGGCGACGCAGAAGATCAAGCGCTTCGCTGAGCTGATGCGGACGGGCTTTGCTGACAGGGTTGTAGAAGGCGATGACGAAGCCGGCCTCTGCCGCAGCAGTAATACGCTTTTCGATGATCGCCCAAGGCTTCAGGTTGGTCGAGAGAGAAATGGCACAGAAGTCGTGCCCCAGAGGCGCGCCGGCCTTGGCAGCAACGGCAAGCATGGCTGTGACGCCCGGAACAACAAGAACCTCGAGATCTCTCCAGTCCGAGGGTCCTTCTTCGATTGCCTCACAGACGGCAGCCGCCATGGCGAAAACGCCAGGATCGCCGCCGGAGACGACGCAGACTTTTCCACCTGCGATGGCCATCTGCAACGCCGCCCTGGCGCGGGCCAGCTCCTCGCGGTTGTCCGAAGCGTGGCGGCGCTGGTCGGGACGAAGGGAGAGCCGATCAAGATACGGGAAATAGCCAAAGAAATCCTCAGCAGCGGCAACGGCCGCCGCTGCCTCCGGCGTCATCTGCTCCGGATTACCAGGGCCAAGCCCTACCACAGTCAATGATCCGGCAGCCGATCTGTTCATGGTCGCGTATTCCAGCCAGGGACCAGCACGATTGAGAAGTACGGCGCAGGGCTCTCGTCGCGTGTTTCCAGCGGTTGCGCGCTTCCGCTGGCCATCGTACCGCGTTCCACATAAAGAGCGCCTTGAAGTTTGCCGGCCGCTTGCAAGGCCCGACGAATTTTCGGCAGGTTGCGGCCTACCTTCATGATCACGGCACCATGAGTATCAAGCAGCCGACTTGTCAGCGCCTCTTCAGGCAGAGTCCCCGGCAGGATGCTCAATACGTCATCTCCCTGCACCAGAGGTAGTCCTGCCATTGACCAGCAGCCGGACATCGCGGTTACGCCTGCTACGACTTGGGTCGCATATCGGGAGGCAAGGCGAACATGTAGATGCATGTAGGAGCCATAGAACAACGGATCTCCTTCGCTCAGAACGGCGACCGTGCGTCCCTCATCCAGATGATGGGAAATTTTAGCGGCTGAACGATCAAAGAACTCTGCAATGGAGCGCAGATAGTCGGGCTCATCCTTCTGCGTCTCGACCGTAACCGGATAAACCAGCGGCATTTCTATGATTTCTGGTCGAATGTGCGCGTCGACAATTGCGCGCGCGTTCCCCTTGCTACCTTTCTTGCAGAAGAAGGCGACCACATCGGCCTCCTGAAGAGCTTTGACCGCCTTGAGTGTCACCAATTCCGGATCGCCGGGACCTGTGCCAACGCCCAACAACTTCGCTGTCGTACTTGAAGTCACAAACCAGCCCTCGCGAGCGCATTGATTGCTGCAGCCGTCATTGCCGATCCCCCCATACGTCCGCGCACGACAGCATAAGGAATCCCGAACGAGTGGGCGATCAAGGCATCTTTTGATTCTGCTGCGCCGACAAAGCCTACAGGCATGCCAATTATGGCGGCGGGGCGAGGTGCTCCGGCATCGAGTAGTTCGAGAAGTCGAAAGAGAGCAGTCGGAGCGTTTCCGATTGCGACGAGCGCGCCGCCCATTCCGTCCCATAGATTGAGTGCTGCGGCCGACCGCGTATTCCCGATAGTACGCGCAATCTCGACCGTCCTGCCATCACGCAAGGTGCAGATGACCGGGTTGTCGGCTGGGAGACGAGCGCGGGTAATGCCGTGAGCCACCATTTCTGCATCGCAGAAGATCGGCGCGCCAGCATGCAACGCTCCGCGAGCCTTGGCAACGAAGTCGGCAGAGAAAAGAAAATGTTCCGCAGCCCCGACGAGTCCGCAGGCATGGATCATCCGAACGGCGATGTCGGCCTGTTCTTCGGTGAAGGCAGAGAGATCCGCCTCCTTGCGAATGATATTGAAGGACTGCCGGTAAATAGCATCACCTTCACGGATGTAGTCGTATGAGATCATAAACGTCCTGACATGGTATTGGCGGCTAGCGCAGTTGGACCTAGCCGGGAAAGGCAGGCAGCAGAGCTTTCCCCCTCGCGCTTCTCACGCTTGAGAAAAGTGGCGAGCTGACGGAGCGCGGACTGCGTCTCTGTTCTTGATATGGTAAGAAAAGGACGATCGGCTGCGCGACCAGAGATGAAGGAGATGCCGGTGGCTGTACCGCAAAGGGCAAGAGGGGAAGGCTGAGGATGGGCGCACCCCTTTGGGCAGCCGGTGACATGTAGCTTGAAGGATCCGTCGAGCAGATCCGCAAATTCTGCCAGGACACCGGCGGCCAGACTGTGAGTTGGGATTGCTGCTGACGCGCAGGCGGGACTGCCTGAGCACACTGCGATAGCGCCTCGGGGATCTAGTGGAGCAACTACAAACTCCCGCTGTTCGGCGAAATCGAGCAATGCCTTGCAGGACTGAGACTTACCAAGGAAAAGCACCGAACGTTCGATTGTGGGCTGAACGAGATCGATATGCAGGTCGTTCGCCTTGGCACAAAGCTCACGAAGCCGCTCCGCTGCAATCTGGCCGAATGGGAGGCCGATTCCGACTGCGGACCTCCCGTCCACCAAGGGCCGAATTCCAAAAGGGGGTGTTGCTTCTGTTGAGACCGTGCTGTCGGGGAGGGCCCCGGCGAGATCTCGGCCTCGCGCATCTGGTCCTATCGCTGCCAGCATCTTTAGCAGTCTCGACACCTCCGCTACGGCGTCGCCGCCGCTCATGGTGGCGTGGATGCGGCCGGACACTTCTGTGCCGCCGAGCATGATCGTCCAGCCACCACCTTCCTCATGCGGATTGGCTACAAGTCTGATGTCGGCCAGCAGGTTTGACAACCGCACCTGTCCCCCACCATCGACGACCACAGACATTTTTGGAGCAAGACCTTCGATGCCCCTGCAGCCTTCTCTGATGGCCGCTGCAAGCTCACGGGGATCGGCAATCTCCGTAGCATCCAATCCCGCAAGGGGGGGGTGTTCTACGGCGAGATCTTCCCGTACCGGCAATCCCAGTGCCCGCACGTCTTGGTCTAGTAGCCGTGCTGAAGCATCGCTGAGACCACGGATCTGTAGATTTCCACGTGACGAGATATCGATGATGCCATTCCCGTGGCGGCTCGCGAGCACGCACAACTGCGACAGTTGCCCTGTACTGATACGATCGATTAAGGCGATACGCGCAAGCAGTCCATCACCGGTGCTCATAGGAGAAGACAGGGCAGGGCAGGCTCCACGTCGCAAGCCGCTCTTGTTCGACTCTTGAAAGATCGCTGTCATGCCGCCCTCCCGGGAGCAAGCATTTCCAGTTCCTCGTCTACCGCATTTCTGCGCGGGTGCCAAAGCCCGCGCTGCAGGGCGGAACGAAAACGATCTGCCATGTAACGTGCCCCTTCAGGATTCTGCGACAACAGGAAGTTTCGCACCTGCGGGTCTAGGACATAAGAGTCGTACGTCGCCTCAATCAGCGACTGGGGGATTGCGCAGGTGGTCTCCGCGAAGCCAATCAGCCGATCGACCGCCTCCACTAGCTCAGCAGCGCCGCGCGGTCCGTGCCGCATTTGGCCGGCAACGAAGCGCGGATTGACGACGCGAGCCCTGACCACACGCGTCACAGCTTCGGAAATGGAGCGCGCTTTCGGCTTGTTCGGGTTAGTGGTATCAAGCGCTATGACATCCGCTTTTCCACCCAGCGCCGCGACCGCCGCGGAAAAGCCGCCGATGAAAGACACATCAGCGGATCCATCAAGCAAGTCACGACCGGGATCATCACCGGTATGAACCAGCAAGTCGGCTTCGGCAACGCGATCAGCGAAATGTCCCACTGCTTCACGGGCGCGACCTTCCGCGCCCGTGAAGGCATGGCTTGTGTTATCCAGATAGGCCTGTCCCAATTCCTCGCGTTCATGCCAATCACCGCTGGATAGACGATCCTCGATACCCGCTCCGTAGGTGCCAGGTGCCGAGCCGAATATGCGGAGAGGCACCTGGCCTTGCCGTTCTGCCGCTTCGGCAAGCGGGTTATCACCTGGCGCTTCCCGGCGCTTCGCGATTGCGCGCGTCGCAGCGTCCAAAAGGGCAATGAGGGCGGGGAACATGTCGCGAAACAACCCCGATATCCTCAGCGTCACGTCGACCCGGGGGCGTCCGAGTTGAGCCGGCGGGATGATGTCGAGACCGGTTACGCGCCCGGTTTCGGGATCGTACGTCGGCCGTGCTCCCATAAGCGCAAGAACCTGCGCGACCTCTTCGCCGCCGCTGCGAAGCGACGCACTTCCCCAGAGGTCGAAGATGAGGCTTCTTGGCCATTCACCGTGATCCTGGAGGTATCGACGCAGCACCTCGTCTGCTGCCTGTTTGCCGAGTTCGTATGCCGTAGGGGTGGGAAGGGTACGAGGGTCGCTGGTATAGAGATTGCGGCCAGTGGGCATAACGTCACGGCGACCCCTCGCTGGTGCTCCTGAGGGACCCGGACGGATGTGCCGACCGTCCAAGGCCGCCAGTAAAGCCGCGCGTTCGCAAGCCACACTGGCAAGCCTCAGCCCATCGGTTTCGTCCCTAGCCGCAACGCCGAAGACATGCTGGCCGTCCTTGATCGAGAAATCCTTCAGATCGCACAGGAACGCATCGATCCGCGCGAGCGCAGTGTCGGGATCATCATCACGCGAGAAACCGGCTTCGGCACCAAGGCCGACTTCATGGGCTGTTTCAACTATCAACTGTGCAAGCCGATTTCGGCGCCGCCGATCCAGACCGTCGGCTTGTGCATATTCATCGACAAGCAGTTCCAGTTTCATGTGATCTTCCGTGAGACCGGCGCTGCTCAGCATCGGTGGCAGATGACCGATGGTCACCGCTCCGATCCGCCGTTTTGCCACCGCTGCTTCCCCGGGGTTGGAAACGATGAACGGATAGATGACAGGGAGGCCACCTAGCACGACTTCGGGAAAGCAGGACTTTGACAGCGCAACCGTCTTGCCGGGAAGCCATTCCAGTGTACCATGGGCACCGACATGAACCACGGCGTCGACATTGAGCGTCTGGCGTAGCCACATACCGAACGCAAGCAGGGAATGGCGAGGTGGGAGGTGCGGATCGTGATAATCGGCGCGTCGATTTGCGTGCCGGCCACGGTCAGGAGCGAGCGCAACGGTGACGTTCCCAAAGGTATGCGCGCGGAACCGGAAGACGCCTCCGGCTACGTCAGGATCATGCTCGCATGGACCCCATGCGGCTTCGGTTGCCTCTAAGGCGCCTGCAGGCAGCAGCTGCAAGCTGCGGATGTAGTCATCCAGCGCCAGCCCACCCTCGCACTCCAGCCGGTCCAAAAGATCGCGCGGGCTGCTGGGCTGAGTTGAAACCCGATATCCTGCGGCTGCCAATGTATCCATAATCGAGAGCACGCTTTGCGGGACGTCCAGTCCAACGGCATAGCCGGTCCGGCCGGGAGCATTTGGATAGTCCGGCATGAGGATCGCTATCTTCCGCTCAGCCCGAGGCGTCCGCTGCATGCGCAGGAAGCTGCCGATCCTTTCAACGACGTGTTCAACTCGATCTAGTTCGGGTTGATTGAAGACACGCGACAACTCGGTACCTTGTTTGAAAGAGATGGCACCGGCGAGAATCCTGCCGTCCAATTCCGGGAGGAAGACGTGCATGGCGAGGTCGGATGGTCCAAGGCCGCGTTCATTACTCGACCACGCGTCCCGTGGCGTCGTTGCGACGACAATCTGGAACACAGGTGCGCCACAGATATCGAAAATAGTGTCGTTATTCACGTCCGCTCCCGCGGCAAAGGCCGTGGTCGACAAGATGGCCGCAGGATCGATCGCCTCCATAGCTGTCTGGACGAAGTCAAGACATTCTGGATCCTTCAAACTGCCGAGGAACAACGGTATGGGAACAAAGCCGCGTGCGGCTAGGCACTCGAACAGTTTGTCGATCGGAGACACATCATCGGCGAGCAGCATCGACCGATAGAAGAGAATTGGCAACCGCGGAGCGGAGCAGGGCTGATTGGCCAGTAGCGAGTCAAGCGCTACTATACCCGTGCCCGGGTGATAGAACCCGCTCTTGGGTACTTCTTGCGCAGGAACAAGGTCAATCACCTGATCACGTGCGAGCGCGTCCAGATGGCCTGCCAGCAGTAGCATGTTATTGCGCCCGCCCTGACGGAAGCAGGCAAGGATGGCAGCCAGTTGATCTGCGTTAACGGTGGATGCCGCTGCAAGACGATCGTCCCGAACACTGCATTCGCCGGGCAGAAGTGCCAGCTTAATATTTCTGGTTCTAGCGAGAGTTGCAAGTTGCTCCACACCATACTGCCACCGATCAAAGCCACCCAAGATGCGCACCAAGATCAGCTTGGCATGGACTGCCGTCTTGTCCAGCCACAAGTCAACCGACATCGGGTGGCGGAGATCGTTGAGGTTTGCCGTGCTGATAGATGTGGCGCCGCTCGCGGGCCAGGCAGAGGTGATGCTGTTGAGATCGCTGGGCGAGAAGGACAGGACCACCACATCAGCCGGTGCCTGTTTCAGGTCAACCGGCTCGATGAGGTCGTCAAGTGACGACGATGTGGTAGCAAGTATGTGCATAATGTCATTCTGGCCTTCAGGCCGCCAGCATTCTCTCGATTGCAGAACGGTCGATGCCTCTTTCACCGATCACGACGAGCCGCGTTTGGCGCGTTTCCCCAGGCGCCCAAACGCGATCGAAATAGTGGTTGACGCGTGAGCCTACCGCCTGAACCTGCAAGCGCATCGGCTTGTTCGCGACGTTTACGAAACCCTTCACGCGCAACACGCCCTTTGCCTCTGCAGTCTCGGCGATCCGCTTGGCAAGATCCTCTGCATCGGCAACTGCAGGCAGATCCAACACGAAGCTCTCGAAGTCATCGTGGTCGTGATCAAGTTCATCATCGTGATGTGTCCTGCGGCTCTCGATATCATCCTCAACCGCCAGTTCCAGTCCGACAAGAACGCCTGGATCGATCGAACCATGGGCGGACGCAACGATCTTCACGGCGCGGGGCAGGTGTGCCGCCACGCGCGACTTTGCCCTTGTAAGGGCGCCCAGATCGAGCAGGTCGGTTTTGGTAAGCACAATCAGGTCGGCGCAGGCGATTTGGTCATCGAAGACTTCTTCGACTGGATCGTCGTGATCGATGGACCCGTCGGCCTGGCGCTGTGCTTCAAGAGCGTCGTGATCACTGGCAACGCGCCCTTCAGCCAAAGCAACCCCGTCCACGACGGCCACAACGGCGTCCACCGTAACACGGGCTTTCACTGCAGGCCAATTGAAGGCCTGAACGAGCGGCTTCGGCAGAGCAAGTCCAGACGTCTCGATTAGGATGTGATCTACGCGGGGTCTGAGGGATAAGATCTGGTTGATCGCCGGTACGAAGTCATCTGCTACCGTGCAGCAGATGCAGCCATTCGCGAGTTCGATAATGTTTTCGTCGGGGCAGCTTTCGATGGCGCAGCCCTTCAAGACCTCGCCATCGATCCCAACGTCGCCGAACTCGTTGACAATGATGGCAACGCGCTTACCTGGGAGCTTCTCCATGAGGTGTCGAATAAGCGTTGTCTTTCCCGCTCCAAGGAAACCGGTCACGACTGTACACGGCACACGATCAACATCGATGGTCATTGGGGCAAGTCCTCATGATGATGGAAAGGAGGGATGCGAGCTGTCATACCTTTGCCGCGGAGACAGGAGGGCCGACCGCGCAAGGGCAGAAAGCCGCGTTCATCCTGAGCGAGCATCATGGCGCCATGGACGATGTCATCAACGTTCCCAAGGGCAAGGTGACCGAACACGTAAGACCATCCGGAGCGGTGCCTGAAGGCTGCGCTCGGACTTTTCTCGCAGTTGGCGAGGCAGGTCACAGGCTTCACCGAAAGTGGCAGATGTGCAGTTGCCTGTCGCAGCGCGTGGATCAGTCCGATCCCGGGCCGCGAGTCATCCTCGGACCCTGCACGGCAGTTTGTGCACACGAAGATCGTTACATCGGGTTCAATGTTAGGCTGATCGTTGATCAATGCCGCGTTCCAACTCAACTGAATGTGGGGCGCGGAGGCAGACTCGCACTTACGGATCTGCCATCGTGATCGTCGCTTCCACCGGAGCACCCCGCCCGGCAAAGCACAGCATCTCAACGGCAGGTCTCCTGGCTCGCGGGTCATTGCTCTCAAACCAGCCTTCCCGGGTGTCTCCCAGTGGCCTTATGGCTGAAGCTATCCGCTTACAGTTGCGGGGGCAGCCGCGGCATTGATCCAAATTGAATCGCACCGCATTCCCTTTTCGTCCCTCCCGTTGCCGGAAAGGAACCGTCAGCATTTCAGTAAGCCCGCGTATGGGGTCGTGTCAATGCGTTCTCCTATTCGGATTGCCCTCAAGGACGATTAGAGTATAGTGCCGATATCGTCGGTGTCCGAACGGGACGAAAAGGGAATGCGGTGAGACTGATAGTCGATTCCGCGGCTGCCCCCGCAACTGTAAGCGGAGAGCTTTACTCCCAAGTGCCACTGGAGAAATCTGGGAAGGCGGGAGAAAGCGTGTGATCCGCAAGCCAGGAGACCTGCCGACGCGTTGGTGAAGAAGATGCTCTCGGGGTTGAGGGCGAAAGGAAACGATATGACGACCAAGACGGCAGCCATTGCACTCGGTGCCTCCGCTTCCAAGATTGTTCCCCTTAGCATAACGGCCATGCTCGGCATGTTTGTTATAGGGTTCGTAGGCTTCTCGCATATGGAGGTTGTTCACAACGCCGCGCACGATTCGCGTCATTCACTCGCGTTCCCCTGCCACTGAGGAAGCCGACATGTACTTGTTTCGCAACATCGTCTTGGCGGCGGTGGTGTCCGGGCTTGTGTCTGGGCTCATCCTTACCGTGCTGCAGAGCTACGCCACGATCCCACTTATTATTCACGCTGAAACCTTTGAAGGCAAAGGCGAGGAGGTTGGGCATTCCCACTCCCATGCGCATGATGAGGGTACGCCTGCACATGATCATGGAGACGAGGGATGGACGCCGGCCGACGGCACGGAGCGCTTCGTTTACACGGCTGCTTCCAACATGCTTGCTGGGATCGGCTTCGCTCTCATTCTGTTGACGGCGGCGGAGGCGCTGGGAACGCTCAATGGGTGGAGGAGTGGGCTTATGTTTGGCTTAGCCGGCTTCCTTGCCTTCAGCCTGGCGCCGGGGCTCGGACTGCCGCCAGAACTTCCCGGGATGCCTGCAGCCGATCTGGCCGCGCGGCAGTTGTGGTGGTTTGCGACGGCAGCTTTGACCGCACTGGGGCTGGGTCTGCTCGCTTATACCAAAGCGCCAACCCTCGCTGTGTTGGGCATCCTTTCACTTGTTGCCCCTCATCTGTGGGGCGCGCCCCTACCCGACACTCACGAAACAGCGGTTCCGTTGGAATTGCATGCGCGTTTTGTAGCATCCGTTTTCGCAACAAGCCTGCTTTTCTGGGCGATGCTCGGCACAGTCTCAGGCGTTGTGAGAGCTCGACTTCGCGGTGGAGAGGAGGCATATTCCAACGGCGCGGCAGAGCCAGTGCGGTGAAACAGGTCGACGAACAAGTCGAGGCACGCCATCGCGCCAAGATGGCAAACCGTAAATCCATTCAGGATGCTGAAGTTGCGGAGAAGACCTTGGAAAAGGGCCTTCTCCTCGTGCACACCGGCTCCGGCAAGGGTAAATCCACTGCGGCCTTCGGCCTAGCTTTGCGGATGCTTGGCAACAACAGGCGTGTCGGTATCGTCCAGTTCATCAAAGGCGCCTGGTCTACCGGAGAGCAACCTGCGCTCGCGGTCTTCGGAGATCGTGTGGTCTGGCATACGATGGGCGAGGGTTTTACCTGGGAAACGCAGGATCTGAAACGGGACATCGCAGCAGCGGAACGTGCCTGGCAGAAGGCGGTGGACCTGATGCAGGATGAGACGATAGCCCTTGTCGTCCTGGACGAACTGAACATCGCGCTGCGCTACGATTATCTCGACATTGATGCCGTGATCACGACGCTTCAAGCACGGCGCCCTGATCTGCATGTCGTCGTTACCGGGCGCAATGCCAAGCCCGCTCTGCTTGAGGCGGCTGACCTCGTGACGGAGATGACGCTGGTGAAGCACCACTTCAAGGCCGGCGTGAAGGCTCAGGCAGGCATCGAGTTCTGAGCGATGGCAGCCCGCGCATTGATGTTCCAGGGAACGGGCTCGGACGTAGGGAAGTCGCTCGTTGTTGCAGCACTCGCTCGTGCCTTCACACTGCGGGGGGTTACCGTCCTACCGTTCAAGCCGCAGAACATGTCGAACAACGCTGCGGTGACCGCCGATGGCGGTGAGATTGGGCGGGCGCAGGCACTGCAGGCGAGAGCCGCAAACGTGCCCCTCAGTGTTCACATGAACCCGGTACTGCTAAAGCCACAGGGTGACGTGGGCGCGCAGGTCGTGGTGCAGGGCCGTGTACTTTGTAATGCAAGGGCCGCCGAGTATCAGCGGATGAAGGCGGCGCTGATGCCCCATGTCCTGGACAGCTTTTCGAGGCTAAAATCGGCGGCGGATCTGATCTTGGTGGAGGGCGCCGGTAGCGCGTCAGAGATCAATCTGCGCCAAAACGATATCGCCAACATGGGCTTCGCTCGTGCTGCCGATGTGCCGGTCGTGATGATCGGGGATATTGACCGAGGAGGTGTGATTGCGAGCTTGGTCGGAACGAAAGTAGTGCTCGATCCCCCCGATGCGGCAATGATCGCTGGCTTCATTGTCAATCGGTTCCGCGGCGATCCTCTGCTCTTCGAAGAGGGGATGCGACAAGTGGCCGCTTTGACCGGCTGGCAGGCGATCGGGCTGCTGCCCTTCTTCAAGGATGCTTCCCGTCTTCCTGCTGAGGATGCGTTAGGGCTGGGGCAGCCGGAGAAGCGGAAGGTTGGCACCAAACTGCGCGTCGCCGTACCAATCCTGCCGCACATATCGAATTTCGACGATCTCGGTCCGCTGGAGGCAGAGCCTGATGTGGATCTGATCCGGGTGCGACCGCACGAGATACTGCCCAATGACTGCGATCTCGTACTTCTCGTCGGTTCCAAAGCTACGATTGCAGATCTCCGGGTCCTGAAGGAGAGTGGCCTCGGCGTTGATATTGTCGCTCACGCACGCCGTGGTGGCCATGTCCTCGGCCTTTGCGGCGGCTACCAGATGCTAGGTCGGAAGGTAAGCGATCCGTTTGGTTTCGAAGGTGAACCGGGCTCGATTGATGGTCTTGCCCTGCTTGACGTAGAGACGCAACTGGATGGGCAGAAGCGACTGCAGGCGGTCGAGGGGCGAAGCTTCGACGGCGAGTTCTTTTCTGGCTATGAAATGCATGTCGGGCGCACGCAGGGACCCGCTTGTTCTCGACCGTTTGCGACTGTCGACGGCAAAGACGAGGGTGCGATCTCAGTGAATGGGCGCGTAACGGGAACCTATGTCCATGGATTATTCGCTGACAATCGGCAACGCTCGGCCTGGCTTTGCAGGATCGGAGGAACCGCATCTCATCTCGATTATAACGCAGAGATAGATGCAGTACTTGACCGCCTTGCGGACCATGTCGAGCAACATCTTGATTTGGACATGCTCCTTACACTTGCGCGCTAAGACGATCAAAGCCGAAAGCTTCACTCATCGAGGTTGAAGCGCGGTCGGTTTGATCCGCACTATTGCTTAGTGCCGCGATGGATTAAACGCTGTTCGACAACAGGCAGGCGTTCACTCGCGATAGTGTGGCGTCAGGTAAGAAAACGTCGACTGGATCAAGCGCGCAAAGTGAGGCGTTCGAATAATCTTCGGCGCGGCGAACTACTGAACGCAGGCACCGGCGGTTCATATCTGTTCAAGAGCGCTGTCGCCCGAAGTCGCGCCGGGATGGCACTGCGGTTCCATGGGTTGACTTGGCTGCATTCGCAAGACGTGCGATCAGCCTCGCTGCTGGGACCGCGAGCACGCGGCCCGAAGTGGTGGCTGGGTCTTCTTTGATCGAGGGCTTGTAGACGCGGCGGCCCTTGAGCACGCGGCTGGTGAGCCCGCTCTTGATACGCTGATACAATCCAGCCGCTACTACTCGCGAGTCTTCCTGACACCGCCTTGGCCCGAAATCTACATGAATGACAGTGAGCGTCGGCACGACTTCGAGAGCGCTCTCGCCGAATACCAAGGTCTATGCTATGGCGGAAATGACGGAGAAACTGGCGGCGTAGAAACGAAACCAGAGCACCTTAGCCAAGCCGCCAAGCTGTCTCACCAAGCGGGACCACCTCTGTTCGCAGTGGATGCCGTCGGCCAAAGGTAGCGATCCAGCTTCATGATGTATCTGGCCGGCCGACACTGCGGCTGTCGGCGACAACGGGGAGCCAGACGTCGAGGGGGGGCAGAAGGCAGCGAAACGCACGCCGCAGAGCTAGCGCGCCAGCAGCGGGGGGCACGATGAGCGAGCAGGAGGTTTCGACTAAGCCGGTACAACTATTGAAGTGCGTACTCGGGGCAGATGACGACGGCAGCTCGCAAACAAGAGAACGCCGCGTTCACTGGAGAAACCCACGCCTCCTTCGCGGACTACTTGGAGTGCCAAGGCCTCAGTATCCGTGAGAGGGAGGCGGTGTTCAATGATATCGCCCTAGCATGCAACGACGCCCTCTACCCATTCCGGCCCAAGTGCCAGCTTGACCATGCCTGCCGTCGGTGGTGCCGTACCATCCGCGCGATGTAGACGTGAGGTACTCGGGGAAAGGCTCTTTACTGGATGTCAATCAGCACCGAACATTCACCCCTTTTACTTATCCAATCTTCACCCCCCCTGTAGACGATCAGCGCTTGGCCTGCCCGGCGCTGGCCGGGGTTGCAGAGGGTAGGCCAAGTGCGGGTGATGGGTA